>Ga0209723_1000013_pt1 | contig 379787 bp, 316 predicted proteins | sample BiotimSIPDNA_2_FD_185750 | JGI IMG/M metagenome (GOLD analysis project Ga0209723, IMG submission 185750) | Anaerobic biogas reactor microbial communites from Washington, USA - Biogas_R2 time_0 SIP DNA (SPAdes) (version 2) | ecosystem: Engineered > Bioreactor > Anaerobic > Unclassified | place... | reverse complement strand
GGACTTCTTTCGCTGGTCTTGATTCCGCTTTTTGCGGGCGCGAAGAGCATTTCCCGCCGGTATAAGTGGGCATCTTTCGGCTTCTTGGGCATCCTGTTCCTTGTTTTTCATGTTTCGTATCTGAATTACTTTTTTAACGGAATGGATTATATTTCGTGGTTTCCGTTCCGGTATGCGTTTGTGTTTACGTTTCTGCTTCTTCGGATGGGAGCGGAAGGCTTCGGGGACGCAAGTTTTCGTTATATGAAGGATAAGAGGATTTTTCTAATGTTTTTCATAGGATTTGTCCTTTTTTATCTTCTGCCGAACGCATCTGTCGGATTAACGGAAGAACGGATGATCTCCGTACTTATTTTTCTCGGGAACTCCGTTTTTCTGCTTGCATATATTTTGGTACAAGAAAGCAAAAAGCGGTCAGTCGTTATTTTACTTGCAATAGTAGTCTTGGAATTGCTCATTAATTCTGCATATACCCAACGAAATGTGGACCGGTTTGCCGAGTATGCAGATTATGACGGATGGATAAACCGACAAAATCAAATCGAAGCCATCGTATCCGAAAATCGAAGTCAGGAAGAACCCGGTCGGATTGCATTGCGAACGGAGACGCTTACCGGAAACGATCCGGCGCTTTTCGGGATGGAGGGTATCGATTTCTACTCATCCTTGGCGAGCACACGGATTGCTTCCACTATGAAAAGAATGGGATATATCAACTATGTTGCAGATAATTTTGATATATCCGATAACGGGGTAAATCCGATTGCCGATGCTTTGCTGGGGATTGAGGGGTCGGTTTTTGATGAGTCCTCGATCCGGACGATAACAACGCCGCTCGTGGTTTGTCCGACCCTTCACCAGGGAGATCGCAGTGTGTGGAGTAATTTGGCGTATCAAAAAACTCCGATATATTTATCCCGGGCCTTTGGTGTGAACGAATCGGTTTTGTCTTTTTCAGACAGGGCATATGACTATAACCCGATGGGTTATAACGACGCTTTGCTTTCCGCAATGACGGGAAGGACCGTATCTTCCTATGAATCGATTCCGTTTCAGATCCGCACCGAAAACACAATCGTTCGGCCCCTGAAAGGAAGTCAAATTGCCTATTCTCCGAAGAATCCGGAAGAACCCGGACGGATCATAATGCAGTTTGAAGGGCAGGGAGAGGGACACCCTTTGTCTGTTGATTATCTCCACTGCTTTATTCGTTTTATGAGCGAACCGGGAGAATATCAACTGTATTTCGGAGATCGGTATCTGATGTATGTTGAACAGGGCGGGACCCGCCAGCTGATCAGAAGTGAGGGAGTCTTTTCTTTTGAATCTCACCTATGTATCGGAGATTACGAAAAGGGAGAACCGATTCAAGTGATTATTGCATATACCGACGTGGATTTGGTAATTACTATGCCTGCGGTTTATAGTCAAAGTGTCGATGATGTCCGATTGGCCGTTGAACCGCTTCTTGCAAACCGGGCGGAATTTGAATGGACGGGCTCCGCTTCCGCACGGATTCAAACCGAAAGCGATACCGGGGAAATCCTTTTTGTATCCATCCCGTACGATACCGGTTGGACGGCGACGATGGACGGTGAAGAAGTTGAAGTTCTGGATATCGCCGGGGGATTTATCGGACTTCGCATGCCGCAAGGGGCGCATGAGTACCATCTCCGCTTTGTTCCGAACGGACTTTTGGAAGGCTTCGCAATTACGGTTGCGTTTTTTGTGGCAACACTGGGTTGGGTATATGCGATGAGTCACGGATTTCGGACAAAGAAACGCTCAATCGACAAAGGGAGCAGGAGACGAATGAACGGCGCATCGGAATTCATGGATTAATTGACCCGAATGTATTCCGATTTCCGTCAATCCCGTGGGTTTTGTTACTTTTTGATGGCAAGACTTTATCTATCCGGCCTTTCGGGGTATAATCGGAGACAGGATGGGGTATTCTTGAGATATCGTCATTCCCGACTTTCCTTATGATGGAGGTCCTGTGAAGTCATCAATCGATAAAAACAGCGGGCAGACCCGTAATAAGAGAGTTCAGATCGGCCGGATTGTTTTTCGAGTGGGTTCGGCATTGGTCGGTGCGTTGATTATGACCGCGCTTCTGCCGATGTTTCGAGCAGGAAATGCCGTTGATATCGAGCTTCAGATTCCTGAAGGACAGGAGGTATTTGCTACTCAATTTCTCGCTTTATCGAGCGATGAATTGCTTGGCGGCCGTTACTACGAACCCGAGCTCGTACCCGATGATGTCATGCAGGAAATCGATGTTCCGATTGAACCGGAAACGTCGGATAAAGGATCGAACCCCGTTGTAATCAAAAATACATTTGAAATCATCGAACAATTTGACGAGAAAGGAATTCCCGAGGAATTACTCGCTTTGTCGGAATTTGTTTTGGATGATTCGACGGTATATGTGAGCGCAGGAGAGGCCAACATTCGATCGACACCTTCGGGAGATGCGGAGATTATCGGAATTGTTCACTACTCGGATCGAGTAAAAAGAGTCGGTATCGGATCTTCGTGGACAAGGATTCAAATGGACGATGTCAGTGAAGGTTACATTCTGTCATCGCTTCTGACGACATCTTTTATCGCAACTCCCACGCCTACTCCGTCGCCGACGCCGACACCTTCTCCGACGCCGTCGATCACCGAGCACGCCGCTTCGGGAACCTACTATGCCAAAGGGAAGGTAAATGTTCGATCGGGTCCGGGCACCCGGTATACTTTATTAAAAACGCTCTCGTTGGGAGATCCGGTTGAAGTAGTCGCGAAGACAAGTAACGGATGGTTTAAATCGGTTCGCGGTACTTATGTTTTGGCAAGTCTGGTTTCGTCGACTCCCCCCAGCTCCGGAGGTGGCGGTTCAACACCCACAACCCCAAACGGGCCTACCCCGCCGGATCCAGCGTCTACCGACTTTGTTACTTATGCGAAATGGTTCATCGGTGTGCCGTACGTATACACGGGGATGTCCACCAGTGGTTTTGACTGCTCCGGATATGTATCCTACGTATATGCGCATTATTATAAAATCTACCTGCCCCATCAATCCGCGAAAATATCCTTGCTTGGAACCGAGGTTTCTCAATCGGATATCAAGATGGGTGACGTTGTCTGTTATGATTACAGCGGGGACGGTGTTGTCGATCATGTTGCACTCTATATCGGAAGCGGAATGATTGTTCATGCCTCAAGCAGGCAGGGAAAAGTTGTTTTGGCCTATTTTTCGATGAACAGCGTAACAACGATTCGAAGATTCATATAATTTCGTTGAAACAGTGACCCGAAAAGATCTTGAAAAATAATCGCCTGACTCAGATGTGGGTCAGGCGATTGATTTGACAGCGGATATTGAACCGGTTGTTTTTTTGACTTATCTCTCCAATGAAAGACAAAGATTTCGTATCGCCTCTGAGTACAAATCGATGGATGCAATCGTGGCCGCTTCGGAACAGGACTCGTTTTTTTGATGCATTTTGCTCTCTTCCCAGGGAAAGACAGGCCCGAAGGCGACAATTCCGGGAATCGATCGGGCGTAGGTTCCTCCTCCGATCGCGATCGGATCGCATGATTGATACGGCAAAGGGATACTTTTTTCGAAAGGGTGGTCCGCAGAATAAACTTCGGGCAGATGATGCTCATAAGCCTTTCGAAGTGCTCGCAGATAATCATGGTTCGGATCTGTATAAAGAGGGGGAAGGTGGTGGATAATTTCTGCCTCAAGACCGAAAACGGAAGCCTTTCGAAAGACTTCCCCGCAAACTGAGTCTCCGTCCGAGAGTACAGGATATCGTATATCCAGGCCTACGATTGACTCCTCCTTATTGATTCGAAGAATTCCGTTGTTAATCGTCAGTGATCCGGAAATGTCTGCCGGGGCACAACCGACCAGCGGATCGTTTCCGATTTCCGCCATCAGATTTCTCCGTATAAACGAAAGAGCAGGTATTTCATCCGCGAAATCGTTCGGAATCAATGAGATGGCTTTATAAATCGCGTTCTCGCCTTTTTCGGGGGTGGAGGCGTGCGCAGGCGTACCGACGGCACTGAATTGAAGCGATGTTGCGGTGTTTTTGATGGAGCATGAGGAGGGGACAACGTTGTATGCGTCTCCGCCGACCGCTTCCAGAAGCGATGAACCGGGGCCGCGTAACCTTATTTGTAAAAGACCTTTTTCCGCGAAAATCGCAGGAAAGGATGCGTCCGGGGTAAAACCTGCTTCCGGCAACTCTTCATTGGCCACATAATGATCCATGCAGGAACAGCCGTGCTCCTCATCCAATCCGAAAATCAGGCGAATCCTGCACGTCGGCTGATATCCGCTTTCGCGAAGTCGGAGCAGAGAGAACAGGGAAGACACCGCGGGTCCCTTGTTATCCGTCACACCCCGACCCATGAGAAGGCCGTTTTTGCGCGTCAGTGTAAAGGGATCGTTTTCCCATCCTTCTCCGGGCGGTACGATGTCCAGATGACATACAACGGCAATCATTTTTTTACCGCTGCCCCATTGAGCGTATCCGACCCGATTATCCATATTTTTCACCCAAAGACCATTTTGCTCGCAAATGCTCAGCATGTAATTCAGCGCCTCGGATGTATGTATTCCGTAGGGGGCACCGGGTTTCGGATCACTTTTGATACTCGGAATCGAAATTAAGTCCGAAAGAACACGGATATAGTCATCCGTGCAATCCGGGCGAATCGTATTACAACGCATATTTATCCTCCGTCCAATATTTGCGCCTCATTATATCACGAATCATCATTTTTCTTCGGGCAGGAAGACGATTCACATGCTTTTTTGAATGGGCTCCCCTTGATTAATGAAACTTCTCGTGTTAGTATCGAAAGGCTAAAAAACACACGAGGCAGTCCTTTTGTGCCGAAAGGCTCGGTTTAGCACTCGTGGAAGGAAAACAGGAGGTTTATATTATGCCGGTTATTTCTATGAAACAGCTCCTTGAAGCAGGTGTTCATTTCGGACACCAGACACGCCGTTGGAATCCCAAGATGGCGGAGTATATCTACACGGAGCGTAACGGAATCCACATTATCGATCTACAGAAAACGGTTCGTAAGGCGGATGAGGCTTATATGTTTATTCGCCAAGCCGCAATGGACGGAGGATACATTCTTTTCGTCGGAACCAAAAAGCAGGCGCAGGACTCCATTGCTGATGAGGCCTTGCGGTGCGGGATGTTTTTCATTAACAACCGCTGGCTTGGCGGTACATTAACGAACTTTACAACGATTAGAAGAAGAATCGGACGATTGAATGAATTGCGCAGGATGGCCGAGGACGGTTCCTTCGAACTGCGCACGAAAAAAGAAGTGGCGAAGCTTAAGTTGGAATCCGAAAAACTTGAAAAGAACCTGGGCGGCATTCAGGCAATGAATCGTCTCCCGGCCGTTCTCTTCGTGGTTGATATCAAGAAAGAGCACTTGGCTGTTGCCGAGGCAAGAAGATTGGGTATTCCCGTTGTTGCGATCGTTGATACGAATTGTGATCCCGAAGAAGTGGATTATGTGATTCCCGGTAACGATGATGCGATTCGTGCGGTCAAGCTGATCGCAGGTCGTATGGCAGATGCCGTTATTGAAGCGAAGCAGGGAGAACAGCTCGATGAAGGATCCGATTCGGCACAGGACGCCGAGCCCGAGATTACGGGTGAGGAATCCGAAGTTCCGGCGGAATTCACCGAAACCGTTACGGAGACTGCTGAAGAAGCGTAAGTATCTATCATGACCGTCCGTTTGGGACAAACAGGGAGGATATATAAATGGTTGAGATTTCTGCATCACAGGTCAAAGAACTTCGTGAGATTACGGGTTCGGGAATTATGGACTGCAAAAGAGCACTTCAGGAAAGTGAAGGAAATGTCGAAAAAGCGGTAGCTTGGCTTCGGGAGAAAGGGATTGCTTCCGCCGCAAAAAAAGCCGGCAGAATAGCGGCTGAGGGTATCGTTGACTCGTATATCCATGCCGGCGGAAGAATCGGCGTTCTCGTTGAGGTTAATATCGAGACGGATTTTGCGGCAAAAAACGAGATGTTCCGCTCCTTTGTTCACGATCTCGGACTTCAGATTGCCGCCGCAAACCCGAAATGGGTATCCAGAGAGGATGTTCCCGATTCCGAAATCGAAAAGGAAAAGGAAATCATTCGAAATAAAGCACTGAACGACGGTAAGCCGGAAAAGATACTGGACAAGATTGTAGAGGGATCCATCGCGAAGTTCTTTAAGGACAATTGTCTGCTGGAGCAGGAATTTGTTAAGGACGATTCGAAAACCGTCGAAGTTCTTCTTAAGGAGATGATTTCGTCCATTGGCGAGAATATTTCCATTCGTCGCTTTACCCGCTATGAGATGGGAGAGGGACTTGCCAAAAAAGAGGACAATTTTGCGCAAGAGGTCATGAGCCAGATTCATACGTGATCGGATTTCCCGATCCGATCGTAACGCAAAAAATCGAATCGCTCGGGCTTTTTTCTTTCCGATTGAATGGCAATCAAAAAACCAAGTCGTCACGAAATATTTGTGGCGACTTTTTTTTATCGGGATTAACGTATAGAATATAAGAGGCTTGAGAAGAAATTCGGGAGGTAATCAGATGGATAAACCGGTATACAACAGGATTCTGTTGAAAGTCAGCGGCGAGGCCCTGGCCGGAGAAAAAAAGTTCGGTATCGATGATACGGTATTGAAGAGTATGAGTCAGATGATCAAAAAAGTATCCGATACCGGTGTCGAGGTTGCTATCGTAGTAGGCGGCGGTAACTTTTGGAGAGGACGAACGAGCGGAATGATGGATCGAGTAACTGCCGATCACATCGGAATGCTCGCCACCTTGATGAATTCTCTGGCACTTTCGGATGCGCTCGAACAAGTCGGGGTGATTACTCGTGTCCTTTCCGCGGTGGAGGTCCGTCAGATGGCGGAACCGTATATCCGGAAACGAGCGATTCGCCATTTGGAAAAAAAGAGAGTGGTTATATTTGCTTGCGGTACCGGCAATCCCTTCTTTTCGACGGATACGGGCGCTGCGTTGCGGGCGGCCGAAATCGAGGCGGACATTTTCTGCAAAGCGACCATGGTCGACGGTGTGTATGATAAGGATCCGAACAAGTTTCCGGACGCGCGGCGTTATGATAAGGTCACGCATAATGATATTCTGAAGTTCGATCTGAAGGTTATGGACGCGACCGCAGCGGCTCTTTGTCGCGATAATCATACGGCTATCATGGTTTTTTCAATGGAGGATCCCGAGAATATTTACCGAATCGTTTTCGGAGAAAACATCGGAACGCTCGTGCAATAAACGAAGCAACACATGGAACGGAGGTACAAGTATGCAAACGATTAGCAAGGAAGAATACGACCAATATGAAGAGCGGATGAAAAAGACGCTCAAGAATTTGGGCGAGAATTTTAATGCCCTTCGGGCGGGTCGTGCCAATCCGCATGTTTTGGATCGGATTACGGTGGATTACTACGGGGTTCCTTCCCAGCTCAACACCGTAGCGAATATTCAGGTTCCCGAGCCGAGAATGATTACCATTACGCCATGGGACTCATCAATGCTTCGAGATATTGAACGCGCGATTCAGGCTTCCGATTTGGGAATTAATCCTTCGAATGACGGGAAAACAATTCGTCTATTGTTCCCGATCCTGTCGGAAGAAAGAAGAAAAGACCTCGTAAAAAATGTGCATTCATTCGGCGAAGAAGCGAAAATTGCGCTTCGAAATATTCGAAGAGACGGTATTGATAAATATCGTTCCCTGAATAAAAAGAAGGAATTGACGGACGATGATCTGCACGAGTTCGAGGACGAAATTCAGAAGCGAACCGACAAATACGTAAAAGAAGTGGATACGATGTGTGCGGACAAAGAAAAGGATCTGATGGAGATCTGATAAACTCCACATGTGCCGGCTGACTCGGCGGGCCGGAGCGGCCCGCCTTTTTCAAAGAATCGGAGCGAGTATTTATGGGAAAAGGCAAGAAGCCTTACGGTCTTGCTGCGCGAGTTAAGAATTGGATAGATCGATTCTTCAAAAAAGGGAGTCGAGTTTCTTTGGTGTCCGAATCCGAAAATGTGATCGTTGCCCCGAAGCATTTGGCCGTTATTATGGATGGAAACGGGAGATGGGCGGCCGGCAAGGGGCTTCCCCGATCCGCGGGACACCGTATGGGTGCGGAAAATCTTAAGACCCTTTGCCGAAACTGCGGCAAGTATGGTGTCCGGTTTGTAACGGTGTATGCCTTTTCGACCGAAAATTGGTCGAGACCCGAAAAAGAAATCCGGAATTTAATGGATTTGTTTGTCGAGTTTTTTAATAAATACGATGCTGAGTTGGAAAAAGAGGGGATTCGTGTCCGTTTTTCCGGCGATATCGAGGCTTTACCGGAGCGGATACGAAAGGTCTGTGTAATTGCAGAAGAAAGATCGGTCAATCGAAAGAAAATGGATTTGATTATCGCAATGAATTACGGCGGCAGACATGAGATCGTACAAGCATGTCAACGCATTGCGAAATGCGTTGCAAACGGACAGATTCAACCCTCCGAAATTTCGGAACAAATGATACGGGAGCACTTGTATCTTCCCGATGTTCCGGATCCCGATCTGGTCATTCGACCGAGCGGTGAGCAAAGGCTCTCCAATTTTCTTCTATGGGAAAGCGCATATTCCGAAATGTGGTTTTCAGACACCCTATGGCCGGATTTTGATCTGAATGACCTGGAAGAGGCTTTTATTGCATACTCGAAAAGGGATCGCCGCTTCGGAGGTCTTTCGCAAAATGACAGCGGCGCTCAAATAATCGGTTCAAAAGAAAAGACGGAGGTCAGCTTAGACCGGGACGGGTCGGTCTAGGCGCCCGAAGGGAATGGAATTATGAAACAGCGAATTATTACAGGGATACTCTTTACAATGGTCATTCTGGCCTTTGTGATACCCGGATATTATTTCCGTTGGATAACGATTGCGCTGACGATCCTGGTCAGTATCATAACGGCATATGAAATGGGGAAAACACTCGAAGCAAAGGGAATACGATATGCCCGGTCGTTACTTTATATCGGTGCTTCTTTCTCGTTTATCCCCGTTTTTCTGTTTCCACTTGTAGATACGGCATACACGGTTTTTACCGTATATGCTTTGTTTTCTCTGATGTACTCGATGATTTCCATTATTCTGCCTGCCTTGTTTCATGCTTCCGATGGCAGGATTACCGATGGAGTGGCATCGTCGGTGTCTGCGCTGTATATATCTTTTCCCATGGCTTGCGCGAATACAATGCTCCTTTTTGTCCGGGACGGGTGGTTGTTCTTTGCGCTTGGCTTGTTTTCTCCTTGGATTTCGGATGTTTTTGCGTATTTTACCGGCGTTTTTTTGGGAAAACACAAAATTGTTCCGCATATCAGCCCCAAAAAAACGTGGGAAGGCTGTGTGGGCGGCGCGGTCGGGACCGCTGCGATCGTCGCAGTGTTTTTTTCGATTGTGATCTTTCCGAATTTTGAATCCAGACTGTCTTTTTCCGGATTTTTAATCGCCTCTGTTTGCGTCGGAATTTTGCTTTCTGTGGTATCTCAATTTGGTGACTGGACCGCGTCCGCGATCAAGCGTTGGGCCGGTATTAAGGATTTCGGATCCATGCTTCCCGGACATGGAGGCTTGCTGGATCGATTTGATAGTGCGTTTTTCACTTTGCCGGTTGCTTTTGTGTTCGGTCTTTTGTTGGTGTAACGGAGTATAGGAATGAAGAAAATATCTGTATTGGGCTCGACCGGATCCATCGGTCTGCAAACGCTTGATGTGATCCGCCGGTTTCCGGAAAAATTCTCTGTGGTCGCATTGACCTGTCGTTCCAGTATTTCATTGATCAAAGCGCAGGTTAAGGAATTTACACCGCTTCTCGTGAGTGTCGAATCGGAAGAAGACGCGAGAAATGTCCGGGAATACATACGGGACGAAGGACTTCATACGGAAGTGGTTTTCGGACCGCAAGGCAATATCGACTGTGCTACATTACACGAGGCGGACACCGTTGTAGCCGCTATGGTTGGAATGTGTGGATTATGGCCTGTTGCGGAATCGATTCGATCGGGTAAAAACATCGCGCTTGCGAACAAAGAAACATTGGTGGCCGGCGGATCCTTCATTATGAAGGCTGCTCGGGATCACGGCGTGGATATTCTTCCGGTCGACAGCGAACACTCGGCGATATGGCAATGCATTCGCGGAAGAGCAAACGAGCGACTCGAACGAATAATCCTGACCGCCTCGGGAGGACCGTTTCGGGGATATTCCAGGGAAATGCTCGAAAATGTAACGCGTGAGCAGGTCTTAAAGCATCCGACATGGAATATGGGCGGAAAAATAACGGTGGATTCGGCGACCATGATGAATAAAGGCCTGGAAGTGATTGAGGCATCGTGGTTGTTCGGCATTCCGGTTGATCGGATTGATGTGGTTGTGCATCCTCAAAGTGTTATCCATTCGATGGTTTCGATGTCGGACGGTTCAATACTTGCGCAACTCGGGCGTCCGGATATGATTTTACCGATTGAGGTTGCACTCTTTTATCCGGATCGCGGCCCGAGGATCATACCCGAGTTCGATCCGTTTGCGGAGGGGATCAACAAACTGACCTTTGAAAAATGTGATACAGAAGTTTTTCCTGCGCTCGATCTTGCTTTTCATGCGGGACGAATCGGCGGGTCGCTGCCTGCCGTTATGAATTCCGCAAACGAAGAGGCAGTTCAAGCATTCCTGGGAGGAAAGACAGGATACAATCGGATTATTCCAGCGGTTCGAAAATGTATGGAATATCATGAGCGGTCGGGTATAATAAAGACTCCGGATCCGGATTCTGTTTTTGAGGCGGATCGGTGGGCCCGCGAGTTTGTTCGTGCGGATCTGTTTTAATGAAAGACCAGAAACAAGGAGACATCTATGTTACCCATAACGATAATTTTCAGTCTGATCGGAATCGGTATTCTTGCAGCCGCGCATGAGATCGGCCATTTTCTTGTAGCAAAATCACTGGGTATCAAGGTTTATGAACTGTCGATTTTTGTCGGCCCAAAGCTTTTTAGTTTTAAGAAAAAGGGGATAGAATACAACATTCGGATGATTCCCTTCGGTGCGTATGTTCGCTTTTCGGACTTCGAAGAAGAAGAAGATACCAGTGACGATCCTTCCCATATTTTGAATCAACCCCGCTGGAAACGATTACTGGTTTCACTGGCGGGTCCCTTAATGAATGTGCTGTTGGGCGTTTTAATCCTTACGATACTGTTTTCGGTTTCGGGTTATTACACGACCATACAAAGGGACATCTACCCCAATACCCAACTGGAGGGAACTGCGGCACAAGCGGGCGACCGGATTATTTCGATCAACGGGCAAAGGGTGTACACGGAATATGATATGTATGCGGAAATATCGGTGACCGACCCGGAGGAAAACCTCACCGTCGGATTCCGTTCCGCCGATTCCGGCAAAAGATACAGTGTCGTTCTCGTGCCGGATTTGCAAACCGTCTCCAGGATCGGAATCTCTCACCTGAGCGAATTAACCGAGGAGGGCGGATGGAAAGTCGTTGCGGTAGACCCCCGTCAAAATCAGGGGAATCCCGTAATCATGAATGGTGACACTGTTCTTCGTATTAATGGTGTGTCGGTTTCCGATCCGGAAATTGCACGGGTGGTCGATTCCGCTTACGCAGACACGGTGACTGTTGACGTTTTGCGTGATGGAACCGAATACTCTTTTTTGATTGTACCGTTTACCGAGGTCATCACCAACTCCAGAGGATTTGATCCGAAGCCCGGCGAAGGTCTTTTGGAAGCTGTGCGGGAAGCGGCGGTTTTTCCTCTTGCCATGTTTCGGCTTACGGTATTCAGTGTCCGAAGTGCGATAAGCGGGGATCTGGAGCCGTATAATGTCGTATCCGGGCCGGTAGGGATGGTCACAATCGTATCTGACGTGGTCAGTGAACCCAATGTGGACAATTCCGTTAAGATCGAATCGCTTGCGCTGATTGCGGCGGTTATTTCAATCGGACTTGCCATCACAAACCTTCTTCCTCTGCCGGGACTGGACGGAAGCGATTTAATCATGTTGGTAATCGAGACGATACGGGGAAAGAAACTATCGAAAAAGGCGGAGCGGGTTATCAATATCGTTGGATTTGCCGTCATCATTCTTTTGGTTTCTTTTGCCCTGACATCGGACATTATTCGGCTTTTTAAGTAAGGGGTATTTCATGGAGCGATCCGGAACAAATACAATTCGACTGGGTGCATTGATGATCGGAGGAGGTCATCCGATTGTCGTCCAGTCGATGAACAATACGGACACCCGGGATGTTGTCGGAACGCTTCGTCAAATCAATATGTTAAAACAAGCGGGCTGCGAGTTGACACGGGTCGCGATTCCGGATGCGGAAGCGGCAAGGGCTTTGGCCGAAATTGTCTCGAAATCTCCGATTCCCGTCGTTGCGGATATTCATTTCGATCCGAGACTTGCGATGGCGGCGATCGAAAACGGTGCTGCAAAAATTCGGATAAACCCGGGAAATATTAAGGATCGAACCGCACTTGCGAAAATCGCGAAGTCAGCAAAGGCAAGAGGAATACCGATCCGGGTCGGAGTCAATTCCGGCTCGCTTTCCAAAGAAATGATCCGTCGATTCGGCGGTGTCAACCGCGACTCTATGGTTTTCAGCGCCTTGGAAGCGATTCGTTTAATGGAGGATAACGATTTTTTTGATCTTGTGGTCAGCATTAAATCCTCGGATCCGGTCCTGACGATCGAAAGCTACCGGCTCTTGTCAAAAAAGATCAAGTATCCTCTTCATATCGGGTTAACGGAAGCCGGTACGGTTAACGAGGGTACGATACGATCATCGGTTACAATCGGAGCCTTGCTTGCGGAAGGGATCGGCGATACGATTCGCGTATCGTTAACCGGTGATCCGGTGGAAGAGGTTCGCGTCGCGTATTCGATTCTGAAATCCTTATCCCTTCGTCGTCACGGAATGACTTTGGTGTCTTGTCCGACATGCGGAAGGACTGCCGTACCGTTGATTGAAATTGCAGGCCGGGTCGAAGACATGATCCGGGATCTTCCATATGACTTGAAGGTAGCGGTAATGGGATGTGCGGTCAATGGTCCGGGTGAAGCGCGTGAGGCTGATATCGGAATAGCGGGCGGAGACGGAGATTTTCTGCTTTTTCAAAAAGGAAACATCATCGGCCGGATTGCACCGGACGATGTTTACGACGTGCTGATGAAACGAATTCATGAGCTCGGAAAAAACAATCAAACAGACAAAAAATAAGGAGCATAAACTTCACTCATGGTGGAATTAACACATTTTGTCCGGTCATTTTCGGACAATGACCGTCTGATAAATGCGGCCTCGCGAATACCCTGCGTGATAAAAAGAGTCATGATGGACGTCCGCGCAAAAAGAATGGCCTTGATTCTTTCCTGTCCGCAGACGATCCCGGACGGAAAGGATTTGATTGCCCTTGAGGCAGATCTGATGGATGCGACCGGAATATCGGGCGTTCGCATTCATCTGGAGGGCGAAGCTTTTCAGGATATCTCGGAGGCGGTTGCAGGACCATTACGTGACTGGATCTTAACATGCGTCACCCGCAACGATCCGATGCTTCTGTCGCTAGTGGAGGATGCCGGTTTCTGTGCAAAAGGCGGAAAGGTCATTGTCTCCTTCGCGATTCCCTCCGACCCTGTCTTGGTCACGGAGCTATCAAGAAAAATCGAGAGATTCTCGGAACAACATCTCCCTGCGCGGTGCAACATCGAGATTGTTTCCATAGCCAAAAGTACCGGGCGCGTTGCCATTGAGCAGGTTCGAAAAATAGAGGATCAATGGAGGTGTGAAGCGCGTAAAATCATGTCCAGACAATCCAAAGAGCCGGAATCGACGGAGCCGGAACTTTCTCAAAAATCTAACCTGACGAAAAAGCTTACACCTCCCTTCGGGACGGGAAGCGATACATGGGAAAAGCAGGCCGAAAGAGCTTCATCGGATGTCCGAACGGACAAGACTCGAATGAAAGCAAAACCCGAAAACAACGATCTTGCTTGGGGGAAAATAGACGAGGATTTCCCCAAAGCGTTGATTGGTGATATGGATGAAACGACCGGAACGGTGATCTTCGAGGGTAAAATCGAAATTGAGGAGATGAAACTGACGAAGTCCGGGCGAAAAATATGCGCGCGATTCTTCGTTACGGATGATACGGGGTGCATACCCTGCATCCGCTTTTTTTCGCCGAAGGATGCGGATCGGTTTGTGCATTCATTTTCTTCGGGTGGGTATGCGGCGGTTCAGGCAGATGTTTGTTTTGACGCACGTTACACCAAGGATCTTTCCGCCTCCGTTCTCGGGATTCGATCCATCGACGAGCCCGAGAAAAGAATGGACCACTCGCCCGTCAAGCGGGTCGAGCTGCATTGTCATTCGAAAATGAGTGAAAAAGATGCGGTGATCAATGTTTCGGAGCTGATGGAAGAGGCTGCACGGATGGGGCATCGCGCTTGCGCCTTGACGGATCACGGAGTGGTACAGGGATTCCCCGAAGCTTCTGAAACGGTTGCGAAAATCCGGAAGAATCATCCCTATTCATCTTTTTCCGCGATTTACGGAATGGAGGGATATCTCATCGATGACGGTCCCTGTTCCGTATATTTCCCGGAACAAAGGCAAGCATCCGTTTCGTCATTTGCGGTGTTGCGCGTCGGTCCGATCGGATCGGAAACCACTGCTCAAGTCAGAGGAATCCGGATTGACCGTAATTCGGAAGGCTCGTTTGAAATAACCGGAAATCTGAATATTGCGCTTTCCTTCCAAGAGAAAGGCATGAGGGATGAAGGCTCGGAAGATAAGACGGGGGAAGTTTTCGAAAAGCTTCTGCGAATCAAGGAATTCATCGGAGACCGGCCGGTTTGCGGGACGGGGATTCTACCTGCTCTCGGAATGCTTCGTTCTGTCGGGTTTCAGGCCGATGTTGAAAAACATGATCGATATCGCGTCAAATTCAACCCGGTTGCGGTCGAAATATCGAATTTAGAAAATATGCTCGGAGAAAAAAAGCCGAAACGGGACAACAACGCTTGCTCCGATCTGTTTTCGGATTGTTCCCAAGAAGCCGATTCCGAATTATGGGGTGACGTAATGACCGTAATTGATTCGGTTGTACGGATCGGTGCGAAAGATTTTTCGGAATTCGACGAAGCGGCCGGAAGAGCATCCGAGGATCAAATCCTTTCGCGCAAACAACCGGTTTATCATATTATTATTTTGGCAAAAAATCTTTTGGGATTATATCATCTGTACCGACTCGTATCCGAGTCTCATCTCCGATATTTTTCACACCGGCCGAGAATTCCCAAATCCCTGCTTCGTTATTTTCGGGAGGGTCTGATCGTCGGAAGCGCCTGCGAACGCGGTGAGATATTCAAGCGTATTCGTATGCATTATTCGCTGAGCAACTCAAATTTGAAAAAAGCATGCGTATCCGTTCAACAGGATTCCTACTTTGATAGCGTGACCGATATTTATGACTATTTCGAGGTCCAACCGATTACAAACAATTCCTTTTTTCTTCGGGATCCGGAAAGCGGTCTTGAATCCGAAGAGGATTTAATGAATCTGAACCGGCTTGTCGTTCACGCCGGGGAGCATTTCGGGAAGCCCGTTTGTGCGACGACGGACGCACATTTTCTTGAGCGTCGAGACGGAGAGTTTCGAAAATATCTTTTGCTGGACATGGAGTATAAGGATGCCGAGGAACAGGCGGATCTCTATTTTCGAACCACGGAGGAGATGCTGACCGAGTTTGCGTACCTCGGAGAATCAAAGGCCCAGGAAGTCGTCATTACCAATACAAACAGAATTGCCGATCAAATCGACTTTTCCATTCAGCCTTTCCCGCAGGGGACATTCCCTCCGATTATCGAGAAAGCGGCGGACGAAATCACTCGTGTCGCAAGAGGCGCGATGTATGAGCAGTATGCATATAAAGGGGTTCCTTCTCCGGTTGTTGAAGAGCGTTTGAATAAAGAACTGAATTCGATTATCGGAAACGGATTTGCGATTATGTACTATATCGCGTATATGCTCGTAAAAAAATCAAACGAGGACGGCTATATCGTCGGTTCACGCGGCTCGGTCGGATCATCGCTCGTCGCAACACTTTGCGGGATTTCGGAAGTCAATCCTCTGCCGCCGCATTACCGGTGCCCGAAGTGCTTGTATTCCGAATTCACCCCTTCGGGCACGTACGGGTCCGGGTATGACATGCCGCACAAGGATTGTCCGAATTGTTTGCTGCCGATGATTCGTGACGGTCAGGAGATTCCGTTTGAAACATTTTTGGGATTTTACGGCGATAAACAGCCGGATATTGATCTGAATTTTTCAAGCGAATATCAGTCCAGAGCGCATCACTTTGTGGAAGAATTATTCGGAACGAGTCATACATTCCGGGCCGGAACCATCGGCTGTTTTGCGGAAAAAAACGCCGTCGCCGTTATCAATAAAATTAGCGAAATAAAAGGAGAGCGGATTAATCGTGCGGAAGTTCGGCGAAGATCTCAGGGACTGATCGGTGTGAAGCGTACGACGGGACAACACCCGGGCGGGATTGTCGTTGTACCCAAGGAAATGGATGTGTACGAATTTACCCCGATCCAGTATCCGGCCAATAAGCGCGATGCGGGTGTGATAACGACACATTTTGATTTTAACGCGATGCATGACACAATTTTAAAACTTGATATCCTCGGTCATTATGACCCGACCGTGCTTCGTATGCTGGGAGACTTGACCGGTATAGATGTTCGAACGATTCCCATTCCCGATCCGAAAGTAATGTCCTTATTTGTTTCGCGGGAAGCGCTTGAAATTAAGGATGAGAACTATGAAAACATGGCGGCCACGCTCGGACTATCCGAAATGGGCACATTTATGGCGCGCGATATGATCGCGGAAACGCGACCGTCGACATTTTTTGAACTGGTTCAGTTGATGGGTCTTTCACACGGAACCGACGTCTGGAAGGGAAACGCACAGGATTTGATTCGCAAGGGAGTGTGTACGCTCGAAAATGTCATCGGATGCCGGGACAGTATTATGACCGTGCTGATTCAGAAGGGCATTTCCAACAAAGAGTCATTTGATATCATGGAACGCGTTCGGAAGGGAAAAGGTCTTCTTCCCGAACAGGAATCGACGATGCGGGAGCATGGTGTTCCGGAGTGGTATATTGAGTCCTGCCGGAAGATAAAATACATGTTTCCGAAAGCACACGCCGCCGCTTACGCGATTTCTTCCTTACGGATCGCTTGGTTTAAGGTCTATTACCCGGAAGAGTATTACTGTGCTTTTTTCTCGATTCGGGCGGATGAATTCGACGGAGAATCAATGTGTAGAGGAATCCATACAGTGAGGCGGAAGAGAAAGGAGCTTCACGAAGGCTTCTCTTCACGGAAACCGACCGAAAAGGCTCAGTACTATCTTTACGAGCTCATCGAAGAAATGTATGCTCGTGGAATCGAATTTGTTCCGTTTGATCTCAATCAATCCCATGCGGAAAAATTTATAAAGCTGGACAAGGGAAAAATCCTTCCGCCGATTAATGCGATTACTTCCGTAAGCACGGCGATGGCTCGCGCAATCTGCTTCGCTCGTGATCGTAAGCCGTTCGGGACACGCGAGGAATTGATGATTCGCAGCGGTATCGGTCCCTCGGCGCTTGAGAAACTGACGGCTTCGGGTGTATTGGACGCACTTCCCGAGTCTGTTCAGATAGACCTTTTTTCCTTACTGTGAGAAAATACGGGAAGGAGGTTTTCCATGATCGTATCGGTCTATTTACGCGATTCGGTCCGTCGTACCGACCGTGAATATGATTACCTGGTCCCGGATGAATGGTCGGATCGTATTGGTCCGGGCTATTATGTGCGCGTTCCCTTCGGAAGCCAAAACCGGACGGAGACGGCGTTGGTTATATCGACTCGTGAAACCACCGAAATCTCCCAACCGCTGAAGACCGTCTGCGGAATTTTAGATAATCTTCCGGTTCTTCAAAGGGACCAAATCGGGTTAATCCGTTTAATCCGATCCAGATATACATGTACCCACGGAGATGCGATTCGTCTGATGGTTCCCTCCGCGGTTGCGGAAATGAAAGGAAATACTCGTTTCGTCGCCGCTCTGAAGGATGAAGAGAAGGCCTTGTCGGTTTTAGCCGAGAACGAACTGAACAGCCTGGCACAGATCCGTGTTTTGGAGCTGCTTCTGGAATGTAAGGAAGCATCGGTCGCCGAGATTATGAATTCGTTGTCGGTTTCACGTTCTCCGATCCATTCTCTCCGCGACAAAGGATTGATTGATATTATTAAAAAGAAGGTGGAGACGGAGCTTTCCTGCATGGAGGACACGATCGTTGATGAAGATGATATGCCGACACCGAACGAAAGCCAATGCGAAGCCGTCAAAGAGATATTATCCGGGGAAGGGCCGAACGAGTGCTTGCTTTTCGGCGTTACCGGCAGCGGGAAAACGGAGGTATATCTTCGTTGCGCGCAAAAGGTCGTTGCGGAAGGCGGAAGTGTAATCTTCCTGGTGCCGGAAATTTCCTTGACGCCGCAAATGATACGCTGGGTCCGCGGCCGTTTTCCGGAGGAAACAGCGGTGCTTCACAGTCGCCTGACTCCGCGGGAACGATACGACCAGTGGAACAGAATCCGCCGGGGAGAAGCGAAGGTCATCGTCGGCGCCCGCTCCGCGATATTTGCGCCTGCCGTTCATCTACGGCTTATCATTGTGGATGAGGAGCAGGATACGTCGTATAAATCCGAAACACATCCGAGATATCACGCAAGAGACATCGCGCGCATGCGATCACGGATCACCGGGGCACGCCTTGTATTCGGCTCGGCAACGCCGGCGATTGAGACATTTTTTTCCGCCAAGTCCGGATACACGAAGATGATTACGCTTCCCGAACGAGTGCGGGATGCCGCGATGCCTTCGGTTCGCGTAATCGATATGAGAGATGAATTGCGAAGAGGCAATCGATCGGTGTTGAGTCAATCGTTGGTGAATGAAATGTCCCGGGCTTTAAAAACCGGCGAGCAGGTTATTCTTTTTCTCAATAAAAGAGGGTATTCCAGCTTCATCTTATGCAGGGCTTGCGGGAATACGATACTTTGTCCGCACTGCTCGGTTGCCATGACGCTTCACGCACCCGGTAAAGGGAGAAAACCGGTTCTAATCTGTCACTATTGCATGTTTGTTCAGAAAGTACCGGAGGCTTGTCCCGAGTGCAAAAGTACACTCCAGGGGAAAGTCGGACTGGGGACACAACAACTGGAGGAGACCGTAAAAGAAATTTTCCCGAATCACCGGGTCATACGGATGGACCGCGATACGACCGCAACCCGGGGAGCGCATGCCCGATTACTGGATGCTTTTCGAAATAAAGAAGCAGACATTTTAATCGGAACACAAATGATCGCGAAGGGCCATGATTTTCCCAAGGTGACTGTTGTCGGCATTATTAGTGCCGATATGTTGATTCGCGCATCCGATTTTCGGGCGGGCGAACGGGCGTTTCAGTTGATCACGCAGGCTTCCGGAAGATCGGGTCGGGCAGACCGGCCGGGAAGCGTTTTCATACAAACATATCAGCCGGACGATGAAATCGTAGCGTACTCTGCCGCTTTTGATTACGAAGCCTTTTATGAAAAAGAGGTCGAGTACCGGAAAAGACTCGGCTATCCGCCGTTTCTCGCGTTTGGATCCTTGATTTTATCCAGCACGGATGAAAGAGTCGGAACGAGTGAAATCCGGCGTGTCAAAGCATACCTTGATGAGCGGATTTCTTCCGAGTCGCCTTCTGTCGTAAGCGTTTTCGGACCGGGACCGGCCTATATTTATAAGGTTCGCGACCGATTCCGTTTTCAGATCAATATCAAAGCGCCGAACAAGAGCACTCTGGCCTCGCTTTTTCGAGAAATAACGGATTATTTTGATCGCCCGGAGTATGCAATCCAAACAGATATTGATCCCATGTGGTAAAATGGAAAATTGAAAGGGGTGTGGAAATGGCACTCAGAGAAATTGTGACGGTCGGGGACGAAGTCCTTCGGAAGCGCGCAAGAGAAGTTTCTTCCTTTGATGCAAAGCTGGGGATTCTTTTGGACGATATGACCGAGACGATGAAATACGATAACCGCGGGATCGGATTGGCTGCCCCTCAGGTTGGAGTGTTGCGGCGTGTATTTGTTGTGGACGTCGGAGATGAGAACGGATTGATGGAGTTTGTCAATCCGGAAATTATTACGACGGAAGGATCGGTTATCAGTGAAGAGGGGTGTCTGTCGGTACCGGGGAGATCCGGTTGCGTGAACCGACCGGAACGAATCATTGTTCGGGCGCATAACCGATCGGGTGAGCCTTTTGAACTAAAGGCCGAAGGGTTACTTGCCATATGTATATGCCATGAGAGCGACCATCTGGACGGCGTTCTGTTTATCGATAAATTAACGGAACAGGAAGAAGCCACGGATTGAACGCGCGCATAATTTTCATGGGAACACCCGTATTTGCTTCCGTTGTGTTGGAACGTCTCGTTCGAACCGGATACAAAGTTGTCTTGTGCATCACTCAACCCGATAAACCTTCGGGAAGGAAGATGATCATGACACCGCCTCCTGTAAAGGAAACGGCCGAATCTGCGGGGATTCCGGTTTTTCAGCCGCAACGACTCCGGGAACCTTCGGTGGAAGATCAAATCCGGGCTTTTCGTCCGGATTTAATCGTGACCGCCGCATACGGGAAAATTCTTCCCGCTTCAATATTAAATATCCCGGAAAAGGGCTGTTTGAATGTTCATGGTTCTCTTCTGCCGCAGTATCGAGGGGCGGCTCCGATACAATGGTCGATTCTGAACGGAGATACACGCACCGGTGTCACCATTATGAAGATGGATGAAGGCATGGACACCGGACCGGTGTTGCGGTTTGCCGTCTGCCCCATCGGTGCGGATGAAAATGCGGGTACGCTTACTCAAAAGCTTGCTTTGCTCGGTGCGGAGTTGCTCGCTGAAACAATACCCGGCTACCTTGACGGATCCATTACTCCGATTGCTCAGAAAGAATCCGGAGTGACATACGCTCCTCCGATCATGAAAGAACAAGGGGAAATTAATTGGAATAATACCGCCGAGTCCATCCACAATCAAATCCGCGGATTGTCGGAATGGCCGGGGGCATACTCGGAATATAGAGGAAAACGGATCAAAATCTATTGCTCCTTGCTACCGAAGGATCCGGATCGATTGATTCGGGAGTACCCACCCGGAGAAGAAAAGCCTCTGCCGGGAACGGTCATTTGTGCTCGAAAAGAAGTTCTCGCGGTGATGTGCAAGGATTCTCCGTTGTTGCTTACCTGCATTCAACCCGAGTCATGCAGGAAAATGCAATCGGCGGAATGCGCACATAATTTCGCCGTCTCGGATCGTTTCGGTGATTCTTTATGAGTTTGCGTCGTACGGATCCGAGAGAAGTATGTTTTGATATGCTTTTTGAAGTATACGAAAAGGGCGGATACGCTCAGCTGGTCGTGAATCAGAGCGTACGAAAGACTCCTTTTCTGAACGATCGGGATAAAAGCTTCGCGATCGCTATTTTTTACGGAGTCATCACCCGAACGTTCACCATCGATTATCTGATTGAACAAATCGCTCACCGAAAGGTCGAGACTCTGGATCCGTCCGTAAGAATTGCTTTGCGAATGGGGATCTGGCAAATCCTTTTTTCCGAATCAATCCCCGAATACGCCGCGGTCCATACATCGGTCAAAATCGTTTCATCGCGCAATAACCCCGGTGGGAAATCATTAGTAAATGCCGTCCTGAGGGTTGTTGGTCAGAATCGAATCTTTTGGAAAGAAGAAATCAGTCGGGCCAAGCCGTACGTTCGCTTTTCTCTCAGTAAAGAAATCGCGGGGCTTCTGATCAAGTGGTACGGCGAGGCAAAGGCGAACTCCATTGCGGATGCCATGCTTGGTGATGCGCGGGTTACGGCTCGCGTAAACGTTTTAAAAAATACCCGTGAAGAATTGGTCGATCTTCTCAAGTCGGAAGGCGTCTCAGCAAAAGAAGGACTTTTTTGCGAACAGGCGTTGAACCTTTCGCTGAACGGAATGTCCGTCGAGGATCTCAAGACGTTTCGTGACGGGCGGTTTATGATTCAGGATGAAGCTGCGATGCTTACGGGAATCGTTGCGCATCCTCATTCCGGGCAACGGATTCTTGATGTCTGTGCCGCTCCGGGCGGAAAAAGCTGCCATTTGGCTGAGCTTTCGTTGGATCAAAGTGAAGTCCTTGCTCTGGATAATCACGAGAGTCGGCTCCGACTGATAAACGATAACGCCCATCGTCTCGGTATCCGATCGATTCGTACGGGCTTATCCGACGCGACGAATCCGGACACGGAGATCACCGGTCCGGAAAAAAGTTATGATCTTGTGTTGGCGGATGTTCCCTGCAGCGGATTGGGGCTTCTCATGCGAAAGCCGGATATTCGAATCCGTTTGAGTTATGAGCGTATTCAATCGATGATTAAGCTTCAGAAAGAAATTCTTCTGAAATCTTCTGCCTATGTTGCGCCCGGAAAAACACTTGTTTACAGTACATGTACGATTAATCCAGAGGAGAACGAAAATCAAGTCGGTTCCTTTATTAACGAGAATCCTGACTTTGAAATAACGTCCATATCAGAGGACCTTCCGGCAGAGCTTCTTTCCGGAAACGAGAGAAATAAGAGGGAAGCACAGTTCGGATCAATCCTTCTCCTTCCGGATGAGGTTGCCTGTGACGGCTTTTTTATCGCGAAAATGAGGCGTAAGAGTGACTGAAAAACTATTTATCCTGGATATGTCTTCCGAAAACTGGGAGGAGTGGGTGCAAAGCCACGGGTTCCCCAGATTCCGTGCGGATCAGATATTTGCGTGGCTTATCAAAGGAGTCATTCGTCCGAATGAGATGACGAATTTGCCCCGGGGGATAACGGAGGCCTTGGAAAATGACTTTAATTCGGAGGCATTTGTTGTTGACAAAGAAACGATTTCAAAAATCGACGGGACGCGAAAATTCGTTTTTCGTCTCGGAGATCAAAATCGGATTGAAACCGTTTGGATGAAATATCGCTTTGGTAATTCCGTTTGTATTTCTTCACAGGCGGGATGCAAGATGGGATGCGCATTTTGTGCTTCCGCTCATGCCGGATTCGGTCGCGATCTTACTGCGGGTGAGATGCTTGGACAAGTGCTTGTTCCCGCCCGAATCACGTCAGAACGGGTTTCACGGGTCGTGGTTATGGGAATCGGTGAGCCTTTTGACAATTATGATCAACTGATTGCTTTTCTTGATATGGCCAACTCCCCGAAAGGCCTGAATCTCGGCGCCCGACACATTACCGTTTCAACTTGCGGACTGGTGCCTCAAATGATAGAATTCATGTGTGTCAATAAGCAGGTGAATCTTTCGGTTTCCCTGCATGCGGCCAATGACGATTTGCGGTCTCAACTGATGCCCGTCAATAAGAAGTATTCGCTGGATCAACTGATTTCTGCGGCCAGGGAATATGTCGAAAAGACCGGCAGAAGGATTACTTTCGAATATGCCCTTCTCAACGGGATTAATGATTCCGTTGCGGATGCCGGTCAGTTGGCCGTATTGCTTAAAGGGATCAACGCTCATATTAATCTGATTGCGGCCAACGAGTTTCCGGGAACTTCCTTCTCAAGAAGCCCTCAGAAGGTCGTAAACGCATTTCGGAGTGAATTGGAGAGGCTCGGCATGAACGTTACGGTTCGCAGGGAAATGGGATCGGACATTATGGCCGCTTGCGGACAGCTTCGCAGAGGGCTCGGAGAGATCGAAAAAAAATGAGATACGCCAGTGCGACGGATAAAGGAATGGTTCGCGAGAAGAACGAGGATTTTCACGCTATATTAAGCGTGGGAGACAGTGGCGTGTTTGTCGTTGCGGACGGAATGGGCGGTCATGCGGTCGGAGAGATTGCAAGCAGGACCGCCGTCGAATTTGCCTTGTCTACTTTGCCGCACGAACTCGAAAAAGCCCGTTCGATCGAAGAAATCGAACATTTGCTTGAGGAAACGATCGAAAAGGCGAATGTTCGTGTTTATCTTCAATCATTGGATAATAAGGACTATCGCGGTATGGGGACGACATTGACATTGGCGGTTTTCCGTCATTGGCGCCTCTACATATCTCATATCGGAGATTGTCGTGTTTACCTTCTTCACGGAGGATCATTGGAACGGCTCACTGTTGATCATACCCTGGTTCAGGAGCTGGTCGAAATGGGTTCCATTTCCGAAAAAGAAGCCGAGAAGCATCCGAAAAGACATGTTCTTGTGCGATCTTTGGGTGTCAATGAATACATGAAGCCGGATACATATTCCTTTGATATCTCCGAAGGTGATTTGATTTTGATGTGTACGGACGGGCTTTACGGATATGTTGAGGAGGAAATGATTCGTAAAATAATGAAAAGGCATAAGAATCTGGATTCCTGTGTTCAGCAGTTGATTGATGCGGCAAATGCCGCGGGAGGTTCAGACAATATTACCGCGATACTGATTCACTGCGCGATGGATAAGAATAAGGAGACGGTATGAGCAGTGCTGTTCAAGGCCCCGAGGGTAAAATACTCGGCGGAAGATATCAAATTGCCAAACTGATCGGTACGGGAGGAATGGCAAACGTTTATCTTGCTTCGGATCTCGCATCCGGGGCAACGGTCGCGATCAAGATTCTCAAACCCGAATTTTCCATCGATACGGAATTCATCAAACGATTTGATTCCGAGGCGAAGTCTGCCGCCGCATTGACGCACGCGAACATTGTCCGAGTCCTGGGAATCGGTCAAGAAGGCAATTTCCGATATATGGTTCAGGAGTTTGTTGACGGAATCACTTTGAAGGAGTTGATTCGACAGAACGGTCGCCTGGATTGGAGAATTGCCGTTCCCATTGCGATACAGGTCGGATTGGCACTGGATCACGCGCATCAGAACGGTATCGTTCACCGGGATATCAAGCCGCATAATATTATGGTTACCAGGGATCGGATCGCGAAGGTAACGGATTTCGGGATTGCGCGGGCGGCGACGAGTAATACGATTACGTTGACCTCCGGCGGCGCATTGGGTTCGGTTCATTATTTTTCCCCCGAGCAGGCCAGAGGGGCGATGGTCGGTCCCCCTTCGGATATCTACTCAATGGGTGTTATGCTTTTCGAGATGGTGACCGGTCGGCTGCCGTTTGACGGCGATACTCCGGTAGCCGTTGCGGTAAAGCATTTGCAGGAGCCGATTCCGCTCGCTTCGGGATTTGTTCCGGGTGTTCCAAACGGACTGGACGCAATCATTCAAAAAAGTATGCAAAAATCGACGGAGGCACGATATTCTTCCATTCGCGAGATGGTTTCCGAACTGGACTCGCTGATGATTGATCCGAACGGAACGTACGGAGTCGTTACGCAACAGGAAGCATATGAAACGACCACCAACCAGATGCCATCCATGCGTCAGGAGCCGAATTACTCCAAACTCCGTGACATCGAACGATCCATCGAAAAAAGGCGTCGCTCCCGATTGAAGGATAATATTCTGGTCTTGGTGCTGGTAACCGTGATTATCGGTGTTCTGATCGGTGTGGTCGCTTTGGTGGGAGAAACGCTTTCGGGAACAATCAACCGGAAAACGACGCCCTCATTTGTCGTGGAAAACTATGTCGGAAGATCGATTAACGAAGTGTTGGAAATTTTTAAGGCGCAGGGATTTACCAATTTCGATTATAAGTACGAACCTCGCTCCGATTACGCGCCCAATATCATTTTCGAACAGAGTCATCCGCCCGGCGAGGTCATCAAGTCGACGAGTAATAAATTGATTCTTAAGGTCAGTAAAGCGGTCGATTCTATTGTTCTGGAAGACTATCGCGGAATGGACTACAGAACGGCGGAAACGATTCTTCGCGCGATGGGGTTTGTCGTTTCCGTCAGCCCCGAGATCAACGATTCACTGGAGCCCGGGATGGTCATCCGGACCGACCCTCCTTCGGGAACGCCGGTCAAGAACGGAAGTCAGATCACTCTGATTTACAGTATTCAATCCGAACGCATCACCGTTCCGAAACTGATTAATCTCACGCTTGAAGCCGCGATTCGGATCTTGGAACAAAACGATCTCGTTTTGGGTCCGGTTGAAGTCAGCCCGGCAGCGGAAGGTTTGTCTCAAAAAGAGCAGTATGTTCTATTAACGGATCCTCCGGAGGGAACGCCCGTCAACCGTAAATCGTCAATCAAGCTTTATGTCGGGACATATGAGGATGCTCAAAACGGAGGAACGCCGACACCGACACCGACACCCGCCCCGCGCATTCTGACGGTTCTGGTGCATCCGAACGGGACGGGGACCGTTCATGGAGGCGGAACGATTTTGGAGGGGACTCAGGTGACCGTAACCGCTACCCCTGTGGAAGGATACGTTTTTTCCTCCTGGCAGGACATGGGAGGACAACCGGTTTCGACGTCCGCGGAGTATGCGTTCATTATGCCGATGCAGGATCTGACACTTACGGCAATATTTATTCCGGCACCGACGGCAACACCGACGCTGACGCCGACATCGACACCGACGCCGACGCCGACGCCGTCGCCGTCACCGACACCGACGCTGACACCGTCACCGACACCGACCGAGTCGCCGGAACCGACACCGGAATAATCGGTATGGACAGACAAGCTATGGGAGATAATGAAAAAGATCCGATGTCCGATCCGACTACGGGAGTTATTGTTAAAGGCGTAGGCGGGCTGTATACCATCCGGGACGATGACGGGCATCGAATTCGTGCAAAACCCAGAGGAATTCTTCGAAGAAAGAGACTGGTGCCGACGGTAGGAGATCGGGTCGAATATGAATCTTCCGGAGACCCGGACATACCCTATGTGATTACTTCGATATATCCGAGGAAGAACCTCATGCTTCGTCCTCCGATTTCAAATCTGGATGTTCTCGTTCTCACCTTTTCGACCCGACACCCGACGCCTTATTTTGAGTTGTTGGATAAGCTTCTGATTCTTTGTGCTCAGAATATGATTCATCCGCTCATATGGATAACAAAAATGGACTTGGACCCCGAATTGGGGGGGTATTTTCGATCCGTATACGAAAATGCCGGATATGATGTGGTTTGCTCGAGTCATTCGGAGCCAATCGATCCGAGTCTGTTTTCGCGATTTATCACCGGAAAGATTGTGGGGTTTGCCGGTCAATCCGGAGTCGGGAAGTCCACTTTATGCAATATGCTTACGGGTATCTCCGAAAGAGAGGTCGGGAAAATCAGTAATCGTCTGAACCGGGGAAAACACACGACGCGGCATGTAGAGCTTTATCCTTTCGGAGACGGATTCTTGGCGGATTCACCCGGATTTTCGAATCTGGATATTCTTCGTACAAAACTCTCTGAAAAGGACATCCTTCTCGGGTATAATGAATTGAGCAGAATTGCGGGGAAATGCCGGTTTGACAATTGTCTTCACATCGGAGAGAAGGGGTGCGCCATTGATCAGACCGAAATGGATCCCGAGCGACTCCGGCGTTACCGCTCCCTGGTACGGGAAGCGATGGCGGACCTAAAAAAATATTGATGGAGGGGCAGGGAAATAACGATGACAGAACCGTTGAAATATGAGGTGGCACCGTCAATACTGGCGGCAGATTTTGCCCGGCTCGGCGAAGAGATCGGGAAAGTGGAATCGGTTTCCGGGCGGATTCATGTCGATGTGATGGATGGACATTATGTGCCGAATCTGACCATCGGCGTTCCGGTTATTCGTTCCATCCGGAAGGTAACGGATTTGATTTTAGATGTCCATCTCATGGTTACGGATCCGCTAAGATTTGTCGTTCCTTTTGCTGAAGCGGGATCGGACGTCATCACGGTTCATGTGGAAACTTTGGAGAACCCGATCGAGGCAATCGAATTGATCCGCTCCGTAGGAAAAAAAGCCGGATTATCGATCCATCCCGATACTCCCGTAGAGGTTCTTTTCCCTTATCTTGCCATGTTGGACAATGTATTGATTATGTCTGTCCGACCGGGCTTCGGCGGTCAGGAGTTTATGCCGGAAGCTATGGGGCGAATCCGTCGGATTCGAGCGGAGATGGATCGAATGAAAAGCAGCGCGACTTTATCCGTAGACGGGGGGATATCCAAAGAGAATGCCCGGGCTGTCGTAAACGCAGGGGGGAGAATATTAGTTATCGGAAGTGCGGTATTTGAGTCGATAAATCCGAAAAAGGCGGTTGAGGATATTTTGAAGTGCGCTATGTGATTTTGTCGGGAGGCCGAAACATAGATCTTGCGAAAGTCGCGTCCCGCATTCATTCGGATGATTATTTGCTTTGCGCGGACGAAGGCGCGGTACATGCCCGGAATATGGGGCTCATACCCCATAAAATTATCGGTGATATGGATTCGATCGACCTGCGGACAAAGCGATGGGCCGAGAGAAATAATGTTGAGACCGAGGTTTTTCCCGAGGAAAAGGATAAGACCGATTCGGAGCTTTGTCTGGAAGTTGTGCCCGAAAATGATACCGTTCTTTTTGTTTTACCTCTGTGCGGACGAATTGATCACGTAATATCCAATATAATGGTCGCCGCTAGGTATACGGCGGAGGGCAGAGATATCGTGCTTACGGACGGCCGAACCGACATTATACCGATATTCGGACCTTCCTCAAGGACATTTTGCGTTCCCGATGCTTTGGACCGGCTCGGAGCGAAGAAATTGATTGTATCGTTACTGCCTGTGTTCGGACGGGCAGAAGGCGTTTATACAACGGGTCTGTATTATTCGCTTGAAAATGATGCGCTCTGCCCGGGCCATTCGTTCGCCGTAAGCAACAAGCCGTCCGACGGGGTCGAAAGAATTTCCGTTTCACTTCAGTCCGGACTGCTTTTAGTTATTATCTCATCGGAAGATTCTGTGCATAAACCGTAATATTTTCCGACTTCCCGGAAGGCTTTTTCGGACTGAAAGATTGTTTTCTCGGACACACAAAAAGCAAGACGAAAATATCCGGGGCAACGAAAAGCGGAGCCCGGAACGACCAACAATCGATATTCCGCACATTTTCGACAAAATGCCATGTCATCTTCCGGAGAACGTACAAACAGATAAAAAGCTCCGTCCGGGCGATTCACGGAAAAACCGGCTTGCTTAACAATTTCGTAGAGCTGATTTCTTCTTGTTTCGTATCGGCTGATATCGGATTTGGCATGGATGGCGAACTCCACCACTTTCTGAAACATTGCAGGGGCATTCACACTTCCGAGAATTCGATTCGAAAGGACGATGGCTCTGCTCAGCAGATCAAAATCCTCGTGATTCGGATTGACCGCCGCATAGCCGATTCTTTCGCCGGGAAGTGAAAGCGATTTGCTCCAAGAGTAACAAATAATCAGATTTCGGATCCAATCCATGGTTCTGGGTGCGTGTTTTCCGTCGTAAACCAGTTCGCGGTACGGCTCGTCGGATATCACGTGAATCAGATGATCGACGGACAATATGAGGTCGTTCAGTTTTCTTAAAGTCTCTTCCGAATAGAGCACCCCGCTCGGATTATTCGGTGAATTGATTACGATCGCTTTCGTTTTGGGTCCGATCGCCGCCGAAATTCCTTGAAAATCCGGAAGGAAGGTGTCCGGTTCCGTCGGCACAATAACCGGAATGCCGCAATGATTTTCGATGTAATTCGTATACTCCATAAAGAAAGGCGAGAGAAGAATGACTTCGTCGCCCGGGTCCAGAACGGATTTCAACACTGCGTTCATTGCGCCCGCCGCACCGACGGTCATACAAATCGCTTCGGGAGGGACAATGATTCCCGGAGTGGAAAGGGAGTCGGCCACGGCGGTTCGCGTTGAAAGATAGCCGCTGTTTGACATATAGCCGTGCATGCCCGGAGTCGGCGACAAGGCGAGCGAGCAAAGTGCGCGGGATACTTCTTCCGGAGGTTCCAGATCCGGATTCCCGATCGAAAAATCGAATACGCTATCCTCACCGTAAAGCGATTTAAGACGATTGCCTTCTTCGAACATCTTTCGAATCAGAGAACCGGACACGAGTCTGTCGGCCATATTTTTGGATATCATCGTTTTTTCCTCCGAAAATGGATTTGCAACCCATTATAGCATGGATCACTCTGTTTTTCGGACCGTTTGGTTGACAAGTCAAATCCGAACGTGTAATATGTGTCCGTTACATCAAGAAGAAGCATCCGCTTCTCACCTCAAGCGCTTGCGAAGAGGTTTACGTGGAAAGAAGAACGGCGTAGTCGGTTTTCGCGGGGCGGATGGTGATTCGTTCCGTTTTTATATTTAAGGGGGTGTGTTCTTATAGCAAGACAATCAGGCGGACAGATAACCAACGATGCCATTCGATATCGTCAGGTCAGACTGATCGAATCGGACGGGGAAATGGTCGGTGTCGTACCGATTGAGGAAGCCAAAAAAAGAGCGGAAGACCAGAACTTGGACCTGGTATTGATTGCAAACAATCCGGAGAATCCCGTATGTAAAATAATGGATTACGGTAAGTTTCTTTTCGAGAAGTCCAAGAAAGAAAAGGAAGCCAAGAAAAATCAGAAGGTTACGGAGATCAAGGAAATCGGCATGAAGCTGACAACCGAAGATCACGACCTGAACGTCAAAGTGAAAAATGCGTGTCGATTCCTAAAAGACGGGGATCGTGTTAAGGTTCTGATCAAGTATCGCGGACGGGAGATGGCTTACCAATCACAAGGGTACGCCGTCATGGAGAAATTCGCACAGGCCTGCGGGGAACTCGGTCAGATCGATAAAGCGCCCAAGGTGGAAGGCAGGAATATGGTTATGTACCTTGCCCCCAAGAAGGACTGAAATAAGGAGGAAGCAGCAGATGCCAAAGCAAAAGACACACAGCTCATCAAAAAAAAGGTTCAAAGTGACGGGTACAGGGAAGATTCTCCGAAACCAAGCGTTTCGCCGCCATATCCTGAGTAAGAGACCGACCAAAAGAATGCGTCATCTTCGAGGTACCGTCGTGGTTTCTCCGGCCGATGCCAAAGTGATTCGGCCGATGATCCCTTACAAATAATCCCGTTCATTTTCCGATAGTATTCCGACCGGGTCGGTTAAAACATCAGACTTTAGGAGGTTATTCTCATGTCAAGAGTGAAAAGAGGGATTCGTACCCGCGCGCGCCATACAAAAATTCTGAAACAAGCCAAGGGCTATTTCGGACATAAGAGCAAGTTATTTAAGGTTGCGAATCAACAGGTATTGAAATCCGGAAACTACGCATATCGTGACCGCAGAAACAAGAAGCGCGAGTTCAGAAAACTTTGGATTCAGCGCATCAATGCGGCCGCCCGCATCAACGGACTTTCTTACAGCCGTTTTATGAACGGTCTGAAGAAAGCAGACATCGCTTTGGACCGAAAGGTTCTTTCCGATATTGCGATAACCGATCCGAAAGGTTTTTCCGCCCTTTGCGAACAAGCAAAAGCAGTTAAATAGTGCCGTGATCGAGACATATATCACAAGCCGGCACAACCCTCGCATTAAGTTTTTCCGTCTGTTACACGATCGGAAGACGGCGCGGAGAGAAGGCATCGTTCTGGTCGAAGGCGTGCGTCTGTGTAATGAAGCATTTCTTTCCGGGATGATACCGAGGATGCTGGTCTATGTTAAGGATCGTCAGACGCTTGCTTTGGAATGGAGCGGGCGTTTTGCATTTCCGGAAGACACGGAAATGCTTTGTGTATCCGAGGATATCATGGAGCATACGTTCATGACCGTGCACCCCCAGGGGATTGCGGCGGTGATTGAAGCGCCCGATTTTTCTCGTACGCTTCCTTTTTCCGAGAATGCCCTATACATGGTATCAGACGGCATCTCCGACCCCGGAAACCTCGGGACCATAATAAGAACGGCGGATGCGTTTCATTTTTCCGCAGTCATTCTTTCGGACGATACTGTCGATCCTTTTAACGAAAAAGCGATTCGCGCCTCCATGGGCTCTTGTTTTCATGTTCCGATCGTTTTGCTCGACTCAATCGGGGAGATTAACTTGAAAATAAAGGGAATGGGTGTACAATTGATTGCATCACGTTTGGACGGAGATCCGATAGAGGACGTGCAGTTATCTTTTCCGGCGGCTCTGGTCGTCGGAAACGAAGCCAGAGGGGTTAGTGATGAGCTTAACAAAATGTGTGATTTGACCGTTAAAATACCGATGCCCGGTGCGGCGGAGTCCTTAAATGCCGCGTCGGCATTTGCTATACTCGCTTATGTTCTTGACCAGAAAAGATCGGAATCCTTATAAATCGAATCCGGGAGGGGTATTGTGCAGATTATTGTTTTGGGTGCATCCAGAGCCGGGTTGGCACTAGTCAAGCGTTTGATTGCCAAGGAGCACGATGTCGTTCTCGTCGACCCAGAGGCTTCCTCGGTGGTTGAAGCCATGAAAATCGATGTCGTTTACGTAGATGGCGTTATCATTGACCTGGATATTCTTCGCGAGGCCGGAATCGAAATGGCAGACGCGATTTGTGCCGTGAGCGAAAATGAAAACCAGAATCTGATGGCATCGCAAATCGCACGCGAGTTGTTCTCGGTGAAGCATGTTATTACTCGTGTGTTTGACACGGACGACTATCGTCTGTTCAATGAGGGCGGCTTTGTTACCATCTCCTCTCCTGAATTAACGGTGGATGCGTTTATTCGGGAATTGGGCGATGATACGGTCGAGAAACGGGTAGGCTTTTGTGAGCAAAATGTATTGGGCCATCAGATCAGCTTCAGCCTGATTCAGCCGGATGACGATCTGATCGGAAGCAAAATCAGAGATATCGAGGATACGGACGGCAGACATGTTTTCGGTGTAATTCGTCATGAGCACCTTCAACTGGCCGTTCCCGGCATGAAAATCGAAAAGGGGGACAAACTCATTTTGGCGACACAAAAGCAAAAATGAGGAGTAGATTATGAAAATCGTTATTGTCGGCGGAGGGAAGGTCGCATTCTACCTGATCAAGGAATTTGTTCAGGAGCATGAAGTTGTGATTATCGAGCAAAACGAGAAGGCTGCAAACCGAATCGCCAATCAACTTTCCGCTGAGGTGGTTTACGGAGACGGTTCTGTGTATTCCGTGCTGGCTCCCGCATGTGTGAACGCCAAAATCATCGTTGCCCTTACCGGTCGGGACGAGACCAATCTGATCGCCTGTCAGATCGCCAAGCGTCATTGCGGCGTCCCTGTTTCCATTGCCCGGGTGAACAACCCGAGAAATCTTGAGGTAATGAAGCGGTTCGGTGTGGATAAATCATATTCCGGTACAAAAATTCTTGCCGAAATGATCGAGCAGGAAATCGATTATGAGGGACTCCGAATCGTTCATCGGATTCAGGAATCCGAATATGTTTTGGTCGAGTTTCATTTGTCGCCCAAGTCGAAGGCTTGTGATCGGTCATTGGCCGAATACACATTCCCTTCCGGAGCAAAGGTGGTTGTTATCACTGCAACGGACGGGCAAATGATAACCCCGCGGGGCGATACGGTGATGAAGGCTGACGAGTTGATGGTTCTGGTTTGTTCCAAAAAGAACATCGAACAGATCTGGAAAGAGATGGTCCGTCGATAGATGCTGATTCGTAAGCGAAAGACACAGGAATTCACGAAATGGCTTCTCGCCAAACCGGCACGAATGATCATGTCGAGCTTTTTGTTCGTCGATATAGTCGGCTTCATTCTTCTGATGCTTCCGTTTTCATCCGCGAACGGAAAAAGTGTCGGAGTGGCGACTGCAATATTTACCACGGTTTCCTCAACTTGTGTTACGGGCCTGGTTGTATCCGACACCGCCTCTACGTTTTCGACATTCGGGCGAGCGGTTATCATTTCTCTGATTCAAATCGGAGGTCTCGGACTGGTCACGATTACAACGTTTTTCATCAGCCTGGTTCGAAGAAAAGTAGGTCTGAGAACCCGTGTTCTGGCTCAGGAGAGCTCCGGCAGCTTTACGTTTACCGAATTGCCCGCATTGCTTCGATCGATTATTTTGCTTACCTTTCTTTTCGAATTTTTTGGTTTTATTATGTTTGCGACACAGTTTGTTCCGCTGTTCGGAATGAGGGACGGTCTTGCCAAGGCGGGGTTTCATGCCGTTTCCTCTTTTTGTAACGCCGGGTTTGACCTGATGGGAGATACTGTCTCGGGACCGTACTCCAGTATGACCGCTTTTTCCGGAAATATTGTCGTCATGTTTACGACTATGTTTTTGATTGTATCGGGCGGTCTCGGATTTATTGTTTGGAGAGATTTGTTCTCATCCGTTAAAACGAAAAAAATTAACGTCCACAGCAGGATAACCTTATTTGCTACGGCGATATTAATCATTGTCGGGGCGCTTTATATTTTGGTGGCGGAATGGAGAAATGTCGCAGACCAGTCGATGGGGACGTTGCCGGAATGGCAGCGGCCGATTGCCGCTGTTTTTCAATCGATCACAATGAGAACCGCAGGATTTAACACGTTAAACATGGCCACGCTATTGGACGGTACAAAGCTACTGTGCGTCGTGCTGATGTTTATCGGTGCAGGATCGGGTTCGACCGGAGGCGGTATCAAGGTCTCCACATTCTCGCTTCTTGTGTATTCGGTTTATTCGGAAATCAGAGGAAGAACGGATATCGTCATTCGAAAGCATCAGATTGCGCGTGTCGCGGTTCAAAGGGCCATCGCCATTTTTGTGCTCGGCCTGACTTTAATCTTGTTTTTATCTTTCATCCTTACGTTTACGGAAGCGGCCGCGCTGGCGGAGGGACGGTTTGAGTATCTTGATTTGCTGTTTGAGTCGGTTTCCGCCTTCGGAACGGTCGGCGTTTCTTCTGCCAATACATCCGGGCTGACCACGTTCAGTCAGATGTGTCTGATTCCGATCATGTTTATCGGTCGGGTGGGCCCGGTTACCTTTGCCGTCAGCTTAGCATTGCGCGAACCGAAGGATTATTCGAGTATTTTCCCGGAAGGGAAAATACATATCGGATAACCGGATTTCTTCTCCGACCCGATTTCATAATGGTTGCATTTGGCGCTTCAAGCGTGTTTTTCGGTTCTCATTCGGCCGGGTGTTTCCTTGACAATCCATCCCTGCGTAACGGATAATTAGTTTTCGAGAAACGATTCGGAGGACGATAACATGGGTTACACGCTATCACAAAAAATCATCAGAGAGCACTTGGTTTCCGGTGAAATGACACCGGGAAGCGAGATATCCGTTCGGATTGATCAGACCCTGACTCAGGACTCGACCGGAACCATGGCGTATCTGCAATTCGAGGCAATCGGTGTTCCGCGCGTTAAAACAAAACTTTCCGTTGCATATATAGACCATAACATGCTTCAGTCCGGATTCGAAAATGCGGACGATCATAAATATATCCAAACAGTGGCGGCGAAGTACGGCATTCGGTTTTCAAGGCCCGGAAACGGGGTTTGTCATCAGGTTCATATTGAGCGATTCGGCATTCCCGGTCAAACGCTTCTCGGCTCCGACAGCCATACCCCGACATGCGGCGGACTCGGCATGCTTGCAATCGGAGCGGGCGGACTGGACGTCGCTGTCGCAATGGGCGGCGGCCCATATTATATAAACATGCCGAAAATGTGTAAGGTGGAATTGACCGGTCGACTGGCTCCGTGGTCGACCGCAAAAGATGTCATCCTTGAGCTTCTGCGAAGAATGAGCGTAAAGGGCGGAGTCGGTAAAATCATAGAGTATTCGGGGGAGGGTCTTCGGTATCTGTCGGTTCCTGAACGGGCGACCATCACAAACATGGGCGCGGAACTTGGGGCCACAACATCGATATTCCCGTCGGATGAGGTTACGTTACGATTCCTGGAAGCACAGGGGAGATCTGAATCGTTTGTGTCGATCTCTGCCGATTCGGATGCGCATTATGATGAGGTCATATCCATTGATTTGTCGAGCCTTGAGCCGATGGTCGCAAAGCCGCACATGCCGGATAATGTCGTGCCGGTCGCGGAGATTTCCGGTCTGAAAGTAGATCAGGTCTGTATCGGCTCGTGCACAAATTCGTCGCTTACCGACATGCTCAAGGTTGCGGCGATTCTTCAGGGGAAAACCGTTCACGACGATGTATCGCTCGTAATCTCTCCCGGTTCAAAGCAGGTATTTAATATGATTGCTCAGACCGGAGCGCTCTCGGATATGATTGCTTCCGGAGCACGAATTTTGGAGTGTTCCTGCGGACCCTGCATCGGAATGGGACAATCCCCGAAGACCGACGCGATATCGCTTCGCACGAACAACAGGAATTTTTACTCGAGATCCGGCACCGCCTCGGCACAGGTCTATTTGGTCAGTCCGGAGGTTGCCGTTATCGCCGCAATCCGCGGCGAGGTTACGGATCCTCGCGATTACGGCACGCCGCCGGAAATTGAGATTCCGAATCGTTTTTTAATCAACGACAATCTCGTCGTAATTCCTCCGGAGGATTCCTCCTTAGTTCGAGTTGTTCGCGGCCCGAATATCAAACCGTTTCCGCTGAACACCGAGATGCCGGATCAAATGGAAGGAAAGGTGCTCACCAAGCTGGAAGATAATATAACGACGGATCATATCATGCCGTCGAATGCAAAGCTGTTACCGTATCGGTCCAACATTCCGTATCTTGCCGATTATTGTCTGACCCCTTCCGACCCTGATTTTCCGGAAAAAGCAAAGAAACACGACGGCGGATTCATCGTCGGCGGGGCAAATTACGGACAGGGATCCAGCAGAGAGCACGCAGCCTTGGCGCCCCTTCAACTCGGAGTCAAAGCGGTTTTAGCCGTTTCCTTTGCCCGCATACACATGGCGAACCTGATCAACAACGGGATACTTCCGATTACCTTCGCAAACGCGTCGGATTATGATAAAATATCCGTACTTGACAATCTTGTAATCGAAGATGCTCGGAAACAGATTCTGTCTTCGGTGAACGGATTGACCATAACGATTAGAAACGTGACGCAAGAATGTTTGCTTGAGGCACGGTGCGAGATTTCCGAAAGACAGGCTCGTATTCTTTTATCCGGCGGCCTTTTAAACCATACCCGTCAGATTGCCCGAGACGAATCTGATGTCTCTGACACAAATGGACAGGAGGATACTTGATGAATAAATTATCTCGCGAAACCATCCGAATCATTGAACAACTTGCCGAAAAAGCCGGAGAGAAGGCGAAAATCGATCCGGCCTTATACGAGCGCTATAATGTTAAACGCGGTCTTCGAAATGCTGACGGCACCGGTGTTCTTGTAGGTCTTACGGAGGTCGGTGAGGTAATGTCCTACATCGTCGATGATGTAGAGCGAGTGCCGATCGAAGGTCGACTCTTCTATCAGGGGATCGAAATTTCGGACATCGTAAACGGATTTTTTGAAAACAAACGTTTCGGCTTCGAAGAAACCGCTTATCTTTTGCTTTTCGGCGAGTTACCTACCGTAGAAGAGCAAGCGCAGTTCGAGAAGTTACTTGACGAATTGCGTCCGCTCCCGCAGGGATTTACGGAGGATATGATTCTTAAGGCTCCGAGTCCCGACATCATGAATAAGCTGGCGCGTTCTGTTTTGGCGCTCTACTCATACGATGGCGATGCGGATTCAATCCATCTTCCGAACGTAATGCGCCAGTGCATTGAATTGATTGCCCGTTTTCCCGTTATGACGGCCTACGCATATATGGCGAGGCGACATTACGTTGAGAAGGAGAGTCTGTTTCTGCATTCGCCGCAACCCGGGTACAACACCGCTCAGAACATTTTGCATATGATTCGTCCGGACGGTCAGTTTACAGAGCTGGAGGCAAGGATCCTTGATCTTGCGCTGGTTCTTCATGCGGAGCACGGCGGAGGTAACAATTCCTCCTTTGTGACGCATTGTGTTTCATCGTCCGGATCGGATACGTATTCGGTTATTGCGGCTGCCATCGGATCATTAAAGGGCCCTCAGCACGGTGGTGCAAGCAATAAGGCCTTCGCGATGATGCAGGAGCTTAAGGAAAGCGTTAAGAATTGGCGTAACGAGCCGGAAATCTGCGATTATCTGACGAAAATACTGAACAAGGAGGCGTATGACCGTTCCGGCTTGATTTACGGGATCGGACACGCAGTGTACACGGTTTCGGATCCTCGGACCAAATTGCTACGGGATTATGCAAGAATGCTTGCTTATGAGGCCGGCCGCGAGGAAGAGTATGAGCTTTATACATTAACGGAGCGCCTCGCTCCGGAGGTTTTTACCTCGGTGAAGAAGATCGATAAGATCGTTTGCGCGAACGTCGACTTTTACGCCGGCTTCATCTATTCCATGCTCCAGATTCCGCCGGAGCTGTTTACGCCGATATTTGCTTGTGCGCGTGTCGCCGGATGGAGCGCACACCGGATTGAGGAGCTTGTTTCCGGGGGAAGAATCATGAGACCTGCATACAAATGTGTCCAAAAAAGAAGAAAATATACACAGGTTGAGAACAGAGGAAGATAATAAAGCTTCATTTGTGATCGGGTTCCGGACGCCGCGAAGTGATCCTTCGCGGCGTTTTACATGAAAAAGCATCCGCTTGGGCGAATGCTTTGTGGTGACCCTAAGGAGAATCGAACTCCTGATTCCGCCTTGAGAGGGCGGCGTCTTAACCGCTTGACCATAGGGCCGATATGACCGAACGCAAAAGGAATGATAACACAGGAGCATTCGTCAAGGCAAGTGGAAATCGAACAAATTGTTAAATTTGTTATTCCCGCAATCTTGTCGGATTCTTGCGAAAAAAACTGTGATACACTGGTTTTACAAGAGAACATATATTCGGATTTGTTGAGGATGTCGAAAAAATGATTGAATTTATTCAAATAAGAGGAGCCAGAGAGCACAACCTGAAGAACATAAATGTGGATATCCCCAGAGAGAAGCTGGTCGTTCTGACCGGCTTATCGGGATCCGGAAAATCATCATTGGCCTTCGATACGATTTACGCGGAGGGACAAAGAAGATATGTCGAATCTTTGTCATCGTATGCACGCCAATTTTTGGGGCAGATGGAGAAACCGGAGGTCGACAATATTGACGGACTTTCTCCGGCCATTTCGATTGACCAGAAAACGACGAGCAAGAATCCTCGTTCAACGGTGGGAACCGTTACCGAAATATATGATTATCTTCGATTGCTTTATGCCCGCGTCGGCATTCCTCATTGTCCTCAATGCGGCAAAAAAATCAGTTCTCAGTCTGTGGATCAGATCGTGGACGCATTGATCGCCTATCCGGACGGAACCCGTGTCATTCTTATGGCTCCGGTAGTTCGCGGACGGAAGGGAGAATACTCCAAGCTTTTCGATGAGTTTCGGAAAGCCGGATATGCCCGGGTTCGGGTGGACGGGGAAACATGGGAGTTGGATGAGGAGATGGTTCTGGATAAAAACAAGAAGCATTCGATCGAAGTAGTGATGGATCGCGTGATCATTCGGCGCGATATCCACAGTCGTTTGGCCGACTCGGTCGAGAGTACCGTAACCTTGTCCGACGGACTGTTGATCGTGTCGGTTCAAATTCCCGAGGATGAGAATGAGTTCGGAGACATTATTTACAAAGAAGAAGAATTGGTTTTTTCACAGAAATACTCTTGTCCGGATTGCGGAATCGCGTTTGAAGAGTTGAATCCGAGGATGTTTTCGTTCAATAATCCGTTCGGCGCATGCCCGGACTGTTCCGGGATCGGATCCCATGCATTTGTAGATCCGTTTCTTTGCGTGACCGATCCGAACAAATCCATCAACGAGGGCGCTATTCGCACGGCCGGATGGAATTTTGACGACGATACCAGTTGGGGGCGAGCTTTCATTACTGCGCTTTCGGAGAAATATGGCTTTTCACTGGACGTTCCGTGGAACCGGCTTTCCGAGAATACCCGGAACATTATTTTGTTCGGTAATAACGGAGAGGTGCTTTCGATCGACACCAGAAACAGCAAATACTCAAGGGGAGCCGAGTACCGCTCCAGCTGGCAGGGGATTGTCCCGAGTCTGGAACGCCGATACAGGGAAACCGGATCGGATGACATGAAGGAATATTATGAGCAGTATATGAGTATCCATCCCTGTCCGACATGCGGCGGAGCCAGGCTGAATGATAAAAGCCTATCCGTTACCGTTGCGGATATGAATATATATGAATTGACCTGTCTTCCGATTCGAAAATGCATGAAGATAATCGATAACGCGAAGTTTTCCGATCGGGAGCACATGATTGCCGATCCGATTATTAAGGAGATTCGCGCACGACTCGGATTTCTTTTGGATGTCGGACTGGAATATCTATCGCTGAATCGCGCTTCTTCCACGCTTTCGGGCGGAGAATCTCAGAGAATACGGCTCGCGACACAAATCGGTTCCGGATTAATGGGGGTGCTGTATATTCTGGACGAACCATCCATCGGGTTGCACCAACGGGATAACGCAAAACTATTGAAAACACTGAAACGACTGAGAGATTTGGGGAATACGGTTCTTGTCGTTGAGCATGACGAGGAAACCATGCGGGAAGCGGACTGTGTGATCGATCTCGGTCCGGGCGCCGGAGAACACGGAGGCGAACTGATTGCTATCGGAACAATCGACGATATCATGAAGGAGAAGCGATCGGTGACCGGTCAGTATCTCGGAGGGGTCAAACATATACCCGTTCCCGCAGTCCGAAGAATTCCGAACGGAAATGTTCTGGTTGTCCGTAAGGCGCGGGAGAATAATCTGAAAGGCATCGACGTAAAGATTCCACTCGGGCTGATGACTTGTATTACGGGGGTGTCCGGCTCCGGGAAAAGCTCACTGGTGAACGGTATCATATTGAAAAAGCTTTCTGCGGACCTTAACGGAGCGAAGCGACAATACGGTTCTTTTGAATCCATGGAAGGCCTGGAGCATCTGGACAAGGTCATCGCGATTGATCAGTCTCCGATCGGAAGAACTCCCCGGTCCAATCCGGCAACATACACCGGTTGTTTTGATCTGATTCGTGAGCTGTATGCGGGAACAAAGGAAGCTCGGGCGAGAGGCTACCAAAGAGGACGTTTCAGCTTCAACATCAAAGGGGGCCGCTGCGAATCCTGCGGAGGAGACGGAGTCAATCGGATTGAGATGCATTTTTTACCCGATGTGTATGTTACCTGCGATGTATGTAAGGGTAAACGATACAACAGGGAGACCTTGGAGGTTAAGTACAAGGGGAAAAACATTTCGGACGTTTTGAATATGACCGTAGATGAGGCGCTCGTATTTTTTACCGAAATCCCTCGGATCCGAAGAAAACTCGAGACCTTATCGGATGTTGGAATGGGCTATATCCGCCTGGGTCAGCCGTCGACGCAACTTTCGGGAGGAGAAGCGCAAAGAGTCAAGCTTGCTACGGAATTATCGAAAAGGAGTACGGGCAGGACCTTCTATATTCTTGACGAACCGACGACGGGGTTGCATATCGCCGATGTGCATAAGCTTGTTGACATTTTGCAAAGACTGACAGAAAATGGTAATACTGTTTTGGTCATAGAACATAATCTCGACGTCATTAAGACGGCCGACCATATTATTGATTTAGGTCCGGAGGGAGGAGACAAGGGTGGTCGCCTGATTGCCCAGGGAACGCCGGAAGAGGTTGCGGAAAACCCAAATTCATATACCGGACAGTATCTGGCCCCATTGCTTGAGAGGTCTCGCTCCTTAGGCCCGAAGCACAAATCTGAGATAGAAAAATTTGACGCCGTTGTAAATAGAGATCGACTGGAAATTGCGACGGCGGCGAAACCGCGAAGAAGGAATGCCGCGAGGAAGACAAAGGAAAGTTAATGACAAAATGCATCATTTGCAAAAAAAATGTGGCGGTGGTTTTTACAACCCGTATTGAAAACGGAAGGCGAATAAGCGAAGGTCTTTGCTTGAAGTGTGCTTATCAGACCGGAATCGGCGGGATCGACGAAATGTTTGCCAAGGCCGGAATCAACGAAAAAAATATCGACCGCGTATCCGAGCGGCTTAACAGCCTGATGAGCGGCGTCGAGGGAAGTCGTCCCGAGGATGTCTTTAAGATGTTGCTCGGCTCCGAAGATTTTCTGGAAGATAAAGCATTTTCCGAAGAGGACTCGGAGACGGAGGATGACAGCGGTCAGCGACCGCTTACCGACCTCGGATTTCTTGAAATCGGAGAGCAGGATCTCGGCGGATCATTTGATATCAGCGATGAAGCCTTTTCGTCGGAAGAGTCGGATGAAATGTCGGAGACTTCTACAGGAAGCGATAAATTAGCAGACCCCGAGAATCCTTTGAAAAAAAGAACTTCAGACCGAAGACGCGATCAGAAGTTTCGATTCTTGGATCAGTTCGGATCCAATCTGACCCAGAAAGCAAGGGAAGGAAAGATCGACAGAATAATCGGCCGGGAAAAGGAGCTGGAGCGTGTGATTCAGATTCTTAATCGCCGGTCCAAAAATAATCCCGCAATACTCGGCGCTCCCGGCGTCGGGAAAACGGCGATTGCCGAAGGATTGGCGGTCCGAATCGCGGAAGGCCGCGTTCCGGCGAAACTTTTGGATATGTCCGTATACCTTTTGGATATGACCGCGATGGTTGCGGGAACACAGTTTCGCGGGCAATTCGAGAGTCGAATGAAGGGTGTCGTCGATGATGCAAGGAAGAGCGAAAACATCATTCTCGTTATCGATGAACTTCATAATATTATGGGTGCGGGGGATGCCGAGGGTGCGATGAACGCGGCAAACATCTTAAAGCCCGCCCTGGCCAAAGGAGAAATCCGCGTAATCGGGTCGACGACCCTTGACGAGTATCGACGCTTCATCGAGAAGGATTCCGCACTGGAGCGTCGCTTCCAGAAGGTAATCGTCGAGGAACCGAGTGAACAGGAAAGCATAGAGATTTTAAAGGGAATCCGGGATTATTATGAGAAGCACCACCACGTGTCCTATTCGGACGATGTCATCGAGTATGCCGTCAAAGCTTCGGCACGGTATATCATGGACCGTTTTCTTCCGGATAAGGCGATTGATCTTTTGGATGAATCCGGTTCTCGCGCAAACCTTGCCGAGGTTCGCCTCGTCAAGCTGAAGACAATTTCAAGGGAGCAGGCTCAGGCGGAAACGCTCCTTAAAGAGATTGAGCAAAAAATCGAAGAATCCGCTCCGCAAGTAATCGAGGAAGAAGGTCTCTATGAGAAACAGGCAGAAAACAAGGCGAATCTCCTGAGGATGGAGGAGGAGCGAAAGTCACTTGAAAGCGAACTGGTTCCGACGATCATTACACAGGAGGATATTTCCCGTGTAATCGAAATGTGGACGGGCATTCCCGTGAAACGGATATCCGAAACCGAATCCGAGAAATTGATGAAGCTGGAAGAACGCTTACATAAGCGGGTCGTCGGACAGGAGGATGCGGTCAGCGCTCTCGCGCGTGCGATTCGCAGAAACCGCTCCGGCTTCGGCAAGAAACACAAGCCCGCATCATTTATCTTTGTCGGACCGACCGGGGTCGGGAAGACCGAACTGGTGAAGGCAGTCGCGGAAGCGATGTTTGCCCGGGAAGATGCGTTAATCCGTATGGATATGTCCGAATTTATGGAGGCACACACCGTCAGTAAACTGATCGGATCACCTCCCGGATATGTCGGATATGATGACGGAGGTCAATTGACGGAGCGTGTCCGTCGCAAACCGTACTCGGTTATCCTTTTTGACGAAATCGAAAAGGCGCACCCGGACGTGTTTAACCTGCTCCTCCAAATACTCGACGACGGCCGACTTACAGACAGTCACGGACGATTGGTGAATTTTGAGAACACGATCGTTGTTATGACCTCAAATGCCGGAACCACTTTAAAATCGAACGGGTTCGGGTTCGGGGCGGAGGGTCATGTTGCGATGGAAAGCAGAGTTCAATCCGTTTTGAAAGACATGTTTCGTCCCGAGTTCCTGAACCGAGTTGACGAAATCGTCGTTTTTCATGAGTTGACACGCGACGAAATTCGAAAAATCGTCGATTTGATGCTGAGGGAGTTGTCTGCTCAGTTATCCGAAAAGGGAATATCGATGACCGTGTCCGAGAAAGCGAAGGATGCGCTCGCGATCGAGGGATATGACATTAAATACGGTGCGCGCCCGCTTCGGAAGACCATTCAGCGTCGTCTGGAGGATCCCCTGTCCGATCTGTTCCTTACCTCCAAACTCGAAGACGTGAAGGATGTGCAAATTGACCACGACGGAGATGCATTCAAGTTCGAACTGATTCGCACGGAAGATGCAAGTTCGAACTGATTCGCACGGAAGATGATTGAGCGACTTAGTCGTCAGGACCGATAGCTTCCGTTGATTTTTACGTAATCATATGAGAAATCACAGGTCCACATTCGATCCGAAAAATCTCCGGAGCCGACCCGCACCCGGATTATGATGTGTTTTTGTGATAAAATGCGCTTCGCTTCGCTTTCATCAAACGGTAGCGCACTGCCGTTTTTGCACATTTGCAGGGAGTCAAAGAAGATGTCTACCGACTCGGGGTCAAAGGCGGCACCGGAATAGCCGGCGGCGTTGATAATTCTCCCCCAGTTGGCATCCTCTCCAAAAATCGCGGTTTTACATAACGGGGAACGGCAAATACTCCGAACAATGAGCAATGCGTCCTCCTCGGATGAAGCTCCCTCCACACAAACCTCGATCAATTTGGTTGCTCCCTCGCCGTCCGCGGCGATTTTTTTCGAAAGGTCCTCCGAAACAAAAAGAAGCGCTTCGGCAAAGCGTTTGTATTCCTCTGTCCCGGGTTCTATGGTCTTTCCGGACGCTCCGTTTGCCATAAGGATAATCGTATCGCAAACCGATGTGTCCCCGTCGACCGATACACGATTGAAGGTGTGTTTCACGGCATTTTTTAAAAGCGTATCCAGGTGCTTTGATTCAATTCTTGCATCCGTAGTGATTACACCGATTAATGTGGCAAGATCGGGATGAATCATTCCCGATCCTTTTGCCATTCCCGCGATGGTTACTATATCGCCATCAACGGATAAAACGGCGGAGGATTCTTTCGGAACGGTGTCCGTAGTCATCATCGCTCGCAAAGCCAAATGCGCCGATTCTTCCGAGGAGGATAAATGCTCCGGGATCGACTTGATTCCGAGGAACATCTTTTCGACATCCAACCGCTTTCCGATTACGCCGGTTGAACACGTCAGGATATCCTCCGGGAGCGTACCAAGCACCTTAGCGGCCTCGGCGGCCACTTCCTCGGCGTCCCGGTCACCGATCGGGCCGACACAAGCGTTCGCGCTTACACTATTAATCAGGACGCCTCGACAACATCCTCTTTCGGTAATCAGTCGGGCGGTTCTTTTCAGCGAGTGACCTCGAATCAGGTTTCGGGTGTACACGCCCGAAACGTTGGCCGGAGTCGTTGAGATGACGACCGAAAGATCGGGGTCTCCGTCCTTTTTCATGCCGCATCGGATACCGGCGGCCAAAAATCCCTTTGGCATTGTGATGTAAGCGGATTGATTATGCATATATACCTCGATTATTATCCGGAATAACTGCGTATTATACACCATTTGGGATATTTTGGCATACCCGAACCTTGAAAATAAGATATAATCAAAGAGTGTGTAAAGGAGGATATGATTATGTGGAATTATAAAGAAATACGAAGATTAGCCAGAGATCGCATGAATCTGGACTTATCCGGCGTGCTTCTTGCGGGATTGGTTTTCATATTGATTTCGGGAGCCCTTCCGGCCGCTCAATACATTGTGTCGACCGTGATGCAAATAATCATCCGAAGAGGCGGAGACTCTTTGTATTCCGACGGGGGGATGCAATTGGTTTCCATGATGACGACATATCAACTGCTCTCGGCTGTCTTAAGTATAATGATTATCTTATCGACAATTTTTATCATTAACCCTCTTTATGTGGGACTGATTCGCTTCATTTCAGATCTCGGCCCGGCCGGCTCGCCGAAACATAAGCCGACAGGAGACTTGTTCTGGACGTTTAAGAAGGAAAGATACTCGGGAGTTCTCGCAGGCACCGCTTGGAAGTTTTTGTGGACCTCGCTGTGGAGAATGTTGACCTCCTTTATTTTGTATGTTCCGATTATTTTCATTACCATTTCTTTGATCATTAATTTTTCGATGCATTTTTATCAGTCCGATCGGGGCATCGATTCGGAGCAATTTCTGTTCCTTTTTGTGGAACGTTTTTTCACTTCCGTTCTGGTCCTTCTTGTTTGTTATGTTTTCATTATCCCAGTGGTGGTTTTTATTCAGATGAACCGGGCATACGCATATAAGTTCTGTGATTTCATCCTTTCGGAGAATCCTGGGATGAGGGCGTCGGATGCTCTTGACCAAGCTAAGCAGATGTCGAAAGGCATCAAAGGAGATATGTTTTTGTTGGACATGACCTTTTTCGGCTGGGGATTATTGAGCGCGTCTACGTTCGGTCTCCTTGAGATTTGGCTGACGCCGTATCGAAGCGCGGCTTTTCTCGAGGTCTATAATCATCGGAAAGCAGAATTTCGGTCCTGAAATATTTCTTCGATAAATCGCCGAAGGTAAGCATGTAAACGGGGGATAAGTATGGTCCGCAACAAGAAATATGATGTCGCAATTATCGGCGCCGGAATTTCGGGGATTTTTGCATCGTATGAGTTAATGATTTCCGATCCGTCCATGAAGGTCGTTCTGATTGAACAGGGACAACCGGTATCGAAAAGGTCTTGCCCGATCATCAGAGGTGCGACGGAAAGTTGCATCGGTTGCGATCCTTGTGCAATTATGCGCGGTTTCGGCGGGGCCGGAGCGTTCTCCGACGGAAAATTCAATTTTACAACTTTATTCGGAGGATGGCTCAACGAATATATTTCGGATCGGGAGTTGATGAGACTGATCGAATATGTTGACGGCATCAACGTTTCTTTCGGTGCGACCACCGACGTTTTTTCGACCGATACACCCGAAGCCGATGTGATTCGCCGGAAGGCTATCGCTTTGGATTTACACTTGATGGATGCGAAATGTAAACATCTCGGAACCGAACGAAACCGTGATCTTCTCGCTACTCAGTTCGAATGGCTCAGTAAAAGGATTGAAGTCTTGTGTGATACACGGGTCGAAGAGATTGTTGTTCTTCCGGACGGAAGCTTTGAATTGGAATCGTCCGCAGGGACCATCAACTGTGAATACTTGGTTGCCGCTCCCGGTCGATCCGGAGCGGAATGGTTTTCAAAACAATGCCAGAAGCTGAAGCTCGTAATGATTAACAACCAAGTTGATCTCGGACTCCGTGTCGAATTACCCGCGATTGTTTTTAAAGAAATCACGGATGCGATGTATGAGGCAAAGCTCTTGTATCGTACCGCACGGTATAAGGATGTGGTTCGTACCTTCTGCATGAATCCGTACGGCTACGTAGTTACCGAGAACACCGACGGAATTATTACGGCAAACGGTCACAGTTATACGGATCCTTCCATGAGGAGCGAGAATACGAACTTTGCGCTTCTGGTCAGCAATCGATTTACGACCCCTTTCAACGAGCCGTATCAATACGGGAAAAGGATTGCGTCCCTTTCCAATATGCTCGGAGGAGGCATAATGGTACAACGATTCGGAGACCTGATGGACGGCAGGAGAACCAATGCACACCGGCTTCCGCAGGGCTTTGTGAAGCCGACTCTGAACGCGACTCCCGGAGATTTATCACTGGTTTTACCGAAGAGGCATCTGGACAATATCATTGAAATGATTCAGGTTCTGGATCGGCTCGCTCCGGGCACGGCGAATCAGGACACGCTTCTTTACGGGGTCGAGGTGAAATTCTACAGCGCACGTATCAGCCTGACAAATGAGCTGGAAACGATGATTCCGAACTTTTTTGCGATCGGTGACGGAGCAGGGATTACGCGGGGACTTTCTCAAGCGGGAGCCAGCGGCGTCCATGCCGCGCGTGCGGTGCTGCGCCGAAAGGGAGTTATCCAATAAATATTGACAGACATATATCGCAATGATGTGGTGTTCAACATTGTAGCATGAACCCAGGGGAATTGTTCTGCAGGTATTCTGATTGTAAGATTATTTCCGGTCATTTCGGTAAGGCAAATAATAAAATGTTTTTCTCGCGTTGCGTTGAAGGAAGTCTTTCTGCAGCGATATGCCCGAGGTCGTTGTTGACAATTGTCGCCGGCAAACATATAATTTCATTCGTGCCTTTATTGCGGCATTTTACGGTGGGATTAGTTCAGCTGGTTAGAGCGCTAGTTTGTGGCACTAGAAATCGTGGGTTCGAATCCCATATCCCACCCCAACCGACTCATTGAAGCGGGGATTTGAGAATTCATTGAATTCCCGATTTCGATGGGGTGTAGCCAAGCGGTAAGGCACGGGACTTTGACTCCCGCATGCGTAGGTTCAAATCCTGCCACCCCAGCCATTCGGTTCACTAGCTCAGTTGGTAGAGCACCTGACTTTTAATCAGGGGGTCCGGAGTTCGAACCTCCGGTGAGCCACCAGCCCCTTCGGGATCTTTCCCGGAGGGGTTTTTATATTTTGAAACTTTCATGTATAATACTTGATTGCCTAGGCGTCCCGCAAAAAAACATCAGCTATGATACTGTTTTGTAACAGTATTGTCAGGTGTTTCTGGTAGAATGTCTTTGTTGCATATAAATCATGTGTAAGTATGCGGAGGTCTGTGTCATCGACAATCATTGTCACTGCAACAAACCGATTCGGACACGAGCGGATTATTGTGAAATTTTTCCGAAATCCTCGGTGAAGATGAGGGTTTCCTGTGCGTTGTTATCTTTTCTTTTTTTCATGTTCTTATTTCCGGGGGCATTTGTTCATGCGAAAACGATCGATGCATCCTCCGTTTATCAGAAGACAGATATATCTGCGTTGTTTGATTTGCCTCCCTCGACCGATTTATTCGGTGTGGTGTGTGGAAGTTATGCGAACGTCAGAGCTTCCACTTCGACCAATTCAAGTATAATAACCGTTCTGTACTGCGGGCATCGTGTGCGTTTGGTCAATCTGATCACCGTTAACGAAGATCAATGGTATCAGATCGATTTTATCGATTTGGACGGAGTTTCGAAGCAGGGATATATCTTTTCAACCCTCATTCTTCCGGACTCGACGGATCCGATTGATCCGGCATCCGATTTCGAGATATCCATCGCGGAATTCCCGGAATCATATAAGTGCGGGCTTCGAGCGCTTCATAAGAAGTACCCGAATTGGGTTTTCGTGCCGTTTATCACAAATCTGGACTATGAAACGGTGGTCTCGATGGAAGCCAACGAAAGCAGTTATAATCCCCGAAGCCTGATTGAGAATTATGTGGATGACGCATGGCAGTCAACATATACCAGAAACGATGCCACGCAGCCGGGATGGACGCCGTATGTTAATCCGGATTACCTGGGGCGAAAATATGATGCGTACAATTGGCTGACCGACACCTATGTCCCTTATGATGCGACCCGATGGGTGAAAGCGTCCAGAGGGTACGTGGCGTACGCCGTCGATCCGAGAAATTTTTTATCGGACACTCAGATTTTTCAGTTTTTCAAGTTGTCCTTTGATCCGGTCACGCAAACACTGGAAACCGTTCAGTCCATGCTGGATACGCCTTCTAACTCATTCATGAAGTCCGGACTGATTAAGAATGATTTGGGTGAAGACATCTCCTACGCACAGGCGATCATGGATGCCGCGATAGCTAAACAGGTAAACCCGTATTTTCTCACAACGCGGATTAAACAGGAAATCCTAAAATCGGACGGTCAGCCGGCCGCAACCGCATCGGGAACGTTTCCTGGATTTGAAGGATATTATAACTTTTATAATATCGGTGCCGTGTCGAGTGATGATCCGATTCGACCGGCTCTGATCTATGCGAAATCCACTTCGACCGATCCTACGAAGAACTTTATGCGGCCCTGGGATTCTCAATACAAGGCGATTCTCGGTGGGGCGGAGTGGATAGTCAGCGGATATATATCCAGAGGTCAGGATACACTATATCTTCAAAGATTCGATTTAATCGACAATGCCGACGGGTTGTACAGCCATCAGTACATGACCAGCACGCAAGCTCCGGTATCCGAGGCGATTCGACTGAGGGCCGCTTATGATCAGTTAACGGATCTTCCGCTGATGTTTTCGATTCCCGTATTTACCAATATGCCGGAAGCCAATGTCCTTCCTCCGGAACGAAAGGGGAATCCGAATAACTGGGTGACGTCGATAAACATAACGGATCAGGCACTGACTCCGTCTTTTGATCCGAATATTTTCGAGTATGATTTGGTGGTCGGATTTTTCGTGGACTCGCTTCAGCTTTCAGCGACCAAGGCGTCAACGTTTTCATCGCTTACCGGAATTTCATGGGATCCAGCGGATCCGAGTGTTCCGCTTCTTCGAACCGGCTCGATTCCTTTGCTTGTGGGGGAGAATCAAGCGGTGATTACCTGTACGGCACAGAACAAAGATGTCCGTACATACCGGATCAATATTGTTCGCCTCAATCAGGGAGCGGAGCCGATATTCGAGTCCGATTATGTAATCACCGGAGCCTACCTTTCCGGAATTGCCGAGCAGATGACCCTTCAGACCTTTATGAGCGGAATAACCTTGCCGGAAGGGGCTGTCGCCAAGGTGACCGACCGGCTCGGTGCCGAAGTTACCGATTTAGCCCGGATAATGAGGACGGCCGATCGTCTGCTGGTATATGATGCAAGCGGAGAGCTGGTCAACTGGTATCAGATCATATTATACGGCGATCCGTCGGGAGACGGACGAATCAATTCGTACGACATGACGATTCTCGCCCGTCACATTCTAAAGGAGTCGGAGCTGGTCGGCTATGAATTTATCGCTGCGGACGTGGATAAAAGCGGCAGGCTGAACAGTATGGATATGACGATGATTGCGCGGCATATCCTTAAGGAAGTAATCCTTCCCCAGAAAGGAACCTATGAACAGAGGTAAATTATTCTCATATGCGTCCCTATTCCTTGCATTGTTGGTGGTCGTATCGGTAATTCCGATCGCTTCGGTTCGTGCCGCCGCTTCGCCATCCATATCAGTCGGAGGAACCGCCGAAGTCGGGAAAACGATTGCGGTTTCAATTAAAATTTCGGGTACCGACGGACCATACAGCGGATTTTCGGGTCAAATTATATATAATTCCAATATGCTTCGATTGGATTCGATATCCAGTAATTATTCTGCGTACAACTGGTATACTAGCCTTGCTTTAGGTACATTTGGCTGTGCTGGTGCATCCATTACGACAGGAAGCACCATCGTCACCGCCCAATTTACCTGCCTTGAGGCCGGAACCACACAGATTTCGTTACATGATTTCGAGGTCGACGCGAATTACTCATCCGCATCGGCATCGGTTACCATTAAGACACCCGTTCCCTTATCCGGAAATGCGAATTTGTCTTCGCTTAAGGTTTCTCCCGGATCGCTTTCACCGGGCTTTTCTTCCTCCAGAACATCGTATTCGATGGAGGTCGGTGAGGATGTGTCCAAGGTAACCGTGACGGCCGTTGCCGAGCACAGTAAAGCAAAGGTGACCTTAAACGGGGTTCAGAACAATATTAAGCCCGGCGTTAACACGATTAAAATTACCGTAAAGGCCGAGGACGGGACGACAAAGGTATATTCGATTAAAGTGACGCGAGCAACCGGACCGACCGGAACCCCGACGCCCACGCCTCAACCGCTTCCCCTGATGGAGTATCTCGGACAAGAGTTGATGATTATTCCGATTGATGAAGACACGACGACTCCCGAGGGATTTACGCCGTCTACATCCACATACAAAGGTGTAGAGATACCGGTTTTTATGGGCCCTTCGTTTGCAGGCTCTTCGGATCGTATCCTTTTGGTGCAACTGCTTTTCGAAAGCGATATTAAGCTTTTCGTATATGATCCGAAAACGCAGACCGTGCATCCTTTTCTGTTTATTTCCCAGCCGGACGTGATATTTCGTATTTTGGCTGTTGCCGATACCGCATTGATTCCTTTTGGATATGAACCGTTCGACTATGAATATGACGGGGAGAGAATCATTGCATATCGTTTAATCAGCGATCCCGATCATCCGCAGATTCTTCTGAATTTGATGAATGATTCGGGACAGGCATCGTTTTTCTTCTACGATACCGAGAATAAAATGATGCTGCCGTATCGTGGAGAAACCGTCCTGGTCGAGCCGACATCGACCCCGACTCCTTCGCCTGCGCCGACCGATCCGACCCAGGGCTCTCTGAGTTCGGAGTCGACCGTTCCCTCGGAAACAATAGTGGCCACACCGGAGAAGGAATCGCTTGTACGGCAATTAATGGATATCAGAAACCCGCTTACCTTGCTGTTTTATTTGGTGTCTTTACTTGCCGTGGTTTTGGTTGCGGGTGTTATCGCACTTGCAATCAATCGAAGAAGTGATCTTAACGATGAATATTATGAAGAAGAATACCTGCCCGATGAGCCGATTCCTCCGATTGCGGTGATGCCGAAAGGCAGTCGGCAAGCTTATTCGGGCGACGATGTATTCCTTGATGAGGATTCGTTCTCCTCCGACTATAAAAAAACTACCGACGAATATATCCCTTCGATTGTTCGGACAGGCGCGCCGGAAAAATCAAGAGGTCCGGTTGAACCCGAGTATTTCGCGAAACCGCCTCATCCGGTAGCGGACTCGGTTTCCCGGATGGGTGTTCGTACCGTGAACGCAAATCTGCTACCGGGTCTTTCGAATCACCCGGAGAACGACCAACCGAAAACAAATCCGAGCCCGGTTGTCTCCGCTGAAACGCCTGAACATATACCGGTTCGATTGAAGCAGGAGCTCGTTGAAGAAAGCAAAAAAGCCAATACGAATGCAAAGAGCGGAATCGACACGGTTTTAAAATCCAACGAGGAGAAGCAGACTGCCGATCCGAAACAAGAGGAGAGAAAGACACAAAGCGCAGTTGAAAATCAAAAGGATAAATCCGATGCCGTTCCTGATTTCCCGGATATTTCAACACGACGTGTTTCGGATCTCCCCCCATCCAAACTGCCGAAAGCCGAGCCGGACCCGGATCCGGATCTCGGATAACACTTACCGCAGGAATGATTACGTTCAAAAAGCCGTGCTCGTCGAACACGGCTTTTTTGTGTTATTTGTTTAATTGCTCGAAAAAAGTGCCGAAAAGAGCGAACGGACCTGTCAGTCATCCAGATCCGACAGGAAGGCAGTGACGGTTGAGTCACTCGGCATCCGCCAGTCTGCTCTCGGAGAGAGGCTGACCGATCCGATTTTGGGACCGTCGGGCACGCATGAGCGCTTGAATTGCTGTGTGAAAAACCTTTTAAGGAATACTTTCATCCAACGAACGATCACGTCTCTTTCATAATCGCTTCCAAAAGCAATCTGTGCCATAAAGACGATTTTTCGAGGCGAAAAGCCGTACCGGACGAAGTAATAGAGGAAAAAATCATGCAGTTCATACGGTCCGATGATATCCTCCGTAATCTGTGTGATTTGATTGTTATCGTGCGGAATCAGCTCCGGACTCGGAGGCAACTCAAGGATCTCCGCAAGCAGAACATCCGACTCGGTCCCGCGATCGGAAATCATATGCCGGATTAAACTTCGGACAAGGGTTTTCGGGACGGAACAGTTCACCGCATACATGGACATATGGTCTCCGTTATACGTGGACCAGCCGAGTGCGGACTCGGAAAGATCTCCGGTTCCGATTACCAGGCCGTTAACGGAATTTGCGATATCCATCAGCACTTGCGTGCGTTCGCGAGCCTGAGCATTTTCGTAAGTAACATCGTGGATCAAGGGATCATGACCGATATCCGAAAAATGCCGGTTCACCGCGTCTCGAATATCGATTTCACGAAGATCGGTACCGACCTGTTTCGCAAGTCGTATCGCTTTGCTCTTGGTGCGTTCGGTCGTACCGAAGCCGGGCATGGTAACGGCATGGATACCGGACAGCGGAAGGGAAAGCATATTGAATGCGCGCACGGTAACCAGAAGAGCCAGTGTCGAGTCGAGACCTCCGGAAAGACCGATCACGGCATCACGTATGCCGGTGTGTGAAAGTCTTCGCGCCAAACCGGTTGCCTGTATGGAAAGAATGGTCTCGCAGCGTTCGCGAAGCTCCTGAGGGAGGTTCGGAACAAAGGGATGTCGAGCAATGGATCGCCGCACATCGACTTCACGGAAGGGCAGATCAAATTCGATGGTTCGGTATTCCGTCTCTTCGTTGTTATCCGGTCTGGCCGGAAAGGTAGACTGACGAATACGGTCCTGAATCAGCAAGTCGGTATCAATATCGGCGGTGAGTATTTGTTGCGAAAACAGAGGCGTCTGATCGAGAAGTACACCGTTTTCCGCGATCAGATTATGTCCTGCGAAAACCATATCCGTGGTCGACTCACCCAATCCTGCGTTCGCATAAACATATGCGCAAATCGAGCGTGCAGATTGAACGCGGACCAGATTTCTTCGGTAGTCGGCCTTCGTGACCAGCTCATTGCTTGCCGAAAGATTCAGAATGACCGTAGCACCGTTCACTGCGTGCGCGGATGAAGGCGGGGACGGAACGAACAAATCCTCGCAAATCTCAACGGAGAGACGAAGATTTTTTATGGACCGGCACGAAAAAATCTGACGGGTTCCGAACGGATATGCTTTTCCGGAAAAAATCAATTGTCCGGTAGTCGGACCGCTTGAAAAATGCCTTCTTTCATAAAACTCACCGAAATTAGGCAGATGCTTTTTCGGCACAAAACCGAGAATTTTACCCGAGCAAATGACCGCGGCGCAGTTATAGAGCTTGGAGCCCACCGTAAGAGGCAATCCGACAGCAAACAATACCGGCAGATCCTTTGTCTGCTCGACGAGAAAAGACAGCGCATCCTCGGCTAAGGATCGTAATCGATGCTGACCGAAAAGATCCTGGCAGGTATACCCGGTGATGCACAGCTCGGGAAAGACCGCCACCGAAGCCCCCAAATCGTTGGCCTGAATCACGCAGTCCGCAATGGTCTTGGCGTTTGACATCGGATCGGACAATAAAAGAGAGGGCGTACATGCGCAAACGCGAACAAATCCGTATTTCATATGCGTTTTCCTCCGTGAATGCGAAGCATTGGTCAGACATCTTTTCCTGATTATTATACATCATTTGAAGAAGTCGGACACGAGAGGTGTTTTGGGGTGTGATATAATCCGTTTATAAGAAAAAACGGTGGTGATGATATGTTTCTCCGACCTCCAACCGGATTAAAATCGGTTTTTGAACTTACATCCGAACGTCTTTTTCTTTCGGTGTTATCTCCGTCATCCGCCGAGCGCGTATCTGATTATCTTGTGAGAAATCGATCTTTTCACGAGCCGTTTCACCAGATTCACGATAATTCGTATTTCCTTCCGTCCACACAGCGGCGTTATTTGCGCGCGGATATGGACGGATTTCTTGCGGGCAGCCAGTGTCCTTTCTGGATCATCAAACAATCCGATCCGAGCCTCATCGTCGGAAGACTCGCCTTTTCATCCTTGATACGAGGGGCATTACAGTCTTGCCTGATGGGGTACCATTTGGACCGGAAAGAGGAAGGGAAAGGGTATATGACGGAGGCGATCCTATGCGCTTGCGACTATATGTTTAACACATGGAAAATCCATAGAATACAAGCGGATATCATGCCGGAAAACCAACGCTCCGTTCATACAATCGAGCGTTGCGGTTTTAAGTACTCGGGAACGAATGAAAAATACATGGCAATCAACGGTCAATGGAGAGATCACGCGACATACGCTCTGCTTAACGATGAATATTTCAATCCGGATATAATCCGATAACGTTTCAAATAAATGGTTTATGATTTTGAAAAATGAGGTATAATATATTTGATTGTTTTTGAAGGTAATCGAGACTCGGCGAATTTCGTGCGAAGGAGATGTTTTTATGACTGAGAACACAATAAATAAAATAGTATCATCGGCGGTAATCATCGGAATGGCCTTTTCCGTGGCCGCCTGTTCGAAAGAAGACGATAATAGACCCGAGACCAGTCTTACGACATCGTCCACCTCTACTACAATGATTACCATCGAAACCGTGCCGGAGACCACACTATTTGTTTTTAGAGAGCCAATTGAGGAGAACGATCAAGAGGTGACCTGGCAGGAAACGGAGCTTCAGAGCGAACTTCCCAAATACGTCAAAATTAATTCCGACTATCTGCGTGTCCGTAAGGGACCGGGGACGGAGTATGATCAGGTTGCCGCGCTTACCAAAAATATGTTGGTCATTGTTGTGGCGAAGACGCAGAATAATTGGTATAAACTGGACAGCGGATACTACGTATCCGGCGAGTACCTGTCGGATACCAAGATCTGACGATTTTTCCGGCACATGAAAATTCGGCTTCAGGGCGCAGGGAAGAACTTGCGCCTTTTTTTGATAAGATTTTTCAATCATTTTTATCGTGCCGTGCTTGCGCTATGGACAAGTTACGTAGGGTGTTGTATTATGTCTAGGCGAGTTTTCGGAACAGATCTATAAGTCGGGATGAGAACCCGTGAAGGTAATCGTTTTCGTACTCGGCCGTTTATGCGGGTGTAGTTCAATGGTAGAACTTCAGCCTTCCAAGCTGACCACGTGGGTTCGATTCCCATCACCCGCTCCAATCAATGGCGGTCCTCGGGCCGCCATTGCATTCATGGGTCTATAGCTCAGTTGGATAGAGCAACAGCCTTCTAAGCTGTGGGTCGGAGGTTCGAGTCCTCCTAGGCTCGCCAAAGGGACCGGCAAGAATTATTGTGGGTCTCTTTTTCTTTTTCGGTCTTCTCCCGATCACGACGAAATGCCCGGTCTGACTTTGTGAATCAATCGAATTGTGCATTGGGGGAGGGGTTTGACTATAAAAATGAAACAATAATGTTAACTTATCCGAACGTGATTTCTCGCGTAATGTGATACGCTGAATATGGGTGATTTTCATGGAAGTGAATAAGCCCGATTATTAGGTTAGGAAGTGCGAAATGCCCAAAAAAGCGGTTTACAACAATGAAAGCATCACCTCGCTCAAGGGTGCGGATCGTGTGCGGAAAAGGCCCGGAGTCATTTTCGGATCGGACGGTCTTGAAGGTTGCGAGCATTCTTTTTTCGAGATTCTTTCCAATTCGATTGATGAAGCCAGAGAAGGCCATGGGGACCGAATTGAAGTGATTCGTTTTCCGGACGGTTCCATTCAGGTGGAGGATTTCGGAAGAGGAATACCTCTGGACTATAACTCGAAGGAAGGAAGATATAACTGGGAGCTTGTATACTGTGAGCTTTATGCCGGAGGTAAGTACAATAACGATACCGGAGAAAATTATGAGTTCAGCCTGGGCCTGAACGGATTGGGTGCGTGTGCAACCCAGTATGCTTCCGAGTATTTTGATGTAACGGTTTTTCGTGACGGTCAAATATTCTCTCTTCATTTCGAGAAGGGCGAGGTTGCCGGAGAGTTGAAGAAGGAAACAACGCGCTTCAAACGAACCGGAACGATTCAGAAATGGAAACCGGATCGTGATGTTTTCACGGAAATTGTCATCCCGCTCGAATCCTTCAAAATGATCATGAAAAGGCAGGCGGTCGTGAACAACGGGGTAACCTTTATTCTCCGTGATGAAGAGAGCAAAGAAACCTTTTCGTTTTGTTATCCCGATGGGATATTGGGATATGTCGCGGAGCTTTCCGGAGACGCCGCACTGACCGCTCCGTATTCCTTTGACGGAGTCGGAAAAGGTAGGGACCGCAGCGATAAGCCGGAATATAAGGTTCGCTCTCAAATTTCCTTCTCCTTCAATAATGAGATCAACGTAATCGAGTATTATCACAATTCGAGCTTTCTTCAGCACGGCGGGGCACCCGATAAAGCGGTGCGGAATTCCTTTACCGCCGAAATCGATCGACAGATTCGTCTTCGTGATAAATACAAGAACGGCGAAAGTAAAATAACCTTTCAGGACATCATGGACAGCCTGGTCTTGGTCACCAGCTCGTTTTCAACACAAACGAGTTATGAAAACCAGACCAAAAAAGCGATCAACAATAAATTTATCCAGGAATTCATGAGTGATTTGATTCGGGAAAAGCTGGAGATATGGTTTATTGAAAACAAGGCGGATGCGGACAAGGTAATCGAGCAGCTTTTAATAAACAAGAGAAGCCGTGAAAATGCCGAGAAGACTCGTTTAAACGTAAAGAAAAAACTGATGGGTTCGATTGATATCGGGAACCGCGTGAAAAAATTCGTTGATTGTCGTACCAAGGACAACTCGGAACGCGAGCTCTATATTGTGGAAGGCGATTCAGCCCTCGGAGCTTGTAAAATGGGTCGGGACGCCGAATTCCAAGCAATCATGCCGGTTCGAGGGAAAATTCTGAATTGCCTGAAATCCGATTACGGAGTGATCTTTAAAAGCGAAATCATTATCGACCTGCTCAAGGTCCTCGGATGCGGTGTCGAGATCAAATCAAAGCACAATAGGGATTTGTCTTCCTTCGACCTGGATGCCTTGCGATGGAGCAAAATAATCATTTGTACGGATGCGGACGTGGACGGATTTCAGATCCGCACATTGATTTTAGCGATGTTGTATCGCCTCACCCCGACACTGATCGAGCGAGGAAAAGTTTATATCGCGGAGTCTCCGCTTTTCGAAATAACATATCGCGACCGCAAGGGAGAGCGGACGCATTTTGCTTATGACGAACGGGAGAAAGCAGAGATTCTTCGGATGTATCCTCCGGATACCTGTTCGATTCAGCGATCCAAGGGTTTGGGTGAAAACGAACCGGAGATGATGTGGGAAACGACTATGAATCCGGTGACGCGCCGATTAATCGAGGTTCTCCCCGAAGATCCCGTAAAAACCGACAGGGTTTTCGATCTTCTTCTCGGGGATAATCTTCAGGGTCGGAAAAGTCACATTGAGAAGAACGGTCATCTGTATCTGGACCAACTGGACATCGGCTGATTTGTCTTTTTGGTTACCGGATTTTCTATTTTGAGAACAAACCATTCGGGAGAGAGAAATGAAGAAAAAGGGAAAAGAGACGGCGGGGGATCCGCAAATCAGACCTTCGCTCAAAGAACTTCTGCGCGAAAGCTCCGGATTACAACAGCCGGTTCGGACGGAGCCGATCACGGAAACGCTTGAAAAAAATTACATGCCGTACGCGATGAGCGTAATCGTTTCTCGTGCCATCCCGGAGATTGACGGGTTTAAGCCGTCCCATCGAAAGCTCCTTTATACGATGTACAAGATGGGTCTGTTAACCGGTAATCGAACCAAATCCGCCAACGTGGTCGGGCAGACGATGAAACTCAATCCGCACGGTGATCTGGCCATTTATGAAACGATGGTTCGTCTGACGCGAGGGAACGGAGCATTGTTGCATCCGTACATCGACTCGAAGGGTAATTTCGGCCGGCAGTACTCCAGAGATATGCAATTTGCCGCATCAAGATACACGGAAGTTCGGCTGGATAAGATTTGTGAGGAGCTGTTCCGCGGTCTGGACAAAGATGCCGTTGATTTTTCGGATAATTACGACGGTACGATGAAGGAGCCGACTCTCCTTCCCGCAACGTTTCCGTCCATTCTCGTTAACAGCAATCAGGGGATTGCTGTCGGAATGGCGTCCAATATTTGCTCATTCAATCTTGCCGAGGTCTGCAGGGCGACTATTGCGTTTATGAAGGATCCGACAAAGGATCTGATGGAGATCATGCCGGCTCCGGATTTCCCGGGCGGAGGCATTATACTTTATGATGAAGAAACGATGCGTCAGGTTTTCGAAAATGGACGCGGACCGATCCGGGTTCGCTCAAAATTCCGGATTGATCGAAAAAACAATATGATCGATATTTATGAAATTCCTTATTCGACGACCGCTGAAGCAATCATCGATGAAATCAGTGAATTGGTCAGATCCGGAAAAATCAAGGAAATATCGGATGTTCGTGATGAGACGGATTTGGACGGACTGAAGATAAGCATCGAGTGTAAAAGAGGAGCCGATCCGAATGCACTGATGACCAAGCTGTTTCGTTTCACCAAACTGGAGGATACATTCTCATGTAATTTTAACGTACTTATTAACGGAATGCCGCGTGTGCTCGGCGTGAAGGCTTTGATCGGAGAGTGGCTGTCATGGCGGAGATCGTGTTTGAAACGTGAGTTGCTTCATGATCTGCAAAAAAAAGAAAGTCGACTTCATTTGCTTGACGGACTTGCAAAGATTCTTCTGGATATCGATCAGGCCATTGCGATTATACGCAACACGGAATGGGAGGCGGATGTCATACCCAACCTGATGAAGGGGTTTGATATTGATGAGCCGCAAGCGGAGTATGTTGCCGAGATCAAGCTTCGCAACATTAACCGGCAATACATCATTAACCGAACCGCGGATCGTGAACAGCTTGTGAATGAGATCGCCGATTTACGCGATATTCTGGGCAAACCCAAACGATTGGATTCATTGATTGTCACCACGATTGAAGGCGTTATCAAGCGATTCGGAAAGGATCGCAAAAGTGAGTTGCTCAAAGCGGAGCAGGCAGTCACTTTTTCCGATGATAATTTAATCGAGGATTATCGGTTGAAGCTGTTTCTAACGGAGCACGGATATCTAAAAAAACTTCCGCTTACATCTCTTCGGAGTGCCGGTGAATTGAAGACCAAGGAGGAAGATCGGATAATCATTGAATCGGAAGGAAAAAACAAGAGCGAGGTCCTGTTTTTTTCAAGCGCGTGTTGCGTTTATAAAATGCGAATCCACGAGATTGCGGACACAAAACCTTCCGAACTGGGAATATACCTCCCGAATATTTTGTCGAGTGAAACCAACGAGAGAATTTTGTATATGCTAATTACCGAGGAGTATGAGGGTGAGATGCTTTTCGCATACGAAAACGGAAAAATGTCACGAATTCCTCTTTGCTCCTACGAGACAAAACAGAATCGGAAGAAGCTGATTCACGCATGCTATGAAGGTTCTCCGATTGTGAGCATCCACTATCAGAAGGAGCCGGAGGATTATGCGGCTTTTTCTTCTCTTCGTAAGGCGATTGTTTTTTCAAGCGCCCTGATTCCGGTCAAGTCAACACGATCTTCTCAAGGCGTACAGCTTCTTGTTTCAAAAAAGGGAAGCCGGATGATTTCGGTCAGACGGCTCTCTGAGGTCGGATTTTCGGACCCGGAATACTACCGTATTCGCAAAACGCCCGCCATCGGTTATTATTTGAAGGAAGAGACACTGGAAAACCGACAACTGTCCATGGGAGAGGTTTAACTTGTCCATCAGTTTCGAACCGGATAAAAAAAATCGTATGCCGCTGACATATGGGAGACGGACCATTATTTATGTTTGTCTGATTATTCTGATTCTTTACACAATAAGTATCGGCGTAATTCATAACGAGAACACGCGCCTGTCCGATGTCATCCCTCAATTTCGTGAGGCCTTGGACGCAAGAGACTACAGTGCGGCTCTACAAATGTATCGGGACATCCATGCGCGTATCGTGGAAGTACCGCCCGAAAAATCATATTCGGTTGAAAAAGAAAAGCAAATTCTTTCAGATATGGAAGGCATTGTTGACGAACGGGTTCGTTTGATTGAGCATCGTATTCGAAACAATCGTTACATGCCGGTAATGGATGATCGTGCTTTTCTGGAACAGATGAAGGAGATGACGGGTGCTTCTCTGTCAACATGGTTAAGTGAACTGGCGGAGGAGTTTTTGCTCGGAACCATCGAAAAGCCGACACTCCATTTTATCTTCGAGCAAATCGGTGATTATTCAAATGTCGAATCGTTTGCGACTCCGTTGCAAAGAGAAATAGACAACATTGAAATCTCCCGCGGTGACATACAGACCGCAGAGAACTTGTTTATGGATGAAGAATATATTTCTGCCGCAATCAAGTATATTTCGGTGCTTGAATCAACGGATGGGTTTGTTCATGCTTATGCCGATAGACGTCTGTCCGATCTTAAAGAGGTGATGTACACCCCGATCATGGAGGAATGTGACACTCTTCTTGACAATTATCGTTACTATTCGGCCGAGGCAATTCTTTCCGATATGGCAACCATATTTCCGGAAGATCAAAGGATTCAGGCGAAACTTCTTGAAGCGACAACGAACACGGATCTTGTTACTCAATACACCGGACAGATTGAAGTCATATGTGTAAAACCGCTGATTGCCGATAAGGAGTTGGCTTTTTCCGTTTCCGGAAGTTCGACGACGGAGTCCTTTTATCTGACGACCGATGAGTTTCGGAAAATTTTACAGTCTCTTTACGAGAGAGATTACATTCTGATCGACGCGCATTCCATTGTAGATATGTCCAACGACACCTTTTTACTGGACAAAAATCTGATGATTCCCGCAGATAAAAAGCCGTTGGTGATTATCGTAGAAAATGTAAACTATACCGCTTATTTAAACGAAAAGGGTTTTTGTACGAGGCTGGTCATTAATGATCAGGGGCAGGTGAGCGGCGAGTACCGGAATGCGGCCGGACAGAAGGTTGTCAGCCGGTCTGCGGAGGCAATCGGAATCGTCGATGCCTTTGTTGAATCCAATCCGGATTTTTCATTTGACGGCACAAAGGGAGTAATTTCTCTTACCGGGTATGAAACCGTTTTCGGTTATATAACCGATGCGGATCAAATCGATGACAGAAATTCGGCGCTTACGGCGATGGGTTTACCACAGGAAAATCCTTCGGAGGAAGAAATAGAGCAAAACCGGGAAAAAGTAACCGAGCTCATTCAAAAACTGAAGGATACCGGCTGGGTTTTTGCATCCTCAACCTACGGTTTCATCAATGCAAATGATAGCTCTTTGCAAGTAATTCAAGCCGATACGGAGAAATGGCTCAATCAGGTTGCTCCCCTGACCGGTGAAGTGGATATGCTCGTTTATCCGAACGGGAATTTTATTAAAGGCTCGGATATGCGTTGTGTTTACCTGAAAAATCTGGGGTTCCGAATCTTTTTCGGGGTGGGATCCACCGCATATCGTACCTTCGGAGATAACTATCTGTATTTTGACCGCGCGATGATGAACGGAGATACATTAAGAAATGTCAATTATTCGCGTTTTTTTGATGTTCGGGAAATTTACGACGAGAGTCGGAATAAAAAGTTGAACGCCTAGTATTCTTTATCTTTTCAACGTCCGTTTCGGTACATGATAAGCGATTTGTGGTATTGTATTATTTATACCCGAGTGTACATGTGTGGAGGCGATCCGGATTGAAAAAGACCGACGGGGTCTTTATTCGACTGAATAATAAGATTCGTGTATCCGTAGCGATAGCGATGGCTATCTGTGTTTTGTTGCCCTGTTTTATCCTTTCGTCATGCTCCGTGCCATTTTCATTTCCTTCCATTTCCGTTAATGAGGACTTACTCGGTCGTTTGCCGTCAAACGGTGTCGGCATGGGTAACCTTCAGCCTCCGGAAGGACAAAAACAATATGAGATCGGAAGCAGCGAGGACTTATTTTATTCCGTTCAGGATTCTCTTTACTCGTTTTCTTCGGAAATATATATTCGCATTGATGATTATTCGATTTTTTCCCGATACTGGGAAGAGTTGACGGTCGCGGGTGCATTACATTCCGCGTTTCAGCAGGGACAGGTACAAATTGAATACGAAAATCGAACGCCATGCAATATCAGGGTCAATCTGAATTTCAACGAATGCGGATTGTTTCTAAAGCAGTACCTGTCTTCGGATAAACCCTCGTATGAAACCAACGAGCAAATTATGCTGGATCAATTGATCCGGGAAATCCGTGAAAACATCATCCGTGAAGATATGAATGACTTTCAAAAGGTTGTGGCTGTCCATGATTATATTGTTGTAAACACCGAGTATATCGAGTCGGAGAATTCTGATTATTTAGCGACAGCCATTTCCGTTTTGAAGGACGGGAAGGGACAGTGTCAGGGCTATTCCGAGGCATTTGCCGCAATTATGATTGTACTGGGAGTGGAAACGAGAGTGATTTCCGGGAAGGCTTTCGATTCGCAAATGCGATTTGTCCCTCATGCTTGGAATCAGGTGAAAATCGACGGGGTATGGTATCATGTGGATGTTACATGGGACGATCCGATACCGGATACGGGCGGATCCGCTTTGCGCACCTATATGCTTCGATCCGACGAATTCTTTGAAACCGACCATATGTGGAGCGATTATTTCCCGCGTTGCGCGAAAGATAATCCGGTTCTCGGTTAACTTCATTCATAATTTGTTTAATGGACGAACTTATCAGTCAATACTATAATGAGGTGAGGATGCGTTTCTTCGGGAGGGTGTTATGGCGAAAAAAAACGAGAAATTAATGAATCTATTGGTTGAGGATGAAATTCTTTGGAAGGATCGCAAACGCTATTTGGGACTGCCGATATCGTTTACGGTGTATAGTTTTGACGAAAATCGATTATATTTGAAAAAGGGCTTATTCAACACGACGATAGATGAACTGCTTTTATATCGTGTTCTGGATATCAAGCTGAGTCGATCTCTGATACAGAAAATATTCAGGGTTGGGACGATTACCTTGGTTACGGCTGATAAATCTCATGGATCCATTGAATTAAAGAATATCGCACGATCGGAGCAAACGAGAAAAGCATTGAGTACGATCGTTGAAAAAGAAAGAGACGAGAAGAGAATTCTCGGTAAAGAAATGTTTGGTGCATCCGGATCGGTAAGTGGGGATAGCTTGGATTTTTTTGTAAATGACATCGGCGGCGGAAACGAGGATTGACGATGATCGTGTCAGCAATTCGCTTGAGCGGGGGTTTGAATTAGTCCGTGGAAACCAGACTGGATCGATATGACGGAGCCAGAGAAAAGAAGATCGCTCTCTTGAAGCGATTGATTTCGGAGTCGGAAAAAATCGTGTTTCTCGGCGGAGCGGGCGTATCCACGGAAAGCGGTATTCCCGATTTTCGGAGTGGGCAGGGCATTTTCAATCAGGACAGCGGTCTTGAGTATCGACCCGTCGATATCATAAGCCATTCGTTTTTCACGAAACACCCGGAGGAATTCTTTGATTTTTACAGAAGAAAGCTCTGTTACCCGAACGCAAAACCCAATAAAGCACATAAGGCATTGGTGCGATTGGAGCGACAAGGGAAGTTGTTCGCCGTGATTACCCAAAATGTTGATAATCTGCACCAAATGGCGGGAAGCAAGAAGACAATCGAACTGCACGGATCGGTAAGTCGCAACTATTGTACCTCTTGCCGCAAGAATTTTCCGCTTGCGTATGTGCTTGAATCCACTGGAATTCCCAAGTGTGACGATTGCGGAGCAATGGTCCGGCCGGATATCGTACTCTATGAAGAACATCTTGACCACACGGACATTGATCGTGCCGTTGCATCGATTGAAAAGGCAGACCTTATGATTATCGGCGGAACCTCTTTGACCGTTTATCCGGCCGCAACATTTGCGCAGTTTTTGCCGCACGATCGTGTTGTTATCATCAATAAGAGCTCGACATATCTTGATCTTCAGGCAATGCTGACGATTCATGACAGCATCGGTGATGTTTTGGACGAAGCGATTCCGAAAAGAGCCAGAAAAGCGAAAATTCAGGAGGGAAAATCATCCGTATCACAAGAAGGACCCGGATATTCCGACCGGACGGCATCGAAAAGGAAGTCGAAACAGGATAAACAGTCCGACAAAACGGAGGGAAATCATTGATATTGACCGCCGATCGTCGTAATGAACATTTCGACGAAAGATCAGCCGAATTATTGAAATCTTGTGAGAAGCTCGCCCGTGAATCGTTTCGGATGAGCACAATGCGGTTGCTTTTTTTTCTTGCATCCTTGTTGTTTCTCATTCCGTATATTGTTGCATTTCGATTTTTTGTTCTGCTGATACCGGGGATACTATGTTTCGTAACCTTTGTGTTCTTTGTAATAAAACACATAAGAATCAATAACAATCTTACGTATTATAAGACGCTTCAGGCCGTTCATGACGAGTATATTGCAAGGACCGTCCATGCATTCGAATCGCTCCCGGATGACGGCGGTGATTTCGGGAGTGCGAATCACGATTATTCCGCGGATCTTGACCTGTTCGGTCACGGATCCTTATTTCATCTCTTGTGTACTGCCCAGACTTTTTTCGGCAGAAAGAAATTCTGTGATCTGCTCGTATCTTCATCGGATGGTTTACAATCACCGAAAGACGTTATCAATCGACAGGAAGCGGCTTCCGAGTTTTCTTCCGATTTGTGGCGAATGCAGAGTTTTCAGGCGGAAGCAAGAATTCACTGTCGGAAAATTTTGGGTCCGAAGTTATTTTTGGATCATATATCACGACCGGAATCTTTCGGATCGGGTATCGGAATCGTTCGGCTAATCGCATATGGTTGCTTGACCGCAGTGATGTGGGTTGCTTTTCTGATTTCTGTCGTATTGCAAGTGAATCTTTACCCGTTGGTTTTTGCGATATTGATCATTCAGTTGATTATCACTGCGGTTTATTATAATCGCAATAAGCTCGTTTTTCACTCCACGGAAGGCATTCATCGAGAATTGTCCGGCTATCGGTATCTCTTTGAGAAAATCGAGAACTCGGAAGTGAAGAGTTTATTATTATCGAATATTCGGGCGCAAATGCTTGATCATGATGAAACTCGGGGCGGAAAAGCCTCCGATCAAATAAGAAAACTGAACACCATATCATTTATGATCCAGATCAGGAATCAGCCGTTACTGTTTCTTTTGCTGAACACGTTGTTTTTGTATGACGTTTACTGTCTGTATTTTTTAAATCAATGGGCGAGACGTTCCGGTCCTGCTTTGTCCGAAAACCTGGAAAGCCTCGGTGAGTGGGAGGCATTGGGGTGTCTTACGATGATGGGTGTGATTTATCCGGAATGTGTTTTCCCGACTTTTCGCCGAGCGGAGAACATGAATCACGTCGCATATTTTTCTGCGCGTGATATGGGTCATCCTTTGATTCCGATTTACCGACAGGTCCGTAATGATTTCGAATTGAGCAAGGGAATCGCATTGGTTACGGGATCCAACATGTCGGGGAAAACTACCCTGTTGCGAACGATCGGAATAAATGCGGTTCTTGCGTATGCGGGCGCGGTATGTTGTGCGGAAAAACTTGAATTGGGCATGATGAGAATCGGCTCTTCAATGAGGATATCGGACAGCTTGGAGGGCGGACTGTCCTCTTTCTACGCAGAACTTCTTCGAATAGAGCGGATTATTAAACGATCGCGGGAAGAGACGCCCTTATTATTTCTGATTGACGAAATCTTTCGAGGAACGAATTCGAAGGATCGGACCGAGGGGGCACTGCTCGTTATAAAGAATCTTATGAAGCCTTGGGTCGTCGGACTTCTGTCCACACACGATTATCAGCTATGCGAAGCAACGCGTAATGAAAAGGATATTTCATTCTTCCATTTCTCGGAAACATATGACGAGGATGGCATACATTTTGATTATCGTCTTTCCTCCGGAGTATCTACATCATCGAACGCTCGATATTTGATGAAGATGGTTGGAATTGAGTGAAAATGACTATTGCATAAAAATAAATGCATGTTTAGAATGTATGTACGCTTTTTTTAGCGATCCGGTGCAATGAATTCCCCCCTAAGGAGTGGTTATGTTTTACTTTACCGAATCCGTGCGATTTTTCGGAAATACAAATCCCGAGAAACTGATCCAGAGATACGGATCGCCGTTGTATGTGTACAGCGAGACAATCCTCAGGGATCGAATACATGAAATGCAGAATCTTCTTCAAGACGATACTTTTGTCGTTAACTACTCCATAAAAACCAACTCAAATCTGGAAATATTGAAAATAGCCTTAGAGGAAGGTCTCAGCGCGGACGCGATGTCACCGGGAGAAATTCATGTCTTGTTGGAAGCCGGATTTCCTGCTGATCGAATCTTTTTTGTGGCCAATAATATTTCCGAAGAAGAAATGCAGTATGCTATCGACAGAAACATATTAATCAGTCTTGACTGTGTTGCTCAAATTGAGCAATTCGGAAAAATCAATCCGGGAGGTCGTTGCGCCGTGCGGTTGAATCCCGGGATTGGTGCGGGACATCACAAAAAGGTTGTGACAGCGGGCAAGAATACGAAATTTTCGGTTTCTGAAGAGGATGTGGATGCGGCAATCCAAACGGCCGGGAAATATAATCTTCAAATTATCGGCGTAAACCAGCACATCGGATCGCTTTTTATGGATTCGGAGCCTTATACCGAAGCGGTTAAAAACTTTCTTTCGATTGCGGAGCGGTTTGATTCTCTGGAGTTTGTTGATTTCGGAGGAGGATTCGGAATCCCTTATAAGAAACTCAGCGGAGAGAAAAGCATGAACCTTTCCGATCTTTCCGTGCAGTTATCGTCGATTGTGAACGAATGGAGAAAAGGAAAAAGAGAAAACATTTCGATTAAAACCGAGCCCGGACGTTATATCGCTGCGGAGTGCGGGGTCTTATTGGGTCAGGTCCATGCGATTAAAAACAATGCGGAAGAAAAATATATCGGCACGGATATCGGAATGAACGTTCTTGTACGCCCGTCCATGTATAATTCATGGCATGATATTGAAGTCTACAGAAAAGGTCATCCGATTTCGGACTTTGAATGTGAAGCAGTAACGGTAGTAGGAAATATTTGTGAGACCGGCGATATTCTTGCCGCGCAAAGGATGCTTCCGATGATTCATCAAGGAGATATCATTTGCGTTTTGGATGCGGGAGCATACGGATATTCAATGGCCTCGAACTACAATAACCGTCTTCGACCGGCCGAAGTGATGATTGATGCAAGCGGAGAACCTCACCTGATCAGAAGAAGAGAGACACTGGATGATTTGATGCTTTTGTTTCAGTAGTCGCCAATAAAGGGTATTCACAGGCGAAAACCCCGAAATTGCTTGTTTTCCTGTCTTTCTTCGATTAACATTATAGAAAAACGGAACCATAAACAGGATGGACGGATGACAGACATTTCTGAGCAACTTGATTTATGTCATGAAAAATATCTGCTTGATTTTCCGGCCGCCATTCGGCTTTTTTCGGATGCCGGAGGCCCGGAGTTTTTTGAACTCATTTTAAAGAGTAACAAGACAATAATTATCAGCAATGCGTTTAAAAGATATAGTGAAATCGTTTATAAGCATGCCGACCCGAGGGAGCAAAACATTACGGAGAGAATCGGGATGATGCTGAATTCCTTCGAGAAGGACAATCGGCTGATCATATCGGATCATTCATCCACAATCGATTTTTTTCGGAGTTTTTCCGGCGATTCTTCCGTCTGTCTGATATTACTCGAACACTCTTTTTCGCTTGAACGAATGAGAGACGAAAAGAAGCCGATCACGCTTTCTGCAATGATTGTTACGGATGAGGACATTCTTTTCTTTGACAATATTCAAACTTATCTAAAAAACGATACCTCTTACTCGCTTCATCCCGTTTCCCGATCTACGGATTATCTGGATGCGGATATTCACTGTAACGTCGGCGATAAGGTTTATGATGCTGAAGGAAACGCGGTTCTGCTTACCTCAAAAATCAGCACCGGAGCGGAGGGTATTGTGTTTCGTACGGAGGACCCGAAATGGGTCGCCAAGATATACCACAAGGGGGCAATCACTCCGCTTCGGTGGAGAAAGCTTATTCATATGACCCAGAAGGAAATTTCTGCGAAGGGCATTTGCTGGCCGTCCAAACTTCTCTATACGTTTAACAAAATCCCTGTCGGATTTTTAATGCAGACCGGATTCGGACATACATTGGGAAGTGTCTTTGACGGCCCGGACGCAGTTATGTCCGTTTATCCCGAGTGGGGAAGATCCGATGTCGTTCGCGTTGTGCGACGCGTCCTTGAAAAGATCATATATATTCATCTCCATGGGGTCATTATCGGGGATATCCAAATGAAAAACATGATGATCAAAGATCAGGATCATGTGTATCTGATTGATATGGACAGCGTTCAAATCGAAGATATGCCGTGTCCGGTCGGAACGGAAGAATATACGTCCCCCGAATTGTGGGACTTTTCTTTTTCGGATGTTTTACGGAAACCCGTTCATGAAGATTATTCTTGTGCAATCCTTGTTTTTTGCATTTTATTTTGCGGCCAACATCCGTATTCACAAAGGTTCGGAAAAGAAACGCTTCGAGAGGAAATTATCGAAAAATCATTTCCGTATATTTCGGACCATTGCGGCGAGTCACTCATCCCGATCGGCGGCTACGATAAAATCTGGGATGCATTAACCGAAAGACTCCGGAGCATGTTTTTCGAGGCATTTCGTAACGGGGCTCGTTTTGAGACGATTGAATGGTATGATGCGATAAACGAGTACGCCGGAGAGCTGGAAAAGAAAGCGTTTTGCGATCCGGAGGCATATCGGCTTTTTCCGCATACCGATCTGACGCACCGGGAGGAAGACTCAAGTAAACCGAAAACTTATAAGAAAAGCCTGCGTGAAGCGATACTTCAAGCTTCATCCGGTCTCTCCGAGAATGAATCCGGCCGGAGTGTGTCATATCCGGATCATATGATGTACAATAATCAAAGTAAGAGTTCGGGTAACGCGGTAACGTTGAATCATTCTTCGCCCGACATTGCCGGAAAAGCATCGACGCCTTGTACACCATCTTCGTTTGCGAAAAGAGAAGATATCGGGGTCGTCTTGGACAAAGAGAATCCCGCACCTCTGAAAGATATACCGAAACAACGGTCCGGACGCGTTGCTTCCTTTTTTGCAAAACTGCGATATTTCTTCTTCGAACATCGTAGGGTGTTATTGTTGGCATTTCTGTTGGTATTGTGTATCGTATTGATGATGGTAATTGCGCAGATTTTTAAATAAGGAGGCTGAAAATGGCAAAAAAGGAGAAAAGGTTTGATTCTTCCGATTTCGGGAAAAGCACCCGGAGAAGACTTCCGATATGTTTTTGTCTGGATATCAGCGGATCCATGTCGGGGAATCCGATTCGACAGTTGAATGACGGACTTCAAAGTTTTTTTGCCTCGATCAGAGAAAACGATGAAACTCGATCGGCAGCCGATATTTGTGTTGTGACTTTCGGCGGAACCGTTGACATTTTTCTTCCGTTCGGAAAACTGGAGAAGGATCATTCGATTCCCCGACTTCAGGCAACGACAAGCCTGACCCCCATGGGTGAGGGCATCCTGACTTCTTTGGAGCTTTTGGCGGCAAGGAAAGAAGGATATAAACACCTCGGAATAAAGTATTATCAGCCATGGCTCGTAGTGATTACCGACGGAGCCCCTCAGGGTGAATCGGCGATCGAAAATATGGAAAAAGCAATCCAGGCGACCAATGAACTGGAGGAAAAGGGCCGATTGGTCGTTTTCAACATCGGCGTCGGGACCGGAGTGGATTTTACCTTGCTCAAACGCCTGTCCATAAAGAGACCGGAGCCGATTTGTATCGACTCCGCTCAGTTTTCTAAATTGTTTGAGTTTCTCGGTTCAAGCAGTTCTTCGATTGTATCGAGCAACATGAAAGAGGATGCTCTATATGATCTCGGGGAAGCTTCGAAAGGGAAATCTGTAGCAATGGACGAGTTTTTCAAATATCTGGAGGAGTAGATTGGTTGATGCCGGATAAGATAAAATTGGCATGTCTGTCTCTTCCGGGCAGAAAGCACACAGACAAAGGCCAGCCCAATGAGGATGCATGTGTCTCCGTTTTCAGCAACGGAGTGTATGTGGTCTGTCTTTCAGATGGTGCCGGCGGAAACCGTTATACGCACGCAGCAATTGGATCCCAATCAGTTGTCGGAACCGTTTCTGAATTACTGACGAAACATTTTGATGCATTTTATAATGATGTTCGAGAGAATGTGATACGTAGCATACTCGTTACTGCGATTCAATCCGAACTCGCCATCCTGACGAATGAGAATCATATCGACGGAATCGAGCGGCTTTCCGCGACGATGCTGTTTTGTGCGGTAAAAGATACGCGAATGATTTGCGGCCATATCGGGGACGGCATAATCGCCAAGGTATCCTCTTCCGGAATCGTACCCATGACGCTTCCCCAGAACGGGGAAAACACGGGAAGCACTTACTTTATAACCTTTCCCGACGCGCAAGACTATATTCGGGTGGTTCGAACCACAACGGACGACGCACACGCGATTGTACTGATGACCGACGGACTTGCCGATATGGTCTATGACTCATCTACCTACCTTGTTCGTCCCGTCGTTGCCAGACTTGCCGAATTAGCGGACCTGCCGAGCGAGGAAAAGTTAGTCCAGTTAAAGGATACCATCCAAAATTTTGTGATTAACTCGTCCAATTTATCGGACGATGCCTCCATCGGAATTTTGTATTTTGCCGGATCGAAAATTCCGGACATATCCGAGTTTGTTTCGGAAAAACCACTTCCGGACGCAGACTATAAGGATGTGATGCGCAGTGTTCAACTGGAGCTTTTGCCGCGCGTTAAATTGGCACGATCCATTGTAAACAAAGACCCCGAGACGGCCGATACGGAGGGAAAAACGGTTGACGGAAGCGACTTGCAAATCCGGGACACCGCCCTGCCATCCTCGGATGAAGCTAAGGTGTTCCGGTCTGAATCGCATCGAAAACGATCGACCGGACGAGTCGTTCTGTGGTCAATGATCGGGGTCGTTATCATCGCCGCAATTATTACACTGATCATTGTATTGAACGGATAAGAGAGGTGAAAGTATGAAAACCCCGAAACGAAAGTATGAGTTTGAAACGGAAGTCCCGGTCCCCGGTATTGAGGAAATAATGAAGATTGCATCCGATTTTTCCGAATCGTCCGAAAAGGTCGAAAAGCCCATGGAGAAAAAGGTAAAAACAAAAAATGCACCTGACGGTCCTACGTTTGATAAGACCATGTCTACAATGAGGAAAAATATGATGAAACTCGCCGAGGCGGTGGCAGAGGATGAGTCTAAGGAACAAAAACCGGAAGAAGAAAGCACATCCGGCGAAAAAGTCGCGAAAGAGGAGATAAAGGAAGACAGCGAAAAAGAGACTGTCCAAGAGAAATCCGGTAAAACCGAGGGAAACGATCCGGCGGTTAACGAAGACCCGAAATAACTGCTTCCAGAAAGAGATAAAGAGAGCATATCAGAACATGAATCAGGGAAAACCGGATGGTAAGCGTCTGGTTTTTCCATTTTTTCGATGGATCTGAACCGGATGATCCGCTTTCCCTCAAATGATCATGAATCGGAGTGCGGATATTCTTTAATATGGAAATTTTCAGAAAACGCTTCAAAGAAATCTTGATGATGCCGGCACCCCCGTCCACAATGAAGACAAGACAGATGAAAAGGAACGAGATTGGGTTTTTCGTATAAAGAGCGCTCAGTGCAAGTATTACGCCGATTCCTCTTGAGCCGGCGTCGCCCATCAGGAGGGTGCTGGGGTGAGTATTGAACCACAGATAAACGAGAAGGGATCCGATTGTGATTGCAGTGAACGAATTCCAAATTCCGTCGGTCTCCAGGAAAAAGGAAAGAGCAAGAAAGGCAAGCAGAGAGATTACGGATAGCGACGAAGCAAGTCCGTCCACACCGTCCGTACAATTGGTGACATTGATGGAGGCCCAAACGAGCAAAGTCGCAAGGAGGACAAAAAGGAAAAAAGGGAAGGTGACAGTAAGTCCGGTAAATGGAATATATACTTCTGTGCCAAAGTAAAATGAAAATACAAGAGCGGCAGAGAGCGAAACGAAAAGATCCAGAAGACCCTTAATATATTCGTGCCAAGGCTTATGAGCGCGATCATCCCCATATCCGAAGAGCATCGCGGCAAGGATGATCGCATACATAAATGTTGAAGCAATAGTCAGCGGAAGGAAAAGAATCGCCGAAAAAAGAATCGAAAGAACAAAAAAGAGACCCGATCCCGTCGGTTTACCGATACTTTCGCTTGCCTGAGAAACGTATTCTCGTCCGCGATCCGTCGGCAACAATTTCTTGAATTTTGAAAGTAAGATATAGGAAAGAAGTACTGAAAATAGAACACCGATCCCCACGGCAAGCAGAGGGTTGACGGATGAAAAAACGAGATGAATCAAAGGTAAATCCCCCAGTAAAAATTGTATGATTCGGTATTTTCGACAAAACTCAAAGACATAATATCACAAATTGACTCGATGTCGATGAAATGATACATTGTTGAGGATAATGAGCCCATATTTCATCGCGGAACACGACCGGGGGGAGCACACAAATGGATTATCGGACAGAAATTACCAGGAAGCTGTCCCGGGTATCGGAGCTGGATGAGTCTTTGGTCTATTCGTTGATCGAAGTGCCTCCGCAAAAGGAGATGGGAGACTACGCGTTTCCCTGTTATACGCTTTCCAAGAGTTTAAGAAAATCGCCGAATGCGATTGCGGCAGAAATTGCGGGTGATGATCGTCTTAAGGAGCCTTGGATCGATACCATTGCGGCAAACGGACCCTATGTTAATTTTTTTATTGACCGCGGACATTTTTCCCATGCGGTTCTTTCGGATATTTTGTACAAAGGATCGCATTTCGGTGACAGTGATGAAGGTGGCGGACGAACGGTTATTGTCGAGTACTCTTCTCCGAATATCGCAAAGCCGTTTCATGTAGGGCATGCTTTTACCACCGCTCTGGGACATTCCTTATCACGAATATATGAGAAGCTTGGCTATCACGTGGTTCGAATGAACCATCTCGGGGATTACGGCACGCAGTTCGGAAAATTGATTACCGCATTCCGGTTGTGGGGAGACGAAAGCGCACTGCTTGCTTCTCCGATTAACGAGCTCTTGCGCATCTATGTTCGTTTTCATGAGGAAGAAAAATCGGATCCCGCATTGTCCGATCTCGCCAGAGAAAATTTTCGCAGGTTAGAGGAAGGCGCCAAGGAGGAAAAAATGCTCTGGGAAAAGTTTCGAGAGCTGTCACTCAAGGAATTCTCCGCAGTGTACGAAAAATTGGGCGTATCCTTTGATAATTATAACGGGGAGAGTTTTTACGGTGATCGTATCCCGGAAGTCCTGAATATGCTTAACCAGAAGAATCTCCTGACCGAAAGTGACGGTGCCCGGGTTGTCATGCTTGACGAATACAATCTCCCGCCGTGCATTATTGTTAAGTCCGACGGTACGACCATCTATGCATCGAGGGACATCGCGGCCGCGATGTATCGATATGAAACATACCATTTCCATAAAAACATCTACGTTGTCGGTCTTCCGCAGTCCCTTCATTTCCGGCAGGTTTTTGCTGTTCTGGACAAAGCCGGGAGAGATTACGCGAAGGACTGTATCCATGTCGGATTCGGTTTGGTCAAATTCAAGAATATGAAGTTTTCCACGCGAGAAGGAAACATTGTTGTTCTGGATGATCTTTTGAACGAGAGTATCGCGAAAACGCGTGAAATCATTCAATCAAACGCTATTATCCGGGATGCAGATATGGATGAACAGAGAATCAATGAAATCGCTCAAAAGGTAGGTATCAGCTCTGTAATCTATACATACCTTCGTGCCGGAAGAGAGAGGGATATCGTATTTTCCTGGGAAGAGATGCTTGATTTCGAGGGGGACTCGGCACCGTATCTGATTTATACGTATGCCCGAACCCGGTCCATTTTAAGAAAGGCAGTCGAGCGGGATATTTCCCCGGAACGGATTGCGAATGCCGATTTATCCCTGCTCGTCTCCGACGAGGAAAATGCGGTCATCAAACTGATATCGGAAATCCCGGATGCCGTATCAAAGGCGGCCGGTGCCAATGAGCCATTTATGGTTGCCCGCCTAGTCGCGCAGATCGCCAGGGCGTTTAATCGCTTTTACAACAACAACAACATCCTGTCCGGAACGGATCTTGCCCGGCGTGATGCAAGGCTTGCTCTTTGTGAAGCAAATTGTATTGCGATTAAACTATGCACCGAGCTGTTGGGTATCGAGGTTGTGGAGCGGATGTAGCCTGTGAGGTAAACTCTATGGAAATGCCATTATATTCTGAAATCATCTATGAACGGCCCTCCGTTGATGAATTTCGCGAACTCGCCATGAGAACTCGTCTTCGATTAATGACGTCAAAGGATATTACTTTGATTGAATCATCTCTTGCCGAATTTCAGAAGCAGCTGAGTCATTTCTACACCGCTCAATCTATTTGTCATCTTCGGCATGATCAAAACACCAATGATGCTTTTTTTTCGGATGAGTTATCATTTTTCGAGGAAAATGAGCCGATTGTCAAGGACTTGACCGCAGCCGTTTATTCGGTTCTGATCAGTTCTGAGATTGCGCCTATGCTCATGAATCGGTTCGGGAAAATGATTTTTCTTAAGGCAAAATACCAAAAAGAATCGGTATCTCCCGAGGTCATCACTGAGTTGTCCGAAGAGGCGGCGCTTGAAAACCGCTATGAGCAAATTCTGGCTGATGCGCAAATTGATTTTTCCGGGAAAAAATATAACCTTTCCATGATGAAACCATTTCTTGAGTCTTCCTATCGTGACGAAAGAAAGAGAGCGGCACAAGCCGTATCCGATTTTTTTTCTTCGATTCTTCCGGAGACCGATAAGATATTTGATGATCTCGTTCGCCTTCGAACGAGTATTGCAAGAAAACTGTCCTATTCATCTTTTGTAGAACTCGGGTACAAGCGGATGGAGAGATTTGACTACACCGAAGCGGATGTAGAAGAATTTCGCAGGAGCATCTTGCGTTACATCGTTCCTTTGACCGTCGAGATTCGGCGACTACAGACCAAGCGACTGGAAGTCGATGAACTCAAATACTTTGATTTGCCGGTTCTTTTTCCGCGCGGTAATCCCAGACCTGCGGTCGATATCAACGAGTATCCTGTTTGCACCGGCGAGATGTTCCGGGCACTTTTTGAAAAGGATCCGTCATTTTTCGATGTTCTTCGTGAGCACGGTTATACGGATATCGTCTCAAGAAAAATGAAAGCCGCCGGTGCATACTGTATGACGCTGCTCGATTACGGAATCCCGTTTGTTTTCATGAATGCAAGCGGAACATCCGAAGATGTCAGCACAATCATTCACGAATCCGGCCATGCGTATGCATCTATACGGAGTGTCGATTCATCTCCTTTCATCGAGTGCTTATTTCCGACACTGGAAGTCTGCGAGATTCACTCAACGGCTCTTGAATTTCTTTCTTATCCGTATATTGAACTCTTTTTCAAAGCCAACGCGGAGGCTTACCGGGATCAGCACATGACCGAGGCGCTTCTTTTCCTGCCATACGGTTGTATGGTGGACGAATTTCAGCACAGAATCTATCATGAGCCCGATATGACTTACACACAAAGACATTCCGTATGGAAAGCGCTGGAGGGTAAATACCAGCCGTTTATCGATTATGACGGGAACGAGTTTTTTGAATCGGGTTCGGCATGGATCCGGCAAAGCCATATCTTTTCCGATCCGTTCTATTACATTGACTATTGCCTGGCCCAAATCGTGTCCCTTCAGCTTTGGGATTACTCGCGGACCAAACCGGCGGATGCACTCGTCAAATATGACCATATCTGTCGCGAGGGAGGGAACAAAACGTTCTTTGAAATCCTTCGCTCCGCGGGGCTTGAATCACCCTTCTCGCCGGATGTGATTAAGCGTATCGCATATGTGACTGCGGAGTATCTGAGGCTATGAATCTTCCCGAACGCTTTGTATCGAGAATGGAAGGTTATTTTTCAAAAAGACCGGAGATCTCAGCCAAAGGCTTTTTCGACAGTTTTCGGTTGACGCCCGAGCGAGGTATTCGGATAAATCGAATAAAATCAGAAGAGAAAAGGGATTGCGAAATTCTTCGGGCACTTGGTGAAAATCCGAATCCCGTGCCTTGGTGTACATCCGGATACTATGTCGGAGATCAAATAACCGGGAATGATCCGTATTCCCATGCCGGTGTTTTCTACCAGCAAGAACCGAGCGCGATGCTTCCTGCTGAAATGCTGGCGCCCGTTCCCGGAGACTTCATTCTTGACCTTTGCGCGGCTCCCGGGGGCAAAGCGACACGGATTGCCGAGCTGCTTAATAGAAAAGGACTTCTGATTGCCAATGACATATCCGCCGATCGATGCAGGCCGCTTCTACGGAATCTGGAGCGAACGGGGGCAGATGATGTTGTTATTCTCAGTGAGTCGCCGAACCACCTGTCGGAGCATTTCCCCGAGCATTTTGACAAGATCCTGGTCGACGCTCCGTGCTCGGGGGAAGGGATGTTTCGTCGTGATCCGAATGCGATCAAGAGTTGGGAGCGATTTGGTGTTGAAACTACCGTTTTAATGCAACGGGATATCCTTCGGTACGCAAATACCATGCTTCGGCCGGGTGGAGTTTTGGTTTATTCGACCTGTACTTTTTCGGAGGAAGAGAATGAGAAGATGGCGGAATGGTTTCTTTCGGAGTACCCCTTCTACCGAACAACATCGAATGCGGTTGTTCGCGGTGTATCTTTTACATCTGTTACGGGAAAAACCGGGGAGGCGATCCGTATTTGGCCGCATATCAGTCGGGGTGAGGGACACTTCTGTATTCGATTGACGAAAGGGGCGGAAGAAGAAAACAGAAGAAAGCAGTCCCGCGATTGCGAGTCGAATAGTAACGGATTGTCCGAGGTTCCCGATGCGGTAACGAATTTTATGAACGGACTGTTGACCCGGTCGGCCGCAGAGCAGTATTTGGAGCGCATTCGCAAACATGGATTCATCATTAATAATCGTCTTCATATACACAAAAGACCGATTCAGGAATATGATTCTCTGAAGGCCGTGAAGCTTGGCGCGTATTGCGGAGATATCAAATATGTATCGGGAAATTCTATATTTATTCCTTCCGATTCATATTCGGCAAAACTGAGTGAAAAAGACGTTCGTCCGGAAAGAAGATTGTGTCTTTGCCGCGATGATGAGAGAACGCGAAAGTATCTTAAAGGAGAAACCCTGTTTGCAAGTTCTGAGGAGCAAGATTATTTGGAGGAGCGAAATCATATCCTTGTTTTGATCGACGGATTCCCGGTCGGATTCGCAAAGTATGAAAATCGAACGATTAAGAACTTGTATCCGAAATCAAGGAGAATCCTATGAACAGAAGAAAAATAGCGATAGCAACGAATAATGAAGATAAGGTGCGTGAAATCGAGCAGGCGCTCCTGGGAATACCTAATGAAGTTATTTCGCTAAAATCGATCGGTATTGAGTTGCATGTTGATGAAAGCGGGAAAACATTTGCGGAAAACGCGATGATAAAAGCCAAGGACCTCTATGAACGTATCGGAGGTTATGTGCTTGCGGATGATTCCGGTTTATGTATTGACCGTTTGGGCGGAGCGCCGGGTATTTATTCTTCTCGGTTTTTCGGGGCACACTCTACCTATAAAGAGAAATTTTCCGAACTCAATCGGCTATTGGCGGATGTACCGTTACCTTTGCGAACGGCATCCTTTGTGTGCTCGATGGTATTGCTTCGAGATGATTCGGACGCAATAGTCGTCGAGGAAAAATTAAGCGGAATTATTTTGAACGTTGAATTCGGTGACAACGGATTTGGATATGATCCGATCTTTTATGTGCCGGAAAAAGGTCGGACGGTCGCTCAGCTTTCCGATGCGGAGAAAAATCAAATCAGCCATCGCGGAAAAGCAATACGAAGTGTACTTGAAAAACTAAGAGTCTCGTGATATATTCTCAATAAAGACAAATGTTCACCGCTTGCGGACAGTTGTCGGTTTTATTTTATTGAGGTGCGATATGTCATCGAACGACGAGTATTATCTGGTCAAATCCGATATCTTACCGGATGTTTTTGTCAAAGTAATGGCGGTAAAAAGACTTCTGAATTCCGGCAAGGCAAATTCTGTGAACGAGGCGGTACGTAACGTCGGTCTTTCCAGAAGTGCCTATTATAAATACAAGGATTCGATCATGCCTTTTTATGAAACAAGCAAGGGGAAAATTGTTACCATGATCATTGCGGTAGAAAATTTCCCCGGGATTCTTTCCGGAATCATTCGCTGTGTTGCCAACGCGAAGGGGAACATTCTTACCATCAATCAAAACATCCCGATAAACGGTTTGGCGGATGTATCGATTTCGATGGAAACGGACAGAATGAATCGCTCGATTGATTTGCTGCTGTCCGATGTCGGGAAAATACCCGGCGTACGATCCTGTCGAATATTAGCCAGAGAATAGCATACGGAGGGTAAGGAATGATTTATGTCGGAATTATCGGATTCGGAGTAGTCGGCTCCGGCGTTGCCGAAGTAATCGCCATGAACGCGCAAAAGATCGAAAGGCACTTAGGCCAGGAGCTGAGCGTCAAAAGGATATTGGATATCCGTAAATTTGATAATCATCCTTTTTCGGATCGGATGACCGTTGATCCCGACGTGTTTTTCGGAGACGAAGATATTTCCATTGTTGTTGAAGCGGTCGGCGGAGTCGGAATTGCTTACGATTACACGGTGCGCGCGCTTTCTTCGGGCAGAACGGTTGTTACGTCCAATAAAGAACTCGTTTCCACCCACGGAGTCGAATTGATGCAATTATCCGTTCGATGCGGATGCTCGTACCTTTTCGAAGCGTCGGTTGGAGGAGGAATTCCGATTATTCGTCCGTTACATCGATGTTTGGCCGCGAACAGGATTATGACGATTACCGGCATTTTGAACGGCACAACCAATTACATCCTGTCCCGAATGGCGGAATCAGAAATTGATTTTGATCATGCACTGCTCCGGGCAAAAGAAAAGGGATACGCAGAGCAGGATCCTTCGACAGACATCGAAGGGGTTGATACGCAAAGAAAAATTGCAATCCTTTCCTCCATCGCCATGAACGGAGCGTACGTTGATCCCAAAGAGATACATACGGAGGGCATATCCTCGATCGGTGTAATCGATATCGAGTATGCAAGGGCTCTCGGACATAAAATTAAGCTCCTTGCAATATTTGAAAATCCTAATGACCGCGAAGCCCGAATTCTCGTAGCCCCTCATCTCGTATCATCCGATGACCCGCTCGCTGTCGCGGACGGTGTATACAACGCGATTTTTGTGTACGGAAACGCTCTGGGCGGTGCAATGTTTTACGGCAAGGGTGCAGGGAAATACGCAACGGCTTCTGCCGTGGTGGGAGATATTCTGGACGGTGCTCTCCACAGAGGCAGAAATGCACATATTACACCTTGGTATTACGCAGAAACCCGTGTGGTTTCACCGTTTGAAGATAAGCAGGTTAAGGCGTTGATCCGCGTTTCGGGAAGACCCGACATTGAAACAATCGCTCGCTATTTTCCCGGCACAACCGTAGACGCAGTGCCTTTCATAAACGAAAAGGAATCTGCGTTCATTGTCGGGAAAGAAGGAGTCCTTACGGAACGTGAACTCCAAAAAGCAGTCTCCAACCTCTCCGGGTTTATTTCCAAAATCCGGATCTATACTTCGGAGCGATAATCGGGTTTATATCTGATTCTGACAATATTCTGAGTAGAGCGTCAACAATTCGTTTTGTAACGAACTCATCAGCTGCTGGAGTCTTGATAATTCGCGCAGATTTTTTGCGTCTATGGCCAAACGTATTTCCTTAAAAATCGATACATACTCAGCGGTGTCTTTGGCCAAACGATTTCGAAGCTTGTCGATTTCTTTCCAAAGCGATTCGTCGTAAGTATTACTCGAATTATGCATAGATACAATTTTTCGAATCATTTCGAGATTATCGGGGATAATGCGCTCCGACAGCTCTGTTTGCCAACGATTCAGCATGGCATGGGTATAGGAAGCAATCAGCCCGTCACTGAAAACGTCTCCGGCACAAAGAACGGGAATCAGATAATCATCCTTTAACAGACTTCGGAGGGAGTCATATACGGTAGACGGAGGCACCCCGAACAATTTATCCCGCTCATCCGCGGAGTAACGAACAAAAATATCTTCCTCCGATCGGTACAGTCGATCCTTTTCGAGATACTCGCCTTCAGCACCGTAGGGTTTGCAAAACTCGGACTCCAGATCCTGAGCGGATCTTCCGGATCGAACCGCATATTCAATGCCTTCCAGCATGGATTGATAGGTTGCGGCAAGGCACAGATACGTGTTTGTGTGCGGATTGGGGGAACGAATTTCAAAACGGGTCTGAATCATCGAATCGGAGTTTCGGATTAAGCCGACCAAGACCGTTCGGTTTCTGGAAGGCGTATCAATGTCCTTGCCCAGTGATACCACAGGGTGCGTCGGTGCCTCGAATCCGGGTTGTAAACGATTAAAGGCATCTGTAGTCACGGAAATAAAAGGATTGATCAGCGGATAATGCTTCATGAAGCCCATCAACGCACCCCAGCCGATGATTCCCAGGAAATCTTTTCGTGCATCGGAGGGATTGAAAAGATTCGCTTTTCGCCCATCCTTCAGGTACGCAACCGCATTGACATGCGTATGCTCTCCGCTTCCGGCCACGCCGTGCAAGGGCTTGGCGGAAAAGCTTACATCCAGTCCGTGCAGTCGAAATATTTCTTTAATGAAAATTCGTGCCATCAATTCATAATCGCCTGACTGTAAAGCGTTTGCGTAATGCCAGTCGACCTCAAGCTGTTCCATGATATTATGGAATTCACCCTTCCCCGTAAGATGGGCTTTAACGCCGCCCACCTCCTTGTGCGCCATTTCCGGCTCAAAGCCGTACAGTTCAAGAAGCATGACCACCTGTTCCAGAGCGGTACGCACCACACCCTTGGTTCGTTTCCAATACTGTTCCTTGAGGCTCTCAGAAATCGTCAGCAACTGTGTGTTGATCTGCTCGTCGGGTGAGCTGACCCAGAATTCGAGTTCGGTAGCAACAATCATTTCAATACGTGCGATTTCATCAAAACTTATGCCTAAATCGTCGCAAAGACGGGGATAATCATGAAGAATACTCATCAGAGAGGAAGAAAAACGATCCGCACATCGCTTCAAAATGGATCGGGAGCACACCTTCTCACCGTTATGAACCAGAAAAGAAGGAACGCGAAGCGTTCCGACCGGCTTGCCGCTCGAAGGATCAGGGTGCTCATAATTATAATCGACAAACCAAACGACATCCTTATCCGGCTCGAAGTCAACCCGGCCGTCATTTAACGTTGCGATCCCGGGAAGGACGACGGATGAGCCGTCGGTCTGAACAACATGTCCGTTCAGATAACCATGCAAATTATCGAGAAATTCGGATATGGGAATTTTCTCATCCGTATCGTTTCCTGCAAGATCGATACCGACGAACGAAACAAATCGTATCTCGGGATGACAAGCCATAATGTCCGTCAGGTCTTTTGTATTGTGGGTATTTACCGGAAGCAAATACAACAAATCGGGGTAAATGCGAAACTGCATCATAATGAAGCCTGCCTTTCGATAAAATCATGATTATTATATCATTTATTGGTTGTCGGTGAATGATCGAATTCATGTCTGTTTCATATGGGCAAATTCTCTTTTTGATCGATTTCACGGTATCTATCGCATATGAATTCAATGGTACTTATGGAACGAAAATGATATAATCAGTCGATGAGAAATGCAAATGCATGATGAGTCATAAGCATTGAGCAGGTAAAGGGAAGATCTATTTATGGACGAGACAAAAAGAAGAATACCGTTTGTAGAATCACTGAAAATCGATTCGCTTCAAGGTAAATGGTTTGCCAGAGTTCTTTTTGTTTTCGTTGTCGCAATTTATTCCGTGACGCAATTATTCCCAATCGGGGATACAGACTTTTCGGCATATCTTCGCTGGTACAATCAGGTGGCCGAGGCAAAGCCCTCTGATTTAGCTTCCGTCGGCTTTCCCGTGATAACGGTAGGGAACATCATATTTTTGGCTACACAGCTTTCATTTATGTTTACCTATGTTTTTCTTTCGTTCCTTTATCTTTCTGTTTATTTGTCGGAGCGTTCTCAGCTCTCGGCATGGAAAGGGATGCTCAAATTCATCAAAAGACTGCCGACTCTCATCTTGTTTGTAATGATTATTACGGTTCCTTTTGCTTTACCCCTGCTTTCGTTTCCTCCGATTCTCATTTTCATTGTTCCGCATGTTTTTCTTGCTCCGGCTCTGATTATCGCAGAAAAGAAAGGTCCCGTTGAAGGGGTGTTGTTGAGCATGAGAGACACATACGGGATCAAGCTATCGATTGTTTCCCGTGTTCTGATTTTAAGTGTTTCTCTATTGCTGATACTGCTTATCTTTGCAATTTTTATCGATCCTTATGTGAAATTATTCCGAATGATTGAGGGTTTTTTCGTTGCCTTTTACGTGTTATCCTTCGGCCGTATGATGGGTGTAACATATAACTATGTAATCTCGGAAAAAAATCGGCCGGGCCCGGAGGGTCGAATCTGACTCCTCACCGTACGAGTGATTAGACAATCTCTTTATTCATGTTGTCGGATTGTGTTTACGCACAATCTCGATTATTATTATGAGCGTGCCGATAAAAAAGGGGAGGATAATCAAATGGACGTAAAGCAGGAAGCGATTCAAAAGCATATCGAATGGAAGGGTAAAATCGAGGTGATAACTCGAGCTCCCGTCGGCTCAAGAAAAGATCTTTCGATCGCATATACACCCGGAGTCGCGGAGCCTTGCCTGGAAATCCAGAAGGATATCGATCTTTCTTATATTTATACCCGACGACATAATTTAGTAGCCGTCATAACGGACGGCACGGCGGTTTTGGGTCTGGGCGATATCGGACCCGAAGCGGGAATGCCGGTCATGGAAGGGAAGTGTGCACTTTTTAAGGCTTTTGGCGACGTAGATGCGTTTCCTTTGTGTATCCGGTCAAAGGATGTGGATGATATCGTCAACACCGTTGCGCTTATTGCCGGCTCATTCGGAGGGATCAACCTGGAGGACATCTCGGCACCGCGGTGCTTTGAAATCGAAAGAAGACTCAAGCAAATATGCGATATCCCCATTTTTCATGATGACCAGCACGGAACCGCGGTGGTTACACTCGCCGGTCTTGTCAATGCTTTGCGTGTAGTCAACAAGTCAATCAAGGATGTAAAAATGGTCGTTAACGGAGCGGGAGCGGCAGCAACTTCGGTTACCAAACTTCTTTTGTCCTGCGGCCTTCACGAAGTGATTGTGTGCGATCGATCCGGAGCTGTTTATAATGGGCGAGAGGGATTGACAGATGCGAAAAAGGAACTTGCCTCCCTTACGAATCCCAACCATGAAAAAGGTTCTCTTTCGGATGTAATTCGCGGAGCGGATGTGTTTATCGGCGTATCCGGTCCCGATGTTGTGACGGAAGAAATGGTTCGCTCCATGAATGACGGAGCCATTGTATTTGCTTGCGCGAACCCGACACCGGAGATTCATCCGGACTTAGCCAAACGCGGAGGTGCGAGCGTAATTGCAACCGGAAGATCTGACTTTCCCAACCAAATCAACAATGTTTTAGCTTTCCCCGGGATTTTTCGCGGGGCACTGGATGTTCGGGCTTCCGATATCAATGATGAAATGAAGTTGGCTGCTGCCTATGCGATTGCCGACCTGATTCCTCCCGAGGAGCTTACGGCGGATCACATTATTCCCGACGCTTTTGACTCGCGTGTCGGCAAGGCGGTTGCCGCTGCGGTTTCCGAAGCCGCACGTAGATCCAATGTTGCCAGAATCTAGCGTTGTGTATCGAAATATACCGTTGTTGTGTTACAATACTCAGAAATACGTTTTGTCGGGAGGTGAATCATGATGAATCGTCAAGAGCTACTCCAGTTGATTGAGCGGAATGCCAGAGTTCCCGCTTCTGAGCTGGCCGTGATGATCGGCGCAGACGAGAAAACGGTTTCCGACGAATTATCCAAGCTTTGCGAAGAGAACATAATACTCGGATATGCAGCGATTATTAATTGGGATAAAACAGAAAGAGAATCTGTCACCGCAATGATCGAAATTCGGATTACCCCGCAGCGAAATAAGGGATTTGATCAGATTGCCCGACAATTATTCCGTTATCCTCAGGTTACCTCCTGTTATCTGATGTCCGGCGGATTTGATCTGATGCTGATCATCGAGGATTCAACCCTTCGCGAAGTGGCTTCATTTATCGCCGAAAAGGTGGCGCCCATTGACGGTGTTATATCTACGTCAACTCATTTTATTTTGAAAAAGTACAAGAGCAACGGCATCGTCTTTGACGTGAAATCATCGGACGACCGGGAAACCGTCGTGCTGTAGTGTAGCTTCGAAACAGTCTGTCTTGATAGTATACGGTCGAAGGCGGGAGAGGTATCTATGTCTTTATCTTTTGATAAAAAAATATCCGAGGTGGTTCAGTCCATTCCTCCGTCAGCGATTCGCCGTTTCTTTGATTTAGCGAATGAGATGAGAGGCGAAGTCATTTCGCTTTCAATCGGTGAACCGGATTTCGTGACCCCCTGGAGGGTTCGGGAAGCGGGAATTTATTCATTGGATCAAGGGAACACCCACTATTCTCCGAATCAGGGATATATTGAGACAAGGTCAGCTATTGCTCAGTACATGAAGCGTCGTTTTCATCTGACGTATGATCCTGTGTCCGAAATTCTGGTTTCGGTCGGAGGAAGCGAAGCTCTTGATCTTGCCGCCAGAGCACTGATTAATCCCGGCGACGAAGTCATCATCGTAGAACCGTGTTTTGTTTCATACAAAGCGACGGTTTTGATGGCGCACGGGGTTCCGGTTATCATTGAAACAAAACAAGAAGATGAGTTTAAGCTTCGTCCGGAAGACCTGGAAAAAGCGATTTCTAAAAAGACCAAATATTTGATTTTGGGGTATCCCTGTAATCCGACCGGAGCGACGATGACTCGATCGGATTTGGAACGGATTGTTCGTGTTATCGAGAGACACCCCGACCTGATTGTGCTTTCCGATGAATTGTATGCCGAGTTGACGTATGGTGATGACCCGTTTGTTTCTATCGCCACTTTCCCTTCGATGCGGGATCGTACAATCATTGTAAACGGTTTTTCGAAATCGTTCGCAATGACCGGATGGCGGATTGGATATGCCACCGGGCCGTCACAGCTTATTCAAGCGATGAACAAGGTTCATCAGTATTGCATCATGTCTTCTCCGACTACCGCACAATATGCGGTCATAGAGGCGTCCTTGCACGGCGATAAAGAAGTCAAAGAAATGCGGGATGAGTATAATCGGCGCAGAAGAGTGATTTTTGACGGATTAAATAAAGCAGGGTTAACCTGCTTTGAGCCGTCCGGAGCCTTTTACGCATTTCCGTCGGTACATGAGTGCGACATGACTTCTGAGGAATTTTGTGAGCGATTGCTGAAAGAGAAAAAAGTGGCCATAGTTCCGGGAAATGCATTCGGAGCCTGCGGAGAAGGGTATGTTCGCATCAGTTACGCTTCCTCAATGGAAAACATCAGGGAAGCCATGAAGCGCATCAAGGACTTTGTCGCCGATGTTAGGAGTGAATAAATAGTATTATGATGGATTTCGAAACCATTCGCCTCCGACTGGAGTCGATGGAGGAGCCGCTTCGCTTGCTTTCCGAGGCTCTTAATATAGAAGCCTTGGGTGATCAGATATCGGAATTGGAGGCGAGAGCACAAGAACCGGATTTCTGGAACGATGTAGAAAACGCCCAAAGGGTTCAGACGAAAATAAGCCGTCTTCAGAAAAGAGTCACAAATTATAAAAATCTGGTCTCGGAGAGGGAAGACCTTCTGGTTCTTTGTGAGCTCGGATCGGAAGCCGAGGACGAGGAGGTTTATCAAGAACTTTCCGAATCTTTTTCCGAGCTGGAACAAAATTTTGAAAGCACTCGATTGGAAACACTTCTTACCGGAGAATACGACCGCAATAACGCAATCTTAACTTTGCATGCGGGTGCAGGAGGAACCGAGGCTCAGGACTGGGTGGAAATGCTTTTTCGGATGTATGGAAAATGGGCCGAGGCGCATGATTTTGAGGTCAAAGAACTAGACTATTTGGATGGAGATGAAGCGGGAATTAAGAGTGTCTCCGTGATGATAAGCGGTGAAAACGCTTACGGATTTCTCCGTTCCGAGTCCGGAGTTCATCGTCTGGTACGAATTTCTCCGTTTGACGCATCGGGAAGACGACACACATCTTTTGCTTCATGCGAGGTGATTCCCGAGTTGGATTCATCGATTCAAATTGAGATCAACCCTTCCGACCTTCGGGTGGATACGTACCGCTCTTCCGGAAAAGGCGGCCAACATGTCAATAAAACCGATTCCGCCGTTCGGCTTACGCATATTCCCACCGGTTGTGTTGCCGCTTGCCAGGCGGAGCGATCACAATTACAAAACAAAGAAACGGCTATGAACATGCTTAAGGCAAAACTGTTTGCTTTGGCTCAGGCCGCCCATATGGAAAAAGTCGAGGATCTTAAGGGAAACCAGATGGATATCGCATGGGGAAGTCAAATCCGCTCGTATGTTTTTTGCCCCTATACCATGGTCAAGGATCACCGGACCGGTTATGAGGAAGCGGATGTTCAGGCCGTTATGGACGGGCGGCTTGACGGTTTTATCAATGCATACCTGTCCGGCGCACAGATCGAGAAATAAAGCGGCTTTATCGATTACTGCTTCCCAAAAAGGCTGTGCCGATTTTTCGACACAGCCTTCATTGAATCATTTCCTTCGCCGTTATCAGCGGTATGTTACTTGATACTTGATTTTGAAACTCGCTACGTCCTCTCCGGCGGTGCTTGCTGAAATATCCGCAAGGATGGACTCGCCCTTTTTGATTTTATCCATTGAAATGGGTGTTCCGATAAATACGTTTTTCGCTCCCTCTTTTTTTACGAAAACAAAGCAGCTACTCTCAACTTTTTCGATGGTTGAAGATGTTGTATAGGAGATCGTTATCTTTTCAATCGAATCATACAGGGAGGATTCTTGGGTTCCCGTATTTCTGAACTTCAAATCAAAATATGCGACAGGACCGGTCCTTGAACCGTTCAGAATTTCATAATCGAAACGCGTCGCAACTCCAGGGGTAGGCGACGGAACCGGGGTAGGACTGGGTGAGGGAGTAGGGGTCGGACTGGGCGTCGGTGATGGGGTAGGTGTAGCAGTCGGGGCAACGGTCGGGGTCGGAATCACGGAAGACGAAGTGTCCGTATCCGTCGGTTCACTGATTGTTTCCGAGGATGCATCGGTTATGGGCGGCTCAAAAGATGATACGGCGGATTGATTTCCGGTGTTGCCGAAAAGATCGGAAAACACAACACCTAAATGAAACTGATTCCAGAGCCAGTAAAATAGGATGGATAAAACGATTAAAACAAGGATAATAATTAAAGGCAGATACTCCGCCGCTTTTTTTCGGGACATGCGATATTGCTGTTTTTGCGGAGAAGTCGTACCCATTTGTTGAGCGGCTGTATACTTTGACCCCGGACGATCCAGATTGGTCAGCGGCTGAACCCCTTTAACCGGAGCAATTTTTGGGGGCTTTTCGTTCTTGCTGTCCGAATACTGACGGCCGGGACGCTCCTTGATTTCGACGCGCTGACGGGGAGGCGGAGTGGATTCGGATTTGGGTTTTTCCGGGGATGCATTTTTTGAAAACACATTAATGCCGTCATCTCTTAATACGGAAGCAACAGAATCATCTCTGGTTTTTAGTCCTTCCGATCGTTCGGGTGCGGCGGCTTTTCCGGATTCGGGCACCCTTGATTCACGAAGCGTATCTATAACGGGTGCTTCGTCAGATGGGTTATCCGAATCATCGAAATCATCAAAGAATTTTTTCCCGGAATTACCTCTCGAAAGCGAGGGTCTTTCTTCGGGTATTTCTGTCGGATTGGATTCCGGTTCCGGATCAATCTTGAAAATCGGCTCCGGGTTCGGCTCGGCTTCAAGAATCGGTTCCGGATCCGCAACGGGCTCATGTTCGGATAATGGAGCATTTTCTTCTTCGGGAACCGATTCCGTCTCGACATCCGTTATCGGCTCCGATACGAGATCCATATCGGAATCGGGTTCGAAGGAAGGAATGTTTTCTGTTTCGGGCACCGATTCCGGTTCGACATCCGTTATCGGCTCCGATACGAGATCCATATCGGAATCGGGTTCGAAGGAAGGAATGTTTTCTGTTTCGGGCACCGATTCCGGTTCGACATCCGTTATCGGCTCCGACACGAGATCCATAACGGGATCGGGTTCGAAGGAAGGAACGTTTTCTGTTTCGGGCACCGATTCCGGTTCGACATCCGTTATCGGCTCCGACACGAGATCCATAACGGGATCGGTCTCCGGGTTAACATCGGATCCAACCGTGGTTTCTTGACCGAGTTCGGATTCCTCGGAAGGAATGAATTCGATCCCCTGCTCCAAATCCGTAAAATTATCCCGAATTTCTCCAACGGTTATGTTGTCAACAGATTGACTGCTTGAATCTGGAGTTTTTGATTCATCTTTTTCATGCGAAACATCATCAAAAACCTCCGGAATATCATAAGAACCACCGGATTGTGGTTGTATGGGCTTAAACAAAGGGACATTCAGGTCTTCAAGCTCAATATCAAAAGGATCGTCCGAAATCTGCGCAAATTCATCGACTGAAATGGGGTCGTTATCCGAACGGGAAGAAGTGTTTATTTCGTCCGGTACGGAAGAATCAACAAATTCCCGGGTAAGCTCCGCTTCCCCATGATTCTCTTGGTTATCAAAGTCGTCATCGGGTAAGGTATCGTCTTGATTATGTTTCGTATCATTTGAAATATCGTCGGAAGATGATGTTCGGGTCGCCCGATCCCTTAATGCTTCGGATACTGTTTTAGCGGAATCGCTTGCTTTGAAGGAGAGAAAAATCGGGAACGATGCGTCAGCGATATCATGAAGCTCATCCTCGTCCTTCGTATACATTACCGGCGAGTATTCCGGATCAATCGAATCGGGAGAAGCATCCTCATTTGCGGGCGCAACGTTTTCCGAATCATTCTCGGATTCGTCCTTTGAAAAGAGAACGGTCTCTTTTTCATCGTCACTGGAAGCCATGGACTTATAATAAGTTCCGAAAACGGAAGACGAGTCATCCTGCGGATCGTTTTCCGTGTCTTCCGGCTGATAATGGATTAATCTTTCGGGAATTCGTGACTCATCTTCACCGGGCTGTTTCCCTCTTAACATGATCAACACCTCCGAGACATTACCGAATTATAGAAATACAATATCACAAAACGACGTTTCTACCAACGATAACGCAAATTGAATGATTATCTTTCTGCACGGATAATGATAAAGTCAATTTATGGTTTGACACGAATGCCCTTCAATGCTACAATTGCTTCGCACTAGACAAAAGAGACGCTCGTGTGGCGGAATCGGCAGACGCAACGGACTTAAAATCCGTCGGGATAGAACCCGTACCGGTTCAAGTCCGGTCACGAGCACCAACTTTCGTTTTTTTGCACAAAATACCGCGGAGTGGAGCAGTTGGTAGCTTGTCGGGCTCATAACCCGAAGGTCGCGAGGTTCGAGTCCCGCCTCCGCAACCAAGGGGCTGTCTCAAAAGACTTGTAACAAAGTCAAATGAGGCAGCTTTTTCTGTCTACACAGAATTGACGGACCGCCCTTTCGCGCCGGTGCGAAAAGTCCTACTAAACCCGCCGGCGCATGGGTATTCTTCGTTTTGAGACAGTCTCTTCTTCTTGTCTTAGAAAAATTATCCATAATCACTCTGCATAAGTTTTCCGTATGAAATGGGTTCATTTTTGTTCAAACGCGAGTTTGTCATGTTCTTTATTGAATTATTGATCATTTCGCGTTATTATCACTACATAAGGTCACGCCGGTGTCTTTGTGATGTCGTGCGATAAGAGGAGGAGGGTTTCCCTATGAAAAAGCTGTTGAAGATTCTTATTGCTTTGTTGATTGCGCTGTCCATGGCGTTTTCTGTTTGTGCTTGCGATTTTGATTTCCTGGGTGGTCGCGATAATGAACGGGATGAAGATGACGAAGACGAAGATGATGAGGACGACGAAGACGACGAGGATGACGAAGACGACGAGGACGAGGACGACGACGACGATGAGGACGACGAAGACGACGAGGATGATGAAGACGACGAAGATGACGAAGACGATGAGGATGATGAAGACGACGAAGATGATGAGGATGATGAAGATGATGAAGATGATACGGGAATTACTCTTTCCGGTGCAAAAGATTTGGGCTGGCCGGAGCAATTAGTCGGTATCGTTCCTGATCCCAAGGAAATCGTTACTTGGATATCTTCTGGTGATTTCGGTACTTCTCTTTCCATCGAGGGAATGACCGAGGATGAAGCCTACGAGTATGCCGATGTTTTGAAGGCCGCCGGATTTTCTAAGGATGCGTATACCGGTACTACGGGAGATAGCTTCACATTTGGAGGCTCTGACGAGAGCTCGGCCTATGTTTCTCTTTCCTGGTATGACGACGGAACGGCTTATATCGCCTATTATGTACCTTACGATCAGGAATAATGTTGCGCGTTTATTGACCCGCTAGGATCGGGAGTGTCGGGTTCCGACACTCCCGTTATATTTCAGGATGCGATATGACGGATAGAGAAAAGAAAGCGAATGAAAGAAACAGAAAAGGGAAGCGAGCCGCAGCAATCGGGATTGTGGCAAATGCTTTGATGTTTGCCGCGAAATTGGCGGTAGGTGTCGTTTCTTCTAGTGGCGCTGTGCTTGCGGATTCCGTAAACAGTTTATCGGACTCGTTAACCGGAATCGTGAATTTCTTTGGGTTTTATTTGTCGGACAAGCCGGCGGACAGAGATCATCCTTTCGGGCACGGGCGGATTGAATACATTAGCTCTTTGCTTATTTCGTGTGTGATTATTTTGGCCGGATACGAATTTCTGGTACGCTCGATCAAGGGAATTCTCCGGCCCGTATCGATTGTATTTGAGCCTTTCATGGCTTTTGTTTTGTCGGTTACGATTCTTATGAAGATTGGGATGTTCATATACTATCGGAGGGTTTCAAAACGAATCAAATCCGAGTCCATTCGGGGGGCATCGTTGGATAGTATTTCCGATGTCGCGATTACTTCCGTCGCTCTTGCCGGATTGATCGTGTCTTCGAAAACCGATTGGATGATTGACAGTTATATCGGAGTGGTTGTGTCACTTGTCGTTATGATTTCCGGGTTTTCCTCCGCAAAATCCTCCGTTTCATATATCATCGGAAAAGAAGCGGATCCGGAAATTGTTAGAAGTTTGACCGAAGTGATCACAAAACATGTGAAAATTGAGGGGGTACATGACGTTGCGGTTCATGATTACGGGCCCGGAAGACAGGTAGCTTCCGCTCATGTTGAGATATCCTCCGATATGTCCCTCAAGGAGGCTCATCAAGTCGTCAGTGACATTGAAGAACGAGTCTTTTGTGATTTGAATATTCCGATTACAATTCACGTTGATCTACGTTCATAAAACTGCGAATGTGTATGTTCTGTCCCGGTCGATAATTAAAAAATTTCGTGTAAATACATAGAATGAAGAGGATTTCGTTTTTGAACGGTCGGAAAGAAAATATATACAAAAGGTTATCGGTTATTGTAGAGTCGATCAAAAAAGCAGATTCGTTTTTAGAAAAAAACAAAATCTACGCAATCCTTTGTATTGCAATTATTTGCGTTGTTTCGGTATTACTCTGGAACAGTTTTTATCAAACGAAAACATTTTCTAATTATGCGAACAGTGTGTCCTCGAGTATTCATATGGTTGAGGGGCAGAGTGTGCGTTTTTCTTTTGACGCGCAGAGGAGCCGTCTGTCATCAATAATCCTTGAAAAGGATGCGTCAAAATCCAGATTAAATGAAACGGATACTATTGATTTTACCATATATGATTCAGCAGGAAATCAAGTCGCTTGGAAAGAAGTTTTTTTGTATCATCCGCACAGAAATTATATATCCGTGATGCTTACCGGAATGGCGTTGACCCGCGGAGAGCGGTACACTGCTGAAATGACTGTTTCCAATCTGACGGCGACATCGGTTTTATATATGAAAATGCATTCGGTAAGTGTGTTTGAAACGGAACTGAACGAATCGGTTACTTTTGATACTCCCTTAGGGTTCAGATATGTACCCAATGTTTCTTATAATTACAGTGTTCTGTCTATGTTGAGCATGGCGGTTCATGTTTCATTTTTTGTACTGTCTGCCGCCGTCCTTTTCTTCGATCGTATTCGGAAAACAGTCCTGTTTTGTGACGCGTATCGATCCACCATCATAATTCTTTTTCTTTATGTTTTCACGGAAATGTTGAATGTTGCCCGAGATGACGCTCTTCAGTTCCTGTTTCCGTTCGGGAACAAGACGATTATCCTCATAGCATCCGCCATCGTGATCATTACAATAATTTATCTGGTTTTGTACTTTGTCAGTGCACGAGGGTCTCTGGCTATGTTTATAACGGCTTCCCTGGTCATCACACTCGGGTATATCAATCACTCGAAAATTGTTATGCGCGGGGATCCGTTTATGCCTTGGGATATTTATGCAGCCGGTGTTGCTGCGAAATGCTCATCGCAATATGATTTTCGAATCACCGTTCAATTTGTTGCTTCTTTCTTCATGGTTGCGGCGATCATTCTGATGATCCGTCTTTCGCACCGATCCAGAATAAAATCGGTGAAAATTCGAATGATCGGACTTATTGCCACCTTGGTGGCAGGGACGGCTTTTTCGTGTGGGTTTCTTTTTCAATCGGATCTTCACAAGAAACTGGATATATCTTATTCACTTTATCCACCGCTGGAAAGCTATAACGAGAACGGAACCATTTTGTCATTTTTCCTTCATTTAAACAACATAAAACCCAAGGGTGTCATCGATAATACGCCGGAGCAGGCGGCGGATATCATCCGTAAGTATGATCAAATCAAAGATGATCTCGGTCTGGACCGACAAATCTTTACTCAAAAGGAAAAACCGAATGTAATCTGCGTAATGAGCGAGTCATTTGCGGATCTCAGACTGATTCGTGATTTCCGGACTTCCGAGCCGGTCTTGCCTTTTTATGACTCGATTTTAGATGATACATTACACGGGGAGCTACAGGTGTCCATTTTTGCCGGAGGAACATGCAATACCGAATTTGAGTTTCTTACCGGATATTCCGTTGCCGGCCTTTTACCCGGATCTTCCGTGTATACCTTTTATATTAAGGAGCCGATGCGGGCGATGCCGACACTATTTAGGGAAAATGGATACAGAACCCTAGCAATACATCCCTTTGATCCTCAGTGGTGGGATCGTGACCGAGCATATCCAATGCTCGGGTTTGACGAATATATCAGTCAAGGGGATTTTGAAGAACCCAAAATCGTTCGGAGATTTATCAGCGATGAATCCGCTTTTTATCGCATCATTGAGGAGTACGAGAAGACACCGATCGACACTCCGTTTTTTACGTTTTGCATTACCATGCAAAACCATGCGGATTACTCTGTTCGATGGGAAAACCAAAAATATGACATAAAAATCGAAAGCTTTTCGGGAAGCAGTTTTCCGTATGCTGAGAATTATCTTTCCCTGCTCAGGGAATCCGACGACGCTCTTCGAATTTTGATCGAGTACTTTCAATCGGTCGACGAACCGACACTCATCGTATTTTTCGGAGATCATTTGGCAACCTTGGATCACGGTTTTTACGACATGTTATTGGATACCAACATTAATCAAATCTCAGCGGAAGAGTCTCTTCCCTTATATTCTACTCCGTACCTTATATGGTCCAATTATGATTTGCCGACGGGATATATGGGATTGACCAGTCCGAATTTTTTAGGGCAGGCAATCCTTGATTATGCGGGCATCCGTTCGCCCGCACAACGTTCATGCCTTCGCGTTTTGGGGGAGCATGTATCAGCGATTAGTGCGCTTGCTGTTTTTGATAAAAATGGGTATCCATGGCTTAACCGAGAAAATCTGCCGGAGGAAGTTATCGAGATAATCATGGATTATGAGCGTATTCAATACGGAGATATCTTTTTCCCCGAGGCGGAAGGTATAGAATGACGGACAAGCATAAACCGTAAGGTTTTATTTGTCCGCGAAAATAGAGTATAATCCAAATCAGACTTTATGAGGGGACTTTCATGTCACGAGACGAGAATCATTCGGTTCCGGAAGATCATACGCTGAGCTCGGCGGTTCGCGCCCTGATACTCGGCTTTTTTGCGATCGTTTTGGCGGTGGTATCGGTTTCGTTTGCCATTCACCACATGCGGGAAGGATTTGAATCCGAATACAGGAAGCAATTCAATCTCCAACTCAAGGCTCTTGCGACCAATGCAATGCTTGTGATTGACGGGGATGAAATAGAGGCGGATCCGGTTGCCGCCGGTATGAAGTATCCCGCGATCATTAATCTGATGCTTCCGAGCCCTTCCGAAAATTCCTTTTCACAAATTGATTATGGTATTTTTGCCTGTTACGGACAAGGAACATTGGCAATTCTCCACATCAGCGATGACCAGAATCTGGTCTATATCGAAACGGCAATCAACAAATGGAACAACAGCAATCCCGAGCCGTATGAGATTGAAACCAAAGAAAAAAATAGCCTCCTAATCCCGATTTTGAACAGTCAGGGAGTGATCGTCGGTCTGTTTGAAATAACGGGAAGCCACTCGTCACTACGACAATACGGGGACGTTTTGGAAGGGAAGTTGCTATTGGCTGTTATTGTATCTGCGTTATTGGGCTTGCTTTTGTTTTCCGTTCAGTATTTCGTTCCGAAAGTACTGACACTTCTCCGGAAAAGAGAGGTGAACGAGGAATGAGTATACTTCCGATTCTCGGGCTCTCTACTCCGCCTCAAGGGAAAAAATCATTAGCGACCCAGTTATCCTACACCTTCGTTGTCACATTGATTATTCTTTTTGTCGTTTCGTCAATCATTACCACGGCGTATGTTGCCGTTCTTGAAAAGGAGCGAGCGGAATCGATGCAGGCCGTTGCATTATCCTGCGGACTTAATCTTTCGGGAACAACCATCGGTGAAGGAATGAACTATCCGCTCCCGTCGTATGAGTACGCGAATGACAAACCATATATCGTAAATATATATTTAAGTGCCGGTAATACTTTCGTTCGCGTCTATTCCTCAGAATTCGAGAATAAATCGGACGGGGAGGACCAGAGCCTTTTTATTCTCGATAATGTCGGATCCGAATACAAAAAAGCGTTTGATCAGATGACCGTCGAGTTGTCCTCCAGATCGGAGTCCGATATTTCATATCAAACAGCCGTTGCTCCGATCGTTGGTTCAGCGGGTGCCTCATCGGGAATCATTGAGGTGATGATGCCTGAAAAGGATTTTCACGGAACGGTTAACGGGTTCTCGTTATCATGGGTCTTTACGATCTTTTCCATTTCATTGTCAATAACGATTGTGTATTACCAAATGCATAAAATGCTCAGAACCGTGTTTTCGAAACCCGATATGGATTTACCGAAGGTGATTCGATACGGGCTTTCCGCTTGTGAATCGATTGCATTCTTTTCCGCGATGGCACTTGTTATTCCTCCGCTGATTATTCCTCGTTTTCTGATCGGTTCCGGTTTTTTTGCGGAATATCCCGAGTTTGTGGTGCAAATCATGATTGCATCGTCCCTTGTCCTGTTTTCCGTAGGGTTTTTCGGGTTTCGTTCCATACGCGTTCGTTTGTTTAATCGACTTACGGCCCGAGTGACATTGGTTCTTTCTGTGGTTGTATCCTTTGTCCTTCTATTGATCAACGGAATTTTTTCCAACCCGGTGGTGTTTGTCCTCCTGCAGATGCCGATTGCTTTCGGGCTTGGCATGATGTTTTATTTTCAAAGAGAGTACCGGATGTACGCCGGAAGATTGGGACATAAAGGATTCGATATCAAAACGATTCATAGTAAACAGTTTACAAACCTGCTTCTCGGCAGTGCTGTCGGAGCGGTGATGGCGGGAATGATTTACGATCGATTCGGATTATTGGCGGTGCTACTGATCTGCGGTGCCGCACTTTTTATCGTAGCGATTATTACGTTGCTTTTCGTTCAACACTGCCCGTCGTCCAACGAACCCGCGATTCATTTTTCGACGTTCCTTTACGCCCTCTCGAATCGAAAATCCGGTGCTTTTCTTTGGAGCACGGTTGTTTCTGCCGGTATGATGCTTTCCTTTTTTATCGGCTTTTTACCGAACTATCTGGGCTCGGTCGGAATATCTCTTGCTACTGTATCGTTCTACTATATGCTTTTTGCTCTTTTTTGCTGTGTTATCATTCGAATTATTCTTACACTCGCGAACATTCGACTGCGCGTCGTTTCCACGGTGTGGGTTTCATCCTTACTTCAGCTTATCGGGTACTTGCTTTTCGCTTTACTCCCGACGGCAAAGGTCCTCGTTATCGCCGTCGCTCTGTTTGGCATGGCAATGGGTCTCCATGAATTCAAATTTCTGGACTATTACACAACCCTGATCCGTGAAGAGAAGCGCTCCATTGCGGGGATTATATTTGAGCGATCCTTTGCGAACGGCGTCGCTGTGGCTGTGATTCCGCTCAGTATATCCTTGATGTTTTCTTCGGCTCGCATCCCGCTTCTGATATATTGCCTGATTTGTGCAGCGGTGGTTCTCGCATATCCCGTAATGAATCTGATTCATGTTCCCTCGGCAGATGTAGATCGTCCGATGATCGGAGATCCGTTTGTTGAAGCAACGCCCGATTGGGAAAGTGAGAATGAATATGACGAGACGGAGGAATATTACGGTCCGTTTCTGCACGATCGAAACCATGAATCTCCATGGGAGGATGAAAACGATGTGCTGCCGTATTATCCGGATGAAAGCGATTCTTTTGATTCGGATCAATACGAAGGAGGAAAATGGGTATGAATTCATGGAATGAACGCTTAACGCGCGAAAACATCACCGATTTTTTTAATGAATATGCTCCTCCCGCTTACAAGTCTGTTTATCGGATGCTTGGGGACACTGCCCGAACCGAGAATGTATTGCTTTATTCTTTTGTCGAAGTGTATCGTCAACGTAATTCCGGTGATTCGGAGGATCCGGTTACACTTTTCGGACAAATTTTGCAAAAACGAGCGGCACTGATCGCCGTAAAGTATCCTTTGCCGGAAAACTATCGATTTTCAGTCCGAAGCTTGGATGAATTCACGCAAAACACTTTATTGTCTGACATCATTCATAAAATTGACTCCTTTTCATTTCGTGCGGTTGATGTCATTTCCGCATCATCTGCCCGAAAGCTGACCGGGGGCGCATCGCTACCGCGATTCGGAGCCGGTGTCGGTGAATCGGGATTATCGATTCAACTGATTATTCAACTGCTGATCGTCGGCCTGATTATCGCGGGTGTAACTTATTTCGGTGCAATGAGCGGATTTGATGTTCGCGACTCGATTCCGGATTACCGGATTACGTCCGAACAGAATACCGATGAGAAATTAGTTGCCGCGCTTCAATATTTACCTCTTCGCCTCAATGCAAACAACGTTTTCAAGGAAGTATTGCCTGCCATACCTTCACCGAATCAGATTGACGAGTCATCAGAAACATCCGAAAACACGACGGATGTCACGATTGATGGAGAAACCGAGATTTCTGCGACACGCGGATGAATTTATTCTAAGGTCATACGATGTTTTTCTAAATGCGAGACAAAGGGATTTTCAACGTGAATTCGGCTCCTTTTTGACCTTCCGAGCGATTACTTGCGAATATGCATCCTTTGTGATCTTCGGCGACGGCTTTTACCAAGGCAAGTCCGATACCGTGCTTGCCTTTTTCTCCGCGAACAAAACGATTAAAAAGTATTGGTAAAAGGTCCTCAGGGATTCCGTCACCGTCGTCTGTAACCGTAATCGTCGCGAACATATCGTCGGTTTTCAGTTCGATGTCAATTCGACTCTGTGCATGTCGTATTGCATTAGAAAGAAGATTTTCTATTGCACGAAATAAATCGCTTTCGTTACCAAGGACTGTAACCGCTCCTTCCGGAAAAGAAAAATTCAAATTCTTCTTGGCCAAAATTACCGATCCGCGAATATTTTCGATAACGGAATCCAGAGTTTCCCTTAAATCGATCAAGCTCTTTTTCCCGGAGTGTGATCCGGACGAGGATAAATCCAAGCGAGACAAGGTCAAGAGGTTTTCAACCATGTCGGAAAGACGTTTCGATTCCGATATAATAATGTCCGTTGCTTCGTCGGGATTCTCAAACACGCCGTATTTTATGCCTTCCGCATAACCTTGAATAGACATGAGCGGAGTTCTTAATTCGTGTGAAGCGTTTTGGAAAAACGTTTTTTGATCCGTGTCCGCCTTAGATAACCGATAGGCCATCAGGTTCATGTCCGATGCCAATGAATCCAGCTCAATATCGGTAAATTTACACTCCAGCGGCTTAAAGTCTCCGGCACCGATTCGGCTTGCGAATGTGGTTAATTTGTGCAAGGAACGAATAATGTTGTTGGAAACAAGCATGGATGTAATGATGGATAAAAATAGAGCGGACAACAATATGATGTACAGAGTCTGATCCAAACTTTGTGCGAATCGTGTATAGGGAGAACTGTCCAAGTAGAAAAGAAGGTATGAGTCGGGGGAACGATCGTCTTCTAAAAAAGTCATCCGGTTAAAAGGGACGAGCAATATATACAAAACGGATGATTTGATTTCCAGAACATGCTCGCTTCGGATGTTCAAGTCGACTTTTTGTTTTTCCAAAACGGATTTGATCGAATTCACACGAACCCGCTCGGGGAATGAATCGGTTGATTTCGGATAGTTCACATACAGGTATTCGTCGAGCATGGCGATTTTTACATCAGAACTGCCCGAAACCGACTGGATCAACTCAATAACGGTGGCTTTCTTTTCTGCGGGCGTTTTAAACAAGGCCAAAATGCTCATATTATTCGCAAGTTGAAGCGTATGAGCGGAGGTTGTAAGCAGTTTTTCCTTGGAATCCGATTGTATATAGCTTTGGATTACCATGCGGAAAGCAATCGAAACCGTAGAAAACGTAATGAGAAACACTAAAAAAAACGCGGCGAAAATGTGTAGTCGTAAACTGATTTTTTTCCCAAACATCGACACCTCTTACGCTGATATTCGAAATGCGTTATTAATCAGACTTTATTCTCCTTGGGACTTAATCGAAACCCGTATCCCCATACGGTTTTGATTTCCACATTCGTTTTCGCGAGTTTTTTCCGAAGGCGTTTTACCGTATCATCGGCGACTCTTGTTTCTACCTCAGTTTCATAGCCCCATAGTCGATCCAGAAGTTCGGTGCGCGGAATTGCCCGGTCCTTATTCAGAATCAAATAGGATAGAAGAGCAAACTCGTTGGGTGTGAGCTGAAGATCTGTTCCTTCCGCGAAAGCGGTTTTGGATTTTGAGTCAATCCGGATATCCTCGTATGAGCTGACTCCGTACAAGGGTTTGTCCGACAAGTCCGTATCGATTCTTCGAAAAATGGCTTTGACCTTGCTGACTAATTTCATCGGGCTGAAGGGTTTGGTAAAATAATCGTCACTTCCGAGCGAAAGACCGGATATATAATCCGCATCGCTGTCCCTTGCCGTAAGCATGATGATCGGAACCCCGCTGATTTTTCGAATATCCTTACAAATCAGGAAACCGTCTCGTCCCGGCATCATAATATCCAGTATGACCAGATCGGAAGGGACGACAGAGAAATGCCTCAGAAGTGACTCTCCGTCTTCAAAAGAACGAACAACATAGCCTTCGCGCTCCAAAAAGGTTCGTACGAGATTTCGGATGTTGGATTCGTCATCCGCGATATAAATAGTCTTCGTCATGAGAGCTCCCGGATCATTTTAAGTACGCGTTCAGTATAAATGAATTACCTTTTTATGAAAAGGGAGTAATCTTCCGTACAGATCAGCACACATGATTCGCCGAAATTATTTTACTATAAAGAATCCCCGAGTCCTTGATCGTGCGTTCGCCGGTGAGAAAGTCTACATATACCAATCCAAAACGCTCAAAATATCCTCGCGCCCATTCAAAATTATCTAAAAGCGACCAATGAAAATAACCGCGGATATCAATCCCGTCCTCAATGGCTTGTTGAAGGAACGAAAGATACAGACGAATATGGTCGATTCTGTCGTGATCGTGAACCTTACCATCCGAATGGATCCAATCATTTCCGCTCATTCCGTTTTCGGTGACCAATATAGGCATGCCGTATCGCTCATAGCAGAATCGATTTGCCCAATACATACATTCGGGCCGGACCGGCCAGCCGTTTGCGGTTTTTGCATGACCGGGGACACGATCATGAACAAGAATCCCCCCATCCGGACTCTCCGATACGAAATCACCGGAATACAAATTGATACCGAGATAATCGATCGGTTGGCTTATTATCTTCATGTCGTCCGAACCCATTTTGGGCAAAATGGATTCGAAACGCAAAAGGTATTCCTCCGGATAATGCCCCTTGAAAATCGGGTCTGTGTAAATCACTCCGGATGAAGCAAAAGCGTCGGGAAGACTAAACTGTCTTCGTCTGGCTGCATCAATATCCTTGTCTGAAGAAGGGATAGAGCTCATCGGAGTGGACTGAGTGAAGGTGATTCTCGGGGTCTTTTTGGCATGCTGACGGATTGTACGTGCAATTTTTCCGTGAGCGAGTAAAGCGTTGTGAACGGCCAACGCCATTTCTCTGTCACTTGAGGTATGTCCGGGCGCATGCTGTCCCGTCTTATAACCTTCATTGATAAAACATTGAGGTTCGTTCAGCGTAATCCATTGGGTGACCCGATCCGAGAACGAGTCCATGAGTATTTTTGTGTATTCTTCAATCCAATCCGAGACGGATGGATTCGTCCATCCACCCCGAACATGTAAAGCGTAAGGAAGATCCCAATGAAAGACGGTAATGTACGGTTCAATACTATGAGAGAGGAGCAAATGAATTAATCGATCGTAAAAATCAATCCCTTTGGTGTTGATTCTACCGGTTCCATCCATGAGAATTCGTGGCCATGAAATGGAAAATCGATAAGCCTTGACCCCTAAATCGGCCATGATTTTTACATCCTCATCCAAACGATGATAATGATCTGCCGAGATACGCGCGTGGTGTGATCCGAAAACCTTTCCCGGTGTTTCACAAAAAGAATCCCATACGGATAAGCCGCGATCCGAAGAGTCGGATCCTCCTTCCACCTGGAAGGAAGCAGTGGATACACCCCAAATAAAATCAGTCGGGAAACCCATCGATCATTCTCTCCTATTCTTCATTATGCTCATATTATATCTACCGCGAGTGAATATTTATATTTCGATTATGCCGAAAGAGAACAAAGTCTGTTATTTTTTTGCCGGTAAGTGTATATTATAATAATCATAAAGACATAATTCGGAGTTGATCCACAAGGAGCGGGAAGAGTGTTTGATATTTTAGTCACGGGGGGAGCCGGATATATCGGATCACATACGTGCGTGGCACTTCTGGAGGCGGGATTTTCGGTCGTAATTGCCGATGATTTGTCAAACAGTAAATTCGAAGCGGTTTCCAGAATTCGCTCTATTACGGGAAATAAGGTTACTTTTTATCCCTACGATATTACCGATGAAATTGAACTGGAAAGAATATTTACCCGACATGCCATTCGCTGTGTCGTTCATTTTGCAGGAAAGAAGGCAGTCGGCGAGTCCGTGGAGATGCCGCTGGAGTATTACCGCACCAACTTACTATCAACCATTTCTTTGTCCAGAGTAATGAAGCGGCACGGAGTTAAAAACATCGTTTTCAGTTCATCGGCTACCGTTTACGGAAATTCAAAGAAGGTTCCGTATTCCGAAAAATCTCCGACGGGAAATTGTACCAATCCCTATGCATGGACAAAATGGATGAACGAACAAATCCTTTCGGATGTAGTCCGATCCGATCCGGATTGGTCGGTTGTAATTCTTAGATACTTCAATCCGGTAGGTGCCCACACCTCCGGAAAAATCGGTGAAGATCCTCTCGGACTACCCAATAATCTTTTCCCGTATCTGACGCAGGTCGCGGTCGGAAAACTCGAGCAATTGCCGATATACGGATCCGATTATCCGACCAAGGACGGGACCGGAATTCGCGACTATATTCATGTTATGGATCTTGCGGAAGGACACGTATCGGCGGTTCGAAAATGCCTCCGCGATTTTGGAGTGCAGATCTATAATCTTGGTTCCGGAAAGGGGCATTCCGTTTTCGAGGTGATTCACGCTTTCGAAGAAGCAACCGCGAGGAAGATTCCGTATGTAATCTGTCCGAGAAGAGAAGGAGACGTTTCCGCTTCGTATGCTTCAACGAAAAAGGCTGCAGAAGAACTACACTGGAAATCGAGACGGACCCTTGCGGACATGTGTACGGATGCATGGAGATGGCAGGAGTCCAATCCGCAAGGCTATTGTTGATTAACGGGAAGGGAATAAGTGCGGGTTGCTCCGCCTTAAATGATCATGCAATCAAACAGACATTCGGAAATCGGATATCGGGAATCAAGTTCTTCCGCAAAGGGGAAAGCATTGCTCGGGCTTTATATCGGTATGCTTGTGGTCATTTGCGTTATTTCTTTTACCTTCGGAGCTTCTTTTGCGTATAAGGATTATTTGCTTGGACTTCCGTCATATGTTCCTCAGGGAACCGATGCGACTATGGTAAACGAGGATGGATCTTTCGTAAATATTTCGGAAATAATCGCATCGGAAACAACTCAAATTGCAATTCCCGAATTCGAACATATCCACAATATCCTGCTGATCGGAATCGATAGTCGATCCAAATCCTATTCCAAGGACGGTTCGGGCAGCAGAGCCGACATCATTATGATTCTCACCGTGAATGAGAAGGATGGAACCATCAAGCTTCTTTCAATCGCCAGAGATTCATACGCATATATTCCCGGGTTCAGCGATCCTCAGAAGATCAACGGTGCCATGACATACGGAGGACCGGAACTGCTGATGGCCACAATCGAAAATTCATTGAGAATCGAATTGAATGATTATGCATTTGTCAATTTCTACCATATGGAAAAGGTGATTGACTCCGTGGGCGGTGTTTACGCATATGTTTCCGAGGCGGAAAGAATAAATGAGGGCGGCTTAAATTCTCTTTTAGCCGGTGATAATATTGAAAAAGGCCTGGAGCCTGAAACCAATCTTCTGCAAACATCCGGTACTCAGTTGTTAAACGGTAGACAGGCCGTAATGTATTCCCGGATTCGCAAAGTCGGCGGGGGGGATTACGAGCGATCCAAGAGACAGGTGGAGGTTTTGGAAAGTTTGCTGAAACGCTTTATGAACCGTTCGCTGAGTGGACAGGCATCTGCACTTGAAAAAATGCTTCCGCACGTTTCAACCAATATTCCGCGTGACAGGATCGAATGGTATGCCACGACATTCCTTTCCCAATTGAAGTCGCCCGAATTTGTTTATGAAAAATTGCCGCTCAACGGATATTCCAATCAGGGCATATACAGTGACTTTTACGCGCGTCAGTGGAGTATTCGACCGGACTGGAACGGAATGATTCCGTTCGTTCAAGAATATATCTTCGGTGAGAACTTTCCGGTTGACCCGGTACGTACCATTCCTAATGCGCCGAATTCCGGCGAGTAATCGCGGATGAGGATCGACCGGGTCGCGCATTCAAATGTTTCGAGGTATGATTTGGGATAACCCATCCCCTTTTTTCCGGATATTCTCTGTATTACGTCTTGACACAAGATGGGATTCGGCTTATATTTAGTATTGCTTTAGCACTCTTTGGTTGTGAGTGCTAAAATGATCAAATACACAAGGGAGGAATGAACATGACGATGAAACCGCTGGGTGACAGAGTTGTAATCAAGATGTTGGAGGCCGTCGAAACAACAAAGAGCGGAATTGTGCTCGCAGGAACGGCAAAAGAAAAGCCGCAGGTGGCGGAAGTGGTTGCTGTCGGACCGGGTGGTCTGGTTGACGGAAAAGAAGTCACCATGAACGTTTCCGTCGGCGACAAGGTTCTGATCAGTAAATATGCGGGCACCGAGGTGAAGGTGGACGGTATTGAGTATACGATTTTGCGTCAAGGTGACATTCTTGCTATCGTCGAATAAATCGAAAAACGGAGGTAATCAATTATGGCCAAGGAATTGAAGTATTCTGAGGACTCAAGAAAAGCACTCGAAATCGGTGTGAACAAGGTTGCGGATACGGTACGCATCACGTTGGGTCCGAAGGGAAGAAACGTCGTTTTGGACAAGAAATACGGTGCTCCCCTGATAACAAACGACGGGGTTACGATTGCTAAGGAGATTGAGTTAGAGGATCGTTTTGAAAATGCCGGAGCACAACTGGTCAAGGAAGTCGCTTCCAAAACCAACGATGTCGCCGGAGACGGAACAACGACAGCTACGTTACTTGCTCAGGCAATTATTCGTGAAGGACTGAAAAATGTTGCCGCGGGTGCCAATCCGATTATTCTTCGGAAAGGAATGCAGATCGCGGTTGAAAAAGCGGTCGAATTTTTGGCAAGAGAAGCGAAAAAAGTGGACGGTTCCAAAGATATCGCGCGTGTTGCTTCAATTGCGGCCGGCGATGATTACGTCGGCGAATTGATTGCCCGATCCATGGAAATGGTATCATCCGACGGTGTCATTACCGTGGAGGAGTCCAAAACTATGGGTACCGAGCTCGAGGTCGTCGAGGGAATGCAGTTTGATCGCGGCTATCTCTCTTCATATATGTGTACGGATATGGACAAGATGGAAGCCGTCCTGGATGACCCTTATATCCTGATCACAGATAAAAAAATTACGAATATTCAGGATATTCTCCCGCTGCTTGAAAAGGTCGTTCAACTCGGCAAAAAACTGATGATTATCGCTGAGGATGTTGAGGGAGAAGCGCTGGCGACTTTAATTGTAAACAAATTACGCGGAACCTTTACTTGTGTCGCAGTGAAGGCGCCCGGATTCGGTGACCGCAGAAAAGCAATGCTTGAGGATATTGCTATTCTGACCGGCGGTCAGGTGATCACGGAGGATCTGGGTCTTGACCTCAAGGAAGCGGAGATCGATCATTTGGGTAAGGCTCGTCAGGTTAAGATTGACAAAGAAAATACGATTATTGTTGACGGAGCAGGTGATGATGCCGACATCAAGGCAAGAGTAAATCAGATTCGCAAACAAATTGAAGACACGACCTCCGACTTTGATCGGGAGAAGCTTCAGGAACGCCTTGCGAAAATGTCCGGCGGTGTTGCCGTTATTAAGGTCGGAGCCGCAACCGAGACCGAAATGAAGGAGAAAAAACTTCGGATCGAGGATGCCCTGGCTGCGACGAGAGCCGCAGTCGAGGAAGGCATCGTTCCCGGCGGAGGAACCGCCTATATTAATGCTCTTCCGGACGTGAAGTCTTTACTGGATAATTATACCGGCGATGTCCAGACGGGAATTCGTATCATTGTGAAAGCGCTTGAGGAGCCGGTACGTCAGATTGCCGCGAATGCTGGTCTGGACGGCAGTGTAATCTGTGAAAATATTAAGAACAAGCCGACCGGTATCGGATTTGACGTTCTTGCGGAGCAGTACGTGGATATGTACGAGGTCGGAATCGTTGATCCTGCAAAGGTCACCCGATCCGCGCTTCAGAACGCCGCTTCCGTTTCATCCGTTTTACTGACCACCGAGGCGGTCGTATGTGACATTCCGGAGCCTGAGCAACCGATGCCCAATCCGGGCGGAGGGATGTACTGATCCGAAATGAAATATAACAGCCGGTGCGGAATGTCCGTGCCGGCTGTTTTATTATGATTCCCGACGTTTCATTTCTATGAAAAATAAGATATGATTATTAGCATAATGCGAATATCGGAGGGATTAGGTGAAAGACGTTTTTCTTGAAAAAATTGTTACTCATCGCAAGAGTCCGTTTGAGTTGTTTTTAAAATTCATGATTGTGCTTACAACGATTACGGTCATTTTGGTAGTCAATTTAAATGTTATGTTTTATATACCTCAACTCATGCCCTTGGCTTTGATGCTTTCGTTCGGACTTGTATATTTGGGCTATCGACTTTTTACTTCCATCAATGTGGAGTACGAATACTCTTTGACCAATGACGACCTTACAATCGAGAGGATTTCCGCCAAGCGAAAGAGGAAGGTTGTTTTTTCCGCCAGCTGTAAAAGTTTTGAACGTGTCGCCCCGATATCGGATCCGGAATATCTGAATAGACTTAAATCTTCTGCGGCATTTATTGATTTTTCATCGTCCGACAGAGAAATAACATGGTACATTTTCTTAACTCGCGGAGGAAGAAAAACAACGATTCTATTTGATTATGATGAGCGGTTTATCTCTGTTTTTCAGCGTTACAATCCGAGGAATGTAGTTTTGACCTGAGATAACGATTGGGAGGAAATGATCATGACAAGAGCCCTCAAATCCGAAAAAGCATTAACAAGAGCGGAAAAATCATGGATCGGTTACGATTGGGCGAATTCCGTATATGCAACAATCATTATGGCCGCATTATTTCCGATTTATTTCGGTTGGGTCGGAGTGGCTTCCGGATTTGAGGCAACTGAGGCGTCATCGATGTGGGCTTTCGGGACTTCGATCGCGACTGCGGTAGTAGCGATCCTTGCGCCGGTACTCGGCGCATTTGCTGATTTTGCCGGAATGAAGAAAAAGCTCCTTATTTCGTTTATTCTGATCGGAACAACATTTACTTTTTTGATGGCCATTACAGATCATGTGTGGTTGATGTTGGTTGGGTACGTTCTTTCCTATATCGGATTTACGGGAGCAAACCTTTTCTATGATTCATTTTTGACGGATGTTACAACCAAGGATCGAATGGATAAGATATCATCTCTTGGATTTTCGATGGGGTATGTCGGAGGAAGCACGATCGCTTTTTTGATTGCCCTCGCAATTATTTATGTTCTTGGGTTTGAGAATTGGCTCGGTTATAAAATTGCCGCAGTGATTACTTCGGTTTGGTGGATGGTGTTCAGTATCCCGATGATTATGAATGTAAAACAGATCCATTACATCGAAAAACCTCCGAGAATAGGGGAACAAGTCAAACTCACGTTCAAGAACATTTTCAAAACGTTTATGACTATTGTAAAAATTCGCGGACTTTTGTTTTTCATAATCGCTTATTTTTTCTATATTGACGGCGTTAATTCCGTAATTCATTTGGCCACATCATACGGAACAACTTTGGAATTGGACCCCCTGCTAATGGTTGCAGCACTTTTGGTTACTCAAATCGTTGCGATTCCCTTCACGATTCTTTTCGGATATTTTGCAAGAAAAGTGGGGTCTCTTAATATGATTCTGATTGCCGTATGCATTTACGCATTGATTTGCGGCGTCGGATTTTATATGGGATATATGATTGAAATTGCACCCGAAATCGGTCCCGAAAGAGAAGCCGCCGTTTCTTTCGCTCAAATCCTATTCTTTGTCATGGCCACCCTGGTTGGCACGGTTCAGGGTGGGATACAGGCTTTGTCCCGATCATTTTTCGGACGGATGATTCCCGCGAACCGATCGAATGAATTTTTCGGCTTTTTCGATATTTTCGGAAAATTCGCGGCAGTGATGGGTCCTGCGATTTATGGTGCCGTAACCCTAATAACCGGCAGTTCCGCAACGGGTATCGTTGCAATCGGAGCATTGTTCATTACGGCGTTTATCATCCTGGTCATCAACAAAAAAACGATCGGGGAGACCGAGAAGACAGGAATACAAGCACTCTGATCAGCGTAACGAAATCAGTGAATCGGGAGGATGATAACGCTTCGGCCTTGGCCGAAACGAGAAGTGGTATGAATCGATATTCGTTCCGAATTATGACTGCGGACGTTGACTTCCGTGAACATCTCCATATGCATGCACTTTTCGGAATGCTTCAGGAAGCGGCCGCGAGAAATGCAGAGGAACTGGGATGGGGTCCTGTCGCGATGGATGACATGAACGCATCCTGGATCATTCTTCGGATGTCGGTTCGTTTGGAAAAAAAGCCTGTCTTAAGTGAGCGTATCTTTATCGAAACCTGGTCCAGAGGTTACGAGCGGTTACTCTTTATCCGCGATTTTCTGATTTATGACAGCAAAGATTCGATTATCGGCAGAGCGACATCCAGTTGGATCCCGATCGACAAGAGTTCCGGGAAGCCGATTCGCCCCCAATTTTTTGATCAAATCAGCGAGCGTGCTTATAATGAACGAAAGGCTTTATTTGACCATGCCGTTCGCCTCAAGCCTTTTGTTTCCGACATGGAGTATGCGAAGGATCATATCGAGTACATTAAGAAGTACGCAGATTACAGTGATATCGATAAAAATCTACATGTGAATAATACCCGATATATCGCGTGGAGTATGGATGCCGCAAATTTCGCCAATCTAACTCAATATGATATGCTGTCTGCGGACATCAATTATATGTGCGAAATAAAGCACAGGGAAAAAGTCTATCTTTTCTTTGCGTCAAGCGACGACGAGATTCGTGTTGACGGAATAGTCGAAGGAACAGGGAAAATCGCGTTCTGTTGCCGTCTTCATTCGGAAGGATCAATCGGAGGAAGCAAATGATTGAAATAAAAAATGTTTCGAAGTATTACGGTGATAAACTCGCGTTGAATAATGTTTCCTTCGAAGTTCGTGACGGTGAGTTGCTCGGTCTGCTCGGTCCGAACGGTGCGGGAAAAACGACATTAATGAACATTCTTACCGGTTTTTTATCGTCTACATCCGGTACGGTATCAATCGACGGACACGACATTTTGGAAGAGCCGGCCGAAGCCAAGAGAAACATAGGATATTTACCTGAAAATCCGCCGCTTTATCCCGATATGACGGTTCGTGAATACCTTCGATTTGTCTGTGAACTCAAGAAAATTCCGAAGGTTTCCCGCGAAAAGGCAATTGCCGAAGCGCTTTCCCTCGTGAAAATATTTGAAGTATCCGGGAGGGTGATCCGAAATCTGTCCAAGGGCTATAAACAAAGGGTCGGATTGGCTCAGGCCATTATATCAAAACCCAAAATCCTGATTCTTGATGAACCAACAATCGGATTAGATCCGCGTCAGATTATTGAGATCAGGAATTTAATAATGTCCCTTAAAGGGAAACATACGATTATCTTCAGTTCTCATGTTCTTACTGAAATTCAATCTGTCTGCGATCGGGTCGTGATTATTTTTGACGGGAAAAGAGTTGCGATTGATACTCCTTTGGACTTGGCGAGCAGGATGATCGGTCCCAAACGCCTTTCTCTGACCGTTGCGAGTGAATCGGAATATATTGGCGATGCACTTCGCTCGATAGAAGGAATCAAAAGGGTCACTGTCGTCAGGTCCGAGGATGGGAATGTTCAGTATGAATTGTTATTGGAGCCCAGTGCGGATGTGCGGCGGGATATATTTTTTTCAATGGCTTCCAATTCATGGCCGATCGTAGAAATGCGCTCCAATGAGCCTTCGCTTGAAGATGTTTATCTCGGAGTTACTTCGCTTGCGGAGCGGAAAGGCGGATCAAAATGATTGCATATTATAAGCGAGAACTGTTGTCCTACTTCCGTTCTCCGACCGGTTGGGTTGCAATGGCGCTCTACGCGATAATCAGCGGGTTTTTCTTCTCCTCCTGGATCCCGTCCGGCGGGTTTGATTTGTCCGGAGAATTCGTTTTTGTTTCGGGTATTCTGTTTATCGTCGTTCCGATTATTACAATGCGTTTGTTTTCGGAGGAAAAAAAGACCGGTACCGATGTCTTGATGTATACAGCTTCATCAAGTTTATCGGGAATCGTTGTTGCAAAGTATCTTGCCGCACTTACGTTATTTCTTTTAATGAATATCACGTTGTTGATCCATATGCTGATCCTTCTGATCTTTGGCGGAGAAATCAATGCCGTTACCGTCGGATCATTATTCGGACTTTTGTTGTTGGGCGCGGTTTTTATCGCGATCGGCACATTCGCGTCCGCCACGACCGAAAACCAAATCATTGCGGCACTTCTCAGCTTTACCGTGATACTACTCTCCCGTTTCGTGTTTATCTTTTCGGAACAGTTTCGTTCCATTACCGTTGGAATTTTATCGGCACTTAACGTTTTTGGTATCAGCTCGGAACGAATCGCTTCCGCAGGGAACGGAGTACGAGACGCGATGAACTGGCTTGACCCTTATGCAAAGGTAGATGATTATTTTATCGGAGTATTTCGAATTCAGCCGATTATTTTCTGTGTTTCCGTCATCGTATTTTTTCTTTTCTTGACATACCGATTGATGGAGAAACGCAGATGGAGTCAAAACGGATAATATGCCGAATGGAGGGCAAGAATGAATTTGCTTAGAAAAATCAGCGAATTCCTGACTTTAAGGAAAAAGAAACGCTTCATTAAAGATCAACGATCACGATCAATGCACAAGTATTCGATTCTTTCCATCGTCGTTCTTTTTGTTATCCTCATCATTATGAATGTGTTGGTTGATTTATTGGCGGAAAATCGCTTTGTTGATTTGACTGCACAGAAAATGAACTCAGTATCGGAAGAGACCCGGAAGGTTTTAACCGATCTTCCGGCAGAAGTTCAAATCATTGGTCTGTTTGAAAGACCCGATAACCTGGAATCCTCCATATATCAACTATTTGTTCCGCTTCTTGACAAATATGAGGAGTTATCAAAAGGCAAGATGAGCGTTTCGTATTATGATCCGGACGCTTACCCCTCTATAGTTTTTGGGCTCGATCCGACCGGGTCGACTTCTTTTTCAAAGGATACGTACGTTGTGAAATCCGGTGATCGTTTTGTCATCATTGATCCAATGGATTGCTTGATTTTTGATTCGTATGAGTATTCGGTCAATAATCGCACGGTAATCGTTGGAAACAGCGTGGAGACGGTTTTCACGGGATCCATTTCATATTTGGTCTCCGGTGATTTAAGACGTGCGTATTTCACAAACGGACACTCGGAATCCGGGAGCAGTACGATCCGTGATCTGCTCCGGTATGACGGTTACGAGTGTAAGGATTTATATTTGGAACAACAAGGGGGCATCCCCGATGACTGTGAAGTGATCATAATCAATCTTCCCAAAAGTGATTTTACGGAGAATGAAGCGGGCCTTCTTTCTGATTTCTTATCCGATGGAGGGAAAATAATAATGGTCAGCGACTTTTCCTCGTATCCGACAGAGATGACGAATTTATTCGCGCTCGCCGAGAAAATGAGGATTTCAATCACCTCCGACATTATTCGCGAGAATTCGCCTGAGTTCATGCTGGTTGCTGATAACAACTACTACTCGAAGGGAATCGTATCGGATGCGTATTCCTCGCTTTTCGGCATTGAGTTTGTAACCGTCGGTGAAAGCAGGAGCATTCAATTGGGTGATTATTCGGAATCGGATGCGACCGTGCGACCGATCCTTGCTTCCTCTTCGAATGCGGTTGCTCATTATGTCGAATCAAACCCGACAGAAAATCTTGTTGAGGGAACGAAATATTTTGCACTCCATTCTGCAATTGACGGCAGGACGGGACGCGGTGAAATGATTGTGTTGGGAACGGGGTTTATTTCTGCGGATGAGTATATTTCTTCCCTAGGCACAAACGATGACGGCATTCGTTTTTTCAGATACCTGATTCACAGCCTTACCGGTAAAACCGTTCAAACTCCGATTCCCGCGAAATTCCTGCCCAGCTATGATTTTACGAATATGCCCTCGGTTTCAGAGCAAACGATATGGACGGTTATGCTGATTGCGATCATTCCTTTCGTATTCATCTCGGCAGGTATCATCGTATACTATCGAAGAAAGCACAAGTAACATGCCAAGCGGAATAAAATCGATACGAAATTTGTGGATTCCCGGTATCATTCTGTTGGTTTTGATTGCTTTGTTGATTGCGGTTGTTTTCATAGGCCGGGATTCAAATACATTGCCCTCAGAAACCGATTCGTCCGCTCCTTATACCCGGTTATCGCCCGAAGTGAAGGACATCCGATCTTTAAGTGTCATGAAGGAAAATCAACCGCTGTTCTCGATTATACGTAATCCGTTATCGGGGGACGCATTTCGTTTTTCATTCGCGAATTCTGAATTAAACAATGATGAGAGATATTTCTCCGATTCTGAGATCAGTGAATTGGTGACGCATTTATCCGAAGTCCGTTCCAACCGATCCGTCTCGTCCGAAGGGCGTGAGTTATCTGAGTTTGGGTTGAGTTCACCCTTGTTTACGGTTTCATTTGAATCAAAAACGGGGGAAATCGTCTGTATAAATATCGGCAATAAATCTCCGGATAAAGAATCCGTTTATGTACATGTAAACAACACGGGTCCCGTATATTTGATTTCCGCCGAGTATATCGATCTTATGGATATAAAAGCAACGGATCTTTTCGATCATGAGGGCCTTGTGATATCGGCTACGGAAATTTCACGGATTCGTTTTCATCGAAAAGCGGATAATTTTTACATCACAGCCGTTCCTGACGACTTGTTACGTGAAACCGGTTATGACGGAGGCTTCAAGATCATTGAGCCCATTGAATATACCGGCGGGGATGCTTTCAATCGATTGGCGTTTAACCTGCTCTCGATAACCATTGATGGTTATATTGGAGAAGGAATGGAAAAATTTTCCGATTATGGATTAGATGATCCTCAATATGAGTACACGATTGAAAAATCCGACGGATCATCGGTCACCGTATATTTCTCGGAGGAAAGATCAGGCAATTATTTCGGGTACTCGGATTTCTTGCCGGGAATATTTTATATTGAGTCGAACAGAATTTCCGGAAACGGTATGAAAGTAGCATTGATTGATTGCTATTACCCGTATCCTTTACAGCTGAATATTTCGGATATCAAGAGAATCATCTCGAAATTTCCGGAAGGAGACTTTACGATCGACATCGATATTTCATCCGACTCGAATTTTTCCGATTCAGAAACAGAGATTGTTCTTAACGGCCGTGATGCGAAGGTGCGGGACGGGAAGGGTCAATACTATTTTTCATTGCTTTATTACGCAATCACGGAAATGAGATTTTCAAGAATTGATCCAAATCAAAAAATGATTCGCGAGCCTGATATTTCTATTCAGATCGTATATAGAAATGACGAAATTACGCTTCTCGAGTTTTCGGAGCTGACTTCGGGTGAATATATGGTAATTATTGACCATGAGTACTCGGGCTTTATCATTTCTTCCGTTGAAATGTATGACGGAACAGATGAGAACCCCGGTGTTTGGTATTCCTATCGTCTATTGAGCAAAGCGCTTGACGGTCAAATCAACGGAACGTATGATATTTCTGTGCCGTAGCACACAGAGGGGAACAGATGACAATAAAGAAAGAATCGGAAGATAAAAAAAGGGCGCAAGGCCGAAAGACAACCAATCGGATTTTGCCGTGGCTGATTTTTGTCAGCTTGTTGCTCGTAATCGCCGTCGGAATCCTTGTTTTTCTTGTGAAAAACCATGCGGAAGCCGGAAAGGGATCTGATTTACCCATCGGTGCGTACGCGATCTCCGGATTTGATTGTGACTTCTCGGAAGCACAGCGGATTCATCCGTTTGCCGATGGATTACTTAAGGTGACCGCCACACGAGTCGTTTTTCTTTCGCTAAGCGGAAACGAAATTTATAGCTATGACATGAGTATGGAAGATCCGATTTGCGTGATTTCGGGCGGAACCGCTTTTGTGGCGGATCAGGCCGGTTTTTCATATGCGAGTTTTGGAGCGCACGGTAAGATCTTTTCGGGATCTGCGCCGGGGAATATCAGTTTTTCAACGCTTTCGGAATCCGGATACGCGGCACTGATCATCGAAGAAAAAAACGCGAACGGTGCGGTTATGATCATCGACCCTTCCGGCACAGTAATTGCAAAATGGCAATCTGTTGAGTCCGGTTATCCCGTCTCCCTTGCCTTTTCGCCGAACGGAAGCCTTTTAAGCGTTTCTCTTGTCAATACGGATGGTTCCCATATGCAGCCGAATTTGAAACAGTTGTTTATCCCGGACTCTTCTTTGGGAGAAAGACCGCGTGACCATGCTTTTGTGACGCCGGAATACTCCGGAATATTACCGAGCATTTCCTATAAAGATGAAGACCGATTGCTTTGGTCCGGTATTTCTGATGTGTTTTTTCTTTCTCAAGGGGTTCTTACTCGTATAGATGCGTCTTTTCCCAATATTATCTCGGTGGTTCCCGCAGGAGGGAATACGGGTATTCTGTATTCGGACGGAATCGGAAAACAAATAAAAATCGGGATTGTCGATAATTCTCTCAATGTTCTCGAACCGGTGGTTCTGGGCAATCAAATCAAGTCTTTCTCGGTTTTCGAAAAATGGATTATCGTTGCTGTTGATGACCGGCTTTTACTAATTGATACAAATTCGTGTACAATCGAAAAAGAACGAGCGGTTGATGAAGATATTATCCGATTACGGTTGTCATCCAAGGATAGAGCCGTGATCGTAACGTCATCGGGAGTGAGAGAAATCCGCTTATCGTGATAGGAAGGTGGGGATCGGCTTGGAAACGGAACTGAAGCTTGCGTATCAAGCCCTACAAGAGCTTCTTTCGGTACCGGAGAAGAAGTGGTTTCGCAAATATCTCCTGCCGGATCCACCGGTTGAGCAAAAACTCAAGAGCTCCTATCTGGACACAGAAGACTTGTTGTTTCGCAATAACGGAGCGGTGGTTCGCGTTCGCGATGTAAACGGTGACGAGTATATTCATACCGTCAAGGTTTCATCCGGAGGAAATGACGGACTGCATCAAAGATTTGAATGGAATTATAAAACGTCGGATGATCGTTTTGATGTTCGTCTGTTTCTTGATCAGGCTCGGTCCGATGACGATCCTTATGAAGTGCTCAGAAGCATCTTGGAGCAGGCTGCAGACATGGATTTGTCATGCGTTCTGCGCACACGTTTTGATCGCAGGACGCACCTGTGCGGGTTCGGTGACAGCATTTTAGAGGTGTCTCTGGATTATGGTGAAATCATTGCCGGGGATAAAAAGGAAAATATATGTGAAATGGAAATCGAGCTTTTAGAAGGCGATGTCCGGGATCTTTTGTCCTTCGGTGAAATTGTTATGTTGAAAAGTAACTGCACGCCCGAAAGTGTAAGTAAATACGGGCGAGGTGTTCGATTGCTCGGTATCGGCGACCCGACATGAAGGAAGTGTTAAGAGAAGAAACGAGCAAATATGACTTTGTTATTATCGGGGGCGGATCTTCCGGGATGGCATGTGCCATTATGTTATCGGATCTGGTAAAAGAAAAATCGCCAACTCCAATATCAATTGCTATCTTTGAGCAAAATAAGAGACTCGGCAAAAAGCTTCTGTTGACGGGAAACGGAAGGTGCAACCTTACAAACCGCACACTTTCCCCCAATCGATATCACGGGCATAACAAAGGTTTTTCGGATTTCGCGATTGAAAGCTTCGATAACAAAGCCACCCTTCGGTTTTTCAGCAGCATCGGCCTTACCACCATTGATGATGAGTCGGGTAAGACCTTTCCGTTTTCCATGCATTCCTCATCCGTCCTGGACAGCATGAGATTTGCAATCGAGGATCGACTTATTACAGTTTTTGCAGAAACAAAAATCGTTTCTTTGGAAAAACGGGCGGACGGGTTTCGCCTTGTCGACTCAACGCGTCGATGTTATCGTTCGGATCACGTCGTTATTGCATGCGGCGGCGCAGCTTCTCCTTTTACGGGATCGGACGGTAACGGATATGATTTGTTGCGAAAAGCAGGACATCGAATCATATCTCCGATTCCGGGAATTGTCCAAATCAAAACAGAAACCGAATTTGTAAAAGCGGTGTCCGGCGTAAAAGTCTACGCAAAAGTTCATTTTTTTCATGACGGATCGGAAATCCGATCGGAGGAGGGTGAACTTCTATTTACGGATTACGGAATATCGGGTCCGCCGGTTTTGCAATTGTCCGGAGATGTTTCCCGAATATTGTCCCGCGAGGGAAATATTTCCGACAGGACCTTACCAGAGGTTCGGATCGACTTTTTCCCCGGACAATCCGCGGAACAAGTTCTTAACCAATTGAAAGTGCGACGAAACGCTTTTCCGAACCGAAGAATCGAACAGTTTTTAGTCGGATTGGTCCATAACCGACTGGCTGTTCGATTGACTAAGGAAACCATTCATAAGCCGTTAAGTCTTCCGGTATCGACAATCTCCGACGAAGAATTGACCGGATTTTCTCAAAACATGAAACAGAAGAGAATAATAGTGACCGGGACCATGCCGCTTCAGAATGCACAAATAACAATCGGCGGAGCAGACACGAATGAATTTGATCCGAATACGATGCAATCTCGGATTTGTCCGGGCTTGTACGCGTGCGGCGAGGTTCTGGATGTGGATGGAGATTGCGGGGGATACAATCTTCAATGGGCGTGGTCATCGGCATTTCTTGTCGCGACAGATATTGCTAAGAGGGTATCGAAAAATGAATCTTCGGAACGGGAGGAGAAAAGAAAATGAATGTGAGAATATTGGGATATTCCGGTGGATACCCAGGAGCGGGTATACCGACATCCGGATATTTGCTCTCCTTTAATCGGACAAACATACTGATCGATTGCGGCAGTGGTGTGTTATGCGAGCTTATAAAGTATATTCCTTTTGAATGCCTGGATGCGGTTATCGTTACTCATTTGCATCATGATCACACAAGCGATCTTCGTGTCCTTCGTTACGCGTTGGATATGAAAAGCAAAAACGGTCAGGCGATTCGCCCGATTCCGCTTTATGTTCCGCATAATCCCGCATCACTTTTTGCGGAATATGATGAGAATGCATTGCTTCCCGTATCCGTAATCGATGAACGATTGGTGCTTAGCATAGCGGGCGCAACGATTTCTTTTCATCCATCCGTCCACTCCGTGGAATGCTACGGTATTCGCGTTGAATATAACACAAGCATTTTTACTTATTCATCCGACAGTTCCTTAGATATTCAGTCTTTTTCATACCTAAGAGATGCCGATTTAGCGATTCTTGATTGCGGAGGACTTGAAAAAAACGAAAAAACCGATAAAAAACACATGTCTCCCGGAGATTGTTTTAGGCTGTTTAGCGAATTCGGGATCAAACGGGTTGTGCTTTCTCATTTGATTCCGTATCATGATGTTTCGGATACAATCGCAGAGGCGTCCTCCTTCGGAGACTGGCCTTATGAAGTAGCGGAAATGGGACGAAACTATATTATGGAGTGATCGGTCCGGAATCATTCGGTTTGGAGGTCTACGATGAACACAAAAGAACAAAAAACAGCCGTAATGACGGTGGTCGGAAATGATGCGGTCGGTATTATTGCGAGGATCAGCGGTTTATTATTTCAGCACAATGTAAATATTAAGGATATTACGCAGACCATCCTTGAGGATACGTTCACGATGATCATGATGGTGGATCTTTCATCGGCGGATATCGACATTAAGGATTTATCGGAAGAATTGAATCGGCTGGGCAGCGAAATTCATCTTTCGATCAGTATTTGGCACACCGATCTCTTTCATGCGATGCATAGAATTTAATTAAGGAGAGTAAAGTGATAACCGATTTTGAGGTTCTGGAAACCATAAAAATGTTTCAGGAGCAACATCTGGACGTCCGTACGGTTACGATGGGAATCAGTCTTACCGATTGTGCGGACTCGAACCCTTCCATAGCATGCGGAAAAATTTATGACAAAGTTACTCGATACGCGATGGAATTGGTTCGCGTGTGTGAGGATATCAGCAGAGAATATCGGATTCCCATTATTAACAAACGTATCTCGGTCACACCGATTTCAATAGTCGCGGCTACCTCCGACGCTTCGGATTACATCGGCTTCGCACAAGCACTCGATCGTGCGGCCATGACGTGTGGTGTTGATTTTATCGGAGGATTTTCCGCTTTGGTCCACAAGGGGTATTCGGAAAGTGACCGAAAACTGATCGAATCAATCCCGGAAAGTCTTGCTGCGACTTCCCTTGTTTGTTCGAGTGTTAATCTGGCTTCGACCCGAACGGGTATCAATATGAATGCGGTCTCCCAAATGGGGCAAATCATTTCGAAAACGGCTCAGCGAACTGCGGACCAAGATGCAATCGGGTGCGCTAAGTTGGTTGTATTCGCCAATGCGCCCGAGGATAATCCTTTTATGGCGGGTGCTTTTCACGGGGTAGGAGAGGCAGAATGCGTCATCAATGTCGGGATTTCCGGTCCCGGAGTCATAAAGACGGCTCTGGAATCGGTTCGCGGTGAGGATCTCGGAGTCGTCGCGGAAACTATTAAGCGTTCCGCATTCAAGATTACGAGAGTCGGAGAGTTGGTTGCCCAAATTGCGTCAAAAAGATTATGTGTTCCTTTTGGAATCATTGATTTATCCCTTGCACCCACACCTTCCGTCGGAGATTCGGTCGCCAGAATATTAGAGGAGATTGGACTTCAAAACTGTGGTGCGTGGGGAACGACGGCGGCCCTTGCGATGTTGAATGATGCCGTAAAAAAAGGAGGGACGATGGCGTCATCCTTTGTCGGCGGCTTATCCGGTGCCTTCATCCCAGTATCCGAAGATGAGGGAATGATAGAGGCTGCCGCAAACGGAAGCATTACCATTGAGAAGCTGGAGGCAATGACCTGTGTTTGCTCCGTTGGTCTGGATATGATTGCCATCCCGGGTGACACGCCCCCTGAAATCATTTCGGGAATGATTGCGGATGAGATGGCAATCGGAACATTTAACAATAAAACCACAGCGGTCCGAATTATCCCGGTGCCCGGGAAGGGAGTCGGAGACGTCGTTGAATACGGCGGTCTGCTCGGACATGCTCCGATTATGAGAGTGAATACTTCATCTTGCGATGCGTTTATTCGCCGAGGAGGAAGGATACCCGCTCCTATCCATAGCATGAGAAACTGACGAAGAGGTTTATAGTGAAAAACGAACTTTTGGAAAAAATTGCATATGAATACAATTATGACTCGATGGTATTCGATAACATGGAAAAGGAAAGTTATCCGGAGATGCTGGTCGAAACACCGTATTACGGATTTTATCTCGTTGCGAAAAGAGCCGGCGAATTGATTTCACAGGATTCATTTTTATCGGATGTTCATGAGATTCGACAGACGTCGGAAATCGATTCAATACTCGTTGCGTTTAGAATGGATGACGCGAAAATAAGAACCGACATTTCCGATATTTCAGATCGGAGTTTACCGTTGACATTGCGTCTGATGCTTCTTCTGAATCGTTTTGTGACCGAAAGCGAAACGGAAGCTTTGGCGGATACGGAGGAAAAGTGGCTGAATAGCATCAATCGGATGGTTCGGGGGATGGAGTCGGGACGACTTCCGAAAGACCCGTTTCGTAGATTGGATCGGATTCTTGCCCGAAAATGGTGTCGGGTTCTTCGTCTGTTTATTATCCTGCAAATGCCCTCATTTTCAAAAGAGCATCAGACAATCGTCTATCGGGATCTTCGCGTTTCAAAGACACGCGGAATTGCCCCGGGATATTTGAGGAGAATTGAATATCGAGCGCGTTTTAACAAACTGGCGGACCATAAGATGACAGGGAAAATCATTCTGCTCGCCGAGGAGTGGGAAACCCGATGTGTTTCCGGTGAAATCATCGGAAATCCTTTTATGTATGAATTAATCGGTTTGGCATATCTGGATACGGACGAGAATTACAAAACCGGCTATGAGTGGCTTTCGCTTTTGATCGGACGCCACCCCGACAATATTGATTTTCTCAAGTGGAAAGCAAGATATCTCCGAAGAGAAGAGAAATATGATCAAGCGCACGAAGTATGTGCTCAGATTCTTGAGAAGAACCCGATCGACTACGAAACACATTGCTTTGAGTCTAACCTTTACTACATTCAGGAAAAATATAAGGAGGCGCAGAAATCGGCCTTGATCGCAACCTCTTGCGATGAACATGCACCGATGGGATACATTGCTCTTGCTTTTTCGTATTTGAACGATCAGCAATACGACGAGGCGGTATCCGCGTTCAACCGTGCTTTGGATTTGGAATCCGACAATACAGATGCACTCCGAGGGAAAAGCAAGGCACTGGTCATGATCGGTGAGGGATATGACGCAATGAACTGTCTCGTACGTGCGGCACGATTTTCGCCGGACAATGCGGAATTGTTCCGCGAATTGGCGGATGTCTATTTTATGTCCGGATATGTGGACGAATGCAGGAGGTACTGTAGAAAATGTCTTTCTCTGGATCCGTACTCGGCACCTGCCTTTGTGTTGCTCGGGATGTTGGAAATTCGTGAAAACCATATCACTGATGCGGTTAAGTGGCTTCGGCATTCGCTTACGATCGAACCGAAAAACCCGATCGCTTTAAACGAGCTTGCATATATCGAGCACATGAACGGAAATGATGATGAATGTCTCAGACTGCTGGAACAAGCCTTGAATATTGCTCCTGACTTTGCCGATGTGATTTGCAGTATGGGCGTTGTTTATTACTTTAAGGGGGATTACGATTCATCCAATGCGCTTTTGGACAGAGCGTTGGAGCTGGATCCCTTTCATGTGGGAGCGATGGTGACAAAAGGAAACGCGCTACTCACGCAATCCTTGCCCGATGAAGCGTTAAACTGGTATGAGCGCGCCTTGGAAATCGAAGAGGATTATCCAGATGCGATTCGCGGAAAATTTGATGCTCTGCGCGCAATGGGCCTCGAAGAAGAAGCCGCAGAATGGATAAGAAAAGAAGGCGATTCATTCGATGAAAACGATCGTTAGTTGCCTTTAAATGTGTTCCTTCCCGATGCGTGATTCCTACCTGAATTTCTCCGCTTGTTGCAGCTCGTGCTCAACAGCCTCGGGAGACGGTCCGCCGATAATTTTACGGTTTTGGACGCAGTTTTCGATCGTAAGCGCTTCATAAATATCCGAATCGATACGGTCCGAAAAAGATTGAAATTTTTCGAGTTTCAAATCTTCTAAAGCGACGGAGTTTTCGATGCAATAGCGGACCAATTTACCGGACACCTCATGCGCGTCTCGGAAAGGGATCCCTTTCCGCACCAGATAATCCGCCAGATCGGTAGCATTTGAGAAACCGCCCCTCGCCGCTTCAAGCATACGATCCGTATGTACTTTCATTGTTCGAAGCATTCCGGTAAACGGGGGTAAAACCGATTTGAGCGTATCGATTGCATCAAACAGGGCTTCCTGTATCTCTTGAAGGTCTTTGTTATAGGTCATCGGAAGACCCTTCATTACAACGAGGAGCGCGATAAGGTCCCCGAAAACCCTACCCGACTTGCCGCGGGTCAATTCGGCGACATCCGGGTTTTTCTTCTGAGGCATGATGGACGATCCTGTGGAATAGGCATCGTCGAGTTCGATAAAACCGAATTCCTGACTGGCCCACAAAATCAAATCTTCCGAAAAACGCGATAGGTGCATCATTACAAGCGAAAGCGCACTTACGAATTCAATCGCGAAATCACGATCGGAGACTCCATCCATGCTGTTTCGTGTTACTCCGGACAGATCAAGTTCCATCGCAACATATTCCCGATCCAGCGGATAGGTGGTGCCTGCCAGCGAACAGGAGCCCAACGGTGATACGCTCATCCTCCGGACGGCATCGTCGATTCGTCCGATGTCGCGCTCGAGCATCCCTATATATGCGGTAAGGTGATGCGCGAGCGTAATCGGCTGAGCACGTTGAAGATGCGTATAGCCGGGCATATAAGTGCAAAGGTTCTCCTTGGCGCGAGATATGAGGGTTGAATGGAGATTCATTATCATTTGACGAATCAAAGCCGACTGATGAATTATATACAGCCGTTGGTCCAAAGCGACCTGATCGTTCCTGCTGCGGGCGGTATGCAATCGTTTACCCGCATCTCCGATTTTTCGGGTCAATTCTTCTTCGATAAACATATGAATGTCTTCCGATTCTGAATCAAAACGCAGAGTCTTCGACTCTATGTCACGCAATATCTCCTTAAGACCCTCTTCAATCGATTTTGCGTCTGCATCGGATAGCAAGCCCTGTTTATGAAGCATGTGACAGTGTGCAATGCTACCGGATATATCTTCCGAGTACATCCTGCAGTCGAACGGAAGAGAAGAGTTAAAGTCGTTTACCGTCGGATCGACAGACTTTTTAAAGCGACCCGTCCACATAAATTTCGCCACGATCTCACCTCATCATTCCAGTAATCCGTTATTCTTTTTCATTTGAGCAACGATTTTCATCGGGAGGCCGAAGCAGTTGATAAAACCGGTTGCGTCGTTCTGATTATATACCTCATCGGACGAGAACGTTGCGATCGCTTCATCATAAAGAGAAAACGGCGAAACAGTGCCGGCGGGCATAAGATTCCCTTTGTATAGCTTCATGCGAACATCGCCCGTTACGGTCTGTTGCGTATAATCGACAAAAGCGGAGAGGGCTTCACGCAAGGGATGGAACCACTGTCCGAAATACACCAGTTCAGCAAAACGTAAAGCGACGAGATCCTTATAATGCAGAGTATCCCGATCCAGAGTCAACAGCTCAAGCTCCCGGTGCGCCGCATAAAGAAGCGTTCCTCCCGGAGTTTCATAAACGCCCCGTGATTTCATTCCGACTAATCGATTTTCGACAATATCAGCAATGCCGACGCCGTTCCGCGCGGCGATCGCGTTCAGTGTTTTTAAAAGATCCACGGGATTGTACTCTTTTCCGTCCACCTTGGTTGGAATTCCTTTTTCAAAGGAAACGGTAACATAGGTCGGTTGATCCGGAGCTTCTTCCGGCGATTTCATCAATTTTAGAATTTTTTGGTAATCCGGCTCGTTCGCAGGATCCTCAAGATCCATTCCCTCATGAGAAAGGTGCCAGAGGTTTTCGTCCATGGAGTAATTGGACTCCTTGGTAACCGGGACCGGAATATTTCGGGCTGCCGCGTAGTCAATTTCTTCATCCCTTGACTTAATGTCCCATATCCTCCAAGGGGCAATAATCTTCATCTCCGGGGCAAGAGCCTTGATTGTGAGTTCAAATCGAACCTGATCGTTGCCTTTTCCCGTGCAACCGTGCGCAATCGTCGAACAACCTTCACGTTTTGCGATTTCAACCATTCGCTTTGCGATAACGGGTCTTGCGAAGGAGGTACCCAAGAGATACTTTCCTTCATAAATCGCCCCGGCTTTCAATGTGGGGTACACAAAATCCGTAATAAACTCATGACTGATGTCTTCGACGAAGCATTTCGAGGCGCCGCAATTCAGCGCTTTCCGGATCAAAACATCACGGTCGATCCCGATTCCGACGTCTCCTGCCATCGCAATGACTTCACAATCATAGTTTTCTAACAGCCAAGGAATAATGATGGATGTATCCAGACCTCCGGAATAAGCCAGCAAAATTTTCTCTTTTGACATAATGACCTCCGATGTATAAATATAAAATACGGCGTATAATTATAAGGATTGTAGCAGATGATTCCCTCCGGGTCAACAACATTATTCTATTATCATGAGAGCGACAACACAAGAGAATAATACGGTATGCATATTTGTTCATGTCGATACCCGGAATTGCTTTACGCTTTGAGTCTCGTAGGGTAAAATCATTACGTGTCGAGAATTTCTTTTAGCTGACAAATCCATTTATATCCGTAAGGAGTAATCATGTCTTTTCCGATTGTTGAGAACCCGAGAGGGGAATACTGTTATTGTAACGGCGAGAAGTTATCTTTTGCTTCCGACCGCGGGGCAGCCCTGTTTTCCCCTGTGGACCAGACGATATATTATGAATCGATTCGTTTTAAGAATGGAGTATTGATTTTTTTCGAGGATCATATGCTTCGATTGTATCGGTCGGTTATGGCCAAGGAAGCGTTTGATTTCGATTCGGAATTCCTTTATGAGGAATCGATGAAGCTGATCCGTGAGATTGCGGGATCCGATTCGGACGGAAATCTTCGAATCGTATTAACGAAGGAACAGTCGGTCGTTCATTTATCCGATGCAAAATACCCGGAGCCCTCTATGTTTGAACAGGGTATTATAACATCGACGCTTCGTTGGGAGCGCATCGAGCCTCAGGTTAAGGTTTTCCGCGGCGACTATAAAAAAGCGGTTGCGCAATGTATGGGCCGTCCCAATTCTTTTGGAATTCCTTATGAAGTTCTTCTTTGTGATTCGCAAGGTAAAATTACGGAAGGAAGCCGGTCGAACTTCTTTGTTCTTGTGGAGGATACGGTCTATTCTCCTCCGGAGTCGCAGATACTGATCGGAATCACACGAAAATATGTGATTGCGGCCCTTCATAACGCGGGGCTTTCATACCGCGAGCACAGCTATTCGATTGCCGATCTTAAAAAAATGATGCAAGAATCGGAGGGAAAAGCAGACCCGGCCGTATTTGTTACCAGTTCTCCCTTTGACGTTCTTCCCATCCGGTCGATTGACGATATTTCCTTTCGGTCTTCCGATCATCCGATGATCAAAAAATTGTCGAATGAGTACATGTCGATTGTTAACAAATATATCGCAACAAGAAATATGCCCGATGAGTCGGGACAATAAATATTCAATATGGAGGTTGATATCATGACTGCCCGATCTGGAAAAGTAACCGTAACCACAGAAAACATCTTTCCCATCATTCGAAAATGGCTTTACACGGACCATGACATTTTTATTCGGGAGTTGGTATCCAACTCGGCGGATGCCATTGCGAAAATGAAACGGATTATTGATTTGGGGGAGGCCGATTCCTTATCGGAGGACTCTTTTGAAATTACGGTAGAGTACTCCAAAGACGAGTCTACCGTTTCCTTTCATGATAACGGTATCGGAATGACCGCGGATGAAATCAATCGATATATCAACCAGATTGCCTTTTCGGGTGCCATGGATTTTGTTGAAAAGTATAAAGAGCAAGGCGCGGATGACAGTGGGATTATCGGTCATTTCGGACTCGGATTTTATTCTGCGTTTATGGTGGCGGATAAGGTAACGATTGAGACAAAATCATTTGCGGAAGGCGAAGCGGCGGTTTGCTGGGAGTCCGAGGACGGGATGGAATATACAATTTCCTCGTCCGATCGAAAAGAAAGAGGAACAACCATCACGTTGCTTTTTTCCGAAGAGGCAAGGAAGATTTTCGATCCGGATAAAACGTTGTCCGTTCTTCGCAAATATTGCTCGTTCATTCCTTATCCCATATTTTTTTGGGACAAAGGAGAGGAAGAAAGAAAGCTTGAGCGAGAGAATAAGAAGCGCGAGGAATCTTTACAAAAAAGCGAAGAGTATGAGATCGAGGCGTATCAGGCAGTTCGTGTAAATCCGAAAACTCCGCTTTGGACGAAAGCTCCGAAGGATTGCTCGGAGGAAGAATACATATCTTTTTATCACGATGTTTTTTCTGATATGAGAGATCCGCTTTTTTGGATTCATTTGAATATGGACTACCCGTTCACGTTACAGGGAATATTGTATTTCCCGAAAACGGATAATATATATCAAAACCTGGAGGGAAGAATCAAGATTTATAATCAGCAGGTCTTTGTTGCGGACAACATAGAAGAAATCATCCCGGAGTTTTTATTTCTTCTGAGAGGATGCCTCGATTGCTCCGACTTGCCCCTGAATGTTTCCCGATCGGCCTTGCAACAGGACGAGTATGTGAAAAAACTCTCCGTTCACATTATTCGTAAGGTTTCCGATAAACTGAATGAGTTGTTTAAGAATGATCGGACGGCATACGAGTCTTTCTGGTCGGATATCGGCGTCTTTGTTAAGTACGGGATGATGCGGGAGGAGAAGTTTTTCGAAAAGACCCGAGACATCCTGCTTTTTGATACCGTTGATGGAAATAAGAGGACCTATATTGAGCTGACCGAAGGAAAGGAATCGATTCGGTATACCCGGGATCCCGATCGCCAGGCGGCATATATTGATATTGCTAAAAGAGATGGCTTTGACGTAGTGGTTCTTAAAGAGGAATTAGACCCCAATTTCATCTCCTTCATGGAATACAAGAATCCGCAAGTTCGCTTCATGCGTGTCGATGCGCAGATTTCCGGCGACGGCGGTTCCGATGAGGGCTTGGACTTTCTCCGGGACTTATTTCAAAAGGCCACCGGAGACGACAAACTGGAAATTTCCTTGGTTGCATTAGGATCGGATCAGCTGCCGGTCTTTATTCGGGAAACCGAGGAAGCCCGTCGAATGAAGGAAATGAAAAAGCAGTTCGAGAAAATGAAGAAACCGGGGGATGAAGATCCGTACGGGGATTTGGATTCGATGTTTCCCGAAAAAAGAGATCTTGTTCTCAATTCGGATCATCCGCTCATCGATCGGCTGAAGCAAAAAATCAACGGGGAATCCGGTGATGAAGTGTTGAAGGTCTGTCAACACATCGTTGATCTTGCTCGACTTAATCACGGATCCTTGGACGCCGAGGGATTAAAGCGTTTTCTTAAAACCCATTCGGAATGGATGCTAAAAATTACTGACGAGATGAAGTGAGGGCGGAGGAAGCAAGATGACCAAGGCGGTTGTATTCCGGGTGTTTTCGGAAAAGAAACCTGAGTTTGCGGTGGAAGCGAAGCAGGTTCTTAAGGATATTCAATCGGATCTTTCCATTCAAACATTGAGCCGACTGAGAATCATCAATCGGTACGATGTTTCCGGAATTAGTTCGGAAGAGTACGCTCGGTCTCGATCTGTCGTTTTTTCCGAGCCGCCGGTCGACGACGTTACGGATGAAGATATTAATTTATCCGATGCCTGCCATATCCTTGCGGTCGAATCTCTTCCGGGACAATACGATCAAAGGGCGGATTCAGCCGCTCAGTGCATCCAAATCATAACGCAAAAGGATCAACCCAAGGTTCGAACCGCGAAGGTATATGCATTTTACGGCGAGCTTTCGAAGGAACAAAAGGAGCGGATTGATGCATACCTGATTAATCCGGTCGAGGCACGGGCCGCAACTCTTTCAAAACCGGATTCGCTGGAGGATGATCTGAGTTCTCCCGAGGATATCAAGACTATTATCGGTTTTCGTGAAATGGACTCCGACAGCCTCAATAAATTGCTTGATAACATGGGGCTCGCGATGTCAAAGGATGATTTGTTGTTCACGCAAGATTTCTTTTCGGGTATTTCTCGCGATCCCTCCGTTACTGAAATTCGTGTACTGGATACCTATTGGTCGGATCATTGCAGACACACCACGTTTCTTACCGAAATCGAAGATTTTGTGGTAGAAGGCGAAACGCAGATATCCCGAGAAATATTCCGGGCATACCAGGAGTACTCCGATTGTCGTCATGAGGTTTATGGCGATCACGAAGAAAATAAGCCGGTATGTTTGATGGATATCGCCACAATGGCGATGAAAACACTGAAAGCACGCGGGATGCTCAAGGATCTGGACGAATCGGAAGAAATCAACGCTTGCTCCATCAGGATTCGCGTCGATGTCGAAGGTGTTTCCGAAGACTATTTGCTCATGTTTAAGAACGAGACACATAATCACCCGACTGAAATCGAACCGTTCGGAGGAGCGGCAACATGCCTCGGGGGAGCGATTCGCGATCCGCTTTCCGGCCGTTCTTACGTGTATCAGGCGATGCGGGTGACCGGAGCGGGAGACCCGACATTGCCCGTTTCGGAAACAATACCGGGAAAGCTATCGCAAAAAAAACTTGTACGAGCGGCATCGGCAGGATACAGTTCATACGGCAATCAGATAGGATTGGCAACCGGTTTGGTGGAAGAGCTGTATCACCCCGGATATGTTGCAAAACGCATGGAGATCGGGGCGGTTATCGGGGCGGCTCCTGTGGATCACGTTGTTCGTAAAAAACCGCAAGATGGAGATATTGTCATTTTGATCGGCGGAAGAACGGGCAGAGACGGAATCGGCGGAGCCACCGGCTCATCCAAAGCGCATGACGAAACATCGGTTGAACGATGCGGAGCAGAGGTGCAAAAAGGAAATCCTCCGACCGAGAGAAAAATTCAACGCCTTTTCCGCAAACCCGAGGTATCGCGGATGATTATTCGATGTAATGATTTCGGAGCCGGCGGGGTTTCGGTCGCGATCGGCGAATTGGCGGACGGTATCGATATCCATTTGGATTTGATTCCCAAAAAATACGAAGGTTTGGACGGAACCGAGCTGGCCATATCGGAATCTCAGGAGAGAATGGCCGTCGTTATTCAAAAAAAGGACGAGGAAACTTTCTTGGCTGAAGCGGCCAAAGAAAATCTGGAGGCGACGAGAGTCGCCGTAGTTACAAGCAAGCCCAACATGGTGATGAAATGGCGTAATCATGTGATTGTCGATCTTCCGCGATCCTTTATCGAAACGCATGGGGCTCCGTCATTTTCTCGAGTTACGATTCTTCCGCCCGATATGGATCAGCGATATATTGATTCAATATGTCCGACCTATGTTCCGGGTAACTTTTCCCGATCACTTAAGAACGGGCTCTCAATCATTCATTCATGCTCTCAAAAAGGGCTCGTACAGCGCTTTGACTCAACGATCGGAGCGGGGACCGTTCTGATGCCCTATGGCGGAAAATTTCAAAACTCACCCGAGGAAGGAATGGTTTGTAAAATTCCCGTTATCGGCAAAGACACCCAGACGGTTTCCGTCATGACATACGGATTTGACCCGTATTTCTCGGAATGGAGTCCCTATCATGGATCGTACCATGCGGTCGTCGAATCACTCCTTAAACTCGCGGTATTAGGCGCTGACCCGAGTTCAGCCCGTCTTTCTTTTCAAGAGTATTTCGAAAGACTGTCATCGCGTGAGAGCTGGGGAAAGCCTTCAGCGGCTTTGCTCGGAGCTTTTCGCGCTCAACTGGATTTCGGAACACCTTCCATCGGAGGCAAAGACAGCATGTCCGGCTCTTTCAAAGATTTAAATGTTCCTCCGACTCTGGTTTCTTTTGCGGTTGCTACGGCATGTGCATCAAAAATCGTATCGTCGATACTTTCTGCACCGGGTCAAAAGCTATATCTTATCCGACTTGCACGAAATAACGATGCTTTATACAAAAAGGAGCATGTTCTGCGTGTATTCAAGGCGATCGCTCAAATGCGGGAACGCGACCAGATTATGACGGCGTCTGTGGTTCGTGGATCGGGCGTCGCCGTCCGTGTTGCTCAAATGTGCTTTGGAAATAAGCTCGGATTTCGTTTTGATGATTCCCTTGGCCAGGAAATGCTTTTTTCAAGAACACTCGGAGCGGTTCTTCTTTCCGTTCGTGATGGGAATGCCGTTGAAAAAATTGAGAGCGTAGGAGGACGATTCATAGGAAAAACGGACAGCTCGGGAACATTTTCATGGAAGGATTCCTCCATTCTTGAACAAGATGCGTTATCGGCGTATGAAAGCACCTTGGAGCCGATATTTCCGACTCGAACGGTTGAAAGAGAAAACTGTGCGTATGATAAAGAGAAAGTGACGACTTCATTTGAAATGCCTTCCGTTCTCAAAAAGGTTCGGCCGAAGGTATTCATTCCCGTATTCCCGGGGACGAATACCGAATACGATGCGGCACGAGTTTTTGAACTCGCCGGGGCCAAGGCGGATGTGATGGTGATTCGAAATTTATCCGCAACGGATATTTCGGATTCCCTGTTTTCTATGAAAGAAAAAATCGACGATGCACAGATTGTAATGTTTCCCGGGGGTTTTTCGGGAGGAGATGAACCGGAAGGATCCGCCAAATTTATAGTGGCGGCACTGAACAATCCGATGGTAACCGAATCAATTCGAAATCTCCTATACAGAAGAGACGGTCTGATTCTCGGTATCTGTAACGGATTTCAGGCGCTTTTGAAGGTAGGCTTGCTTCCGTACGGTGATATCACGGAACCCAAAGCGGACAGTCCGACACTGACGTTCAACCAAATCGGACGTCACCAATCCGTATACGTTTATACAAAAGTTGTATCCAACCGGTCGCCCTGGCTTTCTATGTGTAAGGAGGGAGATGTATTCTCGGTTCCCGTTTCGCACGGAGAAGGGTGTTTTTTCGCAAATGAAAAATCGATCAAGGAGCTTTTTCAAAGCGGTTCGGTTGGGACCGTGTATGTTGATGAGCGGGGAAATCCTTCGATGAAGACCGAATTCAATCCAAACGGTTCGGTTTGTTCCGTAGAGGGAATATTGAGCCTGAACGGCAGGATTTACGGGAAAATGGCACATAATGAAAGAACCGGCCATTTCATCGCCAAAAATATTCCGGGAAATAAGGACCAAGGAATATTTCAGTCGGGCGTCCGGTATTTTCTCGGATGACGGTATCGGAAATAAAAGAAATCTGCGAGCGTTACGGAATCGTTGCCCAAAAAAGATGGGGACAGAATTTTCTTGCCGATATGCATTCAATCGACCGGATTATCGACACCTCCGAAATCGGGGCCGATGATTTTATTTTGGAAATCGGACCGGGAGTTGGCTCGCTGACCGAAAGCCTTTCCCAAAGGGCCCGTTTCGTTCTTTGCATTGAGATTGATCCCGTGCTCAGTCAATATCTTACGGAACGTTTTTCGGGAAACAGGCAAATCGAAGTGATCCATCAAGATTTTCTTGCGGTTTCCTCGGAAACGCTTATTCGGCGTTACGGGTATCCGGATATAATCATTTCCAATCTGCCGTATAATTTGACTACACCGATTATCCTTACATTGCTTGGAGATTACCCAAATACAAGAAAGATGGTTTATACCGTCGAGGAAGATGCCTGTGATCGCATTTTTTCGATTCCTTCCACAAAATCGTACGGTCCGATATCCATCGTATCATCGATTTTCGGTGAAAAGAAAAAACACTTTTCGATCCCCGCAAATCATTTCTATCCCGCTCCGCATACCGTGTCCGCCGTCATCACATTTTCAAAGCATATGAACGAGACCATTCTGTCACCACTTTTCGTAAGTTTTGTTCGGGGGGCCATGACGATGAGGCGAAAAACGATTGTAAATGCGCTTCAATCCGTACCTTTGCTCATCGGTCAAAGTGAGCGAATCCGAGATGTTATCGATGCGGAGGGTATTTCGGAGTCGGCCCGTGCGGAGTCGTTGACTCCCGGTCAATTTGTTCACCTTTATCGGGCACTTTTTCCCGACATCTGATAAAATGATATCATCGGAACGCCTAGCCGGGGAGAATGAAATGGAATATCGGAGCAATTCGGAAAACCTCTTCAGAAGATACTCAAAAATTTTGAAGAAACAGAACATCGAAGAGGAAAATCAGAACGATTTCGGAAGCGAAATCATTGAATACAATCAAAGGCACACTCCGCCGATTATTAATAAACCAATGGATCCACCCCAAAACTCAAGGGTCATTGTACACATCGGTGGAATGCAGCACATGCTTTCTGCTTCAGACCGGGAAGGCGAGGCTTATATTCGAGCGGTTGCGGAGAAAGCAGACCACATGGTGGAAGTGATTCGTCAGGATCATCCCGGTATGCCGATGACAAATGTGCTTACTCTTGCACTGGTCAATGCCGTGGATCAACTGAACCACTCGGAAAAAAACCGAATGGACCGTGACACAAAATATGATGAGCTTATCGAAGAACTCGCTTCCGTTAAGGAGGAATATCTCAAACAAAGAGAAATCAACTGGGAGCTGAAAAAAGAGGTCCTTCGGATCAATGAGTTGATTCGCTTCCGAGAAAACGATCCGGATATTACGGTTCAAGATGAAAGCAGACTACCGCTGGAAGATCTTTTGATCCGTCAGTCCGAACCGGAGGATCCGGATGAACGGTCCTGAACTACTGGCACCCGCAGGTTGCCTCGAAGCGGCGATATCGGCCGCTGATGCCGGAGCCGATGCGATCTATTTAGGAGTCGGAAAATATAATGCGCGCATAAGGGCGGAAAATTTCAGCATAGAAAATATCGAGCGTGCTGTTCGATATTGTCTTCCGCGAGGGGTTCGTGTCTATCTTGCCATGAATACGCTGCTTAAGGATTCTGAACTTTCGGATGCCTATGATACGGTATTATCTGCTTATGAAATGGGAATAGATGCCGTAATCATTCAGGATATTGCGCTTTTGAAAAGAATTCGTTCCTCGCTTCCCGGATTGAAAATACACGCGAGCACACAAATGAATCTGTTTTCTTCCCATTCGATCCGCGATGCATCCCGAGAGGGAATATCAAGAGTGGTATTGCCAAGAGAGTTGAGTATCGACTCGATTCGATCTCGAGCTCTTGTTGCCGAAAAAAATGGGGTGGAGACAGAGGTTTTCGTACACGGAGCGTTATGCGTTTCCTATTCCGGTCTTTGTTTGATGAGTGCGATGAGCGGGTCCGGTGAGCGAAGCGGAAATCGTGGTTTGTGCGCACAGCCGTGTCGCGAGCAGTATGATATGTTTGACGGGAACAACAGAAAACTTCATTCCGGAAGTCTGTTTTCTGTTTGTGATCTGTCTGCCGTATCCTTTTTGGAGGATTTGATTCAAGCAAGGGTGCATTCGCTGAAGATCGAAGGACGAATGAGGGATACCGGCTACGTTATTCGTAACGTTTCCGTATATCGGAGGCTCATTGATACCCTGCTTTCCGGGGGGAAAATGGATGCGCTTCTGAAAAAGGAGTCGACAGAGAAATTGCTGCTTTCGTATAATCGGGGAGGACGATTTACGGACGGCTATTTGTCGGGTGATCGTTCATCATTATTTTCTGGTAATTATACCGGCAAATACGGTGTTTATGTGGGTCGTATCGTCAAAACCGATTCACGAACGGGCGAGATGGAAATAATTCTTTTGGGACGAACGGTTCTCAAACCGAAGGATGTCCTGTCGATTCGTTATAACAACAAGGAAGAGGCAAGTTTTCCGATCGGAAAGATTACAGGAAACGATAAGATTGCTTTAGTAAAGGGTCTTCATCCGGATACGATGGTAAAACTATCATCGGGTGCGGAAGCATACTTAAGCAAATCAAATGATGTTTTTAATCGAAATCATACGCCGGAAACAATAAGAAAGACATCCGTCCGGTTTTTATTGGAAAATCTCTCCCCGGGAAATCGGATGATTCGCGTGGTATTGGTAGCCGAGAATCTTTTAGGAGATAAATACATCATTGATAAAAATTTTTCGACACCCAAAGTCTATGAAGGTCAACCCCTTAGTCACGAGCGAGTGACCGAACAATTATCTAAAACCTCGGATACTCCTTTCCGGGTTAAATCGGTCGAGATAGATAAAAACATTCAACTTAGAGCACCGATATCCTTTATTAACTCCATAAGAAGAACGATGACGAATGAACTGGAAGTTGAGATCCGGAAGAAAAGATTTTCAGAACTACATTCAATAAAGGCAGATCCGGTTTGTTCCGCCAGATATGACTCCGACAATGTGAATGGATCAAGCAAAGAATCGAAACAATCACAAATCGCGTTGGAGTATATCAGTATGGACGTAAACGACGGCCCTTTGTATGACGGATCGAACCGTTACATATTCTCCGTTTACGATCTTTCGAAGGAGAATCATCTCCTTCGAATAGATGAACTGGCAAAAAGAAATCCGGAAGCAAAGTTTCACGTTCGGTTTCCGAGCGCTTTTTCGGATACTAGTTCTGCAGCCTTTGAGTATAGTTTGTGCCGGTTTCAAAATCGTTTCGGTAAGTTTTTTCTAAGCGTGATATCAGGTGAACGTTTTAACGAAAGCAAAAACCGGGTAATTTCACATCAGGCGAATATCTATAACTCCGAATCTTTGTCTGAAGCGCTATCCCACGGACCTGCAGGTTTTTTTCTCTCGGAGGAATTAAGCGACGAAGAATACATTGAGGTATTTCGAAAGATTTCTTCCCAAGGTGTTTTCAGCGAGCATTTCATTTTTCGATATGGTCCGATCGAGTATATGCGATCCGCATTCTGTCCGCTCGGAAGAAACAGGGAAGGGTGCACGACATGTTCAAGACATAAGATTGCATGGATCCGATCAAAGGCATCCGATCGACTTCATCCGGATAAGAGTCAGCGATTTCTTTTATTTCATCCGGAAGATTGTACGGTTGACTTATTCGGTTCCGCATTGCATAAACGATCTGCGGGCCGGATCGATTTGTTGAAAGACATGAGGATTGATATGATTCATACAGTCAGAGTATTATCGGAGTCCCCGGAGCAAATTCATCAAATCCTTACAGGAATCCGTTCGAATATAGATGATTAGCAGTAAGTGTAGGAGGAAAACGTGCAAATTGAGGTTTATATCAAGAAGATAAATGAGAGTGCGTGCATACCTTCGTATGCACACGAAAATGATTCCGGTATGGACGTATTTGCTTCCGAGGATGTAATGATATATCCCGGGCAAACGGTCCTTGTTCCGACCGGAATCTCGTTAGCGATTCCGGAAGGCTATGAGGTACAAATCCGACCGAGAAGCGGTTTGTCATTACATACAATGCTTCGTATTCCCAATAGTCCGGGAACGATTGATGCGGGTTTTCGGGACGAGATAAAAGTGATTGTACATAATTCGAGTCCCGAAACTCGGGACGATTCGGAGTCTTCGCTTTTTTTGACTTCATCGAAAGGGAATCCCAAAGGGACATATCTGATTCGCAAGGGAGATCGTATCGCTCAAATGGTTTGTGCAAAAACCGAACGAATTCGTTTCATTCCCGTTTCGACCCTGGATGGAATCGGAACAGACCGGCAAGGGGGATTCGGCTCCACCGGAGCATGAAATATTTCACGCCTTCAAATGAAGGACAGGGGTTTATTCCTCGTACTGCAAGTGGTAAAATACTGATGATGAGCGATGCAAGATAATCCATGCCTTGCATCGATTTTTTGCGCATAACGAGGATCGGGAGAATATTTCTGAAAGGAGGGGAACAATATGATCGAGATGTTTGTTACAAAACAAGCCCATTCAACAAAGGAAAAAACGGTGAACCGTCTTGAACGCGTGGATCGGATTCAAGACGACTGCTGGATTAACCTGTATGCCCCTACCGAAGAGGAAATCAAACTGGTAGAGGAAACCATCCATGTTCCGCCGGAGTTTTTAAGGTATCCGTTGGATGAAGAGGAACGACCCAGAATCGATCTGGACGAGGATACGGGAGATGTTCTGATTATCATCGATATCCCTTGTACCCGAAAAGACGATTCGTCCATTCATTACGAAACCGGCCCTCTCGGCATTATTATCACGCGCAGGCACCTGTTAACGATATCGCTTCGTAAAACGAATATTTTGGACACGTTCATTGAGAATCGTGTGCGTGACTTCATTGTAAACTACCGGACCCGATTCGCCATTCAAATTCTTTTGGCCGTCGCGAAGGATTACTTAAAACTGCTCCGGTATATGGATAAATCGCTCGAGAGCTCCGAGCGCGCGTTGGCAAAATCAATCAGTAATACGGATCTTTATAAGCTGCTTGAGCTCGGTAAATCGCTGGTGTACTTTTCTACATCGTTAAAATCAAACGAAGCGGTGTTAGAAAAGCTAATGCGCGGTAGAGTCGTCAAACAGTACGATGAGGACGAGAATCTGCTCGAAGACGTAATCATCGAGTATAAACAGGCTCGTGAGATGGCGGAAATTTATGCTTCGATCGTAAACGGAACGATGGATGCGTACGCTTCCATCATCAATAATAATATGAATCTGATCATGAAGATTCTTGCGGCTGCTACCATCGCACTTTCTGTTCCGACCGTAATATCGAGCTTTTTCGGACAAAACATTCCGATGCCGTGGGATCCGGAGTTTTCACGTGAACCCTATCCGTTCGTTTTTGTTCTCCTTCTGGGCGGATTGAGTATTGTTCTTGCCGTATACATACTTCGAAAAAAGAGAATGCTTTGATTGCATATGAGGCTGTTCTATGTCGAAAGGCTTAACAAAACGTCCAGGCGCCAGGATTCCGCTTCAAAAAATAGTTGTTCGACTCGCCCAAGTATTCAGTATCACAGCCGTTTTACTGATTGCATTTATCATCTTAACCGCAGGAAGCGCGAACACATTAATGAAGACGGAAAAAACACCGGTATTAAACATACCGTCTAACATTCTGCCGCCTTACTCGCCGACGAGCTTTAAATCGTTTGACAAACAAACAATTCTGTCCGGGTGGTTTTTCAAAACATCGGACCCGATAAGCACAATCATTGTCGTGCACGGCACCGATTCGAATCGAATGCCGTTCAATGTTGAGACCGTCGATTTAGTGCAAGATTTTCTGGAAGCCGGATACAATGTATTTTTGTTTGACCAAAGGAATAGCGGTGAGTCGGAGGGAATGACCACGGGCTATGGGTACATGGAATGGAAGGATGTAATCGGCGCAATCGACCATGTTCGGAAAATCTCGGTTACGACTGATGTGATCCTTTACGGAATCGGATCCGGATGTTCATCGTCTCTGATTGCGGCGGATAAGCTTCCTGAAAGCGGTGAAACGGAAAAGGAGTATTCTGCCGAAATAAATGAGCTGGCGTTTGACGGAAGTTATATCGCCGGATTCATTTTGGATTCTCCGGCGAAAATGTCGGATGATTATGTTCGACCAATTGTCGAATCTGAGTTTGTGATGGGCTTTATTACTCAATATTCCGTACCCTATGCAATCCGGATATCGGCCGGAGAGAGCGAGAATTTGAATCTCGCTTCGGAAATTGCACGCACCTCCGTGCCGGTATGTATTCTCTACGGGGATCGGGATATATTTATCAAAACTTCGCTAATCGATCAGATAGTGAGTGAAAGAATCCGACTGCATCCCAATAATACGACCTCAGAGAAGTTTTCCGGAGCGGGTTATGTTGAATCCTACACAATCAATCCTCAAAGGTATCGCGAGATTGTAAGGGAGTTCCTGAACAGTCACTTTGAATAAATAATATTATAGAATATGGCAACAAAAAAATGAAGAAGACAGACATCCCGACGGAGAAAAAATGGCTATTTTGACATTAGGAATTGAATCATCGTGTGACGAGACGGCGTGTGCGGTTGTGTCCGACGGAAGAAATGTTCTTTCTTCGGTCATATCGTCTCAGGCGTCGTATCACAGCCGATTTGGTGGTGTTGTTCCCGAAATTGCTTCTCGAATGCATGTGGAGACAATCATCCCTTGTGTTCGTGATGCTCTGAACATTGCGGGTATAAATCTTTCGGATATAGATGCCATATGCGTTACAAAGGGACCGGGTTTGGTCGGTGCTCTTCTTGTGGGGATTTCGTCAGCAAAGGGATTGTCGGAGGTAACGAACAAACCGTTAATCGGTGTCGGACATATTGATGCGCACGTTGCCGCTAACTATTTGACACATGAGGAATTAATCCCTCCTTTTATTGCGTTGATTGTGTCCGGAGGACACACCGAAATCGTGTTTACGCCGAATGATCGTGACCAAATTGTAATGGGGCAAACTCGAGATGATGCGGCCGGTGAAGCAATCGATAAAATTGCACGAGTTCTCGGCTTGGGGTACCCCGGCGGCCCGAAAATGGACGTTGCGGCAAAAGGCGGAGACCCGACTATCTACGATTTCCCGAAAACCCGATTTCCGGATTCGTTTGACTTCTCGTTCAGCGGCATAAAAACCGCGGCTCTAAATATGATTAATCGTATCAAATCAAGTGGACAAGAACTGAATATATCGGATTTTTCCGCAGGCTATCTGCACGCAATTGCAGAAGTGCTCGCGGAAAACACGGTTCGTTGTGCTCTGAGTGTTCGTTGTTTGACCATATGTTTGGCAGGCGGAGTCTCCGCTAATTCCGTGTTAAGGGAAACGATGAAACGATACTCGGATCAACACGGCATCCGACTGTTTTCCCCGCCGATTGAGTTATGTACGGATAATGCGGCCATGGTTGCGGCTGCGGGCTATTTGTCATATCTTAAAGGAGTGCGTGATGATTTGTCGATGAACGCAAACCCTACTTTACGTCTATTGAACTCGGAGAAAAGCATATAATGAGCGAGAAAAATATCGCAGACAACAGAAAAGCATTTCATGATTACTTCATTCTTGAAAAGTTTGAAGCGGGTGTTTCCTTGCTCGGCACCGAGGTGAAATCCATTCGCGCAGGGAAGATCAACCTGAAGGACAGTTATGTTCAAGTGAAGAACCAAGAGCTTTTTTTAGTAGGCGCTCACATCAGTCCCTATGAAGCGGGGAATCGATTCAACGCGGATCCGATGAGGGTGCGCAAGCTCTTGATGCATAAGAACGAAATTATTCGACTTTACTCTCGGGTCAAGCAAGATGGTCTGACGATTGTCCCGACCCGGTGCTATTTTAAAGAAGGGAAAGTAAAAATAGAAATAGCGCTCGCGAAAGGGAAAGCAAAATACGATAAAAGGGACAGTGTTGCTAAAAAAGACGCAGAAAGAGATATTGCCGGTGCCCTAAAAGCCAGGTCAAAAAGACCTGATGATTAATGCTATAATAACACTGAAATAAAAAATAAATCTCTGGAGTGAGAAGTGACCAGAAACAGAAACACCGGTAATCCCATCCGTTGGTCATATTTAATTCTTTCAATCATTCTTTGGTCGATTGTAATCGGCTGGATGTGGGTTATCTTTTTGTTTTCCTCCGAATCCGGGTTTGCTTCATTCGAAAGAAGTCAAATGCTTCTTGAATTCATGGATAAACATTTGAACGTTTCAATTTCTCATTTTATCCTGCGAAAAGCAGCTCATTTCATTGAGTACGCCATACTGACATTATTGTCTTTTTCTTCATTTGCGGCTTCCTCAAGGATTTCTGCTCATAACCCGTTGGTTGAGATTCCCGTTCGGGAAATGATCAGCTCATTTCAGACCAATGCGCTCCTATCAATATGGATTACCGTGTTATTTGCCGTAATTGATGAGTATCACCAGATTTTTGTTTACGGCAGAAACGCGAGTGTTATTGATGTGCTGATCGGAATAGCGGGAGGAATCTTGATCCTTTTGTTGCTTCGACTTTCTGTTTTCATCCTTACGCTTCCCAAAAAAAGATCGGATTCCTCCGATCTTCAGGAGTAATCAAATGCAAGTATTATTCCCATTGCGTTTTTGATTCGCGAGTCTGACGAACGACATTGATATAACTTCTTCCCGCATTAACCATGACCGGGTTTCCGTCTTTATCGAACAACTCTATTGAACTGGTCGGTGTCGGCTTTTCCCAAGTGATTTCTATTATTTTTCCGTCTGATGCATAATATCCGGTTCCACCGTTTTCCAGAAAAGCATCAATGGTGGGGTCGCCGTGTGAACGGATATCCGCAAAAAGGATGATTACATTCTTTACAAAAATCATTTCACCCGTGATTTCATCAATCTGAGCTTTCCCTCCGTACTGATACTTGGTATACATCATTACGTCTTTATCGTACTTAAAATTGGAGTCACAGTTTGTTGCAGAGAAGTAGACGGTCAAATCGGTACAAGGCAGACCCCCTTCGAGAGAAGGTGATTCACTCGTAACGAACGGAAAGAGAAAAGGGGTTTCTCCTTCGGTCGAAATACTTTTGAAATCAATCGCACCTCGTATCAATTCGCCGTTGGTAACCGCAGAATGCTCAATGGCTCTTTCCTTGCGCCACTTGTCATCGCGGTAAAAAAACAAGTTTTTAGAAAGTGTGATTTTGCCGTCTACCGAGTGTCCGGAACTGGCACACATTACATTGCCGTCAACGGCTTGAATTCCATACTGCTTCAAGTGATCGGGGACTCTCCAGTTTGAGCCGAAATGGATAAATATGGAGTTGGTTCCCGCGCACAAGTCCGCGGAAAGGATTCGGGCGCTGCGAATCGGTCCGATCTCGGGAACGGCAGAAATATCGGCAAAAAGAGCGAGCAGGCGGGTCTGTCCGCTTTCGGTCTCATATTCGTATATCACGTCGGCGCGATGAAGGCCTCTTTGCGGAATAGCCGCATAATGATTGTTGACAACGATTGCAACCGAGCGTTTGTTGTAGTTATCAGGATCCATATCCGCCTTTCCCGTTAAAGGATTGATGTTCTCCGACGGCTCGACCCATTTTACTCCGGTGGTGGTTTCAGTTATGGAAGCTTCCGTGACCGTTGTGATCGAAGAATCCTTAGTTTCCGGAGTCGTTTCCGAAACGCTTGTGGATTCATAAGAAATGGGAACGGTCGATGTGGTTTGCGACGCATCACTTGAACAGGAAACGGCAACCGTGGAAAAAAGGAAGATTACAGAAAAAAACATGAATCGAATAAACAGGGATAGGACAGGATTCGGAATATAGTTTTTAATGTTCATTTGGACCTCGTTTTTTTTCATTATATAGGTCATTTTATCACACGCGATACGAGATCATACAAAAAATAAGTGATATTGTGTTCATTGTTTTTTACGGACAAATCGGATATTATTACGTCGAATAAATAGTTTTCGAGGTGAGCGCATTGAAAAACACCAATTCCGTCGGGAATCCGGCTGTTCATAATCATTCCTTTTCTTCGCCACCGGGGAATAGGTCCGACTTTGATATTGTGTCGCGAAACGGTTCCTCTCGCAAGTTTTGGCAAAAACTCGTAAAATTTCTTGCTTTGGTGCTGGTAGCGGTAATCGGATTCGGAACAGGCGTTTTCGTCTATTTTTATAGAATATTGGGAAATGTCAATTATGTATACACGCCTTATGTTCAGCCGGAGAAATATGAGCCCTTGGATCTGGGTGAGCTAGACTCTTTGAATCTGGAAGGAGACACTCAATCATCTTGGGCGGAAGGTGGACATACGCAAGTATATGTAAACCCTGATTTCCCGATAAAGAATGTGGCACAAAAAGATAAAAACATAGAAAACATTTTGGTATTCGGAGTGGATTCTCGCGGATCACACGAGGTGGTCTGCCGTGCCGACGCAATCATGATTGTTTCATTGGATCGAAATAACAAGATGATAAAGATTACCTCGTTGATGAGGGACTGCACGGTCAATATTGAAGGAAGAAGTAAACCGGACAAGCTGGGACACTCTTATGCATACGGGGGTGTCGGTCTGTTAATCAACACAATCAATGATAATTTCGGACTGGACATCAATCGATTCGTGATGCTTGATTTTCACAGTTCTTCCCGAATCATCGATGCGTTGGGCGGAGTGGAAATTGATGTGAAAAGCAACGAGGTTAAGTACGCGAATATTGTAATCAAGGAGCACAATCATTTATTCGGTGAGGATGTTCCTTATTTGACGCACGAGGGCTATCAGACTCTTTCCGGGACACAGGCTATCGGGTGGGCAAGGATTCGATATTCGGACTCGGACTTTGTTCGGACGAGTCGACAAAGAACCGTCGCTTCCGCATTAATGAAAAAGGTTTCCGCCATGGATACACTCGGGCAATTGGCCATCATGGAAGAATTGGCCGGAATGTTTGAAACGAATATGAAATCGGATGATTTGACGCGCGTAGGATTTGATGGTGTTTCCTTGTCGGGACAAATTGTTGAGTATCGTGTTCCTGCTGACGGTATGTATACAACTCAGGCCAATCCATGGATGATGATTTTGGATTGGGAAAAGCAGATCCCCGCCCTGCATGAGTATATTTGGGGTGAAGCGGAATGATAAAGACAAACTGTTATGTCCGGTGTGAAACCAATACTATTCCCGGTCTCCCGCAAGAGAATGTTTTTTGCAACGGTCTTTTTCGGAAGCCGGAAGATTACCAACAATCCTTTATAAAAACAATGCCGTTCGAAGCTCCTTTTCAGGTATTTGCTCTGTTTTCAGCCCGAGGAAATGACGGAGCCGCCGCCTCGGTATTGCAAAAGCTGGTGAGGGAGTTTCCTGATATCGTCAGACGTTCCATCGGACCGAAACCATTTCAGTTTGATATTTTTTCAGAGCATCTGGTCCGTTTGATGAATCATCATGTTGTACAAACAACGGATCGAAATCACACGGGAATACCCAAAATTTCATTTTCCGTTGCGGTGATTCATGGCAATACCCTACGGATTATCAGCGCCGGAAATACTCGAGTATTTTTGCATCGCAAAGACCAATTCATGTGCCTGACAAAGGATCACACCGTCGCGAGTGAGCTTTTACTCTCGGGAGTGATTTCCGGCGATGAAGTAGCCGCTCATCCGAAAAGAGAATCATTAACCCAATACTTGGGAAAAACAGACAAAGAAGGACTTTTGGTACCGGACACAACTATTTCCGTAGATTTGATGGCCTCGGATGCTTTTTTTCTTCTGGGAGACGGCCTAACGAGGCATCTGAGTACTGAAGAAATCCAAGCCGTCGCAAAAAAAGAAACGGACTGGAGTGCAAAAGTTTCGGAAATTGTAGGATTATCAATTTCAAATGGGGCGAAAGGTGCGGTTTCTCTATTGCTCATCGACGTGAAAGAGGTATTCGCTCCCGTTAAAACCAATCAGCCTTCAAACCATACATCTTCTTCCAAATCGACAAAGCAATACGCCAATCGCCAGAAAGAGGGGGTAAGCCGAGTGCGAGGTAAACAATCAATAAAAAGAAGACTTCTTTCTATCTTGACTCCGATTCTTTTGTTTGTTGTATTTGCAATGATCGGGTACATAACGATGGCGGCGATTTTACAGAATCGAAAGGCGGATCTTAATAAGGGTAATGACGATATATCGACCGTCGATCCGGAACAGGTTCTGAACAGGATCATGTATGCAATCAACGATCAGGTCCATATTTATTCGGAAGAATCATTGGACAGCCAATCCATTCAAATTCTTTATCGTGGTGAAGCGGTTACATTGATCTCTCAGGGCTCAACATTTTCGAAAGTAATCTCTTCAAGCGGGAATACGGGTTTTGTGATCTCCGTAATGATATCGGAATTTGATCCGACTATCGAAGAAGCACTTCCCGAATTAGAAGCGGATCCGACTCCGATACCAACAACAGAGGCAACAACATCTGCAACTCATTCAACAGAAGCAACGCATGCAACGTCCGCGGATCCGACAGAGACCGATGTCTCGGATCCTACCGAGACATCGGAGACTTCCGGAACATCGGAGACTTCGGAAACATCGGAAACGTCCGAGACATCGGAGACGTCCGAGACGTCCGAGACGTCCGAGACATCGGAGACGTCCGAGACATCGGAGACGTCCGAAACATCGGAGACTTCCGGAACATCGGAGACTTCGGAAACATCGGAAACGTCCGAGACAACCGCTCCATAGAAGAAATTTCGGTTTCGATTCATCCTTTTCCGGCAAGAAATTCTCCTGAATGGATAAAATAATAGCGCCCGATCGAAATGGATCGGGCGTTTTCTTGCCGATAATTACTTATTAAAAAACTCGTTGTAGAGAACGCGTACCGCATACGAGCAATATTCTTCTCGTATCCCGAACATTACCGAGATCTCGGATGCGCCCTGATTGATAATTTCCAGGTTAATCCCTGCCTTGGAAAGGGCTTGAGCTGCTCTTGCGGTTGTACCGACCGTATTGGCCATCGCTTCTCCGACAATCATGACGATCGCCAAATTTCGACGGACAAACACATCATCCACGTTCAACTCGTTACGAATCCGAGTTTCGATTCGAGATTGCTTTTCAGGCGATAAATCAGCGGAACGCAATACGATTGAGACCGAATCAATTCCGGAAGGCATGTGTTCAATGGAAATACCTTCTTCCGCGATAATGGAGAGAACCTTAACCGCAAATCCGATTTCCCGATTCATGAGGTATTTACGGATGCTTAATGTGCAGAAACCGTTTTCTCCCGCGATGCCGGTAATCAATGAGTCATACACCGATCTTTTTGCCACAATGTATGTCCCATCCCGGGCGGGATTATTCGTGTTACGTATATGAACCGGTATACCTTTTCGGAAAGCGGGATACAATGCTTCTTCATGAAGAACCGAAAAACCGGCATAAGCAAGTTCTCGCATTTCCGCGTAGGTGATTTCCCGGACAGGGAACGGGTTGGTAACCAGACGAGGATTTACGGCGTATACACAGTCGACATCGGTCCAGTTTTCATATACCTTCGCATCAATAGCAGAGGCAAGAATCGAACCCGTGACATCGGAGCCGCCCCGGGTAAAAGTGATGATTTCACCCTCCGGCGAATACCCATAGAATCCCGGGAATACACACACTCCCTCGATATCGCGTAATTTTGAAAGATTGTCATAGGATTCCTGAAGTACGACCGCTCTCCCGGAAGCGACGGAAAGAAGCATACCGAAGTCTTTCGGATCACAATACTGAGACTTCACGCCGATACTGTTGAGATAAGCGGCGACGGTAAGCGCGCAACAATGTTCACCGAGAGATTTGACGGCATCAATATATCGATCGGTCGACTCGGGTATATTTTCGATGGTTTGAATAATGTGATCCCTGATGACCGGCAGTATTTCTTCGATTCTCAGTGCGGTTGCGATATCGGAAAAACGATCAAAAACCCTGCTGAAATAAATGTCTCCGTCCGATCCGGCCAGTCGCTCGCCTGCCAGAGAAATCAGCAAATCGGTTACCTTGGTATCGTTTGCTGAGCGAACGCCGGGAGCGGAAACGACCACAACACTTCTTTCGGGACAGCCGATAATGATATCGCAGACCTTTTTTACCTGCGAAGCGTCCGCCAGAGAGGATCCGCCGAATTTTGCAACGATAATATTCTTATCCACTGGGTAGTATTTCCCTTCCATTGGTTCAATTGAATCAATTATAATGACAGACGATCCATTATTCAAGAAAAAAGTAAAATGTGTATTTGCTTTTCGCTTGTATTCCGTGTATTCTCGTGGATGAATCAAAGGAGGCGATTATCTGATTCTTTCTAAAAATCTGATTCCGGATCGCGTTGTTCAAAAAGTATCCGAGTTTCCTTTTCAAGAATGGAAGGAGAAGGGATATGCATTTGCTTTTCTTGACTTGGACAACACGATTTCGAAGGATCGTGCGACGGAACCGGACGAGTATTCGTTTGAGGTCATTCGCTTAATAAGGACGGCGGGATTTCAGCCTTGCTTGGTATCCAATGCAAAATCATCAAGATCCGCGGCATTTGCTACGTCTCTGGGAATTCCTTTCATTGACTATGCCGGGAAACCCTCTCCCAAAGGTGTTTTTCGCGCGATTCAAATAATGAATGCAAATAAGGAACGTTGTATAATGTTCGGCGACCAGATTTTTACCGACATTTTGGCGGCCAAGAGAGCAGGAATCATGGCTGTTCTCGTGGAGCCATACGATAAAAAAGAAATTTTCTACGTCCGACTGAAAAGAATTCCGGAATGGATCATCAGAAATATTTACGGTTTTTAAACAATACCTTGCGAATATTGTACCGGTAAAGTAGAATTTTATAGACGAAAACATATGATAATTAGGTCCTGTGGGATTGAGTAGGAGAGGGGAAATATATGATCAGTGCGGGAGAATTCAGAAACGGATTAACATTTGAGATGGATGGCCAGGTTTTTCAGGTCGTTGAGTTTCAGCATGTTAAACCCGGCAAGGGATCGGCTTTTGTACGCACCAAATACAAGAATGTGAAGACCGGCGCGGTCGTGGAGAGATCCTTTAATCCGAACGAGAAATTCGAACAGGCACAACTCGACAGAAATGATATGCAATTTATATATTCCGACGGGGATCTTTATTACTTCATGGATCTTGCTACCTACGAGCAAAGACCCATTTCTAAGGACAGCATCGGAGACGGTATCCGATTCTTAAAGGAAGAAATGACCTGCAAAGTTTTGTCGTATCAGGGTGAAGTGTTCGGAGTGGAGCTTCCGATTACCGTAGAACTTGAGATTACGGAATGTGAACCCGGAGTTAAGGGGGATACAGCAACAAATGCAACGAAATTGGCGTTGCTGGAGACCGGCGCAACGGTGAAGGTGCCGTTATTTGTCAATCAGAACGAGATGATCCGTGTGGATACGCGTACCGGTGAATATTTGGAGCGAGCATAATCGTTTTGATTGTCTTTGGGGGATCGTATGAGCGAGAACAAGCAAATCGAATCCATTAAGGGTGAACGGTCCATGTCCAAAGGGTTTGTTGCTCAGTACGCCGCGGAAGCTGCTCTACAGACGAAAGGGGTGGCACGTTTGATGCCGTCTGCAGGTGTAGCAGTCAAAGAATCTCTCGGAGTTCTTCACGAAGGTAAGGGCGTTAGTGTTGTTTTCCATGAGAATGATGATGGCTTTGTGTCAGTAACCGTATACCCGGTAATCTATTATGGTATGATAATACCTGAGGTGGCTTGGTCGATTCAGGAGAGGGTGAAGGCGGATGTCGAACGCTTTACCGGACTTGTGGTCGAAGCGGTGGACGTTCATGTTTGCGGTGTAGTAACAAGAGAGGAGAATCAAGGTTGAATCAGGTCATTCGATTTGTTTTGATTATTTATTCCTTTATTTTGGCATTGCTCTCCGTTGTGCTTCTTTACGCATTATTTGATACTACTTTTTTCGGTCAGATTTTATCTCCGCTTACCGGTGTGGTGACGGACCCCGTCAATAAATTTATTTATCTTGCGATTGTTCTGTTACTGATGGCTTCTTGTGTATCCACGGCTTCTTATGCCATATTATCCGGAAAACTCAGCAGGACTCGAATCCGTCAGACCGATATCGGATCGGTTGACATCGGTGTTGATGCGATGGAAAGCATCGCCCTGAATTCTGCGAAGAGTGCCCAAGTCGGTATCAAATCCGCTAAGGCGCATGTTTCTTCCGCAAAAAACGGCGCAATCCGGGTGCGAATATATACAGTGCTGTACTCAAATGTTGAAATTCCGGCAATGATGGCAAAGGTTCAGGAGAGGATCAAGAAGGATATCGAAAGATACACCGGAATCACGGTTGAGTCAGTTTCCGTGAAGGTAAGCCGGGTCGAACCGGTAGTCGCCAAGGTGGAAAGATAATTCCGATGAGAGCTTTCTTTGCTAAAATTCTCGAGATGATAAAAGATCGGAATGCCGGGTTGATCGGTGCGCTTTCCGGGTTTGTTTTAGCATTGCTTCTTGTGATTTTCGGTTTTTTTAAAACATTGTTTATACTTATTGTAACCCTAATCGGATATCTGTTGGGTGTTCGGCTTTTTTCGGATAAGGAGAAACTTAAAAACTTCATGGATAAATTGATTCCTCCCGGGAGGTTTCGATGAGCAGGAGAGAGTCGCGCGAGGCCGCTTTTCGGTTTCTCTATCAATTGGAGTTCCGGACGGATGACCCACAGGATCAGCTGGAAATTTTTTTGGAGAATTATTCGCTTCAGGAAAATGATCTGGACTTTTTCAAAATGATTGTAACGGGTGTTTCTGAGAAGAAAAAAGCTCTGGACGAGATTTATTCGCCTTATTTAATCGGATGGAAAATTGATCGTATACCAAAGACGGATTTGATCTTACTCCGAATAGCGTGTTACGAAATGCTATTTGTTGATTCGATACCAAACAGCGTATCAATCAGTGAAGCCATAATCCTTGCAAAACGATACAGCTCCGAGGAGGCAAAAAAATATATCAACGCAATTCTCGGAAAGGTTGGCTCTGAGGAAGCGAAATGAGTGATATTCTGTCGGTAGCGCAACTCAACCGATATGTGAATGACCTTTTATCGGCGGATCCCAATACCGCTTCGGTTTCGGTGAGCGGCGAAATTTCCGGATATAAAAGATATCCTTCCGGTCATGCATATTTTCAATTGAAAGATTACGAAGCACAGGTATCCTGCGTTCTTTTTCGCGGCCATTTTCAGAATTTGATGTTTGAACCCGAGGACGGACAAAAGGTGGTCGTCACCGCAAGAGCATCGCTGTATGAGCAGGACGGACGTTTTCAACTCGTAGTATACGCAATGAAAACAGACGGTATCGGCGATTTGTTTCGTCAGTTTGAAAATTTAAAGACACAGCTGAAAACGGAAGGTCTTTTTGACGAATCGCACAAAAAGAGAATTCCATTTATTCCCAATACGATCGGGGTCGTTACATCTCCCAAAGGGGCGGTCATCCGTGACATTATCCATGTCTTGTCCCGAAGATATCCGGGCTTCCGGTTGATTCTTTTTCCGTCCGCCGTTCAGGGACAAGACGCAAAAAACCAATTGCGTGAAGGGATTGAGTATTTTGACAAAACAGGGAAGGCAGATGTTGTGATTCTTGCACGTGGAGGAGGGTCGATTGAAGACCTTTGGGCTTTTAATGACGAGGAGCTGGCTCGAGCCATTTATCGATCAAAAGTGCCGGTCATTTCGGCGGTCGGACACGAAACGGATTTTACGATATCTGATTTTGTCGCAGATCTAAGGGCACCGACACCCTCTGCGGCGGCTGAGCTTGTGGTGCCCGATAAGGCGTTGTTGAAAAAAAGGTTACTCGAATATAACAAATTACTTAATAATTCCATTCAACATTTCTTTTCACGGCTCCGTGGGGATCTTGAAACGAAAACATCTCATCGGGCACTCATTTCTCCCAAAATGAGATTCGAGGCGGAATTTCAAAGATTTGACTCTGTTATATACCGAATGAACAACGCGTTCGCTTCTGGAATGATTCAGAAAAAGTCGTTCTGTAGTATACTGATTGAAAAGCTACATGCATTGAGTCCGAATTCAGTTTTGAATCGCGGTTACGCGATTGTTACCGATCCGGCTTCGAACGTTATTTCGGACATATCCGGCGTTAAAACGGGTCAATCTATCGATATCCGGATGAATAACGGCATAATCGGCGCAGAAGTATTACGTGTTGTTTCGGGAGGCGAAAATGGAACCTGACAATATTTCCGAACTCAGTTATGAAGAAGCAGTGTCCGAACTGGAAAAAATCATCCGAAAACTTGAAAACGGTCAAGTCGGTCTGGAAGAGTCGCTTAAGCTATACTCAAAAGGTGCCGAATTGGCAAAATATTGCTCCGATCAGTTGGCAGAAGCCGAGAAAAAACTTATGATCCTTTCACGGAATTCGGAAGGCGAATGGACCGAATCGAAATTCGATGCTGACGAAACAGACGGTCGGGTGTCGAATTGACGGAAGATAGCTTTACTGAGGTACGACAAGTCGTAACGGAAAAAGTGAACCGGTTTCTTCAAAACGTTTTCAACGAATATGAGACGGACCTAACTGCGCAGGCCGCTCTTTATAGTCTGTTGGGCGGAGGAAAGCGTCTTCGACCTTTATTGACCATGATAATCGGAGAAATGCTTTCCGTTCCGGAAGATATATTGATTCCGTTTGCGGGTTCGATCGAAATGATTCATACCTATTCATTAATTCACGATGACCTGCCTTGTATGGACGATGATTCCATTCGCAGAGGTCGTGCGACCTGCCATGTTGAATACGACGAAGCAACGGCGCTTCTGGCCGGTGATGCGCTTTTAAATCGAGCCTATGAAATTCTTTTTGAGGAATGTATCTCAGGATCGAAGGAAAAAGGTAAAGCGGCATCCTATATCGCGCGATGCTCCGGAATCGGTGGAATGATCGGCGGACAATCCGAAGATATTCATGCAATGATTCATTCGATTTCTCCGGAGAGTCTCTACTCTCTTCATAAAAAGAAAACCGGGGCGCTGATATCTGCTTCGATTCTTGTACCGCATATTTTGAAGGGCGAGTATTCTCGATCCGAAGAGACCCGGGATTTCCTTTTCTCTTTTGCGGAACATCTCGGCCTGTCCTTTCAAATCAAAGATGATCTTCTTGATTATTCCTCGACCACTTCCTTGATGGGCAAGACGGTAGGGAAGGATGAGAAGGCAGGAAAGGCAACATTTGTAACCGTATTTGGGCTTCAGAAGGCTAGATCTTTATACGACATGGAGATGAAAGCGGTATACCATGCCTTGAATGGTCTCGCCCGATTGGGGTACAATACGGTTTTGATCACTGATCTCACCGACGTAATCCATGAAAGAGAGAATTGAGTAGTCCGATGTCCGATATTTTGAATCGAATATCCGATCCTTCCATGTTAACGGATCTGTCTGACGATGACAGACAGGATCTTGCTGTCGAAATCAGGGAGAAAATCATTCAGAATGTTTCCAAGAACGGGGGACATTTGGCTTCCAATCTCGGAGTTATAGAATTGACCATTGCCTTGTTGTCCTGTTTTCGACCTCCGGAAGATCAAATTGTTTTTGATGTCGGTCATCAATGCTATACGTATAAAATATTGACCGGAAGATCTGACGATTTTTGCTCATTGCGCTTAATCAACGGAATTTCTGGCTTTCCTTCACGAAAAGAGAGCCGGTATGACTGCTTTGGCACCGGTCACAGCAGCACGTCTATATCCGCCGCTCTCGGACTATTACGCGCAAAAAAGCTTTCCGGGGAGACGGGAAGAGTAATTGCCGTTATCGGTGACGGCGCGTTATCGGGGGGGATGGCTTACGAGGCGTTAAATGATGCGGGTCAGTACGGTGAAAACTTAATTGTGATACTAAACGATAATCAAATGTCGATCGATCGAAATGTCGGTGCAATTTCAAGACATCTGGACTCTCTTCGATCAACGTCGGCATATCTGAGAACAAAAGACAGAACCGAGAAAATTCTCCATCGTATCCCGCTCCTCGGTAAGCCCGTATATCGTCTTCTTTTGTTTTTCAAAGACTTAATCCGTATGATTGTACACAGAAAGAACCCGGTCATATTCGAAAGCCTCGGATTCCGGTATTACGGACCTTTTGACGGTCATGACATCGCGACGTTAATTAAAAAATTTCGCGTTATTCGCGAGCTGAATCAGCCGATTCTTATCCATGTGTGCACCCGAAAGGGCAAAGGATATAATCCGGCGGAAGAAATGCCGTCGCAATACCACGGGGTTGCTCCGTTTGACGTTGAAATCGGTTTCAGTAACGGTTCTTCCAAGTCCTTTACCTCCGCCTTTTCCGAAAGCATCGTTCAAATATCGGAGATAAACAACGACGTCGTTGCGATTTCGGCGGGCATGATGTCAAGCTCGGGACTGGATATGTTCAAGAATCGGTACCCGAATCGATTTTTTGATGTCGGGATAGCCGAAGAACATGCGGTAACGCTTGCCGCCGGTTTTGCTGCCAACGGCGCGATTCCGATTATCGTTATGTACTCTACTTTTCTTCAAAGAAGCTACGATCAGGTTCTTCATGACATTTGCCTTCAAAATCTACATGTAATTATAGCGATTGACCGGGCCGGTGTTGTCGGGGCGGACGGACCGACGCATCAAGGTCTTTATGATATCTCCATGCTTTATGCGATGCCGAATATTGAATTGCTTGCGCCGAGAGATTACGCGGACCTTCATTCCATGTTTGATTACGCCGTGAATACAACAAACGGTCCCGTAGCAATACGATATCCGAGAGCAAGCGAAAAGAAATTAACTTCCGTTCCCAATGAAAAGGGCGTCGAAAGTCAGCAATTGGCGATGGGTTCGGATGTGGTCATTTTTTCCGTCGGTTCCATGACACCGGAAGCCTACGATGCTGTTGAGATTCTACATAATGAGGGCATTTCCTGCGAGCTTATTGATTTAAAGAAAATTAAACCGATCAGTGAAGAGATGATTCTCAAAGCTTCCGAAGGAAAGCGCTTGATTGTTTGCTGTGAAGAGGGTGTGCCGTCCGGGGGTGTATCCTCACAGATCGGCATGATTCTTGCGAGGAACCGTATTCACACCGCTTATATTTGCTTGAATATCGGGTGCGAAAACATTGTAATCGGAACAAGAAATGAAAATCTTGCGCTTCAGGGAATGGACTGCACTTCTATTGCGAAAAGGATCGCCGGGGAGATAAATAATAGTCCATAAGAATGGCTGTGCTGACCTTTGCGTATATCATGGTGCATTTTTATCATCCGATATGTATAATTTATTGTATGGGGCCTGAAAAGGCACGGAGGATTTCTATGCGTTTAGGAATAATTTCGAACTTGGATAAAGATCCCGAGTATGCTTTCGCGCGGTATGCCGCTACAAAAATAAAGGAAATGGGCAGTCAGGCGATAGTTGATGACTTTTATTCAAATAGCGTTTTGGCAAAAGAATCCTCCGCGAAGGTTGCCGGGTATGAGGGATGTGATTTGATTTTCTGCCTGGGCGGAGACGGCACGTTTTTGTCGGCTGTTCACGAGCACTTTTTGAAGGATATTCCGATCATAGGTGTGAACTTGGGCAGTATCGGATTTTTGGCGGAAATACAACCGAATGAGTTTGAAGAGTGTCTTTCTTTGATTCACCGCGGCCGGTATCGTATCGAGAAAAGACTTCAGCTTCTTACGACCGTCATCCGTGAGGACGGAACCGAAAAAGGATCTGGAATCTGTTTAAATGACGCGGTGGTTGCTCGAGGTCGACTTCTGCACGTGTTTAATCTGGATCTGTTCATTGACGATGATTATGTGGAAAGATTATCGGGCGACGGGGTTATTATTTCTACGCCAACGGGATCAACAGCTTACTCACTGGCTGCCGGTGGACCGATTGTGAAGCCGGATTTACATGCTTTTTTGGTAACTCCCATTTGTCCGCACACATTGCACAGCCGCAGTTATATCGTGAGTGAAGATAGTCGTGTGGAGATTCATATCCGAAAGTTCAATGATCCTCCGATCCTTTGCTTTGACGGAAGAAATGAGATTAATCTCGAGCCGATGGATCGAGTGATAATCGGAAAATCGGAGCACTACATGAAAATTGCGCGAGTTGGTCATTCCAATTATTACCAAACGATTCGCAACAAAATCAGAGCAAGGGGTAGTTTCTATGAAGACGGCGAAAAATGAACGTCAGGAGAGTATTTTACGATTAATACGCAGCAAGGAGATCCCAACCCAGGAGGAATTGGTCAGCGAATTATGGTCGCAGGGATTGACTGTAACACAAGCCACGGTTTCTCGTGACATTAAGGACTTGGGAATCATCAAAGTTACATTGCCGTCCGGCGGATCAAAGTACAGCGTGCTGGACCGAACGGGAGATGTTGCACCCGGTCGTCTGTTGACGGTTTTCTCTCAATCGGTGTTGGGAACCGAGCAAGCTTATCATCTGGTCATCATTCGTACGCTGCCCGGCATGGCTCAGGCAGCGGCTTCCGCTTTGGACTCGATTCGTTTGCAGGATGTTATCGGCACGATTGCCGGAGATGATACTGTCTTTGTGGCGACACCGAGCCCGGAGTGTGCAGCAGCTCTTTGTCAAACAATCAAAGACATGAACTTCGGATCTCAACAGGAGTGACGATAATATATGCTGATAAAATTATGCATATCCGGCTTTGCTTTAATTGATACCTTGGAGTTTGAGCCGGAAGAAGGCCTGAATGTGATTTCCGGTGAAACCGGTGCCGGAAAGTCACTGTTAATCGATGCAATCGGTGCTTTGATCGGCAACCGAATCGGAAAGGAATGTGTCCGATCCGGTAACGAGAAGGCGATGGTTGAGGGTGTCTTTGATCACGTATCGGACGTCATTTCTGTCCCTGAGCTTATTGATTTGGGAATTTCTGCGGATGATGACGATCTCCTTTACATAACAAGAGAGATCTATGCAGCCGGAAAGAGCATTGTTCGAATAAACGGGAAATTAGTGCCGTTATTCGTTTTAAAATCAATCGGTCCCAGACTGCTTGATATTCACGGACAGAACGATCAGCAAACGATATTTACGGTCTCAAAACATATCGAATTGTTGGATCGTTTTGCCGGAGAAAAAATGAGTCGGGCGATTTCCGAATATACAATTATTCTCGATCAATACAGAGTGTGTCTGGATGAAATCAAACGTCTCGGCATAGACCCGCAATCCAGACAAAGAAGGGTCGAATTACTTCAATATCAGGTTGAAGAATTGGAACGTGCCGGTTTCAAAGTCGGTGAGGAAGAAGAACTGCATGAAAAGAAGAAATTATCTGACGCAATCGGAAAAATAAGCGTTTTAGAGCAATACTTGGCCGATGCGTTTTCGTCCGATGATAATTCATCGCCATTATCATTGATCAGAGAGTCGGAAAAACGAATGAATCAATTAGCATCGCTTACTGATGCATATCGCCCGCTTTCGGATCGAATGAAGGCAGTTATACTTGACTTGGAGGCCGTCGGCGAAGATTTTAATCGTATTCAGAAAAGGGTGAAGAGTGAAGAAATGTCACCGGATGATATCGATGATCGCTTAGACCTGTTGTATCGCCTAAAGAGTAAATACGGTGCCGGTATTCCTGAAATGATAAAATATGAAAAAGACGCGAGGGAAGAACTGAATATTCTTGCTTCCTCCGAAGAGCGGTTAAGAGAAATGCACACGAATCGAATTTCTCTTGAGAAAGATCTTTTAAGCAAAGCGATTGCGATACGATCGGTTCGGGGTGAAGCTGCCGAACGATTATCTGATGAAATCGTTTCCGAATTGTCGGATCTCGGTATGCCGGGATCTTCGTTTGGAGTTGTCATCAGCGAAAGACCCAAAAATCGTTTTTTTTCAAAAAACGGTTGTGATGAAGCTTCGTTTGTTTTTTCGGCCAATCCGGGAGAACCGGAGAAACCATTGGAAAAAATCGTGTCCGGAGGTGAGGCTTCACGCATCATGCTTGCGGTAAAAACAATTCTGGCCCATGCGGACTCCACTCCGTCACTGATTTTTGATGAAATTGATGCGGGTGTTTCCGGTAAAACGGCGACCGCGGTTTCATCAAAAATGAAAAGACTTGCCAGATACAAACAAGTTTTGTGTGTAACGCATTTGGCTCAAATCGCCGCAGCGGCCGATGTCAACTATTTTATTACCAAAGAATTACTTTCGGGAAGAACGCAAACAGTGCTTCATAAGTTGGATCAGGAAGGACAGAAGAGGGAAGTCGCTCGCCTCTTGTCCGGGGAAACGGATGTGCAATCCCTGAATCTATCGGAACATATGATTTCTGCCAAAGAAAACGAATAAAATTCCATTAAATGGTACGTAAAGAAGCCAAGCGGACCATATCTTCGGGAATCGGGCTGGAAAACGACATATTTATCCCGGTAAACGGGTGGTTAAAGGACAGCTTTCCGGCATGTAGAGCCTGACGCTCAATATGGCTTTCTACGGATATGACTTTTTCGTCATGAATCGGGTAATCGTTCGATCGTGGCCCATACAACCCATCGCCCACAAGCGGGTGACCGTTATGACGACAATGAACCCTTATTTGATGACATCGCCCCGTATCCAAAACGAAACGAACCATGGAAATCCCAACAGCATGATTACTGAGGAGTGTTTTATAATGAGTAACAGAATTCTTCCCGTCATCGCGGACTATTCGGATCATAATCGATGAGTCCGATCTTCCGATCGGAAGATCAATCGTTCCTTCCGACGGTTCGAATGCGCCATATACAATCGCAGTATATTCCTTAAACATCGGGCCGGTAATAATTTGATTATGAGCATAACCGTTTTTTGCAACCACGATTAAACCGGTCGTTTCCCGATCCAATCGCATCACCGGATGAAGGCGGTCCGGAGAAAGTCTTTGAATAAAGGAATCATCCATATGTTGCCATGAAGGATGGGTGACGATTCCATAAGGCTTTTCGCAAACAACAATCCACTCGTCTTCATGGTATATTTTGATACCGCTATCCCGATTCATCCGCGGAATCATATCACTTTCATAAAGTGCATCAACGGTATCTCCCTCGAAAACAGGGTCCTTCATTCTGGAAGCTCTTCCGTTCACCAACAAAGAACCATAGAGACGGATTTTTTTAATCAGCAAACCGGACATGTTGAGTCGTCCGGATAATACTTCATAAGCGGGTTTTCCGTTTTCATCCCGAGAAATCGTCAGTTTGAATTTCATTCGTGTTCTCCGAATTTTTTGATTCATTCTATCACAGAAGGGGAAGAAGAGTATTTTTTGATATTTATGGATATTTGTCGAAATTGTGAAAAATGACTGTGTATTTTCTCATAAAATGTAGTAATTATTCACTTTGAATCCCAAAACAGTTGACATATCGGAGATGAAATCATTACAATGAATAAAGTGCAAATAATTCTATTCGTACTATAAATTCTGAAACTTGAAAACTAAATATTGGGGGTGAGTACCATAGAAAAGTGGTATTGGTTGTTGTATGCAATCACTGCTTTCTTGTGTTTGCTGATCGGTATTTTCGCCGTGATTATCTATTATCGCAAGGGATTTTCCTCGCGACAGAAGAAACTAACGGACGAAATTGCCGCTTCCGAAGCGGAAGCGGAGAAACTGATCGGTGATGCGCAGAAGACAGCTGAGAGCAGAAAAAGAGAACTCCTTCTGCAAGCCAAAGAGGAGATAACCAAAGCGAAGGTTGAGTTGGATCGTGACGTTCGCGAAAGGAAGACCGAGCTTGCAAAGGAAAGACACAGAATCGAACAAAAGGAAGAAACCTTGGATCGGAAACTTGACATCATTGAGCAAAAGGAAGCGGCGCTTGATATGCGTGTCAGCGATGTCTTGGCCATGGAGGAACGTGCACGGGATCTGGAAAGAAATAAGGTTCTTGAGCTGGAGAGAATTTCAGAATTAACCGTAGATGATGCTCGAAATCTCGTTCTGGATCAGGCGAGACAAGAATTCAGCTATGAGATGGCGGCACTTCTCAAGCAAATGGAAGAAAAAACAAGAGAAGAAGCGGACCGAAAAGCCAAAGACATCATTGTGAGCTCAATCCAAAGATACGCTTCGGATTATGTTTCCGAAGTCACTGTTTCCGTTGTCTCTTTACCGAATGATGAAATGAAGGGCCGGATCATCGGTCGCGAAGGTAGAAATATCCGAGCGATCGAGACGATTACCGGAGTGGATCTTATTATCGATGATACGCCGGAAGCGGTAATTCTATCGAGTTTTGATCCCGTTCGCAGGGAAATTGCGCGATTAACGATTGAGAAACTGATCGTTGACGGCAGGATTCATCCTGCAAGGATCGAAGAAATGGCTCAGAAGGCGAAGAAAGAAGTTGCACAGACGATTAAACAGGAGGGAGAACGCGCGGCGTTTGACACCGGAATTATCGGATTGCATCCCGAGATTATCAAGTATCTCGGAAAGCTTCGTTACCGTACCAGTTACGGACAAAACGTCCTTCAGCATTCGATCGAGGTTTGCTGGATTACCGGGATGATGGCATCCGAGCTGGGCTTGGACGTCACTTTGGCGAAACGAGCGGGACTTCTTCACGATATCGGAAAAGCTGCCGATTTTGAGATGGAAGGATCACACGTTGAGTTGGGTGGAGATATTGCCAGACGTTACAAGGAATCCGACGAAGTAATCAATGCGATTGTATCGCATCACGGTGACTTTGAACCGGAAACTCCGATTGCCGTATTGGTTGCCGCCGCTGATGCGGTTTCTGCCGCAAGACCGGGTGCAAGAAGAGAAAATCTCGAAACGTACATCAAGAGGATTCAAAAACTCGAGGAAATCGCATCGAGTTTCGAAGGCGTCGAGAAATCGTACGCAATCCAAGCGGGACGTGAAATTCGCGTCATGGTGAAACCCGAGGTCGTCAGCGATCCGGAAATGGTTTTGAAGGCCAGGGAAATCTGTAAGAGAATCGAAGAAGAATTGGATTATCCCGGACAAATCAAGGTCAACATAATTCGCGAGACGCGTGCGTCTGATTACGCAAAATAACAAACGATCCGAAATGAAGTCCCGGCCCGTAAGGGTCGGGATTTTTTTTGCGATTCGCCCGGACGTGAAATGTGAATGGAGTGAATCTCCCGTGTTTATGGTAAAATGATTTATCGAATAACGGAGGAAATACATTTGAATGTTCTGTTTATCGGCGATATTGTCGGTCAGCCCGGAAGACGAATCATTAAGGAGCGACTTCGTGACTTGCGCCGTACGTATCACGCCGATGTTTGCGTGGCGAATGCAGAAAACGCCGCCGCAGGATTTGGGATTACCGCAAGTATCGCAAAGGATATCTTTTCCTCGGGGGTGGATATCATCACCATGGGGAATCACACCTTTGCGCGAAGTGATTTTTATTCGCTTGCTCAGAGTGAGCAGAGGATCGTTCGACCGGCGAATGTATCTATGGCCTGGCCGGGATTCGATTATGCCGTTTGGGACGGTAACGGGAAGGACAAGCTGCTGATTATAAACTTGTTGGGAAGGGTAGGGATGGATCCCTGCGAATCTCCTTTTCGGGCGGCAGATTCAATGATTAAAGATTATAAAGAGCAATTCGGAGCAAAAATGGTACTCCTTGATTTTCACGCGGAGGCTACCTCCGAAAAAATTGCGATGAGTTATTATCTCGATGGTCGTGTTTCGCTTGTCCTCGGCACACATACGCACGTTCAGACTGCGGATGAAAACATTCTTGAACGGGGTACCGGCCACATTACGGATGTTGGTATGACCGGCGCTGTCAATAGTGTAATCGGTATGGACGTTGATGCTTCGTTACGTAGATTTGTCGACTGTCTTCCGACATCATATAAAGCGGCATCGGGAGCGGCAATGATCAACGGAGTTGTTGCCGAGTTGGATCCCGAGACCGGAAAATGTATTTCGATTATTCGCATTATGATCAAAGAATAAGCAGGAAAATGAGGACAAAAAATGCTGTATCTACTTATTATATTACTCGTAATCATTGATCAGACGATCAAGCAAATCATCATTCGAAACGTAGGATTACAAGAGTCCATCCCGGTCATCGACGGTTTCTTTTCAATAACACATGTCAAAAACACCGGAGGAGCTTTCAGCTTTCTCTCGGATCAGGGGTGGGGTATCTATTTTCTCGCCTCCATGTCCCTGGTTATTTCTATGATTCTAATTGTGGTTATCTTTAAACTTCGAAACAAGAATATGTTTTGGATAAGGCTTGCCGCTACCGTCTTGGCAAGCGGATCGATTGGGAATATGATTGATCGTTTTGCCTATCAATCCGTCGTAGATTTTTTAATGTTTGATTTTGGAAGGTTCACGTTTCCGATATTCAATTTTGCAGATATGTGCATTGTTGTCGGTTCTTTTTCGCTAGCCATCCTCCTTCTGTTTGACCGGCGTTTTATGAAGGATAGCGACACTTCAAATGAAGACGGACCAGATGATCGAAAATCGGATGCGGATGGGCCAGATATCGAAACAACTACTTCTGACGAGGTTCTTTGATGCGACACGTTTTGACATATGACGCTCATAACATTCGACTGGATCAATATGTTTCGTCGGCTATTCCGGATATGTCACGCAATCGATTATCGTCATTGATTGTTTCCGGCGCGGTAACCGTCGACGGGAAAAGTGTTAAACCTTCATTCAAGCCCCATTACGGAGCCACTATTGAGTTGGAGATTCCCGAAACGGTGATGTCAGATATCCGCGCTGAAAATATCCCCCTTGAAATTGCCTATGAAGATGATGATCTTTTGGTTGTTAATAAGCCCCAGGGAATGGTCGTTCATCCTGCGCCCGGTCATTATTCGGGAACCCTTGTAAATGCTTTAATGTTTCATTTCAATGAGCGGTTGTCTGATATTTACGGATCATCGCGTCCCGGAATCATTCATCGCATAGATAAAGATACTTCAGGATTGCTCATTGTCGTAAAGAACAATGAAATGCACACCAAAATGTCGAGATTGATTTCGAATCACGATGTTATTCGATCATACAGATGCTGTGTTCATGGCATCATTGATACATTAAAAGGAACCATTGATGCACCAATCGGAAGATCGGACTCCGACCGGAAAAAAATGACGGTCAAAGGATCGGGGAAATTGGCCGTTACCCACTTTGAAGTTGTGAAGCGCTTTGCAAAGGCGACGGATCTTTCCGTTGTTCTTGAAACCGGAAGAACGCATCAGATTCGTGCGCATATGGCTTTTATCGGACATCCCGCAATCGGGGATCCGGTTTATTCCGGAAGAAGAACGTCGTATGGATTGGTCGGTCAAGCATTGCACAGCAAATCCATTCGCTTTACGCACCCGGGATCCGGTAAAGAGATTTTTGTAGAATCCGAGCTTCCCGATTATTACAAGAAATTACTTGATACTTTGAATGCAGATGCCTACACGGAGTAAATCGCTCCGTGTACCCAAATTGAAAATTCAATACGCTACTGCGTATGTGGTATACTTTTATCAGATTATTTTCATATTCCGATTGGATAAAACGATGGAGAAAATATCCTTGAAAGGTGCGGAAATGGCCGAAGCAAACCCATCGATAGACGAGAGAATATTGACCCATACTATTCATTCAAGCCTTTCGGTAAATCGTGCCTCTTTAACCGCTCTGGAGGAGTCTTTGGGTGTTGAGGTCAGAACGGATCATGACGCCGTGATCGTGTCGGGGCCAAAGCGGGATGTTCTCCGATCCGCTATGACGATTCGTGCGATCGATCGCGCGTTTTCCCCGGGAGAAGAAATCGACTCGCAATCCATTCGCTATCTGATAAGTTTGGGAGATTCCGAGTCAATTGATCGGTTTTCTAAAATTTATTCCGAATCGATATATGTTACTCCGAAAGGTTATTCGCTTCGGTGTAAAACGATCGGACAAAAAATTTATGCGGACGCGATACATAATAACGAGGTGGTTTTTTGTGTTGGTCCGGCAGGGTCAGGGAAAACATATTTGGGTGTTGCCGCAGCAGTTATGGCTTTTCAGAAGAAAGAGGTTTCGCGCATTGTTCTGACTCGTCCGGCGGTAGAAGCCGGTGAGAGATTGGGATTTCTTCCCGGTGATCTTCAGGAAAAAGTCGATCCGTATATGAGGCCGATTTATGATGCATTAAAGGATTTGCTGGGTTTTGAGTCATTCTCCCGATACTATGAAAAAGGCCTGATTGAAGTTTCTCCTCTGGCATTTATGAGAGGACGAACACTGGATGATGCTTTTATTCTATTAGATGAGGCTCAGAATACGACCGTCGATCAGATGATTATGTTTTTAACGAGAATTGGGATGAACTCCAAGGCTTGTGTTTGTGGGGACATCACTCAGATTGATTTGCCTTCCGGGACTCGAAACGGTCTTTCTGATGCCATTAACGTGCTTTCGGATGTTAAGGGAATTGCATCGGTATTCCTTACGAGCGCCGATATTGTTCGTAATCCGATTGTACAAAAAATAGTGCTTGCCTATCGAAAAGACCGGGCGTTGCGAAAGGAGGATGCGAATGAGCAAATCACGTAAATCAAAGAATGCAATACGAGTCGTATTGATATGTATCATTGTTCCGGTAATGATTGCAATCGTGTATTTGGGATCTATTCCTCAAAAGTATAATTTGTCGGTCGGATCCGTCAGCAACCTGGATATTTCCGCGCCCAGATCCGTAGTCGACACATATGAAACCGAAAAGAAAGCACTCCTTGCGATCGAATCGGTTCAACCGATTTATGTTCGGTCCGAAACAGTCGCGGAAGAATCCGTAAACAGGGTATACCGTTTTTTTGACGAGGTAGGGGATTTGCGAGATGAGAATACCCGCGATGACGGTACGTACATTGATTCCTTCGCATCATTAAGCAGTCGGCTGAAATTGCTTATCCGGGATTCCTTCGGCATCGAATTAACCGATGACGAGGCTTTCCAATTGGTTACTTCTTCTTCCGAATTGTTCTATGAAATAAGGGCAAACTCCATCGTCATAGCAAAGTCGTTAATGGTGGATAATCTGGATGACATCATGCTCAAAGACGCAATCGATTTGAAAACCTCTGTGATTTCGGATTCGGAAACGACATACTATATTTCTGTACGTGATCTCGTCCGATCCATTCTTTCCCAATTGATGTCTCCGAATATCGAGCCGGATGCGGTTGCAACGGAAGCGGCTCGAGATGCTGCGTATGATGCGGCGATGATGAATCCGGTAATGGTTGAAAAGGGGTATCGAATCATAAACGTCGGAGAAGTGGTAACCGAGCGCGAGTACCAGGTTCTTCGGGATTTAAACCTGCTGGAAACCGATCAATTCGATTATCTTCTGTTGATCGGAATCATCTTTTACACGTTGATTCTCTTGGTTGTATTGTCGCTTTATCTTATTCAGGTGAAACCGATCATCATGTCCAATCCGAAAGATCTTATCGCAGTTTCGCTGTCTTTTCTTTTGCCTGTTCTGGCATCTCTATATTTAAAAGACATATCATCGCTGATTTCGACCGTATATTTTTCTGCGGTTATTCTTGCAACTTATATGGGTATTCAGTCAGGCATCGTTATGTGCTTTTTGCAAATACTTATTATCGCTCCGATCTATAATTTTGATGTCGAGTATATCCTAGTTTCGGTTATCGGCATCTTCATTTGTTCTGTGATCGCAGGAAGAAAAACAAGGAAATTCAATTCCGCCACGTTGATTATATTTACCGCTTTTGCGTGTTTTGCTTCTTCGGTCGCGTACAATCTCGTTTTGAAATCTCCGAGGTCCGTTTTGTTTACATCCGCATTATGGGCGATTATTTCCTCAACAACTTCCGTAATTGCCGCAATCGGATCCATGCCGATTTTCGAACTGATATCCAACACGGTTTCTCCGGTTCGGTTAATTGATCTTTCTCAACCGGGGAACCCGCTCTTAAAGAGGCTGTTTCTTGAAGCTCCGGGGACCTCGCAACACAGCATGATGGTTGCCAATCTTGCGGATTCCGGAGCGGACGCAATCGGGGCCGATGCACTTCTTGCCAAGGTAGGAGCCTACTATCATGATATCGGGAAGTTGGAGAACCCGACATATTTCAGCGAGAATCAACAGGAAGGATATAATCCGCACAATGATATTTCACCGGAGGAAAGCATGTCAATAATTGCGGCTCATGCGGACCAGGGGGTGCGGCTTGCCAGAAAAAATCGGCTTCCGAACAGTATCGTTCAAATTATTCAAGAGCATCATGGAACAACGTGTCAAATTTTCTTTTATCATAAAGCAAAATCCTTAGCGGTTAAGAAAGGGATGCCCGAGCCTTCCATCAATGATTTTCGATATAAGGGAGGAATTCCTTCATCCAAGGAATCTGCAGTGGTCATGCTGGCGGATACTTGTGAGGCGGCGCTTCGATCAACAGGAATAACGAATCTCGATGATGCGGAGGATTTATTTCGAAAACTGTTTAAGCAAAAAATCGAGCAAGATCAGTTAAATGATTCGGGACTCTCATTTAATGACCTGGAAACGATATTAAGAGCATTTCTTCAAGTGTATGCGGGATTTTTCCATGAAAGGGTGCGGTATCCGGATGATAGTACTGTTCGTCAATAAACAAAGGAAATATGATGTTCAATGTGTGGAGCGAATGAAGATTGTCTGCCAAAAGGCGATGGACGTCGTCGCTTCGGCTTCATTTGTCGATTCTGCCCTAAAGGTAAAATCGACATGTCTTTCCGTTACCATATCGTTTGTCGGTGCCGAACACATGAAAAAAACAAATTACGAGTATCGTGACATTAATGAGATAACCGACGTGCTTTCATTTCCGCTTTTGGACATGCAAAACGGAAAGCTTCTGAAGCCGCTCGGAGCGCAAGATATTCTTTGGCATAAGGACGGAATCGGTGAAATTTCTCTTGGGGATGTTCTGATATCACTCGATAAAGCGAAAACACAAGCGGATGACCTCGGACACAGTATGGATCGAGAGGTTGCTTTTTTGGCTGTACATGCCGCATTGCATCTGATCGGATTTGACCATATCAAATCGGAGGATGATAAAAGAATGATTTCCGAGCAAAAGAGAATGATGAAAAAACTTTATCCGAGCGAGACGGAAAAAAATGCGAATATCGATCCTTCCGGAACCGATGACCATGAAACATCATCGGTGAAACACTCGGGATTTGCGGCAATAATCGGGAAACCGAACGTCGGGAAGTCAACCCTGTTGAATCAATTAGCCGGATACAAGTTGTCTATTATTTCCGGGAAACCCCAAACAACACGTAATAATATTCGTGCTGTGATTAACCGTTTTGACGCACAAGTCATCTTTGTTGATACTCCGGGGATTTTAAAACCCAAAGACGGGCTTTCTCGATTTATGGCGGACTCCTCCGTTCGTGCCGTCCAATTTGCCGATGTAATCCTTTTCATGATTGACGGGCGGTTTTCAACACCTTCAGAAGCGGACCGAAAAGCAATTGAGATTTTTTCCCGTTACGGCAAGCCGGTCATTCTTGTAATCAATAAGGTTGACTGCGTGGTTAAAGAGTCAATTCTGCCGATCATATCCGTGTATTCGGAACTGTATCCGTTTCGAGCCATGATTCCCGTATCCGCAAAAAGCGGTGACGGCCTGGAACTGTTGTTGGATGAAACGATTTCGCTGCTACCTTCCGGACCAAAATACTACCCGGACATTGATTTCACGGATCAATCGGAGCGATCCATCACTTCGGAGCTGATTCGTGAGCAAATCCTACATTTTACAAATCAAGAAGTACCGCACGGTACAGCGGTTCTTGTGGATCGATTTGAGGAAATATTCACGGAAAGCAATTCGGAAGAGCGAGAAATGGTTCGTGTTTTCGCGTCCATTGTCTGTGAGAAAAAGACACACAAGGCAATCATCCTGGGAAAAGAAGGACAAATGATCAAGCGAATCGGTACTTCTGCAAGAAGAAGCATAGAAGGGATGACCGGATGCAAGGTGTTTCTTGATTTGCATGTGAAGGTTAGAAACGATTGGAAAAATTTGTCTTCTCATCTGAACGAGCTGGGTTATCGTAAGGGAGATTAAAGTGTCGAGCATGAAAATTCGCGGGCTCGTCCTGTCTTCGAGGCCCCATAAAGAGCAGGATCGCCTCATTCGAGTACTGACAATCGAAAACGGAGTGCTTCTTGCATGTGCTCCGGGTGCCGGAAAAACAGGCAGCAGACATGCACTTTCAGCTCAGTGTGGCACATTATCCGACTTCACATTCAACCATTCACGTGGTTTTTTGTACGTAAAGGAATCGGAAATGGTTGAGCCTTTTCGCGGTTTATATGAAGATATTGAAAAACTTACGGCTGCTGCCCACATACTGGAGATTACTTCGGATGTTTGCGTATCGCAGGATATATCTTCCGTAATCTATCCGGTTACGATTTGCGCACTGTTTGCATTGTCTGAAACGCAAAAGAATACATCTCCGGTTATATCCGCCTTTGAATGGAAGGTGATGGACGTTTCCGGATATTCGGCGGATCTGAGCGCTTGCCCTTGCGGTAAATCAGAAAAGGATAGTTCATTTGCTTTTTCCTTTAATCGTTGCAGGATCTTTTGTCTTCGTCCTTCATGTCTTTCCGAGGCAGGCAAATACAAAGTAATTTCGATCGGTGCCGTTGAGGCGCTTCGCTTTTTCAAAAGAGCAGAAGCTTCGAATCTTTTTTCGTTTACCGTATCCGATGAAGTCTCGGATGAATTATCGGAAATCACACGAAAATATCTGTGTGAGCATCTCGAGAAAAAGTACTGCAAAATGGATATGCTGGATTTAATCAAGGATTATTCGATATGCGAATCGTCGGAATGATTCGGAATGTACTCTTCCGGATCAATCGAAAGTTCTGTTCGCCAGTGTTTGGGGAATAGACATCGGTATTCGCCTTGTGCATACCGATGATCCATAAGAACGACAAAACCTTGATCCGACTCATCTCGAATCACCCGGCCGCTTGCCTGCAAGACCTTTTCCCAACCGGGGAAACGGTATGCGTATGCGTATCCGTCGCCGAATTTTTCCTGATAATACTGTCGTAGAATTTCTCTTTCCGGTGAAATTTGCGGTATTCCGACCCCAACGATGAATACCCCCGACAACTTTTCGCCGACCAGATCAATGCCTTCGCCGAAATGTCCTCCCAAAACAGCGAAAGCAAGTAATGTCCTTGTTCCGAAGACATTAAAACTCTTAAGGAAATTCTCCTTGTCGGAAGCACTCATATCTTTGTTTTGCATAAGGATCTCGGTGTTTTTTAAAGAGCATCGATCACGGATCAGCGTGGATACAAAATTTAAATATCGAAAGGAGGGAAAATAAACGATATAATTACCGCATGATTTTGAAACATGATCAATGATACATTCAGCGACCGAATTAACAGTTGATACTCTTTCTCTGTATACGGTTCGAATGTCTGTGCGAAAGATCAGTTTCAAATTCTCGGGCGGGAACGGGCTTTCGATAACAATCTCGTCGACGGAGTCTTCATCGGGACCGACTAATATAGTTCTGTAATAAACGGATGGCGAAAGAGTAGCGGAAAAAAAGACACACGGATGACGCTTCTTTATTCGGGAGGAGATAAACTCCGATGCGTCAAGGCAGGATAAGGAGAAGTGAAAAGTCGGAGCAAACGGTTTCCCGCTTTCGGACCGTTTATCGATTTGGATAACAAAGATATAGGAGTCACCATAATATTGCTCAATGATAGTTATAAAAAAGCGGGCCTCGAAAAAAAAGTCAAGAATCGCTTTGCGGACCGGACCGACCGGGACGGTATCCAAAATAAAGGAGAGTCGGTAACACAAACGCCACAATTCCGCATATAAGAATTTTGGAATCATTTTGACAGCACGAAAATCATCCGCGATAAAGACATGTTCATCCTTATATGTGCTTTCAACACGATTAATCGATTTCTCACCCGACAGGATTAAATCATACACGGTTGAAAAGTAACGATAAATTATTTCGCTGTGCGCATCAATCTCGGGTGTTATTCCGCGGACTGCTTTGTAAAACAGATCGAAAGTTTCAAAGTTGAGCTTTGCGGTAAACATTTCTCGTGAACGATCTGCAAGATTATGTGCTTCGTCATTCAATAGAATATGTGATTGTGATGGATCTTCAAAATATCGCTCCAAACGAATCCTCGGATGAAAAGCATGATTATAATCCCCGATAATTACATCACAATACTCGGAGAAGTCCAGAGAAAGCTCAAAAGGACAAATCGAATATTTTGCTGAAGTCTTTTGTATTTCGTCCGGGGTTATATCCGAAATCAACTTAAGATCGGAAAGCGCAGCATTTAATCGATCGTAGTATCCGATTGCATATGGGCAGACCTTGGGCTCACAGTAAATATCTTTATTGGGACACATAGATTCCTTCGATGAAAGAAGAATCGACCGAATATAAAGGCCGTTGTTGCGAAGATCGTGAAGTGTTTTTCTGCAAACGTCACGAGTTGAAATTTTTGCGGTCAGGTAGAAAATTTTATCCGCAAAACCTCTCGCGATACATTTCAGAGCAGGAAATAGGACTCCGATCGTTTTCCCGATTCCGGTCGGAGCTTCAGCAAACAATATCTCTTTTTTTCGGATTGCGCCAACAACGCTTTCCATCAGCATTTTTTGTCCGTCACGAAGATTTATGTATGGAAAAGAGAGTCGGGTTATTGATTCATTTCGTCTCGTTCTTTCATCAACAATAAATTGCGCGATATTGCGATAACTCCTACATGTTTCATCAAAAAATATTTTGGCGTCAAGACGGGTAATTCGTTCTGTTTTGTCGGTCGGTTGCACTGTTTGTACAGAAACATAGGAAAGAATGATTTCAAGCTCATCGATTTCCTGTTTGTCGCAAAACAGCATATGTGCGTAAAGCAATAACTGAGCGCGGTGAACCGGTCGGAATAAATCATTAACGGTTGCGTTTTGCCGATTGTGTGACTTGATCTCAATCAGTGAATACAAATCTGAATTTGACTCGTGTTTCTCGATCAGACAATCCGCACGACCGGAAACCCTCAGAAGAAAACCGTCTTTCGAGTACTCACAAAAGAGAGGAACCTCGGTTCTCACGATTCGGTCCGGGTATCGTTGGGCAATATCATCAAAAACTTTTCGATGTAATCGTGTTCCTTCCTGTCCGGAAACCGAAGAAAACGATACGCCGGAAAGATTACCGGTTACATAAATTTGCTCCGCAAGAAGCCTTGCGGATACACTGTATGCAATCACCTCAGTTCCAGGATCTTTCGGATTCATTTACTTACTTCCTGAGTTATTTTGATCGGGCATATTTAGATTATACTCCAATTGGACAATGTATCGGGAAGCAACGAAATCCGATATGATTCATCATTATGAGATTTGCGAACTTAGCGCTTGCAATATTTATTTGAATTCATTGGGAATATCGTTTAAAATGATGAGTGGTTCATTAATATATGAAATGTGGACGGGAGAATATTTCAAATGGGAATAAGAATCGGCATTGTTGGATACGGAAATCTGGGAAGAGGAGTCGAAAATTTGCTTCGATCGAACACAGATATGACGCTTTCGGCTATATTTACTCGGAGAAACCCGGAGAGCATTAAACCCCATGACGAAAAAGTTAAGGTTATATCTCTAAATGATATAGAGAGCTTTAAAGATCAGATTGATGTGCTGATTTTATGCGGAGGAAGCGCCTCGGATCTTCCGGAACAGACGCCGTCTGCGGCCAGATGGTTCAATGTGGTCGACAGTTTTGATACGCATGCAAAGATAAATGATCACCTGACCTCGGTGAACGCTTCGGCCTTGGCTTCCGGTCATGTAGCAATTATATCGGTCGGATGGGATCCCGGGATGTTTTCCCTGACTCGTCTGTATTCTGAGGCTATTATTCCGGTAGGGGAGACCTACACATTTTGGGGAAAGGGCATCAGTCAGGGACATTCGGATGCGATTCGAAGAATTGAAGGGGTTTTGGATGCCCGGCAGTATACCATACCCGTTGAAGAGATGGTGGAGAAGACACGGAATGGAGAACAGATTCCGACCGACTCAACGAAAAGACATATACGAGAGTGTTATGTCGTTGCCCGGGAGGGCGCAGATATGGGTCGCATTGAAAAAGAAATTGTTACCATGCCGAATTACTTTGACGGTTATCGGACAATCGTGCATTTTATCACGCAAGCCGAACTTCAGAAGAGTCATTCGGCGATGCCGCATGGCGGCTTTGTGATTCGATCGGGGTATACTGGCTCCGAAAGCTCAAATCGACAGTCGATCGAATATGCACTGAAACTGGACTCGAATCCGGAATTCACGGCAGGAGTTTTAGTCGCATTCGCAAGGGCGGCGTATCACTTGAATCAGGAAGGAAAGAGCGGGTGCCTGACGCCCTTCGATGTTCCTCCGGCGTATTTATTGCCGATGAAAAGGGAGGACATCATCCGAAAGTTTCTCTGAATATCTGTAAATCAAAAAGACCGGACAATGGTCCGGTCTTTGGTTATGGGAAAAATAAACGGTTTGCTTACTTTACCGCGATTCTCATCCGGTATGAAAACTCAATCGAAAATTCCTTGTTGCCCAATATTTCATCAACCAGTGCTTGATAATCGGAAACATCCCTTTCAATCAATACAGGTGCTTTCCGCAAGACCTCCTGAAGGCTCCCTTGGCTGAGCATAAGTCCGATCATACGATTTGTGTTGCACGGCTCGGATTGCGAAAAAACAATTTCCCGTATGTATCGGAAGTGGTCGCTAATATAAAGATTTTTCAGATGATTTTCTTTGTTAAATCGCACAGATTGACTCGCAATGTCGGGGAGTACAAGCTCAAGGCGATGAATTTTGTTGTACAGCTCGGAAAATGCCTGATCCACCCGCCAGTCCGATACCGGTGGCCAGTCGCAATCAATCGAAGCAAAGACCCCGCCATTACGCAATATGCGATCGACTTCAATCAATGTTGAGTATGGCTCCATCCAATGAAAGGATTGACTGCAAATCACTACGTCTGCGAATGCATCGGGAAGCCCTGTTTTATCCGCGAATCCTTTTTGAAAAGAAATGGAGGACGAGGATTTACAGCTGGCAATCTTGATCATATCCTCGTTTGGCTCAATTCCGACAACCTTTTCACAATAACCTTCCCAAACTGCGGTCGACAGGCCGGTTCCGCTACCTAGATCTACGACATTTTGGGGTCTGCATCCCAAGTACCCGGTAATCAATGAAATGACGTGAGTGGGCATAACCGGTCGCGAATTGTCGTAGATATCGGCGAATCCTGTAAAGCGATTCGCATTTGGTTGACAGATGTGATCCATTGCTCATCCTCCTTGTCTTACTTACATTATACGAAAAATGAACACGAAATACTTCGACTTCTCTTTTGAATTTCTTATAACAACGCATAGCAGCACAAATCAAAAATACGGAATGAAAAAGATCGTGATTTGTAAAAATCACGATCCTCTTATGGTGCGGGAAACAGGACTTGAACCTGCACGACCTTGCGATCACTAGCACCTGAAGCTAGCGCGTCTGCCAATTCCGCCATTCCCGCAGAACAAAATTCATAATACAATATGGGTAGGAAAATCGCAAGTGAAAAATAAAAGTGGTAAAATACTGGAAACAGCAGTAAAGGATATGAGAATGGATATAAGAAAACTCTCCGAGTTCAAAGCGTTCATTTCCGGTAAAAAGGTAGCCGTTCTCGGTGTCGGAATCTCAAACCGGCCATTGATTCGATACATTCATTCTCTCGGAGCCATGATTACCGCTTTTGACGTGCTGGATGCGGAAGATCCGGTGCTTAAAAAGACCATCGATGATTTCGAGGCCGAAGGTGTCCGATTAAAATGGTGTTGCGGAAAGGATTATCTCGATAAATTGCCCGGCCAGGGGTTTGAGATAATTTTTCGAACACCGAGACTCAGACCCGATATCCCGGAGATCATGATGGCCGTTCGGGAGGGTGCTGTCCTGACCTCGGAAATGGAGGTGTTTTTGAGCCTCTGTCCCGCACGAACCTTTGCAGTAACCGGAAGCGACGGAAAGACGACTACGACGACGCTGATATCCTTATTTCTCAAGGCAGCAGGACATGATGTTTATGTTGGGGGTAATATCGGAACGCCGCTTCTCAATCAAATTGATAAAATCAAAGAGACGGATTGCGTTGTACTCGAGTTATCCTCTTTTCAATTGATGACGATGAAGACTCCGATTGATAATGCGGTCATCACCAATATTTCTCCCAACCATTTGGATTTTCATAAGAATTATGAAGAGTATATTCGTGCGAAAACGAATATATTCAAGGCACAGCCATTCTGGGGCAGACTCATTATTAATGCAGACAACCCAATTACTCGAGTATTTGGATCGAAAGCTCGCGGACAAGTGGCATATTTTTCGTGGAATAAGCAGACCAAACTTCCGGGAGACAGTGCGCTTTTGATAAACGATCATGCATATGTAGAAGACGGTGCAATATGGATTTCTTCGCGCGGACAGGAGAAAAAAATGGTTTGTACCGGTGACATATTGGTTCCCGGGAAGCACAATATAGAGAATTTTATGACAGCGGCGCTTGCGGTTTTCCCATTCGTTCGACCGGAGCACGTTTCGTCTGTCGCGCGATCCTTCGCAGGGGTTGAACACCGAATCGAACTGGTCGCCACAATAAAAGGAATTCGATATTTCAACAGCTCGATTGATTCGAGTCCGAATCGCACGATTCACACGATGGAGGCACTTGCAGACCGAGGAGAGCATGGTGTACTGATTGCCGGAGGTCAAGATAAAAAATGTGATTATTCAGGATTGGGCCGTGCGATTCAGAAGGTATGCGACCGAATAGTCTTATGCGGAGATAACAAAGACATGATTCGTAAATCCGTGGAAGAAGAATGTGCTGTTGACTCCTTTCGGATGGAAGAAGCCTCCGATTATCGAGAAGCACTTCGAATGGCTACGGAAATGGCAAAGCCCGGAGAAATCATCATCTTATCTCCGGCAGGGACAAGCTATGATTTTTTCCGCCATTTTGAGGAACGTGGAAAACGGTTCAAGGAATTGGTTAACGAACTATCTGTTGAGACCTGATGGAAAAAAATTATTGGATTGACGAAAATGAATTCGCTTTTTCGCGATGCAAGTTATCCATCCATTTCATTTTTTCGATCGAATCATGGTATTGTCCTATTGACTCATTTTCGGGAATGTGGTAATTTGAACTCCATCGGGGGAAATCCCATTGCAACTTGTGAATTGAAATATCACGGACACGATGAGAAGGACCAGTAGGAGAACCGTCCGGACTAAAGAGAGCAGCTGTTTGGTGTGAAGCGGCGTCGGACAATCTTTGAACTCACCTTGGAGTGTACTTGTTGAAAGCGTAAGCGATTAGACGGAGTCGGAGGCCGACCGATACAGCGGCAGGATATCAGATTTGAATCTCGTATCCGGTGAGTGCGCCTAATAAGGCGAATTGGAGTGGTACCGCGGAAGTTTACCTTTCGTCTCTTATATTGGAGACGGGAGGTTTTTTATGTTTAGAAATATCATCATCACAAAAAGGAGGAATTTTAGCCGACAATCGCAATTGCTGCGAATCGGCTCAATCCTCGATTTTCTTCTAAGCGCTTCATGATTAAGACAATTCTAAGAAGAAGTAAACCGAAAATACAGATGGAGAAAATGATTATGAATTACAAAAGATATACCCGATTCCCACAGGTACCGATACAGAACCGCACTTGGCCGACACAAATCATCGAAAAGGCGCCGATCTGGTGCAGTGTTGATTTGCGTGACGGAAATCAGGCGCTGGAAGTGCCCATGACACTTTCCCAGAAATTGAAGTATTTTGACTTTTTGGTCGAGATCGGGTTCAAGACAATCGAAATAGGATTCCCTGCAGCTTCGGAGACCGAGTATGATTTTGCACGCTATCTGATTGACAATAACCTGATTCCCGATGACGTCGCTATTCAGGTATTGACACAATCCAGAGAGCACATCATCGCCCGTACGATGGATGCTCTGCGCGGAGCTCCCAAGGCTGTCGTGCATCTGTATAACTCAACGTCCACGCTCCAACGCGATGTTGTTTTCAACTTCGGCAAAAAGGAGTGTATCGAATTGGCCGTTTCCGGAGCGAAAATGATCCGGGAAGCAATCGAAATGGACACCAGCCGAACGGAATGGTTTTGCGAATACTCGCCGGAGAGCTTTTCGGGCACTGAGCCGGACTTTGCCGTGGAGATATGTGACAGCGTATTGGACATATGGCAACCGACAAAGGATAAAAAGGCGATCATCAATCTTCCGGGAACCGTTGAGATGGCCTCGCCGAATGTTTTTGCCGACCAGGTGGAGTATTTTTGTAAAAACACGCGTTGGCGCGACCGGATGATTGTTTCTATTCATCCGCACAATGATCGCGGGACCGCTGTTGCTGCAACCGAGTTGGGCTTGATGGCCGGTGCGGATCGGGTCGAGGGAACGCTTTTCGGTAACGGTGAGCGTACGGGAAATGCGGACATTGTGACCATTGCAATGAATATGTTTATGCACGGTATCGACCCGGAACTGGATTTTTCGAATATGAATCGTGTTGTGGAAATGTATGAGGAAAGCACGGGACTTCTGGTTCCTGTTCGTCATCCCTGGGCAGGAAAACTCGTATTTACGGCTTTCTCGGGCTCTCACCAGGATGCGATTAACAAGGGACTGAAACGAATGAAGCAACATCCCGATCGTTGGGAGGTTCCGTATCTGCCGATTGATCCGCGAGATGTCGGCCGGGATTACGCACCGATTATCCGAATCAACAGCCAGTCGGGGAAGGGAGGAGTCGCATACGTTTTGGAGAGCAACTTCGGACTTCAGTTGCCGAAGGCTTTTCAAAAGGACTTCGGTGTGGTCTGCACAGATTTGTCCGACAAGAAGCATTGCGAGCTTAAACCGAAGGAGATATTCGAACTGTTTGATGATATCTATGTAAATGTCAAATTCCCTTATGAATTATCCGGGTACAGGGAGGACTCTCTGGATGAGAATCACGTAAATGTGGAAGCGAACATCAAGGCTTCGGACAAATTGATAACCATTCACGGTAAAGGCAACGGATTGCTGGATGCGTTCTGTGACGGCATTGAGAAAGTCTTGAATCGAAAATTCTCAATCACGTCATATCATGAGCATGCGATGGAAAGCGGATCGGATTCTGCGGCCATCACATATGTTGAAATCGAGGACGATCAAGGTAACAAACATCTCGGCGCAGGAATCTCAAGCTCGGTGACCAAATCATCACTTCGTGCAGTGGTTAGTGCAATGAACCGAATGATCACAAAAGAACAATCGAAGAAGTAAAGTAGTTATCGTTTTATTTTTTCCGAAACGATGTACAGACCGTTTCAAGGAAAATAAAAAGAAAGAAGAATCGGCGTAAAAGCCGATTTTTCGTCGTTTGGGAATGATTGACATCCATTGGTTGCTTTGTTCGCCAATGGAAGCTTATACGTCCCTCCGATTAAACAAAACATTCATTTTGTTTAATCGAGGATAACAATCAGGTGGGATATTTCTCCTCTCATCAGGGCGAAAATTCGGAAGATTCGGATTCCGTAGAAAAAGTCATAACGTTGTTGTTCGTATCCTTTTGAAACGGATCGTTTTGAGTCATCTCCTGTATGTTCTCTATTCCGAGCAATTGCTTGTATTGAAACGATTCGACAAATGGCTTTAATGAACGAATCGAAAGTAACAAAATCATTAGAAATACTCCGATAATCAATACGGTACGGGTAATGTGAATTGCTTTTTCCCTTCTGAATTTCCGGTCAATATGAGCTTGCGTAGTGTAACCGACAAGAACGTAGATTCGATTTGGAGTATTCCTCTTCGGCATCCTCTTCTTCTCGTTAATACGAATACGAAAAAAGTGAATGATTTTTGAAGGTATATTTTTTAAATATTGTATTGTATTGCGATATACTGACGATCCGAGAACTGCAAACGTTCTCGCCAAGCGAGCATACCATTGATCGTTGATTTTTCCGTTATTTGAACCGCGCTGCTCGGACATCCAATCACCTACGTTATTTTTTGATTATTATATCATAATTGAGCATTCGTTCAGCATTTTCGTAATCGAACAATCGTTTGACATTAAAAAATCTCAATGTTACTATAATCTAAATATGGATTGATCTACAGGAGGCTTACATGGACAAAAAATACAAATTCACTAGAAGCAATCTGGATCAGACTGTAGAGGCTGTGTACACTTACATCGTCGATTTCATAAGAAAAGAGGGCTATCCTCCTTCTGTTCGGGAAATTTGCCTTGGTGTAGGTATAAAATCCACGTCAACCATACATGCTCATTTAAAAAGACTGGTCGAAATGAATCAAATCGAATACACCCCGGGAAAACGCAGGGCGATCATTGTTCCGGATCTGATTCAGGAGAATGTGACTCATCTTCCGGTACTCGGATCGATTTCGGCCGGAATTCCGATTTTGGCTGAACAAAATATTGAACGAACTCTTCCGATTTCTGCGGATTTTCTGTCTTCCGGCGAGTATTTTCTTCTGAAAGTCCGGGGTGACAGTATGATTGGTGCTCATATTCTGGACGGTGATTATGTAATCGTTAAGCGCCAGAATAATGCGAATATCGGACAAATCATTGTAGCACGCATTGAGGATGAAGCAACCGTTAAGACTTTCGTTAAAATCGATGGTAAACCCTACCTGAAGCCAGAAAACGATAAATATTCTCCGATTTGCTTTGATACCGAGGACTGTCAGATTCTTGGAATCGTAACGGGCTTATTTCGATCTCAACTGTGAACGGCGGATGTATTTGCTCCGCAGTATTCTTTTCTCATTGGTTCACCGAAAATATACCGCACCTCTTCCTCGGGAACGACGGAAGCGATGGCCGATTTATAGATCAGATTTTGTGAGTTATCGTCCGACAGTATGATGGATTGATTATCAAAGCCGATAATAGTGCCTCTTCTCGCCTTCCCTGCTAACATATGAATGATTACGATATCTCCGTTCTTCCGACAGTTATTCAGAAAGATTTCCTGAAGATTTGCATTTTTAAATGAGCGAAAATCCTTCGAATGAAACGAATAATCAAAATCATGATCATTGTGATGATCATTAAGAATATGAGCAGAGGATTGGGCTATTGAATTTCCGTGATACACTTTGAGCACCTCCTTTATGAATGCAAAGACAGCGTATCATAGAAAACATAATTACATCTATATGATATATACGTAAATTTATTGTGATATATCGACGATGCGCGAAAATGCATTATGCATAATCCAATGTGATCGAATCGATGATAACCGAGTCCTCATCCGGATCGATCCAGATGGTTTCTTTCATGCTTCGAAACCATGTGATTTGTCTTTTGGCATAATTTCGCGTTCTTTGCTTTATGATTTCGATGGTTTCGTTATACGTTCTGATTCCTTCGAAGTAATCGACAAACTCCTTATATCCAATGGCCTGGACGGAGGTTTCTCCGGCAAGTGATTGATTCTCCCATATCTTTTTTACCTCGTCCTCCAGCCCTTTTGCAATCATTTGATCAACTCTTTGATCGATTCTTTGGTACAACAGATCACGGGGAAGATTAACAACAAAGATCTTAAACGGGTACTTGGGTCCTTTCTGAAGAGATGATTCACGATAACTGCTCAGAGTTCGGTTGCTCTGACGATAGACTTCCAAGGCCCGAATAATTCTTTTTGCATTATTCGGGTGTATTTTTTCTGCACTTTCGGGATCTACCCTCTTCAATTCTTCGTATGCCGAGATCCCATGATCTTTATCGTACAGCTCAGTGATCTCACGACGTATTTCCGGTATCACCGTAATCGGAGAGTACTCGATACCGTCCATTAAAGACTTCGCGTATTGACCGGTGCCGCCGCAAAAAACCGGAAGTTTTTCTTTACTGAGAAGTTCTTCGATAACACGATAGGCATCATTTAAATATCGAGCGACGGAATACTTTTCATCGGGATTTGCAATATCAATCAGGTGATGACGAATCATTTTTTGCTCGTCAACGGTCGGTTTTGCGGTTCCGATATTCATTCCTCGATAGATCTGCATGGAATCCATGGACACGAGCTCGCCGGAGAGCTCAGTGCATACCTTTATGGCGAGAGCACTTTTCCCGGAGGCAGTTGGGCCGGCAATGATCGGTATGTGAGAGATTTGTCCGATCGGAAGGGATAATAGAGGCATAGATTTCTCCCGGTGTGGTTCCGTTATTGGAAAAGACTTCTGATAATTAAATAATACGCTTAAATTCCTTATCTAGATACTTTTTCGAAAAATAAACAAACGTAGGCCTGCCATGTGGACAGGAATACGGATTTTCCAAAACGATCAACGCATCGATTAAAGAACGAACCTCTAATGGATCCAGTCGATCATGTGCTTTCACAGCGGCTTTACATGCCGAGGTTGCCAGGGCAAGAAGCATTCCGTCGTCTGATTTATTCTTGTCGTTTTTTATTTGGTCAATCAGATTTTGGATAACAGTCTGCAGTGTCTTTGTATCACATACTAAGGGTGCGTATCTTACGGCATATTCCCTTTCGCCGATCCGATCCAACTCGAAACCGATATCGTTGAATCGGGAAAGGTTGTCCTCCATAAGCATCATATCGGATAAAGACATGGAGATGACCACCGGTGAAAGTAGTTTTTGCGAAGAAACCGCGGTATCGCCTCTTCTCGCTTTTTCATGTAAAAGTTTTTCGAAAAGAATTTTCTCGTGTGCCGCATGTTGATCCATAACAATCATATTATGATCTGATTCGAAAAGAAGATAGGTTGAAAACAAAGAGCCGATGTATCGTGCGTTTGCAAGCTCTTGTAATGATTCGGATCGCGACATCGCATTTGTTTCATTTGTTTGAGGTCGGGAAAACAGTGTGCTTATATCCTGTTGAACCGATACATCATCCGAAGCATTCGTTTGGCTATTAAACGTCTCACGTTCTTCGGAAAATGGATATTTTGATTTATCATGGCTTGTTTCCGTGACGGGACGAAAAGAGATTGTAGGCTGTACAACTGTCGGTATGCTCTCAAAATCAGATTTCGTGCTTACTTTTTCGTGCTTTTCGCTTCCCTCTTCAACCAAGGACTCGGACATAAGAACTCCGCGTATCGAGTGATACACCGCCCTGAAGACCTCGGAATCATTCCAGAAGCGCACCTCGGATTTTTGAGGATGTACATTCACGTCAACAAGAGCGGACGGAACGTATATCATCAGAACCACAAAGGCATATTTTCCTTTCATAAGCAGGGTTTTGTACGCTTCGTCTATAGCGGCGGAAATCGTTTTGGAACGAATAATCCGATCATTTACAAAAACGGTTTGTTCTGATCTGCCGGATCGGGCCAAAGTCGGTCGTCCGACAAAGCCCCGTACTTTTATCTGCTCGAAATCCGACCGAACGACAATCGATTGAGATACAACGTCTTTTCCGTAAACACAGTACAGTGCTGAAACCGGATCGTTATTGCCCGGAGAGTGGAGAATCTCTTTGTCGTTTTTGGTTAAACGAAAAGAAACATCGGGACGAATTAGAACAAATCGCTCACACAGCAGGGTAATGTACTGTGCTTCCGTTTGATCTTTTTTCAGAAATTTATATCTGGCGGGGAAATTATAAAACAAATCGCGAATTTCAACACAGGTTCCCCAAACACCGCCGGACTTATCTTTTTTGATTATTTTCCCAGCCTCGGCAATCACCGTCGTTCCGAACTCGTCCCCGACTTGTCGGGAGCGAAGAACCACCCTGGATACCGCGCTGATGCTGGATAGTGCTTCTCCGCGAAATCCCATAGTGCTGAGGCTCTCCAGATCGGAAAGCTGAGATAATTTACTGGTGGCATGGCAGGAAAAAGCCGCGACTGCGTCATCTGAATCCATTCCGCACCCGTTATCCGTAACACGCATTAACTTAATGCCGCCGTCAATAATCTCAACTGTGATTACCGTAGCGCCGGCATCAAGCGAGTTTTCGACCAGTTCCTTGATAACGGAGGCGGGTCTTTCGACGACCTCGCCTGCAGCAATTCCGTTTGCTGTTGCCTGATCGAGCAACTTAATTCTTCCCATTTGTATCCTCTTCCCGATCCGTGTTATCCGGAGTTTCCTTATTCACACGATCTATCAAAGCATATAAGTAATTCAGTGATTCGAGAGGAGTCATCTTTGAAATATCAATCGTTTTTAATTCCTCCCGTATAGGGTCCTTTCGCTCGAATGCATTTCGGGCGGTAAAAATGTCCAATTGGCCGTTCATCGGTATGGATGAAAAACTATCGAAATTCTGTTCCTGACCGAAAGTATCGGAGAAAACAAACCGATTCTTTCCGGAAATATGAGCTCCTAGAATTTTCATTCTTTTCAGTTCAACCAGAACGTCGTTTGCACGCATAATCACTTCATCTGGAATACCGGCCAATCGTGCAACCTCGATTCCGTAACTATCGTCTGTTCCACCGTTTTCTATTCGGTGTAAAAAAATGACCCCTCCTTCTTTTTCCTGAACGAGAACATGCGCGTTAAATATACCCGGGATTCGGTTCTCCATTGCGTTCAACTCATGATAATGGGTGGCAAAAATGGTCCTGGCAAACATGACGGACGGATCGGCGATAAACTCGAGAATCGCCCAAGCGATGGAGAGTCCGTCAAAGGTGCTTGTCCCGCGGCCGATTTCATCCATTAATATCAAACTTCTACACGTCGCACTGCGAAGGATTGAGGACGCTTCATTCATTTCAATCATAAAAGTAGATTGTCCCGATGTGATATCATCCGAGGAGCCGATCCGTGTGAAAATACGATCTACAACGCCGATTCTAGCGTATTTTGCAGGCACAAAGCTTCCGATTTGAGCCAATAATACAATCAGTGCGACTTGTCTCATATAGGTCGATTTCCCGGACATGTTCGGTCCTGTCAGCACCATAATTCTTCTTGAATCGGCATTCATCAAAGTATCATTCGGAACAAAAGCACCGGATGAGATCATTCGCTCTACAACCGGATGTCGACCTGACTCAATAATCAGATCCGGAGAATCATCTATGATGGGACGGTTATAATTGTCGCGCTGCGCCGTTTCGGCCAACGAAGAGATAACGTCCAAAACGGCAATCCGATCCGCAGTGCAATACAGACGAAAAGCCTGGTCTGATATTTGATTGCGAATCTGAATAAAAATATCGTATTCGACGGATATTAACCGTTGTTGCGCTCCGAGAATCGTATCCTCCATGCTTTTCAACTCTTCGGTAATAAAGCGTTCCGCATTTGCCAAAGTCTGTTTTCGAATATAACCGTCCGGTACAAGGGATAAATTGCTTTTTGAAATTTCGATATAATAACCGAAAACGCGATTGTATCCGATTTTCAGATTTTTAATTCCGGTCCGCTCTCGTTCCTTTGACTCCAAATTTAAAATGAAATCCTTCCCATGCTTTGATGCCTGTTTCAGTTGGTCAACCTCTTCCGAGTAACCGGATTTTATGATTCCCGCTTCTTTGATCAATATCGGAGCATCATCGTCAATGGCATGTTCGATAAGCTCATATACATCGGATAAGCTGTCAAATTCTTCATCATTCTCCCCAAGGATTCCTTGGGTGAATTTTTGGGATACACTCTGTACATAGGGAAGTTTGGCTAATGTGTTTTTTAAATGAATCAAATCCCTCGGTGTAGCGGAAGCTAGTGCGATTTTTGAGGCGAGTCGCTCCAAATCAGAAATTCCGGTCATCGACTCAATCAGTTCCTGTCGGTTGATAAACGATTCGAGCATCTCCCCGATTGCATCTTGCCGTGAATGGATTTGGTCTACACGAACAAGAGGCTCATCCATCCAACGTCGCAAAAGACGTGATCCCATGGAGGTTACGGTTCGATCAATTGCCCAAAGCAGGCTTCCGCGTCGTGATTTGGTCCGGATGGTTTGAACGAGCTCAAGATTGGTTCGCGTGGGAATATCGATTTCCATTGAATCGGATATAGAAAATAAACGGATTTTTGATAAATGACGGACAGAAAATCGCTGAGTTTCATCAATATACCGGAGAAGCGCGCCGGATGCCGATAATGATAGGCCTCGCTCATTGGATCCGGATATGTTTGCGGATCGGTCCGGCTTTAGTCGAGACGCATTATCCGGAGAAAAATCCGAGTCCGGACGAGTTTGTACGGAAATCGAAAACAAGGATTCGATGTTTGATTTCACGGAAGTCTTACTAAAATCCGGATTGCAAATCATTTCGGACGGAGAATATTTTGAAATCAAATTGGAAAGTTGAGACTCGGTATTCCCGATAATCAACTGAGTTGCCTCAAAATCACCCGTAGTGATATCTGCCGCGGCAACGCCATATTGCATTCCGAGCCGATAAATCGACAGGATATAGTTGTTCTTCTTTTCATCAAGCGCGCCGGGATCGATTAGTGTTCCCGGAGTAAGGATGCGTGTTATTGCTCGTTTCACGATACCCTTGGCGGTAGCCGGATCTTCGATTTGATCACAAATTGCGACCTTGTAGCCTTGAGATACAAGCTTAGAAATGTACGACTGCGAAGCATGATGCGGAATTCCGCACATCGGTGCTCTCTTGTCTAATCCGCAATCTCGTCCGGTTAGTGCCAATTCGAGGACGCGCGATGCCGTGATGGCGTCATCAAGAAACATCTCATAAAAATCACCGAGACGGAACAACAGGATTGCGTCGGGACACTGTTCCTTCTGCTCCAAATATTGGAGCATCATCGGCGTTATTTTATCTCTGTTCAACGTTTCGTAGGTCAGTGGTTGTTCTTTCATAGGAATGACTCCAAACGACCTTCAATAGAAAATGTCTTTGCGTGGATCAGACGTACCATCGCCTTTTTCCCTTCGAGCCATGCTTCGTTGTCCGGGGTGATTTGAAAAGACCCATCGACTGGAAATGAATCCTCGGGAATCGTGAAATTGATCAGGCGGTTCGACGATGTTCTTCCCGTATAAACGGACTTGTTGGTATGACTGATCCCTTCAATTAGTATCTCCTCGAGATTTCCGATAACCGATTGATTTGATAATAAGCTATGGTTGTTTTGGAGATGCAACAATCTTGAAAAACGATCGGATATCACGCCAGGCGCAACTTCATCCGTAAATTTTTCAGCGGCAGTTCCCGGCCTTTTGGAGTAAATGAACGTAAAAGCAGAGTCAAAACGAACTCGTCTCATTAAATCAAGAGTCATTTCAAAATCCGCTTCGGTCTCTCCGGGAAAACCGACGATGATGTCTGTGGATATGGTTCCTTCCGGAATCTCATTTCTGTAATGCAAAGCAGTATCAAGAAAACGTTCACGCGTATAACCCCGATTCATTCTCTTTAAAACGTCGTTGCTTCCCGATTGAAACGGAAGGTGCAAATGACGTTCTACGGAAGAGTTTTTTGCCATAACATCAATTAATCGATCCGAAACATCCTTGGGATGGGAGGTCATAAACCGAATCCTCGAAAACCATTTATTTATTGCGATTTCGTTTAATAATTCAGGGAATTCGGGGGCTCCGGGCAAATCCTTTCCATAGGAATTGACATTTTGGCCTAAAAGCATCACTTCTTCATACCCTTGCTCCGAGAGTTGCTCTAACTGCGAAATAATGCGTCGATAATCACGCGAGCGCTCTCTTCCCCGCGTATACGGAACTACGCAGTAGGTACAGAAATTATTGCAACCGTACATGATCGGAACCAATGCTCTGAATCGTCTTTTTCGAAGCACAGGCAGGTCGTCATCATCCGGCAAGTAATCCTCATCGGATACGTGCACTATCTTCTGCCCTTCCGAAACGCGATGATACAACATTTCGGGCAGGGTGTGAATATCCTGGGGACCGAAGACGAGATCGACAAAATTAAAGTGTTTACGAAGACGCTCTAAGTCCGAGGATTGCTTCATCATACATCCGCATACAATAATAATCATGCGCGGATTTTCCGTCTTCAGGGCTTTAAAGTGACCCAAATTTCCAAAAAGACGTTCTTCGGCGTTCTCCCGGATTGCGCAGGTATTCAAGAGCAAAATATCCGGTGTGTTTTCATTCTCGGATAATCCCATCAACTCAAAATAACCGGCCATCTTCTCGCTGTCTGACTCGTTAAGCTGACATCCATATGTCTTAATCGAATAAGTCGGGAATCGATCGGAAGACACTTTTACGCGTCGAAATAAATCGCCGATTAAGACACAATATTCTCGCTGACGGTCCAATTCATCTTTGCTGACAATCACTCTGGACATAAGCACACTCCGGTCAAATCAATACTGATATCATATCAAAACGATGGGTATTTTGGAAATGGAGCGATATGGAGTAGAATAGAAAAGAACATTACGAATCGGAGGACAAAAAGTGACTCGTTCCGACAAGAAAAGCATCACCTCCTTTATACACAATTTTCTTGGATCTTTTCGTATAATATTCAAATGCTGTACTTCGTGCTTCGTTATTATCCTTGTGCTTTTTTCGAATTATTTTTCTGTTTCATCTCATGCATTTTTCAGCGATGGTCGATCCGTGACTTTAACCGAAGCGTCCTTCAACGCATTCGATCATGGGAAATCATCGCTTTATGAAAGCGATGATTCGGTGCCGGAAAAGACGGATTTGTTGGAAAGGAATCCGTCCGGACTGCCGGAAATTAACGGAAAGGCATTTATTCTATATGACGCCCTTTCCGGAACATTTCTCGTCGGGGATGACTGTGATACGCCTCTTTCTCCCGCCAGTACAACGAAGGTTTTAACAATTCTTTTGGCACTGGAACAATTCGATCTTGACGATACGATAACGGTTACTAAAAACATGTATGATTATATCCCGGAGGGATATGTTCGCCTTGATCTGGTGGAAGGAGAGGTTATTACTGTTCGTGACGCAATTTATGCTTCCATTCTTACATCCGCCAATGATGCCTGTTCCGCGCTTGCGATCAAGATGGGCGGCACAAAAGAGGGGTTTGCGGATATTATGAACGCCAAAGCAAAAGAAATCGGATGCAATCAAACGCATTTCACGAACCCCTTCGGATTTTCCGATCCGGAGCATCTTACCTCGGTGCACGATATGGCGTTGATTATGCAGAAAGCCCTTGAGTATGATTTTTTTAAAGAAGTCGCCACTACCTCCGTTTATGTGATTCCGCCGACGAATAAATTTTCCGGGAAAAGGACACTGAACAATGGCAATCGATTCATTTCCACAACGACCTATTCCTATGATAAGTATGTTGCGGGAAAAACCGGGTATACGGATTTGTCCGGCCATACCATCGTTGCCGCAGCCGAAAGCGACGGCAGAACACTGATCGGTGTCATATTCGGAGCGACATCGTCGGAAATTCGATATTCGAATCTGATTGATCTTTTCGAGTACGGCTTTTCCCGATTTACCACTACAGCAAATGATACAAGCGAGTATGACTCCGTTATACAAGAAATAATTATGCAGGTTGAAAATGTTGTGGAAGAATACGATCTTCATGTTTCGGATCACTCGGAAAAATTGCAGTCGTATATTACTGTAACGGCCGAGCAAGCACTCGGCGGTTACAGTACGAACGTTGACCTGTCCTGTGCACAAGTCGATCCAAACCAAACCAACCAGGTCGTATCCTTCCCGATTCATCGAATATATTCAGACGGAACAGAACTTACGGTCGGTATGCTGGATGTGACGATTTCAAAGCAATCCGAAGATGCCGGTGCGCAGGATGCGGACGCAAAGAATAATGATGAGTGGGTGAAAAAAATACAAACAGCCATTATTGCGATACTCATTGTTATCGGACTGCTGATTGCCCTATCCGTTTTCGTTAAGATTCAAAAGCGAAGAAGAGCCATTCAAAACCGTCGTCGTTCGAAAATTCTATAAAAGAATAATGTGAGTTCATTCCCCGGAAATCGTCAGCCCCTCGACGAAAAGTGAAGGAGAACCGATACTCCCGTTATCATGCGGCGGTAATAGATATAAATCCTTTGAAATATCAAGTACGGATTGAAGAAGTGAGTAAAAATTTCCGGAAACAACAATTTGATCGACGGGTCTGTCGATCACCCCGGTTTTAACCCAAAATCCTTCGCACGATAAAGAGAAATCACCGGATATGGAATTGGTTCCGGCATGGAGTCCGGACAGGTCGGTAATTAAAAGTCCGGAGTACATTGACCGCATCATTTCCGCTTTTTCTTTTTGCCCTTCCGTGACGTATAGATTCGTAGGAGAAACATTGATCGAGCCCTTATATCCGCTTCGAAAGCCGTTTCCGGTAGAAAAGACGTGATCGACGGCTGCGGTTTTTCGATTATGGAGAAAGGATTTCAGGATGCCGTTCTCAATAAGAGCCTTGCTTTGGCCGGCCACACCTTCCGAGTCGAACGGAGACGAGTACAGAGATCGCGAGAAAACGGAATCGTCGCGGATGTTTAGGATTTCGGATGAGATTTTCTCGTTTATTTTTCCGAATAAAAGGGAAAATCCTTTGTGAACCGTTTCTGCCGAGAAAATTCCACAGAATGAATCAAGCAAGTCCGCCGCCGCACGCGAGTCAAGAATTATCGGATATTTCCCCGATGAAATAGCGGTTGCACCCAACTTTTGAACGGATCTTTCTACAACATTATCGGCAATTTCGGAAATATTAAACTGATTCGGATCTCTGCCGGCCCATAGGTAATAACCATTTTTGGTTTGAGTCCCCGAAACGCAGCGGCAATCCACATAAAGGTTGAGAAGATTATAAGAAGATAAACAGTGAAGCCCCAATGTGTTTCGAATCAACTCGGTGCCTGAATTTCTGGAGATATACAGATGATCGACCGCAACAATTCTCGAATCTCTGGATAATATCAGTTCTTCGAGTTCTAATCCAAGTTGGGAAAAGAAATGAATCGGTTTATCGGCAAGCGCTTGTGAAAAATTATTAACCTCAGGATAGTTCTTCTGACCCTCAAATAAGGTCTCGCGTTCCTTTTCTTCCAGAGCAATACAGTTTTCACGTGCTTTTGTTATCAAAAAATCTGCGGATTTATCCGAGAAGGACTCGGAAAAAGAGTATCCCATTTGCTCGGATATTCGGCCACGAAATGAGATGCCTGATGTATCCGATGATTCGTACGTGGTTACTTCATGATTATGGATCTGGATCTGGGATGATTGATTTGACCCGAAATATACTTCCGATTCGATAAATCCGTCCTTTTTTGACTTCCGCAAAAGCTGATCGATAAAGAAATCCGGAATGATCCTTGAATTGCTCATGATTACTCTTCATAACCTCCGACCGTCATTTCTGATACGCGAATGGTCGGCTGTCCTACATTGGCCGGAACATTCCCGCTTACGGAACCGCAGACGCCCTGCTCAAGCTCCAGGTCATTGCCGACTCGGTCGATATTCATCAGAACTTCGCTTCCCTTGCCAATTAATGTAGCTCCGCGAACCGGTTCCATGATCGTTCCGTTTCGGATCATATACGCCTCGGTTACAGCAAAATTGAATTCTCCGGTAGACGGGTCTACCGAGCCCCCGCCCATTTTCGCCGCATAGATACCCAATTCGGTATCCGCGATGATTTGATCATGCGTATCCTTTCCGGAATCGATAAAGGTGTTTGACATTCTGGAAGTCGGTGCATAACGATAACTTTGTCTCCTGCCGGATCCTGTGGGGTCGGCATTCATTCTTCTGCCGCCGAGTCGATCCACCAAAAAACCGGTAAGGATTCCATTTTTTATCAAAAGGTTTCGTCTAGGCAGAACGGACTCATCATCAATCCGGTAGCTTCCCCACTCCCCGTCCAGTGTCGGGTCATCGATTGCGGTAACGATATCGGAGGCAATTTTTTTACCGAGCATGTCTGTAAACACAGATGCCTTAATTCCGACCGAGGTTGCTTCCAGTGCATGTCCGCAGGCTTCATGGAAAATTACTCCTCCGAATCCGTTTCCGATTACGACCGGAAATCGACCGGAAGGGCAAGGCTTTGCCTTGACCATGGTGTCTGCAATCCGAGATGCATCCGAAGCGATTTCTTCAAGATTTAATTGTTCGATGCGCTCAAACCCGCCAACAATTCCGGGAGCCTTATAACCGGTTTGCTTTTCTTGTTTGAGTGTTGCAACGGATTGAATGGCTACACGGGCCCGAAGGACACGATCTGTTACATAATTTCCTTCCGAGTTGGCGATTATGATATTTCTCTCTGAATCGGAGTAGGACGCAGAAGTCTGGGTTATTAAATTCGAGAAGTTCATTGCATGATTAGACGAGTGACGAAGCAATTCTGCCTTTCTGTCCTGACGGATAGCCAAAGGGTTAACGGAATAATCGCGAACGGCATAGTCTCTTCGCCGACTCAGCAAGAAGGATATTCCTTGCGGCGCCGAGTAAAGTTCGGCGGAAGCCTCTTGAGCAAGGCGGATAAGATTTTCTTCTCGAATATCGTTGGAGAAAACATAAATGCTTGATGTCCCGTTCAATACCCGGATTCCGACACCGAGATCAATACCGCTTGTTGCTTTCTCTACAATCCCGTTGACGGCAGAAATACCCGACGTTTTGGTTTCCTCGTAAAAAATTTCCGAGAAGTCCCCGCCCGAAGTCAATGCGGCGATAAGGACGCGTTCAACCGTGCTCCTGTTAAGCATAACCAACTCCGATCCACGAGTGTTTTATCAGAATGAAGACAGTGTATTTATTTATAATTGCGGATAATTTTCTTTGATGTCGTCTTCTCAAATTCCTTGTCACGATAGACTACTTTTCGAATTTGCTTATAGGATACCAATTGCTCGTTGATTTTTCGGCACTCCGCATCCAGCAGAGCCTGAATTGAATCCGGATCCGGATTTTCGCCGAATTTTTCGTTTATCGCATCCATATTCGGGAAAATGGTTGCGGTAACGATTATGTCATCCTTATTGTCATCTTCTCCGGTAACAAGTGATTCTGCGATATACGGAGATCTGGCGAGCAATCCTTCAATCTCCTCCGGGAAGATGTTTTTTCCGTTTTTGGAGATGATTACATTCTTTTTGCGTCCGGTAATGATGACAAAACCGTTAGCGTCAATATAGCCGAGGTCACCGGTATGGAAATAACCGTCCGAGTCTATCGCCTCGGCCGTAGCTTCCGGATTTTCATAATATCCGAGCATAACATTCGGTCCTTTTCCGATGATCTCACCAATCCCGTTCTCGTCTTTATCAATGATTTTAATATCCACACCGGGAAGCGGAAGACCGGCGGCGCGATCATTAAAATCGACATCTCGATTCAGGGCGAGAATCGGTGCGCACTCGGTGAGCCCATAACCCTGGAGACATAAAAAACCGATTTTTTGCATATCCGATAGTATCCTCGGATCAATTCCCGCTCCACCGGATATAAGCATTCGCAATTTGCCTCCGAATCCTTCGTGGATTGCGTGAAATATCTTCCGTCTTTTATCTATGCCGATAGCTCGAAGAGCTGCCGTTATTGCGAGTCCGAACTTAAATTTCCTCGCTATTTTTTTATCCGCATTCGCTTTTTTCATAATAGCGCGATGAAACATCTCCAGCATTAACGGAACAACAAGGAGAACGGTCGCCTTCGATTCCTTCAAATTTTGTGTGATATATCGTAATCCCTCGCACTGGGCAATCGTGGAACCTCTGTATATTTGACATAAAAATCCGCAAGTGCATTCATAGGTATGATGAATCGGGAGTACGGATAAGAAAACATCGGATGGATCGATGTATACCATTTGGCACATTCCTTGAAGATTCGCACAGATATTTTTCTGTGAAAGCATAACCGCTTTCGACTTATCCGTGGTTCCGCTGGTGAAAAGGAGAATAGTCATGCCTTCCGCATCGATTTCGGCATCTATAAAATCTCTGTTTCCCTTTTCGAGCAGTTTTTTCCCTTGATCAATAAGGCTCCAAAAATAGTCGGTTTTCTTTTTTCCTTCCGGTTTATCCATACAGATGAAGTGCTTAACGGTGGTAATCTTTTCCTTAATCTCGTCGATGACAGGTTGTTTTGAAGATGAGTATACAATTACATTTGCGTAAGAACGGTTTAATAAACTCGCGATTTCGTTGCTCGGAAGTTCCTTATCAATCGGAACGACAATGCCGGTTCCGTTTGTGGTGGCAAGGTACGATACGTACCATTCATATCGCGTCTCGGCCAGAATAGCGACTCGGGAGCCCTTGCCGGCCAAGTGTAAAAGAGCAGTTCCGAAGGCATCGACATCCGCTCCGTAAGCTTTGTAGGAAATGTTGGTATATTCCTCCCCCCGATTCTTCTTAATCATAAAAGCAGTTTTTTCGTTGAAAATTTTGACACTCTGACGCAACATATCTCTTAAGTCTTGGATTTCTCGTACTTCGTACATTTTTATTTTTTTCATTTTGGAATCCTTTCTCGATAAGAAATACGGCATATACATATTTTAGTATAACCGAAGGGATAGGTGGATTCAATGCTACCGAAAGTGCCTTATCCGGGCAAAGAGAATTGAAGGAGTCGCTTCCGAGCTAATTTTGCATCGGGAATACATTTTCCCAACTGCAGCCAAAAATCCGGAGAGTGGTTCATGTGATATAAATGAGTTAATTCATGGAAAACCACGTAATTAAAAAGATCATCCGGTAAATAATACAGATATCCGTTCAGAGAAATGTTTCCGAGTGAAGAGCAGGAACCCCAAGAGGTTTTTCCAAAACGGATAAAAACGCGCGAGGGCTTTTTGCCCGTATATGTTGAAAGTATGAAAAAAAACCGCAATCGAACATGATCCGACAGGATCTTCTTGTCGGAATCGGAGCAACGAGGGATAATAATCCGATCCTTTCGGGCTTGCCTTCGCTTACAAATCCAATCATATCGATGATCAACGACGTAATCCGCATACTCTCCGGATAGATATTTTGAGGAAAGCAAAACAATGTCTCCCGACTCATTTAACTTTATTGCGGTTGTCCTTCGACTCGATCGAATCCACACATACCGCAAACCGAATGATGGAGAAACCCGGATGGATTGCGATCCGCCTTTTTTCATCCGTTACAATCCGAAGGCCGCGCATAACCTTTTGAAATCGCCATTTCTGCCCGCTCCTTTGCTTTTCCTCCCAAATCGATTTGCTCCTTAATAAAAGACGGGTTTTCGGAAAGGAAAACGTCCATGTATTCGGCCGGGTTTTGCATGAAATTCAGAACCATCCGATACTGCGGCTCGGTGATTCGACCGATTGCAAGTGCGGATTCAAAGAAGTCGGGAGAAATTTGAGTCAGTGTCTGAAGTCGAATTCCATCCTTCAACAAAATCTCGCCACCACCCTGTTTACGGTCGACCACCGCAATCGTATCCGAAATGGTTGCACCGGCTTCACGAATCGCCGGTATCCAAACGCGTGTATAACTGGATGCCTCGGTGACCAGATCCGCGATATGCAGGGCCCTTTTGCCGATAAGATTCGCTTCATATGCATGGATTCCGTCCGATAAGAAATCAGCACTATAGACGGCCTGAAAATCCTTGAAAATGCAAAGATGAGGCTTTTTCAAGATGAAAGCCGGAAGAATTGAAAAAAAGAAATCGCGCCGCTCTCCGCCTGAAATGAAATCAAAATCCATATCACCGGCCTTTTTAACGATCATGTCCGTTACCTCACGGAACGAGAGCGAGCGGTCGTAGATTTTTCTCAGGTGCTCACATATCAGCCTGGGGAAAGTCAGTCGGTCACTGGACGAAGAAGATTCAATGATGGATAAAAGCTCCAGTGCCTCAATCTCATTACTCAAAAGGAAGTGGGTGTTAATATAAAAAGGCCCCAATCGACCGGATGCATACCAGAACGGTGATTTAGGATCACTAACGCGAACGGCGTCGGTTTCGAAAAGTAGATCAATGATTCTGTCGGTCATGTTCATACCCCCCATAATTTTAGTGTTCCGACGATATCGGATAAACTCTCGATATGATTTTCGGCTGTGTATTTTTCAAGATCGTTGATGATACATTCCGGCGTTGTTGGATGAACCATCGTAGCCGTTCCGATTTCAACGAGGGATGCGCCCGCGATCAAGAATTCCAATACATCCTTGTAGTTCATTATACCGCCACATCCGACCACAGGAATCGAAAGAACTCTGGAACATTCATTAACCATTCTGAGGGCAATCGGTTTGATTGCCGGGCCGGAAAGGCCGCCGGTATTGTTCTGTAATATCGGGCGGGCGGAACGGATATCAATGGCCATGCCGAGCAGAGTGTTGATTGCAACAACCGCATCCGCCCCCCCCTCCTGAGCGGCTAATGCGGTGTCCGCAATGGAAGTGACATTGGGCGTTAACTTGACCCATAAAGGGATCGAAGTAATCGAACGCACAAGAGCGACCAGATTGAATATTTCCTTCGGAGAGCTACCGATGATCATGCAGCCTTCCTTTACGTTCGGACAGGATAAATTGAGCTCTAAAATATCAATTTGATCGGAATGATCATTGAGCCGCTCAGTCATCCTTACATAGTCATCCGGATCATGTCCGGCGACATTTACAATGACTCGCGTAGAAAGAGAAGACATAAAGTCCAGATCATTTTGAAGGAAATAATCAATACCCGGATTTTGGAGGCCGACGCTGTTCAGCATGCCGGAGGGAGTTTCGGCGACTCTGCATCCGGGATTTCCGAGACGAGGAGACAAGGTCAATCCCTTGGAACAGATGCCGCCGATCCGTGAAAAACTGATGTACTCAGAAAGCTCTCGTCCAAAATTACAGGTGCCCGAGGCAAGAATGATCGGAGATTCAAAGGTAAGCGTTCCAACGGACATTCGAAGACTCACCAAACCACCTCCCTTGAATTAAAAATCGGTCCATCCGCACAGCACCTTTTATTTTCATACAAATCGTCATGATTCTTTGTTTTAATTTTACAAGTGCATACAAGACACATTCCAATGCCGCAAGCCATTCTTCGTTCAAGGGAAACGAAACAATCCAAACCAATGTTTTCCGCCCATTGGGATACGTTCTTCATCATGATTTCGGGGCCCACGGAAAGCACCGTTGCATCATTGTATTCATTCTCGTTAAGCCGGTATAGCGCATCCATTACCGTACCTCGTATTCCGACATCTCCCGTATCCGAAGTGATCATAAAACGGTCGGAAAACGCTTCGCATTCATCGACGAGACAGGAATCGGATACGCAACGAAAGCCGCAGATATAGATTGTCTGTACGTTTGCCTTTCGTGCTTCCTTTAAGGCAAAATGCAAGGGGTATACACCGGTTCCGCCGCCGACCATAATCAGTTTCTTTGCATTTTCAAGCGGGAAATAATTGCCGAGAGGGCCGAGAACGTCAACGAGTGCACCGGGTTCTAACGATCGGATCTCAGCGCTTCCCTCCCCGACTTCGCGAACGCCGATGGAAAATGTGCCGTTTATTGAATCCGTATCATTGACTCCGAAAGGTCGTTTCAGAAACTTTGAACAGGAAACATTGACAAACTGCCCCGGTCTCGACTCTTCTGCGATTTCGGGGCACCGGAACACAAGCAACGAAGAATCGCTGTTCATTGATTTATTGTCAATCAGTTCTGCACGATGTTCTTTTTTCATAGACTCCTCTATTTTACAGTATTTTATTCTCGGATGGCATCTCGTTTTTCGGAAGGGTCTCTCTTCTCGTACGAGAAACAATTTGAGAGAAGCGAGAAAGCTCGTATATTTCGAGGTCGGTCGGCTTCATTTCCGTTTCCAGGCACTCGATAACGGCAACCAGAGTATCCAGTGAGGTAATAATCGGAACTCCGTGCTCAATACAGGTTCTCCTGAGACGAAAGCCGTTATGTATCATTACCGAAGCATTCGCCTCCGTATTTACTAACAGACGAATTTTCCCGCTCATAATAATATCAATCGCGTTCGGAGATCCCTCTTCTATTTTTCGGACACTGCTCGTAGGGATTCCGTAACGATTCAGATAATTGGCGGTGCCGCCGGTTCCATACAGATGATACCCGAGCTGTATCAGTTTATCGGCAAGCGGAACCAGATCGGATTTGTCACTGTCCCGAACGGTGAGGAAAACACCCGTATCTCGTGCGGGAAATTTGAAACCGGATGCCAGAATTGCCTTGAAAAGGGCTTCGGAATATCGTGTTGAAAGACCGAGAACCTCTCCGGTACTTTTCATTTCCGGTCCGAGGCTCGCATCAACATCGTGAAGTTTTTCGAAGGAAAAGACAGGCGCTTTTACAGCATAAACCCAAGGGTAACGGGCATAAAGACCGGTTCCGTATGAAAAGTCGGCCAACTTCGCTCCAAGCATGATTCGAGTGGCGACATCCACAATCGGAATACCGGTTACTTTGCTGATATACGGAACGGTTCGGGATGATCTCGGATTCACCTCAATTACGTAAACCTCGTCGTTAAATAAAATGAACTGAATGTTGACAAGGCCGATGATATTTAATGAAGAAGCAAGTTTTCGAGTATAATCGGTGATGATGTCACGAATCCGCTCCGGAATATAGGCGGGAAAGATTGAGATCGAATCTCCGGAATGGATTCCCGCTCGCTCCAGATGCTCCATGATACCCGGAATCAGGATGTCCTCGCCGTCACAAACCGCATCCACCTCCAACTCGGTCCCGCGAAGGTATTTATCGACCAAGATGGGGTGCTCCTGTTCGACCAAATGGATGATCCGCATATACTCGATCATCTCCTCGTCATTGTATACAATGGCCATTCCCTGTCCGCCCAATACATACGAAGGTCGAACAAGAACCGGATAGGTCAAGGTCTCCGCCATGGACAGCGCTTCTTCCGCGGAAAAAACGGTTCCTCCCTGAGGTCTCTTTATTCCGTTCTCTTCAAGAATTACGTCAAATCTTCTTCGGTCTTCGGCAGCATCAACCATATCCGCGGATGTCCCGAGAATTCTGACGCCCATGTCCGAGACCGCTTTAATGAGTTTGATTGCCGTCTGACCTCCGAACTGGCATATACAACCATCCGGCTTCTCGTTTTCGATGATTGCACGAACGTCATCCGGTGTCAGAGGCTCAAAATAGAGTCGATCGGATGTATCGTAATCGGTAGAGACCGTTTCCGGGTTGTTATTTGCGATAATCGCTTCGTATCCGAGATCTCGCAGTGCCCATACCGAGTGAACCGAGCAGTAATCAAACTCAATACCTTGACCGATACGGATCGGCCCGGACCCTAAAACAAGAACTTTTTTACGATCCGTTCGTGTTGCCTCGTTGTGTGTATCGAAAGTTGAATAGTAATAGGGTGTGACCGCCTCGTACTCGCCTGCGCATGTGTCAACCATTTTATAGGTGTGAACAATCCCCATTTCTTTTCTTCTGGAAAAGACCGATTCGCGAGAGCTTCCCAGAAGAAGTGCGATATAGTAGTCCGTAAATCCCATGAGAACCGCTTGTGAGAAAAGATCATCCGGGACCGAATTCAAATTACCGTTGCTTCGTAATGACTCTTCGATGAGCACGATATTCCGAATTTTCCCGAGGAAAAATTTATCCACAAGAGTCATCTGATAGATATGCTCGATATCCTGACCTCTTCGTAAGAATTCAGCCAGGAAAAATAATCGCATATCTTCGACAATTCTCATATGGGCAAGAAGTTCTTCGTCACTCATTTCGTGGATCCGGGGAACGAAAAGTCCGTGGATGTTCATCTCAAGCGAACGGACGGCCTTCATAAGAGCGCTCTCGACCGTATTCCCGATGGACATAACCTCGCCCGTGGCTTTCATTTGTGTGCCCAGTGTTTTTTTCGCTTTAACAAATTTATCAAAGGGGAATTTGGGTATTTTCGCAACCACATAGTCGATAGCGGGCTCAAAACATGCGGTGGTTTTCCCGGTGACTTCATTTTTTATCTCATCCAATGAATAACCGCATGCTATGCGAGTCGCAACCTTAGCGATCGGGTATCCGGTCGCTTTGGACGCGAGCGCCGAAGAACGCGATAATCTCGGATTTACTTCGATGACCGCATATTCACTTTGAGTCGGATGCTGAGCAAACTGAACGTTACATCCGCCTACGATTTCAAGCTCCTCTACAATTCGAAGTGCGGAAGATCGGAGTCGCTGGTACTCAATATCCGATAGGGTTTGTGCGGGAGCGACAACGATGGAATCGCCGGTATGGATTCCTACCGGATCAAGGTTTTCCATCGAGCAGATGGCAACTTTATTCCCGTGTGCGTCCCGAACCGCTTCAAATTCAATTTCCTTCCATCCGGAAATACACTTTTCGATGAGTACCTGTCCGACCGGACTGGAGGTCAATCCGAGAGATGCCGCCTGCATGAGCTCATTTTTATCCGAAGCGATTCCGCCGCCGGTTCCGCCGAGAGTGAATGCCGGACGAACAATCACGGGGTATCCGATGTCCTCGGCGATTCGTAAGCAATCCGTAATTGAATGAGCGGTTTCCGAAGGAATGCACGGTTCGCCGATTCGAAGCATGGCTTCCCTGAAAAGCTCTCGATCTTCGCCCTTTCGAATGCTTTTTGATGACGTTCCCATTAACTGAACACCGTTTTGGGCAAGAAACCCCGATTCATATAAGAGCATTGAAAAATTCAGGCCGGTTTGTCCGCCCAGCGTTCCGAGAAGACCGTCGATATTTTCCTCAATGATAATGTTTTTGAATACATCAAATTGCAAGGGTTCAATGTAAATTCTGTCGGCTATTCCGGGATCTGTCATGATCGTCGCAGGATTGCTGTTGACCAGCACAACGTAAAACCCTTCCTGTTTGAGCGTGCGGCATGCTTGAGTGCCTGCATAGTCGAATTCGGCGGCCTGACCGATAATAATCGGACCGGAGCCGATGACCATCACTTTTTTTATGTCTGTTCTTTTCGGCATATAATCCTCCGTTTATTTGTCATCCGAAGGCAATCCCGCATACTATCCGAATTTTCTGCGTAAAGCCCCGTTTAAGTCATCTTTCATACGAAGCGCTTCATCGCGCGTTGCCGTAGAAAACTGATCCTCCTTTAGATCCGTCCTCTTCTTATATGCGCACATCAGACTCCTTGAAGCATTCACAATCGCTCCGTCACCTGAATCCGTAAATGAGCGCGCAGCAGAGTCTGAATCGCCACCTTGAGTTCCGTAGCCGGGCACAAGGATAAGGGCGTGGGGCATTCTTTTTCGAAGTGATTCTGCCTGTTCCGGCCAAGTGGCACCGACTACGGCACCGATCGAGCTTAATCCGGAATCGCCGATCAGGGGAGCGCCCCACTCGGATATTTTATCCGCGACCGCTTCATACAGAAAACGCCCGTCATCGAGCCTTAGATCCTGAAAATCGACTGCGGAAGGGTTCGAGGTTCGAACTAAAATGAACATTCCCTTTCCCCGATCCTTTGCGATACGGATAAAGGGATCAATTCCGTCTATTCCTAAATATGCATTCAATGTAATTGCATCCGCGTCGATCATTGACTCCGAATGTCCGTCCAGCAGATCCGTTTCTCCGATAATCGCCGATGCATAGGCTTGAGCGGTCGAACCGATATCATTTCGTTTTGCGTCTGCGATAACAATCATGCCTTTGCTTCTCGCGTAATCAATCGTACGCTTCAGAGTTATCATTCCGTTGATTCCATACATTTCGTAATATGCAAACTGAGTTTTCACTGCCGGAATTATGTCGTACGTTGCATCGATGAGTGCCATGTTAAAGTCAAGAATAGCCATAGCGGACGCTTTGCTCACATCCGTGATTTCGGATCGATGATGATTCAGGATGGAGGAAGGAATATAGTCCAACTTCGGGTCCAGGCCGAGAACGGTCGGGTTATTCATGTCCTTGATTTTTCCAGTTAACCGATCAGCAAAGTTCTTCATATGTGATTTGCCCTCCTTGTATGGTAAGGATACATTTCCCGACCAGCTCGTGGTTATGGAAAGGGGTGTTTCTGGATTTGCTCAGCATCTGATTTTTATCAAAAACAAACGGTGTCATCAGGTCAAAACAAGCGATATCCGCTATGGAGCCGATTTGTATGCTTCCTCGACCAAGCTTAAGAATCTCGGAGGGTTTTTCGGACATGCATTCAATCAGTCTGGAAAGAGATATTCTGCCTTTACGGACCAGGTTTGTATAGGCCAAAGCAAAAGCGGTCTCAAATCCAACGATACCCTTTTCCGCCATTGAAAACTCGATTTGTTTATCGTCCGGATGGTGTGGTGCGTGATCGGTCACGATAATGTCGATGGTTTTGTCGGCAAGTCCTTCGATTATTGCCTGTCGATCTTCTTCGGTGCGCAGCGGAGGACTCATTTTGGCGTCCGTATTGTATCCGGTAACGGCCTCCTCCGTGAGCGAAAAATAATGCGGACAGGTTTCGGCCGTGACCTTAACCCCGCGAGCTTTTGCTTCCCGAATGATTTGAACGCCGACTTTATTACTTACGTGACAAATGTGTACGGGCAGATTCAGGTATTCGGCAATGAGAAGATCCCTTGAAATCATTATGTTCTCTGCAAGCGTCGGTATGCCTCGAAGCCCCATGCGCGTGGAGAGCGGGCCCTCATTCATTGCTCCTTGAGATAGCGAAGTATCTTCGCAGTGATTCATAACGATCAAATCAAACGAGCTTGCGTATTCGATGACTTTTCTCATCAGATCGGATGGTTCAATCGGGAGTCCGTCGTTTGAAATCGCCACGATACCGGCTTCCTTCATCAGACCGATTTCAGCCAGTTCCTTCCCGCAAAGTCCCTTGCTTGCCGCACCGATCGGGAACACATTTGTAAAACCGACTTTCTTGCTTTTGGATATGATGCTCGAAACGACGGAAGCGTTGTCACAAACGGGGTTTGTATTGGGCATACAACAAACGGAGGTATAACCGCCCTTAGCCGCAGACATAGTTCCGCTTTGAATGTCTTCCTTATATTCATACCCCGGGTCTCTTAAGTGACAATGCGCATCAATCAATCCCGGGAACAGCGCGGCTCCGGAAACATCGATTTCTCTATCGGGCGGATCATTATACGGTGCGGTAATCAAGCCGTCCCGGATATAAAGATTATCGGGAGAATCCTCGCCCATGATCCGGGCATTACGAATGATTACTTTCATTGAAGATTCCTCCTTGCGATCAATAGATACAGTATAGCCATACGTACCGCGACTCCGTTTGTTACTTGCTCATTGATTACGGATTGAGGGCTGTCATATAGAATCGTGGGAAGCTCAACTCCGTGATTGCAGGGACCGGGATGCATGATGATCGCGTTGCTCTTGGCCTTTGAAAGGAGCTCGGGGAGAATCGAGAAGTACTTCGAATATTCCGCGACAGAGGGGAACAGAGAATTCGATTGGCGCTCAAGCTGAACTCGAAGACCCATTATCGCATCTGCGTCACAGATTGCCTCATCCAGTGAGCGGGCAACCTTACACCCCATCTGTTCTATACCCATCGGGATCATGGTCGGCGGACCGAAAAGGTGAACTTCCGCCCCCATTTTCGACAGTCCGATCGAGTTGCTTCGCGCGACTCTGCTGTGGGAAATATCACCGCATATTGCAATCTTGAGTCCCTTCAATGACCCGAAACGCTCTTTGAGCGTAAACATGTCAAGTAAGGCCTGTGTGGGATGCTCGTTCATCCCGTCACCTGCGTTAACAACAGATGCCTTTAAAAACGGGGCAATAAAATGCGGTGCTCCCGACTGGTTGTGCCGCATGATAATGATGTCGGTGGCCATCATATCGATGGTTCTTGCCGTGTCGAGCAGAGATTCTCCTTTGTTGACACTGCTTCCGGATGTTGAAATATTCGCACTGGAAGCCCCCATATATTTAGATGCAAGTTCAAAGGACAATCGAGTTCGTGTGCTGTTCTCGTAAAAAAGCGTGATTACGGATTTTCCTTGCAGATGGGACGTTTTTTTATTTCCGGATGTTAAAACCCGCTTCATGGTCTCGGTGGTAACAAGAATTTCCTCAATTTCATCGGTGGTAAGCTCATTTAATCCGAGAAGGTCTTTGCTGAGTAAAGTCATTTTTTCACCTCGTCACATAATATGACCCGGTCTGTACCGTCAACTTCCGAAAGCTCGACACGAATCGATTCGGAGTTGGACGTCGGAACGTTTTTACCTACATAGTCGGCACGGATCGGTAGTTGCCTGTGTCCGCGATCTACCATGATTGCCAATTGAATAGAGGCGGGTCTTCCCATGTCAAACAATGCTTCAATCGCGGCACGTACGGTGCGACCGGTGAAGAGAACATCGTCGACAAGAACTATTTTTTTGTCATTTACGTCAAACGGAATTTCCGTCCCGTTAACGATCGGATGGGCGCTGAGCATGGAAAGATCATCCCGATAAAAAGTGATATCCAGAATACCGACCGGAGGCCGATATGACTCTATCGAACCGAGCACATCCGCAATTCGTCTTGCCATCGGGACACCTCTTCTTTGGATCCCGATCACAACGAGATCATTGAGTCCCTTATTCTTCTCCACAACCTCATGCGATATGCGAGTTAAGGCTCTGGATATCGCATTTTCGTCCATCAGCACGGCCTTTTCAAATGTTTCGTACATTTTGCACTTCCCTTCACGTTCCTGCCGGGAGGACTCCTTTATATAACAAAGCCCTCCGCCGGAACCGGCTCGGAAGGCTTACAAAAACGCAAAATCTTCGAATGGATCGTCGATTTACTTATTATAACCCTTCCGGATCTCACAGGATCTCTGTTAAAAGGTATTTGTTTAGAGGATAATAAACTATTCGTTGACACTTTTCAAGTGGCTGTGATAATATTTTCTGGATGTGGGGCTGTGGCGGAATTGGCAGACGCAGCAGACTCAAAATCTGCCGATCGTGAGATTGTATGGGTTCAAGTCCCATCAGCCCCACCAGAGAATAACCGCAACTTTTTATAGGTTGCGGTTATTCTCTATTCAAAAGACCTTAGATTGGCGCTTTTCAAAACGTAAAAACCGGCCTCGCTTGAAAGAAAACCGGTTTTTTTGTGGTGGGAGGAGGTGGATTCGAACCACCGAAGTCGTAGACAACAGATTTACAGTCTGCTCCCTTTGGCCGCTCGGGAATCCTCCCATATGCTCATGTATTAAGATACGATAAAATGCGTTTGGTGGGCCTTCAGGGACTCGAACCCGGGACCGACCGGTTATGAGCCGGTTGCTCTAACCAACTGAGCTAAAGGCCCATGACGCTTTGAAGTGCCGAAATCACTTGTTTCAAAACGCAAGAGTGATTATCACACAACTTGTTCCAAGCGTCAAGACATTAATCGATTTTCGGAACCGATTTATTCAATTACTATCGGGGTCGAATATACCCGTATTTTGTAAGTAATTCCGCGGTAAGTACTCCTCCCCCCGCAGCTCCACGCAATGTGTTGTGCGAAAGACAAACAAATTTATAATCAAAAATATTGTCCTTACGCAAGCGGCCGATGGTGATACCCATCCCTTTTTCGAACGAAGAATCGAGCATGGGCTGAGGACGGTCGTTTTCCTCAACATACTTGAGAAACGGATTCGGAGCGCTCGGGAGTGCAAGTCGGACGGCTTCACCTTCAAACTCCGACCAGCGTGAACGGATTTCCTCGATCGAGGGCTTTTTCTCAAAAAGAACGCTGACCGCTGCGGTATGTCCCTCAAACACCGCGACGCGATAGCATTGAGCGGAAATAATCGGCGACGAGGTCGGAATGATTTGGTTGTTACGGATCGAACCCCAGATTTTAAGCGGCTCCTGCTCGCTTTTCTCTTCCTCCCCGCCGATATATGGGATTAAATTATTAACCATCTCCGGCCAGTCGGAAAAAGTTTTGCCTGCGCCTGAAATTGCTTGGTAGGTTGAAACAATCAGTTTTTGAATTCCGAAATCCTTAAGCGGATGAAGGGCCGGAACATAGCTTTGAATGGAACAATTCGGCTTTACGGCAATAAAACCTCGTTGGGTACCGAGTCGTTTCTTCTGATAATCGATTACGGCCGAGTGCTCCGGATTAATCTCGGGTATGATCATCGGTACATCCGGAGTTGTTCTGTGTGCCGAGTTATTCGAGACGACTGGAACTTCGCGACGGGCGATTGTTTCTTCGAATTCACGGATTTGGTCTTTCGGCATATCGACCGCACAAAAAACGAAGTCAACCTCATCAAGAAATTCGTCCAGACGATCCAAGCCGAAGACGGTCATTTTCTTAACATATTCGGGCATCGGAGCGTCAATCTTCCATCGCCCTTCCACCGCCTCCGAATACGTCTTTCCCGCAGATCGCGGAGAGGCCGCAACGGCCGAGCAGGAGAACCATGGATGTTGATCAAGCAATGCGACAAAACGTTGCCCGACAAATCCTGTCGCTCCGATGATTCCAACCTTCAATTTATGACTCATATGTTTTCGCCCTTTCGTAATGTCCGCCGCACAAGGACATATGTATTTCTTTCGAGTATGATAGCATACGTTTACTCGTTTGACAACTATATATTTCATTCCGCCACCACAATGATATGAGCGAATATTAAACGACTCATTATCCTGATTATGATAGAATCATCATAGTGATGAAAGGGTTTAAAAAGATGCCGGGCAGGGACCGAGAAATGAATACAATAGATACATTTCCGATTTTGGACCAGTATATCCATTATATGCAGGCTGTCAAGGAGCGCTCCGCTCTCACGATGAAGGAATATCGATACGACCTGGTTTTATTCTTTCGATTCATGAAACAGGACCGGGGAATGGCAACAAGTGAATCGAAACTACAGGAGATACCAATATCGGACATTGATATTGACTTTATTAAAACGATTACATCCGATGATTTATTCGTCTTTATGATCTTTCTTTCTCGAGAGAGAAAAGCATCCTCCGCAACCCGTGCTCGAAAAGCAGCTACTTTGAAATCGTTTTTCCGATATCTGTTTTTGAAGAGAAAACTGATACCGGAAGACCCGTCCTATGAGTTAGAATCACCGAAGGTCGGAAAAAGGTTGCCGAAACACCTGAACCTGGATGAAAGCATTATGCTTCTTAAAACGGCACATGAATCGAAATCTGTTTCCGCTCTTAGAGACTACTGTATGATCACCTTGTTTCTGAATTGCGGGCTTCGTCTTTCTGAGCTTCGAGGAATCAATCTGTCCGATATTAAGGAAGATACGCTGACGGTCATCGGGAAGGGTAATAAAGAACGTACCATCTACCTCAATGCGGCTTGCATTCGTGCGATCGATGATTGGATCATGAACCGGAATGAATATAAAATTAAGGACCGAGATGCATTATTCCTATCGGAACGAGGTTATCGAATCAGCCATCAAATGATCCAATACATCGTTAAGAAGCGACTGTTTGAATCGGGCATCGACACCAAAGTGTACTCGGTTCATAAACTGCGGCACACGGCCGCTACGCTGATGTATAAGTACGGACAAGTGGATATAAGAAGTCTTCAGACTATACTGGGGCATTCCAGTGTAGCCACCACACAAATATACACTCATATCGATGACCAGTCGCTTCATGAGGCGGTGGACAAAAATCCTCTTTCGAAAATTAATCCGGATACTTTCGGTTGATAATCCGTGCAATGGAAGCGATTTCTTTGGAAAGAGCCTGATAATCTTTGGGGGTAATTTGTTGTGCCGCATCCGATAACGCACACATCGGATTCGGGTGCACTTCGACGATCAGTCCGTCCGCTCCCGCCGCTATGGCCGCTAAAGAAAGAGATCGAACATATTGAGCCTTTCCGGAAGCATGACTGGGATCGACTATAACGGGCAGATGAGTTTTTGCCTTTAAAACAGGAATGGCGCTGATATCAAGGGTGCTTCTCGTTGAGGTTTCAAAAGTCCGGATCCCCCTCTCGCACATTATAATTTTGTAGTTACCCTCACTCATGACATATTCAACGGATCCGAGCCATTCGTCGATGGTTTCCGCTATGCCTCTCTTGAGCATTACCGGTATTTTTGATTTGCCGACTGCGGACAACAAACGAAAATTTTGAGCATTTCTGGCGCCAATCTGAATGACATCAACGTATTCGGATGCGTAATCAATATCGTTTTCCGATGTGATTTCGCTGATTACCAAAAGATTATAGCGGTCTGCAACTCTTCGCAATATTTTCAGGCCTTCTTTCTCAAGACCTTGAAAGGAGTATGGAGTGGTTCTGGGCTTATATGCTCCGCCCCGAAGGAAACGTGCGCCGCAGGAAGAGACAACCGAAGCCACCTGATCCACCTGCTCTTCGCTTTCTACTGCGCACGGTCCCGCCATCATGGTTAATTCATCGGCGCCGACAGAAATGCCCTTTATTTCAAAAGAGGTACCTTCGGGCCGGAATGCCCGAGAGGCCAATTTATACGATTCCATGATCGGGACTAGTTTTTCGACAGCCGGTAAAAGCTCCAAGGCGCCAGGTGCGAGTCTGGACTTGTCTCCGATAACACCGATTATTAAACGCTCTGATCCCTCAGAAACATGCGCTTTCAGGTGGCATTGATCGAGTTTTTCGAGAATTTGTTGAACCTGATCCTTTGTGGCTCCCGGCCGTACTACTATGATCATGAATCAGTCCTGCCTTTCCAAAACTACCGTTCTTCCCATACTACTTCATCCGGAAAGATCAGATATCCTCAATAAAAGCCTTATATGCGAGGAACGTCATGTACAAATCCGCTTTGCTGATTACCTCATACGGGGCATGCATGGAAAGAACGGGCACACCGCAATCCAAAACATCCAAACCGTACGAGGACATTTCCGCAGAAATTGTTCCTCCGCCTCCCTCGTCTACCTTGCCGAGCTCGCCGGTTTGCCAACGGATGTTTCTCTCGTTAAATACACGAATAACCTCGGCAATGAATTCCGAATTTGCGTCGTTTGTTCCGGATTTTCCTCTGGAACCGACATATTTCTCGAGCTTGATACCGTGTGACATGTACGCAGAGTTTTTGGGGTCGGAAACGGACGCATATTTCGGATCATATCCGTTCGATACATCAGCGGAAAGCATTTTGGCCGAAGAAAGTGCCTTTCTGTAAGATAATTCGTCGAAACTTCCGGTTGATTTTATATAAAGCTCGATCCAGAAGTTTTCGTAGATCCTTGAATTCGCGCCAGTGTTCCCATAACTGCCAATCTCTTCCTTGTCGGATAACATGCAAATAATGGTTTTACCGGGTTTTTTTTGATCGAGAATTGCAGTGAGTGCAGGATACGCGCAAACTCGGTCATCATGTCCGTAAGAAGCGATAAAGGCCCGATCAAAGCCGACATCCCTGGCTTTCATTGCAGGAACGATCTCAAGTTCGGCGCTTACAAAGTCCTTTTCAATGATTCCGTATTTCTCGTTTAGCAAAAGAAGAATCGCGACCTTGTATGCATTTTTTGTGTCCTTCTCTATAACCGGACGACCGCCGATCAGAACATTCAGGTCTTCGCCTTTTACGATGTCGGATCCTTTACGAGACATTTGTTCGGCACCGAGATGCGGAAGCAGATCGGTGATGTAAAAAACAGGGTCATGATCCTCCTCTCCGATATTCACGCTGATTTCCGTCCCGTCTTTTCGAATCATAATTCCATGAATAGCAAGGGGGATCGTCGTCCACTGATATTTCTTGATTCCGCCGTAATAGTGCGTCTTCAAGAAAACCATTTCCTCTTCCTCGAAAATCGGATTCGGTTTCAAATCCAGCCGCGGCGAATCAATGTGCGCGCCCAGCATATTGAATCCTTCCGTCATTGGACGTTTTCCGATAACGGCAAGAAGCAACCCTTTCTCCTTCACGGAATAATACACTTTGTCTCCGGGTTTCAAATCCGTATGGTTCTCAATGTTCGAAAAGCCTTTAGCTTCCGCCCGATGGATTGCTTCCTTGACAAATTCACGCTCTGTTTTTACCGTATTCAGGAATTTTTTGTATTCTTCCGCGTAACTCATTATTTTTCGTTCATCCTGCGCGGAACAGTTATCCCAAATATTCGGATATTCGGCAAGAAGATATCGATAATCCGTTTTTGCTTTTTTCTGAACCGATCTTCCGGGTTTTCCGGGTGTCGCAGATTGTTTTCCGGGCATGTTGTGCTCCTTTATCGATCAATATGTGATTCTTTTCTTCATTATTTGTCCATATATGATAACATACTTTTAGATTGATTTCTTTGATGAGGAGACGATATTTTCATGATCACGGACAGCCATGTTCATACTCTCTATTTCAGCGGAGACGGCAAAATGACCGTCGAAGAAATGCTGGAAGCCGCTTCCCGAAGCGGACTAACGTCCGTCGTGATTACCGACCATTATGATGATGATTTTCCGCACGATATGGAAGGCCCGATGACTTTTAATTTGTCGGATTACTATAGTGCTTTTTGCACGTGGACGAAAGCGTCCCGCGGGAAGATTTCTTTGAGGCTGGGCATTGAGCTGGGCTATCAACCTCAACTGGTTCAGAAGTACGCCGATCTGTCCGGGCAAATTCCTTTTGATTCCATTATATTATCCAACCACCTGTTTGAAGGAAAAGACCCATATTTCTTCAGGGACTGCTACGATAAAGAGAAGAGCGATTTGCACAACGAATATGTGAGTTCACTTGCAAATATGGCGGAGGAATCCGATTCATTCGACATTCTTGGTCATTATGATTATATCGTTCGGTATTCGCCTAAAGAAAACCCGGTTATGCGATATGCCGATTGTCCGAAAGCCTTTGACCGCCTGTTTCGGGCACTTATTTCCAAAGGTAAATCATTGGAAATCAACACGCGAACCATTCAGAAATTGAGAAAATCAGGTGTTTCGGAGATTGATTCTTTCCCGGACATCGAAATTTTAGATCAATACAGATTTCTCGGCGGCAAACGTCTGACGCTCGGTTCGGATGCGCACGAAGCATCGTCTGTCGCCGGTCTTTTCAGTGAAACGGCCCGATATCTGATCGACTTGGGGTTTCGGTATAACTTCACTTATATCAGAAGAAAAGAAAGAAAATCACGTTTCGAAGATTTTCTGAAATAAGAACAGGACGGCTGCCGGTCGTATTTCAGACATTGATCGCTTCCATTTCAAAGACATACCAGCGATCTTCCACCTCATATGTGATGACGGATACGGTCTGATACATATCCTTCCCGTCTCTTTTAAAATACAGGGTAATTTCGCATGTTGCGATCTGGTCAATAGCACTTTCGTCAACATATGATTTTTGGGATATTTCGGCTGCTTTTGCCAAAAAAGACGGGGAATCGCTGTCCGATGACAAATCCTCGGCTTTACCTGACTCCGTACCCAAGAATTCGATGCCGTTTATAAGAAGTGAGTCTTGGATTTGTTTGCCCCATTGTGCCGATTTGACCAAATCACTTTCCGCCATCATGGATACAAAACGGCTCGGAAAACATTGGAACATCAATAAGTGGTTGCCGGTGAAAACGGACTCGGAATACACTCGGGCAACATTTTCCGGCGATTCATTGATTTCATCATGTGGAACCGGGTCATTCGGTCCGGTTGATTTGCATCCGGAAAAAAGAATAAGGAGAACAGTAATCAGCACAAAAAGGATGATAGCTGATCTTCTTTTGTTCCCCACTTTAACAAAAGAAGAACGCATACGAATGCAGCGTTCTGACATTTCAAGTTCCTCCTACAAGGTAACGTTAATAAAAACATTATACACTATGTTCGTCTTCTTGTAACACATCAAAGAATACCCGTTTCGCATCCGGGATTCCGCCGTTGTTCTCGTAGTATTCTTTCAAAGCGGCTTTAACTGCCTGCTCGGCGAGAAGTGAACAATGCATCTTGATGGGCGGCAAGCCGTCTAAAGCCTCCGCTACGGCTTTATTTGTAAGTGTCAGAGCCTCGTCTATCGTTTTTCCGACAATCATTTCGGTTGCCATGCTGGATGTAGCGATTGCACTTCCGCAACCGAACGTTTTAAATTTTGCATCGATGATCCGGTCGTTTTCTATTTTGAGATACACCTTCATAATATCGCCGCACTTTGCATTTCCGACGGTTCCGGTCGCTGATGCGTCTTCAATTTCGCCCACATTTCTCGGATTCATAAAATGATCCATAACCTTATCGCTGTATAACATTTCTTTCCCTCAATTCCAATTTAATAATCGATTATTTTTTCATATCGGTTTCGTTCAGGCATTTTTCACAAATCTCATATGTCGTTTCTCGGCGATTGACGTAATCCTCATAAAGCGGTGACATCTCGCGAAGACGGTTCGCTACTTTTTCAAGAACGGGCACAATGCCGAGGACTTGCTCTTTGGTATTGTCCCGACCGATCGATATGCGTAAAGAGCCGTGTGCGATTTCGTGAGGAAGTCCAATGGCAAGAAGAACATGAGAAGGATCCAGAGACCCCGAAGTACAAGCCGAGCCGCTTGAACAGGAAAAACCATGGTGATCCAACATTAACAACAACGATTCACCTTCGATGAATTCAAAAGAAAAATTCACATTTCCCGGTAATCTTTTTTCGGGATGTCCGTTAAGCCGTACATGGGGAATCCTGTCGAGGACCGATTGGATCAATTCGTCGCGAATATCGGAAATGCGAAGCGAATAATCGGACATTTCCTCGGCGGCCAATGAAAGAGCTTTTGCAAATCCGCAAATGTATGGGAGATTTTCGGTACCCGCGCGACGGTTATGCTCCTGAGCTCCTCCGTCAAGCAAGTTTGAAAGCTTGACGCCTCTTCGCACATAAAGTGCGCCTACCCCTTTCGGAGCATATACCTTATGGCCGGACACAGACAACAAATCAACGCCCAAATCCCGAACATCAATCGGTATGGCTCCCGCCGCTTGAACGGCATCCGTATGAAATAATGCTCCTTTTTCCTTGGCGATTGCACACAGTTCCTTAACCGGCTGAATGGTACCAATCTCGTTGTTCGCCATCATAATCGAGACCAAAGCAGTGTTTTCGCGAATAGCTCGTTTCAAATCTTCCGGATTTACAAGACCGAAAGAGTCAACAGGAAGATATGTGATTTCATACCCGATTTTTTCGAGTGATTTACAAGAGTGAAGAACGGCATGATGTTCAACGGATGAGGTTATGATATGCATTTTTTGACCGAAATGATTCAGCGCGACTCCCTTGATTGCCCAGTTGTCCGATTCTGTGCCGCATGAAGTAAAATAAATCTCGCTTCCGGTCGCGTTCAGAAAATTCGCTACAGAATCTCTGGATTCTTCCAATAGTCTTTTGGCATCCTGTCCTTCCCTGTAAATCGAAGACGGATTTCCGTAGAAAGAATCCATTGTTTCCGAAACTACCGACGAAACCTCCGTTCGCACGGGTGTAGTTGCCGCATGATCCAAATATACGCGATGTGAGTATTGTGAATTCATAGAATCACCCCTCATTAATTATCCAATGTCCAGTGATAATTTACGTGAAAACAACAAGATTAGGCGTAACGAATGTTACGGATGCTCGCGATTATTTTTCCTCCAACATTCGTTTTTTATAATCGAGATATTCTTTGATTTTTTTCTCATATCCGTTTTCGCCCGGGTTGAAGTATACGGTTCCGGTCATTTCGTCCGGAAGATATTGCTGTTGGATGATATTCCCGGGAAAATCATGAGGATATTTATACCCGACCGAGTATCCGAGATCTTCCATTCCTTTTGCGGGGGCATTTCGAATGTGCATCGGAACCGAGCCGGTTCTTTTTTCCTCTACGTCTCGAAGCGCACGATCAATAGCCGTAATCGCAGAATTTGATTTCGGACTGGACGCAACCATCAGCGCGGCTTCGGACAGAAGGATTCTGGCCTCGGGCATTCCGACAGCCATAATACCCTGATAGGCAGCCATAGCGACAAGAAGAGCATTTGGATTTGCCGTGCCTACATCCTCCGAAGCACAAATCAGGATGCGTCGGGCTAAAAACTCAATATCCTCTCCCCCGTGAAGAGCTCTGGCAAGATAGAAAATGGTTGCATCCGGATCCGATCCCCGCATTGATTTGATAAAGGCACTTATGTTATCGTAGTGACTTTCGCCGTCTGCATCAAATGCAATGCTCCTCTTTTGCATGCATTCTCCGGCCACATCACGATCAATAATAATTTCGCCTTTGTCGTTCGGCCGAGTCGTCACGGATGCCAACTCCAGAGCATTCAACGCAATCCGGGCGTCTCCGTTGGAAAGATTTGCAATAAATTTCATGGCCTCCTCGGAAATTCGGATATCCTGATTTCCTAAGCCGCGATCCTGATCTGAAATAGCCATTTTCAGGATTCGAATAATATCGCTTTCGCTCAACGTATGAAGAGAAAGAACCGTTGATCTTGATATTAAGGCTTTATTGACTTCGAAAAAAGGATTCTCGGTCGTTGCACCGATAAGGATTAGTGTTCCGTCTTCCACATGGGGTAATAAGGCGTCCTGTTGTAATTTGTTGAATCGATGAATCTCATCAATAAACAAAACCGTACGGCCGGAAGGATTCATAATCGGACTTTTTGTGTCCGCTATGATTTTTTTAATTTCTGCGACTCCCGCGGTCACCGCATTTATTCGGACGAATTCCGAAGAAGTCGTATGTGCGATCAATCGGGCAAGAGCAGTTTTCCCGGTTCCGGGCGGGCCGAAAAGAATAACGGATGACAAACGGTCGGCCTCAATCATTCGTCGAAGCATCTTTCCTTCGCCGATGATATGTTGCTGACCTACATACTCCGCTAAACTTCTTGGAGCCATGCGATAGGCCAGAGGTTCCTTGTCGAAAATCGGATGAGCCAATTTGACGCCTCCGTTAATATTCGGGATACAATGGATATTTTCCCATTAATGCGGCAACCCTCGCGAGGATCTCCTCCCGGCCTGATTCAAAACGGGTCAGAGCAATGAATATCAGGTCTGCGATTTCTTTCATATCCGATTCGTTCATTCCCCTCGATGTGACTGCCGGTGTGCCGAGACGAACACCGCTTGTAATAAAAGGTTTTTCTGTATCAAAGGGTATGGCGTTCTTGTTCGATGTGATATTCACCTCATCAAGACGAAGCTGGAGATCTTTACCGGTGACGCCGGTTCCGCGAAGATCGAGCAACATCAGATGGTTATCCGTTCCGCCGGTAACTAAATTCAGATTATGATCCGTTAATCCTTCGGCCAATGCTTTTGCGTTCTTAAGTATGTTCATTTGATATGTACGGAACTCATCGGTAAGCGCTTCTTTAAAGGCAACCGCCTTGGCGGCGATTATGTGCATCAAAGGTCCTCCTTGTTGTCCCGGGAAGACTGCGGAGTCTATTTGTTTTGCGTATTTCTCTTTGCAAAGGATGATTCCGCCACGCGGACCACGTAGCGTTTTATGAGTCGTGGTGGTTACAAAATCGGCATATGGAACGGGATTCGGATGCAGTCCCGCGGCGACGAGTCCGGCGATGTGCGCCATATCAACGAACAAATAGGCCCCGCAAGCATCTGCGATTTCCCTGAATTTTCGAAAATCAATGATTCGGGGATATGCGGAAGCTCCGGCAACAATAATCTTGGGTTTGATCCGAATGGCTTGCTCATAAAGACTTTCGTAATCGATTCGGAGTGTCTCTTTTGATACCGTGTAAAACTCGGAGTGATAGGTTTTTCCCGAAACGTTTAATTTCATTCCGTGTGTCAGGTGACCTCCGTGAGCAAGATCCATACCCAAAATCGTGTCGCCCGGATCCAAAACAGCAAAATATACGGCGGTATTTGCTTGAGCTCCGGAATGCGGCTGAACATTTACGTGATCTGCGCCGAACAGCAGTGTTGCTCGCTCAATAGCCAAATTCTCGGCAACATCGACGAATTCACATCCGCCATAGTATCTTTTCCCCGGATATCCCTCCGCATATTTATTGGTAAGGGGAGATCCCGCCGCCTCCAGAACTGCCTCGCTCACAAAATTTTCCGATGCGATTAACTCGATTTTCGATCTTTGTCGATTCATTTCGTTCATGATCGAAAAATAAATCTCCGGGTCCTGTGCGCGAATATTATCAAACATAGAAAATACCTCCGAAACTCCAATGTGTACTCAACAATAATACCGAATCCGTGCCAAACGGTAAAGAACGATCTACAATTTGTAAACATGGTCCTTGGAAGGAGGATCATATTTTGATATATTTCCGCTCGAATCGATCAGTGAAAAATCGCTTTCCGTAAACTCACCGATTATCTCACAAGGGATTCCCTCGGAGATAAGCAAATTACGAACATAAGTATCATATGGCGTCGAAATCAGGAGGGATCCGGATGAAATCAGTCGCAAGGGATCGATTTTTAGTGCGGAGCACATCTCAAGCGTTGCCGGGTGAAGCGGAATCCGATCGGGATAAACATGAAGGCCGATTCCCGAATACTCCGCCATCTCATAGGCAGCTCCGAGAATTCCTCCCTCCGTCGCGTCATGCATTAACGTTACGGCGGTTTTCCTTCGAATCAACGTATTCTCTTCCCGAGCAGCACCGGATTCGTTTTCCGGAGCCAAAAATTTACCGAGGAGCGCCCCTTCCTCTACGACACTGATTTTGTGAATCAACGAACGGGCTTCTTGGATGACCGGGTCGGAAACCAGTCCATTTAATTTGTCTGAATGATTCATCGCAATAATCCATGTTCCTTCAATCGCCGCCGTTTTTGTCATCAGGAGTCGATCTCCGGGTCGCGCTTTCCCGGGAACAAACGGTTCGCTTTTCGGGATAATTCCGAATGCGGTCGATGTAACGACAAAAGAACGGACACTTTCGGTCACTTCCGTATGTCCTCCGACAATATCCACTCCGAGAGTTTCCGCCGCAACGGATGCCTGACAAACGATTGATTCAATATCATGTTTTTCCGTTCCCGCAGGAGCGAGCAGAACAATCAGAATACCGATCGGGCGAATTCCGGATGCAGAAATATCGTTACAGGAAACATGAACGGCGAGAGTGCCCGATTGTTTGCCGCCTGCGGTAATCGGATCCGATGAGGATACGAGAATCTGTTCACCCAGATCAATCCAGGCGCAATCCGATCCGATATTGGCCCCGATCATCGTACGATCCGATAATTTGGGCAGGTTGGAAAATACGATTTCCCGAAGTTCCTCGTTGGTCAGTTTTCCGATGTCCACAGGCTCCTCCGAAATCATATTCTGATATGCTCTACTGATTCAAGACCTTTTTGTACCAATTGCTCTATGTCCAGGTTTTTCTCCGCAAAAATGATATGATTCTTTTTCGGTCGTGTCTGTGGATGCTTGGCTACAAATACTGTACAGCAATCCTCAAAAGGCAATATTGATGTTTCATAGGTGCCGATTCTTCTGGCGATCTGGGTTGTGTATTCTTTATCCTGTCCGATTAGCGGACGAAAAACCGGTATCGTCGAAACCTCATCGGTGAGCACGAGCGCTTCGAGTGTCTGGCTGGCAACCTGTCCGAGACTGTCTCCGGTAATCAGTGCTTTACAGTCACATTTTACAGCAATTGACTGAGCGATGCGAATCATAATTCTTCTCATAGTGACGGTCAACATATCTTGCGGACTGTTCCGGAATAATTCAAGCTGAACGTCCGTAAAATTCACGACATACAGACCGATTTCACCCGCATACTCACGAAGGATTTGAGCCAGCCTTATGACTTTTTCCTTTGCCCGATCGCTGGTATACGGATGAGCGTGAAAATATACGGCATTCAGCTTCATTCCGCGTGAGGCCATCATATAGCCGGCAACCGGGCTGTCAATACCGCCGGAAAGCATGAGCATACCCTTTCCGGATGTTCCGACAGGAAGTCCTCTGTGCCCGTAGATGATTTTCGAATAAATGTAAATATCGTCGCGAACTTCTACAAAGAGCACAAAATCCGGGTTATGAACGTCAACGCTTAGTTCGGGAATTGCGTCCAGGATTTCCTTGCCCAGCTCTGTGCAGATCTCGGGTGATCGTAAAGGGAACTGCTTGTTTCCTCGTTTTGCATCAACTTTAAAGGTCTTGTGCCCCTCCCGATTCATCTCATCACGAACAAAAGAAAGGGAATGGTTGATTATTTCCTTCATCCCGCCGGGAAATCGAACGGCAGGGCTTACGGAAACCAATCCGAAAACCTTAGTCAATGCGTCCAGCACCTTAGTCATTGTAAAATCGTCAGCCAAAAGAGATGGGATATCTGCGATATCTTCAATCCACAGACGTGACTGGTTCTGGAAGATGGAGAACGTGCCGATATCACGCAAGGCAATCTTTACATTTGAAATTAATTGATGTTCAAAACGACCGCGGTTAAGACCTTTTAATGCGATCTCTCCGATTCGGGCAAGTATGACATTACTAATAGTACCGGTACGTTCTTCCATTACCCCTACCTAACCGATTCCGTAGATCTTAATCGTTTTTTCCAGAGCCTGACAAAAGTCTCGACAATCTTTTTCCGTCGTAAATCGGGAGAAACTGATCCGAATCGCATTTTTTGCGATTGATTCCGCAACGTCCATTGCAGATAAAACATGACTGGTTTTATTTTTTTTCGAAGCGCAGGCCGACACCGTAGATATATATATATCATGCTCTTCCAATGCGTGAAGCAAGATTTCGGAGCGAATCGACCCCAACGCAGCGTTTAGAATATATGGACTTCCGTTTTCGGGAGATAAAACGACTCCTCCCAGACAAGTTATTTTATCACACAGAATTCGTTTGCATTCACTTATAGACAATAATGATTCATCCAAACGCTCGGTTGCTTTTCGAATTGCCAGAGCAAGAGCACGAGCAAGCCACGGGCTTTCGGTACCGGATCGAAAACCGCGTTGTTGCCCCCCGCCGCAAATCAGCGGAGACATCCGCAAGCCCTTTTTTTTGTAAAGAAGGCCGACGCCTTTCACGCAATGAATTTTATGTCCGGAAAAGGAAGCGAGCTCGATATTTAGCGCACTTATATTTATTGGAAGTTTTCCGAGAGACTGAACGCAATCCAAATGAATGGCTGTTTTACGGTTTCTTGCGTTTCGTAAGGATACGAGACGATCAACGGGCAAGGTCGCTCCCGTTTCATTGTTAACGTGGGTTAATGTGATGAACAATGTGTCGTTTCGAATGCTCTTTTCCAAAAACGACCATTCCGGTTCCCCGTTTTTTTGTGTCGGAACCCAAGTAATCTCATAACCCATTTGTTCTAATCTTCGTAATGCACCGAGTGACGCCATGTGCTCTGCTTTTGTGGAGATGATGTGTTTCCCTAATCTCGGATTCGCATCCGCAAAACCAAGTAACGCCGTATTGATGGATTCACTTCCTCCGGAGGTCAATATTAATTCGTCGGCAGATACGTGAAGCTGTTTCCCGATATCATTCATTGCAACAGAAAAACGATTTTCTGAGTACATGCCGAGTCTATGTAAAGAACTCGGATTTCCGAATTGGTTCGGATCAGACAAATCCTCGCGAATAAGATCAACAACTTCCGGTAACGGCGCTGTCGTAGCCGCATTATCCAAATAGATCAGATGGTGCCTCCTAAACCTTGATTTCCGTTTGCTCGAAGGATAAATCATCTTGAGCCGTTTCAATCAGAGGACGAATACAGTTGTCCAGAAAATAGGAGACCTGCTCCGGACAACGCCCGATATATAAAAAAGGATCCGTCAATAGATCGAGCTCGGATCGATTCAGAGAAAATGCGGGATCTGATGCAATGCGTTCCAATAGATCATTGGGTCTGCCGAAAGATTTCACCTCTTTGGCTGCTTCCATTGAGTGGACGCGAATTTTTTCGTGCAGAACCTGACGATCCATACCTCGCTTTACGGATTCCATAAGAATGTTCTCCGTTACCATGAAAGGCAGTTCCTCCGATAGTCGCCGATTGATTACATGCTCGTTGACGCACAGACCGGAGGCGATGTTCTCGTAAAGTATCAAAATTGAATCGATGGAAAGAAATGCTTCCGGGATACAAAGTCTTTTGTTTGCAGAATCGTCAAGGGTTCGCTCAAACCATTGGGCAGAGGCCGTTAACGGTGGGTTAACCGATTGAGTGATCACATATCTTGATAAGGATGCGATTCGCTCACTTCTCATCGGATTTCTCTTATAGGCCATTGCAGAAGATCCGATCTGATCTTTTTCGAACGGCTCCTCAATTTCTTTCAGATGCTGAAGAAGACGAATGTCGTTGCTGAATTTTGATGCGCTTTGCGCAATGGAAGAAAGCACGTTAATTACCCTTGCGTCAATTTTTCTGGAATAGGTCTGTCCGCTTACCGGGTATAATGAAAGGCCTCCCATTTTCAAAGCGATTTTTCGATCCAATTCATCGACTTTCGCATGGTCGTTGTCAAATAAACGCAAGAAGCTTGCTTGGGTTCCTGTCGTTCCTTTGCACCCGAGAAGTTTTAGATTACCCATGACAAAGTCGAGATCTTCGATATCAAAAAGAAGATCCTGAATCCATAATGTTGCTCGCTTACCTACCGTGACCGGCTGAGCGGGCTGAAAATGTGTGAACCCGAGTGTCGGCAGATTCTTGTACCGGTCGGCGAATGCGGACAATGCCGCAATTACTCGAATCAGTCGTTTCCTTACCAACCGTAAAGCATCACGCATCAACAAGATGTCGGTATTATCTCCGACATAGCATGATGTCGCACCCAAGTGGATAATTGGTTTAGCATGGGGGCACTGAATACCAAAAGCATGAACATGAGCCATAACATCATGTCGTACCGCTTTTTCGGCTCGCTCTGCTTCGTCAAAGTTGATATCATCGGCGAATCGCTTCATTTCTTCGACTTGCTCGGGCGATATGGGCAAACCCAGTTCCATTTCGGACTCAGCCAGAGCAATCCATAGTTTTCTCCATGTCCGGAACTTTTTCTCAGGCGAAAACAGATACAACATTTCCTCACTCGCATAACGCGAGCCGAGGACATTTTCGTATTTATCGTACATCGGTAGCCTCCGAGCCGGAAAAAACCGGACAAGCGATTTCTGGTTTCAGACGAGTAATTGTTCAACCGCTATTAGTTTAGCACAAACACAAAGAACTTTTGTAGCAGTAACAATATCCGTAAGCGGAGGGAAAGAGGGTGCGATTCGAATATTTGAGTCGTTCGGATCAATGCCGTACGGAAATGTCGCACCGGCGGGAGTCAAGAGAACGCCCGCCTTTTTTGCGGTTTCGACAACAGCTTTTGCTGTGCCCGTTGGAAGAAAAAGGCTGAAAAAGTATCCGCCGAGGGGTTTGTGCCAATTTGCAATCCCGAGCCCGCTCAATTCCTCGGAGAGAATGGAATCAACAGCTTCAAATTTGGGACGAAGGATATTGGCGTGTTGATCCATTATGGCGTGAAGCGCATCAAGGTTCGGAATATAGCGAACATGCCGGAGTTGATTCAGTTTATCCGGGCCGATGGTTCGCAACGATAATTGCTTTGAGACACGAGTGATATTCTGCTCGTTTGATGCTAAACACGCGATACCGGAGCCTGCGAAAGTAATTTTCGATGTGGAAGAAAAAGCGTACACTCGATTCGGATACCCGTACTCCCGGCATAAAGAAAGAATGTTCGGGATCGATTGTCTGTGATCCGGATACAAGTTGTGGACCGCGTAGGAATTATCCCAAAAAACACGAAAATCCTTCGCTGCCGCCTTCATGGAAGCAATTCGTATGCAAACAGTTTCAGAATATATGTAACCGTCCGGATTACTGTATAAGGGAACACACCACATTCCTTTGATCGTCGGATCACTCGCTAATAGTTTTTCGACGATGTCCATGTCCGGACCATCCTTTTTCATCGGGACGGGAATCATCTCAAACCCGAGATTTTGAGTAATTGCAAAGTGTCGATCATATCCGGGAACCGGGCAAATCCATTTACGAACGTTTTCAACGGACCATGGCCGGTCGGATTCTATTTCGCCGAAAACCATCGAACGCATCAGGGTGTCATACATCATAGATAAACTGGAATTGTTACCAATCACAATCAGAGACGGATCAAAGCCCGTAATCATCGAAAACATTCGTTTGCATTCCGGCAGACCTGTCGGAACACCGTAATTTCTGCAGTCAAAGCGGTCCTCGGAAAAAGTATCTGAAGCATTGACCAGCCCGTAGATATCATTTGCAATATCCAATTGCTCTGCGCTTGGTTTTCCGCGCGTCATATCCAGAGATAGATTCATCGAGCAATATTCGTCATATCTTTTCGAAAGTTCATCTCTTAGCCGGACGAGTGATGTGCGGTCTTCGTTCGAAAGTAAATTCATTCAAAGGCCCTCCTTAATACTCGAAAAAGAAACTATTTAGTCGTACTCTTGCATCATTTTCGGTTTGAATGGAATATGATTGCACCATTATAGATGATTATGAAGGATTATGGCAAGGGCCTTGCATTCAGAACGGTCGAAATTCGGCATGTAATACCGGTATTCCCGGCGTGTAACGAACACATGCCGCCCAAAACTCCATATCATACTCAGTCATTCGATAAGATTGCACAAAATGATTGGCCGCAAGGTAAACCTTTTTTCTTTTATATGCATCAATGGTATCCTCCGGTCCTCCGAAATTGCTGTTGCTTTTTCGAAGACGCACCTCAACAAAGTAGAGAACATGCTTGCGTTTGAAAATCAAGTCAATCTCTCCGATACGATTGACACGATAGTTCCTGGTTATTTCACGAAGCCCCTTTTGAGACAAGAAATCGGAAACGGCCTCTTCCGCCCTTTTCCCCAAGCTTCGAGTTGTTTCCGGTTTTTTCGAAGACTCGTTCATATTATTAGGATAGCACGGCATATACCGATAGCAAGAAATAATGTCGACAATTGGATTTATTGAGAACCATTAAAAAAGCTCTTGAGAAAACTCAATCGATGGATTTCACTTGGACCTATCTCGTGCAATGCCGCATAATGCTCCTTGGTTCCATACCCTTTATGCTTGGAAAAACCATATCCGGGAAATTGCTTATCGTAATCACACATGATTCTGTCTCTTGTAACCTTTGCAAGAATGGAGGCGGCCGCGATTGAATTTGACTGGGCATCCCCGCGAATAATCGCTTGGTGCGGAACGGTCAATTCTTTAAGGGAAACTGCATCAATCAATACGTAATCGGGGGGAACGGAAAGCGTTTCGACACATTCGATCATCGCTTCCTTTGTAGCATTCAGAATGTTTATTTCGTCGATTCTTTTCGGAGAGGAAAATGCGATCGAATAGGCTAATGCATGGGTCGTGATTTCCGAAAAAAGCTCTTCTCTTCTTTTTTCCGATAATTTTTTAGAATCATCAAGCCCGAAAATCACCGCATCCTTGAGTATACAGGCAGCAGCAACGACCGGACCCGCCAACGGACCCCTGCCCGCTTCATCAATCCCGGTGACGTATTGATATCCGGCGGCAATGGCTTCGCGCTCATATAAGGACATTCTTTCAAATCGCTCTTTATATCGGATTTCAAGCTTCATTTTCTTCTCTCCGATTTTGGGTACAAGTGGCGTGTTCAAGGCTGATTCTGCCGATTCGTCCGCTTCTGAAATCGTCAATGAAGAGACGCGCGAAACGCTCTTCGTCGATTCGTCCACCCGACAAAATACATCCTTTCATTCGGGCAGCGCTTAAAAACGGTTCATAACACTCGCGTTGATCGTATATGCCGTTTTCAAATGAAATGCCGTAACGGGTGCTTATCATTTCCGGATAAAGCGAGTGAATCAATGATAATCCGGCAGTTGCCACCGATACGGTGTCTGTAACCTCGGACCGGATCGCTCCGGTTAAAGCAAGACATAGTCTGTTTTTGGCACTCCCCAGATTCGGCCAGAGAACGCCCGCCATGTCCATCAGTTCCATTCCGTATTCGGTACGTCCCCATTGAAAGTGACGTGTAACGCCCGGCGTGTCGCCCGTAATCGCTACCTTTCGATTGCAAAGGGAGTTCATCAGTGTCGACTTCCCGGAATTGGGAATGCCCACAACGATGGCACGGATCGGACGCCCGATCCGGCCTTTTTCCCGTGCCTTTTTCAGTTTCTCGCCGCACATCTCTTCCGCGATTCTTCGTATTTTATCAAGACCCTTTCGGTGTACCGAGTCAATTTCGACGGCAGGAGTACCCATTTTTCGAAGCATATACACCCAAAGCCGATTCTGGTCGGGGTCAGACAGATCCGATTTATTCAGCGCGATTATTCTCGGCTTACCTGCGGATATTTTTGCGAGTTCAGGATTTCTGCTTGCCTGAGGAATTCTGGAATCGCAAACCTCAATGATTACGTCGATTAACTTTAATCGATCCGATAGATCATTCAAGGCTTTTCTCATATGTCCCGGAAACCAATTGATCTGGTCTGTCATTCGAACTTCCTCCGTCTACTAATAAAATACCATAAAAAAACGCCCGGGCTTTGGGCACCGGGCATTTAATGATCCGAAAATAATTAGGATCTCTTCGCCAGTTTCTCGGTGATCTTAGCGGCTTTGCCGACACGGTCACGAAGATAATACAACTTTGCTCTTCTGATTTTACCCTTGCGAATAACCTCAATCCGATCGATGTTGGGGGAATGAACAGGAAGAGTCCGCTCAACTCCGACGCCGTATGAAAGTCTTCTGACCTTGATCGTCTCGGAAAGTCCTTGGCCCTTTCGGGCGATAACGTATCCCTCAAAAACCTGAACACGCTCACGAGCGCCTTCTTTGATTTTTAAATACATTTTAACATAATCTCCGATACTCACGTTCGGATAACTGTTGCGAAGATTATCCTGTTCAACCGCTGTAATAATATCCATTACGTTATTCCTCCTCTTCCGATAGATGTTCTTGCCGGAACACGACAGCGGACCATCCCATTAGCCTTTAGGATTTTATCACAGCATATTCAACAAAGCAAGAGCACGATTGCTTCGAAAATAGAGGATCATTTGGCATCTCCTTCCCGGTCGTTAATCTCTCTTTGAATGATGTGTTGCCACTGCTCGGCGGAGACCGGAAGGGCATGGAAAAGATCCGGTCTTTTCTTGTACGTCTCATAAATTCCTTCCGATTCCCTCCACTTTTCAATTTTTGCGTGATTGCCGTTTTTCAGGACTTCCGGAACGGGCATCCCCTCCCAAACATCCGGTTTCGTATAGTGGGGAGATTCAAGCATCCCGGTCATATGAGATTCTTTTTCAAATGCCGATGCGTCCGGAAGAACCCCGTCGATCATTCGAGAGACCGCGTCGATTACGACGCAAGCCGCGACTTCACCACCCGTTAAGACGTAATCGCCGATGGAGATTTCTTCGTCCGTAATTCGATCGATTACGCGCTGATCAATACCCTCATAATGGCCGCAAATGAACACGATATGTTCGTGTTTGGAAAGTTCGGACACGATGCTTTGATTCAGAACGCAACCCTTCGGCGTAAGGTATATTGTACGGGGTTTAGTACAAGATTCGTTTACGGCGTGTTTCCATGCTTGAAATACGGGATCGCATGCAAGAAGCATACCCTTGCCGCCGCCGTAAAGAGTGTCATCCACTTTCCGATGAGGCAGAACGGAGAAGTCGCGAATATCGACACAACGAAGATCAATGATCCCTTTTTGAATCGCATTTCCGATAACACTGACATTCATAAAGTTCTTTACCTGTTGCGGGAAAAGCGTCAGTACGGTAATAATCATAACGACATCTTCGTCCTTTTCATACTAATCCTCATAAACTTCAAAGAGCCCTGCCGGTAAGCGCAGATGAATCCGTCGTTTGGATATGTCAACATCATAAACTACGGATTTAACAAACGGAATCAACAGGTCTTTTTTATTGTTTCGTGCAACGGCAAAGACATCCGCTCCGGAAGATTGAAGGACATCCCTGATGCTTCCGAGCAATCCTTTTTCATCATCCCAAACGTCGCATCCGATCAGATCCGCTATGAAATAACTTCCCTCGGAAAGTAGAACCGCCTGCTCTCTGTCGACGGATATATACTCGCCGGAAAGCGAATGAGCTTTGTCTCTGTCGTCGATTCCTTCGAATGAAAGGATGACGAATTTTCCGGCAAGCCTTACGTTTCGAACGACAAAGCTCCGGTCCGATCGCTCATCTTCAAACAACAAAAATACTTCGGACAAATCGAAAAAACGACGCGCATCATCCGTAATCGGAAAAACCTTGATTTCTCCGTGAACGCCATGCGCGCCGATTATTTTCCCAATGACGATATTTTGTTTCATCCGATGATATCCACTACCACTCTTTTTCCTTCACGGATATATTTGGCTTTCATAATCGTGCGGATTGCTTGCGCACGCCTTCCGCCCTTCCCGATGATTTTTCCCATATCTTCCGGCGCGACGGATAATTCAAGTATGATCGTATTTCCTCGGTCCGTTTCCTTGACGGAAACGTCCTCTGGTTTTGAAACCAATGTTCTGGCAATGGATGTTAGTAATTCACTCATTACGAATCGGCAATCGATAGGATACCGAATGCGCTCCTCCTTTCCTTATTTCACAGCGAAAGGTCTACGAAATCGCTCCGCTTTTCTTTAAAAGACTGCGCACGGTTTCCGTAGGCTGTGCTCCGTTTTTAATCCATCTCTGAGCGGCATCGTTATCGATTTTTATATCCGCCGGATCGGACAAAGGATTGTAGGTACCGATTTCTTCGATGAAGCGTCCGTCTCTGGGCGAGCGTGAATCCGCTACGACTACGCGATAGAAAGCCGCCTTCTTTGCTCCGATTCTCTTAAGTCTGATTTTTACTGCCATTTTTTTATTCCTCCCGGCCGAAGCCAAAAATATATTCACGCATTTGCGTAAATCACGTCAAAACGGAAAGCCGCTCATCGGAAATCCTCCCCGACGCTTTCCTTTATTCATTTTCGAGAAACGCTTCATCAATTGAGATGATTGCTCATATTGACGAATCAGTTGATTCACCTGTTGAACCGTTGTACCCGAACCGGCGGCAATCCGCCTTCTTCGTGTAGCGTTCAATATGTTCGGGAATCTTCTCTCTTTTATTGTCATCGATCGAATGATTGCCATGTTTAAATCAATAATTCGCTCATCCAGATCCTCTTCCTTCACTTTGCCCGAGGCACCGGGAATCATCCCGATCATATCCTTTACGGAACCCATTTTTTGAATTTGTTCGAATTGTGAGAGCATATCTTCTAAGTTAAACGTGTTTCTGAGCAGTCGCTCCATCGTATTGCGGGCCTGATCCTCGTCAAATTGAGACTGCGCCTTTTCGATTAAAGACAAAACATCGCCCATTCCGAGAATACGACCGGCCATGCGATCAGGATAATAATCCTCAATATCTTCGATCTTTTCACCGACACAGATCAACTTAATCGGTTTACCAGTAATTTTTCGAATCGAAAGAGCGGCGCCTCCGCGAGCGTCACCGTCGAGTTTTGTCATAATAAAGCCGTCCAGTCCGATTGCTTTTTCAAAAGCTAATGCAACGGATACGGCTTCCTGTCCGATCATCGCATCGACAATCAACAGTTTTTCGGTCGGGTTGATCGCCTTTTCGATATCCTTAAGTTCATTCATCATCTCTTCATCCATCGTTGTACGACCGGCTGTATCAACGATTAAGGTATCGCAAAGAAGATACTTTGCCCGCTCTACTGCTTTTTTGGCTATTTTTACGGCGGACTTTTCTTCCGGAAGGATAAAAGAAGGCACGTCAACCTTCCGCGCAAGAACTTCCAGTTGTAATGCGGCTGCGGGTCGATGCACATCAACGGATGTAACCATCGGCTTCTTACCGTCCGATTTCAGAAGCCGAGCCAATTTGGCCGCGGTTGTTGTTTTCCCCGCGCCCTGGAGACCATAAAGGATAATCACCGTAAAACCGGAGGGGGAAACATGAATCTTGTTCTGTTCGGAACCAAGGAGTTCAACGAGAGAATCATGTACGATTTTCACTATTTGCTGGCCGGGCGTCAGGCTTTGAAAAATCTCCTGTCCCTTGCACTTGTCCGTCATCGCGGCAATAAATTCTTTGACAACCGCATAGTTCACATCCGCCTCAAGAAGAGCCATGCGAATTTCCTTCATCATATCCTTGATGTCCTGTTCGGTTACGCGAGCCTTCCCGCGCATTTTAGATACGATTCCCTGAAGTTTGGATGAAAGACCTTCAAGCATGCCGGATCCTTTCTATAATTGATCGATAATGCTTCTCATCACGATCCGCGCATCGTCGTAGTTATGATTGTCAAGCAACTGAATCGCGGTAGTAATTGATTTTTTATGTTCCAAAAATCGTAAAACCAGCCCGAGCTTCTCTTCATATTGAGTTAACCGCAACAAACCGCGATGAATCGAATCGTGTACAGCCTGTCGTGAAACGCCTTCAATATCGGCAATTTCAGATAAGGACATGTCCTCGGAAAAATAGAGATCCATAAATAACCGGTTTCTTTCGGTCAACAGATTGCCGTAAAAATCAATAAGTAACCCTGCTCGCACCGGATCCATATGTGCCTCCGAACGCTTCACCTTCGGTTACTATACAGAAAGACGGATCAGGTGTCAAGTGCTCATGCTTGTCACATGTCCATTTATGAATTCGGCAACAAGGAGCGGACAAAAATCTCCGGGTCAAAGTTAACCAGATCCTCCGCAGATTCTCCGAGTCCGGCCAGAAGAATCGGGGATTTAGCCTTATGAGCGACTGCGATGGCGACCCCGCCTTTCGCACTGCCATCAAGCTTGGTGATTACCATACCGTGGATATCGATCGCGTTTGAAAAAACTTCTGCTTGGATTACCGCGTTTTGCCCGGTGGTCGCATCAATGACGAGTAATGCTTTGATGCTAGATGATGGTGCTTCTCGATACACAACTTTTGAAATTTTTGAAAGCTCATCCATCAGGTTTTGCTTATTGTGCAATCTTCCCGCAGTATCGATAATCAAAACATCCACACGTCTAGAGATTGCGGCATGAACGGCATCATAACATACCGCGGCAGGATCGGATCCGATTGTTTGAGCAATAACGGGCGTGTTGGTACGTTCTCCCCAAACCTGAAGTTGTTCAATGGCTGCGGCTCGAAAAGTATCCGCAGCTGCCAACATGACCTTTTTGCCCTCCCCTTTATACCTTAGACAGAGTTTACCCGCAGTTGTCGTTTTCCCCGTCCCGTTTACTCCGACAAGCAAAATAATATTGAGGGTATTTTCTTCGATGTGAAGCTCGGTTTTTTCGCCGAGAATCTTTAACATTTGATTATTCATCGCAAATAGGACCGAATCGACGGAATCGTCACCGGTTTGTCGAATGTGATGGCGAACAGAATCCATAATTTGAAGACTTGCCCCGACTCCGACATCGGCTTGAACCAAAAGCGCTTCCAGTTCATCCAGCATATCTTCGTCATATCTGCCGAGACCGGCGGAAATTTTTGTAAAACCCTCCGCGACAAAGCCTCTGGTTTTTAATAATCCGTTTTTAAATGACTCGAATATTCCCATGCACACCTCCCGGATTTTTTCAATCCATATCGACGGATACTATGATTGATCCAGTCTCATGGACAATATCTTCGATATGCCTCTTTCTTGCATCGTTACCCCGTACATCCGATCACATGCTTCCATTGTACCTTTTCGATGAGTAACCAAAATAAACTGAGATTTTGATGTGTATCTGCGAACAAATTCCGTGAAACGATTGATATTCACATCATCGAGAGCCGCCTCCACCTCGTCGAGGACGCAGAAGGGTGATGGGCGCAGTTGAAGAATCGCAAACAGAATCGCGATGGCGGTCAGACATCGCTCGCCGCCGGAAAGAAGAGAAATGCTCTGCAGACGTTTTCCCGGAGGCTGAGCACGAATGTCAATATTACAGGACAGTACGTCTTCCTGATCATCCAGAATAATTTCAGCGGTCCCGCCATTGAATAGGTCCGAGAAGACGGAGTTAAAATTATCGTTGATAATTGAAAAATGCTCGAGGAATTGCCGCCGCATTTCACTAACAAGATTGTTGATTACATTTTGAAGATCCGCCCTTGCCTTTTCGATGTCGTCTTTTTGCTTATTAAGAAACTCATAACGTTCGTTCACTCTTGTAAATTCATCGATCGCGTTCGCGTTGACCGGACCGATTTCTCTGATTTCATTACGCAACTCCGCAATTCGTTTTTGAATGGAAGATACGCCCTCGATCTCCAAACGATAGGATTGCGCATTGTCATACGTTATTTCATGCTCCTCCCACAGACGATTCTTATAATCATCAATCTCGGAAAGGAAACGCTCTCGCTTGGCTTCCATCTTCGCATGTTCGGTCTGAAAATGCGATAATCGGGATGATGCCTGCGACAGTCGATCAATGAACCCCGATAGTTGTTGCTCAATTTCTTCCTTTGTTATAACGAGATCTTTGATTTGGGCCGTGATCTGATCCTCTTTGAGCATCAATTCATCGCGAATCGCTGTCTTAATCTCTTCTTCTTTGCCTAATCGGACGACTTCGGATTTTGCATGCTCCCTTTCTTCAAGCAATTTCTTAAGACCTGCGGAAAACCCTTGTTTTTCTTGCTTTAAAAGATCCAGGACTTCTTCCGATCCGGTCAGAGAAATAGCCACCGATTCTGAGGAGATTTTCATGTCGGATATGTCTGAGCGTAAATTATCAAGTCGGGCTTGTACCGCTGCCTTTTCTTCGTCCGATTTAGAAAGAGATGAACGTAAAGAAATCATCTCCGTATCTTTTTCCGAAACGGATTGATCGAGTTCTTCCATGTCGTTTTGGATGGAAATTCGTTTCGTTGAGATTGAATCCAATTCCTTTTCTACGATAGCCAATCGTTTCTCGATACGATCGGAATCATCTCGTAACCCCTTGCACTCGGACTCCGCCTTTGCGACGAGTACCATTTGTTCACGAATCAGATGATCAAGTTCAAGCGAATTTCGAGCACATTCATTTATTCTATCGTTACTATCTTTTGTTAATTCGTCGCATTTTAAAATTTCTTCATCAACCGCAAGAATACGTTCGGATAGTTCCTCCAGCTCTCTGCCTCTTCCCAGAATTCCGGTTCCCTGTCTTCGAATGCTTCCCCCGGTAAGCGATCCGCCGGGGTTAACAACATCGCCCTCTTTTGTTACCAGACGAAATGAATAATCGGTTAAACGAGCAATATCAATAGCGTTGCTTAAATGATCAACAATGATAATCCTTCCGAGCAAATTTCCGACAATCCCGCTTAATGAAGAATCGTATGATACTAAATCAGAAGCAACACCGATAAATCCCTTTTGCTTTTGAGCGGTTTGCTTCATTTTTGATTCCAGGCTTCTCGGGCGTATTACGGAAATGGGTAAAAATGTGGCTCTGCCGTAATGTTTTTCCTTTAAATACGCGATGATTTCTTTCGCCTCATCCTCGTTATTTGTGACAATATGATGGATCGATTGACCCAGAGCGATTTCAATGGCGGTTTCGTATTGTTTTTCGACTCGAATAAGATCGCCCACGATTCCGACAATCTTTTTGAACAAAGATTCATCTTTTTCCGCATCGGCAAACAAGCGTCGGACCGGCTCCTGATAACCTTCCTTGCCGGCTTCCAGCTCGGTAAGGGTTCTTTTTCGAAAAGAGAGATTCTCCTTCTCTCTTAGTTTTACTTCTCGAGACGACCGGTATTCCTCTGCGGTGTCACGCAAAATCTCCAGTTGGTCTCTGGCCTTATTGTGGGCATCCTTCGTATTCGCTAAATGAGCGGTAACAGAATGAAGCTTCGATTCCGATTCATCGAGCATCGCAGATAATTTGTCTTTTTCGGAAATTAACACGACTCGTTCATTGGTAAGCGATTTGATGTTTGAGTCAAAAAGCATACGCTCTGATATCATTGTTTGGTATTGATTCCGTAATTCAAAAATTTCTTCCGAAAGCGTCTCTGCTTGTATTTTAGATTCGTTGATTCTTCGGTGGGCCTGATCGATATGTACAAGCAGTTCTTTCATTTCAGATTCTTTAGTTTGGAGCTCAATGTCATACTTTTCTTTTTGTGAAAGCAATTTTGAAATTTTTATTTCCTGATCCTTGATTCGTGCATCCAGACGATCGATTTCATTGCGGGCATTTCCGTCCTCTCCGTCTCCTATAAGCAATCGATCTCTGAGTTGCTTTTTCCGGTCTATGATTACGGCAAGATCGCTTAATACTTTGTGAATATCGGAGGATGCGTCGGATTTCTTATCACGTAGTTCCTCTAACCGCACCTCAATGTCCGATGATTTTTCTGTAAGCGCCCTGTTTTTATCCCGTAATTCGATAATTGCATCTTCCTGTATGCGAATTTCCTCGAGTATATCGGAGTATTCGTCTCCCGATGATGATAAGAAAGCCTGGTTTCGATCGATCATATGGAGGGTAAGACCGATATCCAACTCTTTCCATTCCGTATACGTTCGATGATAAAAACGTGCCTTTTCCGCTTGTGATTTAAGCGGTTCAATCTGTTCCGAAAGTTCGCTCAGAATGTCACTGATTCGAATCAAATTTTGCTCAGAGGCAAGAAGCTTTCGCTCTGCTTCTTCTTTTCTAACCTTATATTTAACGATGCCCGAAGCCTCTTCCAACACTTTTCTTCTGTCTTCCGACCGCGAACTGAGAATGTCGTCAATTCGACCCTGTCCGACAATGGAATATCCGTCCTTTCCGAGACCTGTATCCATAAAAAGTTGAACAATGTCCTTAAGTCGGCAGTTGACTCGGTTAATCTGGTATTCGCTTTCTCCGGAGCGGTACAACCTTCGTGTAATCTGAACTTCGGAAAAATCGATTTCTAAAACGCCGTCCGAATTATCAATGGTAATCGAAACCTCGGCATAATTCATCGCACGTCTGGATTGGGTTCCGTTAAAGATAACATCCTCCATTTTTCCGCCGCGCAAGGTTCGAACGCTTTGTTCGCCGAGAACCCAACGAACGGCGTCGGTAACGTTTGATTTGCCGCTACCGTTCGGTCCGACGATCGCAGTCATCCCTTTATCAAATTCGATCAGGGTATATTCGGGAAAAGACTTAAAGCCTTGGATTTCAATTTTTTTAAGATGCATTAAGCAGAATCCTTCCGCGCTTTGTACAGAATAAGATTATATACCAAAATCAGGGGATTGTGAAAAAGAAGAAGGTTTTATCCGAATGTTTTATCTAAAAAAATCATCGGGCGACTTTTGGGTATCGATACGATCCATAGCATCTCGAGCCGCTTCCTGTTCGGCAGATTTTTTGCTCTGTCCGTAACCCTTTCCGATTATTTTCTCGTCAAGAAGAACCGCCGCCGTATAAGTACGATTATGCACCGGACCGTTCTCATCAAGAATCACAAAGGATAAAGGGTTTTCTGAAAAACCGCTTTGGGACCATTCAAGCAACCGGCTCTTATAATCAAAAATCAATGATCCGGCAATCGCCCGTTCAATTGATTCATTCATAACGGAAAGAATCGTCTTTTGAACGGCGCTGAACCCGCCGTCTAGGTATACCGCGCCAAAAACAGCCTCCAAAGCATTGGAAAGGTTTGAAGGCTTGTTTCTGCCTCCCGATGCGTCCTCTCCCTTTCCGAGCAAAAGAATGCCCGGTATTCCGAGCCTCCCGGCAATTTCGGCAAGCATTTCCTCACAAACAATCAATGCTCGGGTTTTGGAAAGATAGCCCTCGTTTTTTCGCCATTTTCTTCGATATAATTCATCGGCGATAACGAAACCCAATACACCGTCACCCAAGAATTCAAGACGCTCATTATCGGAAATTTTCCCTTCCTTATATTCATACGCATATGATGAATGGGTTAATGCGGTAATCAAATAATTTGTTTTCAGAAAATGATATCCCAAACACCGCTGAAAGGAATGAAGTTCTTCTGCAGGAATCGGATGTGTCATGAGTGCCGTGTCCCCCTTAAGCAAAAAGCTCCCTTTCGGGAGCTCAAGTGCGACAGTATCCGAAAATTACTGCGAATTCGTTTTAATAAAATCGATCGCGTCTCCAACCGTTTTGATCCGCTCAGCCTCTTCATCAGGAATCGAAATTCCGAACTCTTGCTCCATGGCCATAACGAGCTCAACCATATCAAGTGAATCGGCATTCAAGTCATCGATTAAACTTGATTCCGGAGAAATCGAATCTCCGTCAATACCTAGTTGTTCAATGAGAATCGCCTTTACGTTTTCAAAAATCGGATCTCCTGACATCTGCATACCTCCTGAATGACTACAAACTATCTGTTACATTGTTTGTAGCCGAACCAGAAGAAAAAGTCAATACATATATCAAAAGTTAGGGAAATATAATTTGAAAATCAAACTATTCCTTTGTTTCTTTGAGAAATGATCGGTTACGGATTAAATAATCCAGCCCGGAAATGATAGTCATTACAATCGAAACGGCAACAAATATATTCCCGCATAAACGCACCCCCGCCTCGATTGATTCGACAGAAAGCGAAGGAAATATCAACCCGGTCCAGAATACGAACAGGGACTCGAAAAACAAAAATATTATGGCAATCATCTGTGTTACGGTTTTAATTTTACCAATCATCTCGGCAGCCATGATCAATCCGCTTTTGCTGGCTACTAATCGTAAGCCGGTCACCATGAATTCGCGCAACACAATAATTACAACCAGAAAAGACGAAATCCGATCTCTTTCCACAAAACCGACAAGGACAGAAATTACCAGCATTTTATCGGCCAGAGAATCAAGAAATTTCCCGAGATTCGTAATCATTTTATATTTTCTGGCAATCATTCCGTCCGCCAAATCGGTCAGAGCGGCAATGACAAAAAGAGTTCCTGATACGAGCAATCCATAGTTGTTTACAAAATCGTTCCAGTGCACCGGCCGCAGTCCGAATACGCTGATCGGAAGCATGAAGAAAAGGATTAAGGGAATTAAAATAATACGAAAAACGGAAAGCTTATTCGGTAAATTCATTAACAGTTACTCCAGTCATATCATAAGCGGAACAATCAACGATTGAAACGTTATATTTCCCGCCGATTATCAGTGGCGAGGAGGTTGCCAGAACATGAATTACGGGATCGACCTCAGGAGCTTCCCCGTACGACCTCCCAATGTAGAATATACCATCATCCGAAACAGAATCAATAGTAACCTGAAATGTTGACCCTAAACGTTTCTGATTGGACAGATATGAAATCTCCTTTTGTATCGTCATTAATTGATTGAATCGTTCCAAAGCAATGCTTTCCGGGACCGGATCCTTCATGTCGGCTGCGCGTGTTCCTTCCTCCGATGAGAAAATAAAACATCCCAGACGATCAAACCTCCAAAAACGCACCATATCGGATAAAGCATGAAACTCCTCGTCCGTTTCCCCAGGGAAGCCGACGATCACGGTTGAACGCAAAATAATGTCCGGCATTTCGTTTCTCAGCTTGTCTATGACCGATGAAATCCCTGCCGTTCGATCTTTTCTACCCATACGCCTGAGAACGCCGTCATCCCCGTGCTGGACCGGAATATCAAGATAGTGAGCAACCTTTGAATTATTCTTCATCTCATAGATTAAATCGTCTGTAATTCCGTCTATGTACGCATACATGATTCGAATCGAATCAATCCCATCGATTTTCGATATTTCACGAATCAAATCAGGCAAAATCAGTTTTTTATATAAATCCTTACCATAGGAGGTCGTATCCTGACCGGCCAGGATGATTTCCTTGTAACCCTGACCGGACAGAATGATTGCTTCCTTGACAATATCTTCCATCGGACGGGATTGAAAAGGACCTCTGATTATCGGAATCGCGCAGTAAGCGCATGCGTTGGAGCAACCCTCGGAAATTTTTAACCAAGCATACGGGAATGTTGATACATTTCGGCCCAGAGCCAAATGTTCCGTTCCTCCGGGTTTTGAGACATATTTTAAGGATATGTTGCACGAGTCGGAAAGAAGTCTTTTGATTACGTCTGCAATGTTTTGATAATGACCGGTTCCCAGAACAGCATCCACTTCAGGCAGATCCGATAGTATCTCATTCGGATAGCGCTGAGACAGACAGCCGGTCACAATGATTTTCGATGCCTTCCCCAAAGGCTTTTTGTAATCCGCCGCCTCCAAAATCGTATCTATTGCTTCCCTTTTTGCGGACTCGATAAACCCGCAGGTGTTGATTACGATAACATCGGCTTGATCCATCGACGGGACAAGTTGATATCCTTCATTTTCCAGAATAGACGACATGCACTCGGCATCAACCAAATTTTTGGAACATCCCAGCGTTATTATCGATACTTTCACCGGCGAAGATTGTCCGATCATAATGCATTCCGTTCGTCCGAATCGGAATCAAAAACTTCCGTAAAAAAACGATTCAGAGTATGAAGAATCAAATCATAAGAATATCCGCGACTTTTCAGTAGATTCGCGGTCTTTTTGAAAACGACACGGTAATCCTCGCTTAACAGCTCAATCGGGCCTTCGCCATGGAAATGATCCCGCAAAAGTGAAAGGATTGTCTCGGAGTCGCTCGGCACTGCTTCCATTTGGGAATCAACAACATGTTCGGGAATTCCGCTCGATAAAAGTCGCGATCTTAATCGAAGCCTTCCTTCTGAATTTTTTCCTTTTCTGGAGGCGATAATGGATCGGGCAACCCCTTGATCGTTGATATAACCTGCGTCGGATAAGTCTTCGAGCACCTTGTTTATAACACTTTCAGGAATGCCCTTCTTTTCCAGATGAGATCGAACCTTCCCGCATGTTTTGTTGGAAATTCCTATGTATTTCACCGCAAGTTCGCGGGCGTGTCGGTAATTATCTGTATTTTGATCGATCAAAACCGTCTCCTCATGCCGAAAAAATTAAATGTAATGATTCTATTTTACAAGTCGATTCCAAGGATCTCCGAATCAACCGAATCCTCGGTGTTATCCTGTTCCTCGTCAACGGAAACCAGAATGTTTTCTCGGATTAAATTTTCTAATTCATCCCTAATTTCCGGATGCTCCTTTAGAAAGGTTCGGGCATTATCTTTCCCCTGCCCGATTCTTTCTCCCTTGTAGGAAAACCACGCACCGCTTTTTTCCACGATGTCCCTTGTAACCGCAAGATCCAGAATACATCCTTCTTTGGAAATGCCTTCTCCGTAAAGAATATCGAATTCTGCTTCTTTAAACGGCGGGGCAACCTTGTTCTTTACCACCTTAACCCGAGTGTGATTTCCGATAATTTCGTTTCCGACCCGAAGACTCTCGGTCCGTCGGACATCCAATCGTACCGAGGAGTAAAACTTCAAAGCTCGTCCGCCGGGAGTCGTTTCCGGATTTCCGAACATAATACCAACCTTCTCCCGCAACTGATTGATAAATATACAAACGGTACTGGACTTGCTGATCACTCCGGCAAGCTTTCTAAGCGCCTGAGACATCAGTCTGGCCTGAAGACCGACATGAGAATCGCCCATTTCACCGTCAATTTCGGCTTTCGGCACCAGTGCCGCTACCGAATCGACTACTACAACATCCACCGCTCCGCTTCGAACCAGTGCCTCTGTAATTTCAAGAGCCTGCTCTCCGGTATCCGGTTGTGAAACAATCAAGTCATCAATGTTTACTCCGATCCTTTCCGCATAGGTAGGATCCAAAGCGTGTTCTGCATCAATAAAGGCTGCCGTGCCGCCTGCTTTCTGGGCTTCGGCAACGATATGTAATGCCACAGTCGTTTTACCCGAAGACTCCGGTCCGAAAATCTCTATAACTCTTCCCTTCGGCACTCCGCCGATGCCGAGAGCGAGATCCAGTGTCAGCGCACCGGTCGGAATCGACTCGATTTGCATATTCACTCGCTCTCCGAGTTTCATAATCGCTCCCTTGCCGAATTGCTTTTCAATCTGGAGCAGGGCCGAATCCAAAGCTTTCTCTCGCTCGGAATTCGATTTCTGAGATATTTCTTGCGTGGACTTTCCCGGAGCCTTGTTTGACTTAGCCATGAGTTCCTCCTTAACGAACATACGTTCTTATTAATATCAATTATACGAATAGTTTATTCAATCGTCAACCGAAATAATCACTTGTTTTCGACAAATCATCCCGCTTATCCGTCATTACTTATCGGCAGGCTTTTCGTTTCCGGATCGGAATCTGCGTGCAATACGATTCACGGATGATCGTAATTCAGGCATCTTAAGAAGATATGCGCATATAAGATAGATTAGAAGACCAAAAACGGCACGAGCAGCAACATATAGGATTTCGGAAATCTTTCCCGTCGGAATGAAAGGAATTTTGTTTGCAAGATACAGAGCGACCACCATAAACAAGAGACACAGCGATGATTTGAGGGCAAATCGAAGTAAGTGTTTCGGAGCCAATTCTTTGTCTTTTCGAAAAAATAATGAAAGAAATACTGCAGAGATAAAACTGGCGACAGAATATGAAACGGTAAGGACGAGCGGGGTCGGATAAATCGAAAGCAAAAAGAAATTCAAAATAAAAACAACCGCCAGATTAATAATGCCCGAAATTAGCGGAACGTAGGTTTTACCGATCGCGAAATATGCCTGATTGTATATAAATATAACGGTATGAATAATGACCGCAGCAGAATAACCGAGTAGCAATTGTGAAGCAAGGATAACACGGTCGGCCGTATAATAACTGTTCCAACGAAACACAGCCGATACGATATCCGCAGGCATCATAATCAGAAGGGCGGTCATCGGAACCGTCAAAAATAAAGCGTTCCTGAGAGAAGAAGACAACAGATCCGAAGCCAAATCCTTTCGTCCACCGGCGAAGTGGGAAGCAACAGACGGGAGCATGACAGTACCCACTCCGACGGCAAAGATTCCATAGGGCAATTGCCATAGAGTGACCGCATTCCGAAGAGGGAACTGAATCATTTCCGGAAAAGAGGACGCAAACGAACTGATAACAATGGTATTGATTTGAATGATTGCGGAGGAAACAAGAATCGGAACGGCCAAAAAGAAAATGGTTTTGAAGCCGTCATCGTTGATTCGTAAACTGAAACGAAATGAATTCAGATACGTAAATCCAACAGCAAGCTGAAATAGAAAATATCCGAGTGCCGAAAGCATAATCCCGATGACGCAACGATACAAAGCGGACTCGCTCGGGCCTCCGAAAAACAGGATTGACAGGAGAACGAGCACATTATATACGGTCGGCCCCATGGCTGTTGCGGTAAATTTTTTATACGCGTTCAATATGCCGATTGAAAAGGCGGCAAGCATCATGAAAAAGACTTGCGGGAGAAGAATTCTCGACGCCCTTGCTGCCATCAAGACCATGTCACGCTTATCGGGATTCGGATAAAGAACGGGATACAAGCGTTCGGCAAATACGGCACCGATAATAACTGCGGCCAACATGACGACTGCAGCTGCGCTAATAAAGATACCCACACTTCGAATCCCCTTCTTTTCTTCTCCCAAACGAATGGATCTTGCCAAAGAGGGTGTAATCGCCGCTTGAATTGCTCCTCCTACCAGTAGCTGATAGACTAAATCGGGAACATAAAATGCGGTTGTGAAAGCATCTTGAAGATCGTCCGGGAATTGGTACGAAACCAATATCTCCCGAAGAAATCCGGTTATTTTTGAAAGAAACAAGCCGATTATGACCAAAAATGTCGCGACAGCAATCCCCTTTTCGCGATTTGAGGACGGCTGGATTTCGTTTGCGAATGCGTTTTTCGGAATCATTGAAGCCTCTTACGGATCATATTGAATGCATGAAGAACGGATACACGTCGAACTCTCATTCGATTTCCGGAAAGATTGATTTCGGACACTTCCGTTCCGTTCTTATCGGAAATTGCCAAATATACAAGACCGACCGGTTTATTCGTTCCGTATGCCGTCGGTCCCGCGATTCCGGTAATGGATACGGCAATATCCGTATTCAAGAGTTTTCTGCATCCCTCCGCCATCTGTTCCGCACACTCCCGGCTCACCGATCCCATATCGGTCAGAACGTCGGCAGTCACTCCGAGGAGCTGTTCCTTGACGTTATTGTCATATGCAACGATACTGCCCATCAATACTTTCGATGAGCCCGGGACATCCACAAATTCCGAGGATGCCATTCCGGCCGTGCAGCTTTCCGCAAAGGATAACGTCATTTTTCGCTCGAAAAGAAGATCAAAAACCACTTCCTTAAGACTTCTTCCTCCGATCTCATAGATATAATCACCGAACCGCTCCTTGAACGTATCTACAATCGGCGAGATGAGGTCCGCTTCGTTTTCGGACTCTATTCTTTGCGTAATACGAAAGAGGCACTCTCCCTCGGAAGCATAGGGTGCTATGGTCGGATTGGTTTGAGCGTCAATCAAATCCTTCACTCGCTCTTCCGCCGCAGATTCTCCGATGCCGTATAAACGGACGAATTCGGTCCGAAAACGAGCGGAATTATGTTTTTCCAAAAACGGTCGTACTTGTTCCAGGAACATCGGTCTCATTTCCGATGGAGGACCGGGCAATAAAACCAGATAGGACTGATGGACCGGATCATCCTCGGTCGAAGCATTACACAGAAACATTGCGCCCGGCGCAGTGCCGTTCTTGTTAATAAAAACAATCGACTCCGGAGGAATCATCGCTTGCTTAATGTTGTTTTGAGGCATGTTCCGACATATGCGTCGGTAGTATTGTTTGATGTGTTCATAGCTCGGGTCATGAAGCTCCAGCTGTTTCCCGGCGACTTCGGCAGCGGCCTCCATAGTAATATCGTCTGATGTCGGGCCTAATCCTCCGGTTATTACCACAAGGTCGGATCGTTTCGCAGAAGCGAGGATTTGTTCGCGCAATCTTTGCATATTATCTCCGATTGTGATCTGCCTGTATGAGGAGATACCCAGAGAAACCAGTTCGGAAGCCAAAAAGTTGGCATTGGAATTGATGACCTGACCCATGAGAAGTTCCGTTCCGACGCAGATGATTTCAGCGGTTCGAATGGTATGCGACTTACTCATGTTTGTTTCTCCTTTTCGATGATTCCCCGATAGGCCTTTAGAGTATTTTTCATCAGAATCGTTGTCGTCATTACTCCGACACCACCCGGAACCGGAGTAATTGCAGCCGCGATTTGTACCGCTTCATCGAATAAAACGTCGCCTCTGACTTTGTTGTTTTCGTCTCGATTGATTCCGACGTCAATAACGACCGCACCCTTTTTGATGAACTCACCGGTAATAAAACCGCATTTACCGATCGCAGCGACAAGGATATCCGCTTTTCGGCATAGCTCCTTTAGGTTCCTTGTCTTGGAATGGGCAATCGTAACTGTTGCGTTTTCGTTAAGCATCAAAGATGCCAGCGGCTTCCCTACGATGTTGCTTCGCCCGACAATAACACAATCCTTGCCGGAAATTTCAATCCCGGAAATCTTTAGCATTTCAACACATCCGAGCGGAGTGCACGGAACCAGACAGTTTTTTCCCATGGAAAGAAGACCTTTGTTGATCGGATGGAATCCGTCTACGTCTTTTTGTGGACTGATCGCAGAAATAATCGAATATTCATCGATATGCTCCGGCAAAGGGAGCTGGCAAAGAATTCCGTGCACATTCGGGTCGCGATTCAGTTGATCGATTAAGGAAAGTATTTGATTTTCGGTTACATCCGAATCCATTTCATAAGCGAATGAACGAATGCCGACATCCGAGCATGCGGTTCTTTTATTTCGTACATAAATTTTCGAACCCGGATCGTCACCAATCAGTATTACGGCCAAGCCGGGCGGGATGAAATCATTGTTCCCCTCGTTTCTAGATTTTAAACTATCGATTTCCGTCTTAATCTCGGCCCGGATCCGGGACGCGATATCTTTTCCCGAAATAATTACAGCGGACATGAATCAGTCTTCCTTTCTCGCTTGAATTTCCAACCATTGGGTTTGTGTAATCAGAAGTTTCCTTGGCTTGCTTCCCTCAAAAGGCCCGATATACCCCTTGTCCTGCATAACGTCAATTAATCGTGCCGCCCTCGGGTATCCGATATTCATTCGTCTTTGAAGAATGGAGACGGAAGCAGAACCGGCCGACAGAACGATGTCTACGGCTTGGGGAAGAAGATCGTCATCCTCGCCCTTGGAACGAAAGGAATCTCCGGATGAGGCGGCCGAAGAGGAAACGATGGCTTCCGCCGTTTCCGGATCATAGGTCCCCATGTTTTGTGCTTTTAAATATTCAATAACCGATTCCACTTCCGCATCCGAAACAAAGGCACCCTGGCCCCTCTGCGGTTTTGCCATGCTTTGCGGATAGTAAAGCATGTCTCCGCGACCGAGAAGCTTTTCCGCCCCGCCCATATCCAGAATTGTACGGCTGTCCACCTGTGATGAAACGGCAAAAGCAATACGGGAAGGTATGTTGGCCTTGATTACACCGGTAATGACGTCAACCGAAGGCCTTTGAGTCGCTATCAACAAATGAATGCCGGCGGCTCGTGCCATCGCTGTCAATCGGGCAATCGACTCCTCGACTTCCTTTGACGCTACCTGCATCAGATCCGCAAGCTCATCGATCACAATCAGAATCAGAGGCAAGCTCGGCTCGCGGTTGATTTTGAGCACTTCATTGAAACCTCGGTAATCGCGAACACTCGCTTCAGCGAAAAGCGCATATCTGCGTGTCATTTCACCGACTGCCCAGTGCAACGTATTCGCTGCCTTCTTGGGATCGGTGACGACCGGTGCCAGCAAATGCGGAATGCCGTTGTACATCGATAATTCAACCACCTTCGGGTCAATTAAGATTAATTTAACATCATCCGGAGTTGCCTTACAAAGGATGCTGATTAGAATCGCATTGATGCATACGGATTTTCCTGATCCGGTCGCACCGGCGATCAGAAGATGCGGCATGGTCGTCAAATCGCAAAAAATCGGATTCCCGGGGATGTCCCTGCCCAAAGCAACGGTCAAAGGCGACCCTGTTTTTCGAAAAGCCGGCGAATCAATCAGACTGCGCAAGGAAACCGGAACGGTTTCGGAATTCGGGATTTCAACGCCGATCGCGGATTTGCCCGGTATGGGCGCCTCTATACGGACACCGACGGAAGCCATCGCCAATGCCAAATCATCGGTAAGATTAACGATTCGACTGACCTTAATACCCGGACCGGGTGCCAATTCAAAGCGAGTAATGGCCGGGCCGTGGGTAACATTGATTACCTTTGCATCGACCCCGAAGCTCGCCAGAGTGTCCACCAGCTTCTTGCCCTGAGTCGCAAGCGTGTTTTTGGTGTTTCGAGCAGATTCATTCTGTCGATCTGCCCGAAGTAATGCCGGCGGAGCGGTTCGATAAGCAGTTTTTGAATATACTCCGGCAGAAGCAGATGAACGAGTTCCTCCCGAAGAGGGTTTTACACGTTCTCCGGAAGTCGAAGATTCGGAATGCTTTCTTTTACCGGAAGCATCCGAAATTTCGTCTTTATCCATCGAAACGGGTAAATACTCGGAACCGTCAACACCGATCCGTTTGATCGGAATATGATCGACTATTTGAGGTTTTTTATTGCTTCCGCCCACGGATATGTCCAGCCATGTCGCTTCTTTTTCACCACGAAGAAAGTCCGGCATGTCGGATGTTTTCGGTCCGGCTCCTGTGGGAATCGGTTCTCGGGGTTCCTTTAGAAAATCAATGTTCACTTTTTTCTCGACCGGTTTAATCATTGGCTCATAACTTTGCGGGTCAGGGGCGGGCGGCTTTGATAAATCTACATTAAAGGGGGTATCTCCTCCCCGGTACGATGACGCCGTCATCGGAGCATCCGTTCCGTCAAGGTCAATAAATCCGGGATGTGTATCAAATCGAATTTCATCAAAAGGCGACTCATCAACCGTTTCTATATAACCAAACCCCGTATCGCGCGAATCTGATGATTCATGATCGGTATTGGATTGCCCGAAAGAACGAAATGATTCTCTCCCGGTTCGAAAAGCCTCCGATGCCTTTTGGGTCGTCGCGCGAATGGCTTCGGCCGTTTTGGACGCGGTTCTTGCCAACGAAACATTAAATATCAATATAACCTGTGCCAGTGTGAATGCCGATATGATGACGATTGCGCCGGTTTTTTCGGCAAGCAAACGCAATCCGAGTGCCAGCGAGCCGCCGATCAATCCTCCCGGCAGAAGAACTTGATCCGGCTGTATCAAAACGGCGGAGGGATCGATTCCGGATTTCCATAACAGAATCAATCCATCCCAGGCAAGTGCTTCATTTCCGGTCGAGTCAAGACATCGCTCGCGAATCAGGGCAGGGTCGATCGTCAGGGCGGCCATTAATGAAGAAGCGCACAAAAGCAGCAACAGGACCGAACGAACCCGGATCGGAGCGATATTTTTTCGTTTCTCCAGAAAATAGTCGATCGAAGCATAAATCAGAAGCACGGGAATCGCGTATGCGGCGATACCGACCAATCCCTTTCCAAACCCGCGCAACAACTCTCCGAGCATACCGGTCGCCGAGGCAGGCAAATAATACGAAATACCAAAGACAACGGCGAATGCAAAAAACACCACGCCGGTAACTTCCTTGCCGTAATTGACCGGTTGTGACTCACCCGAGCTCAAGTTCAAGCCTCCTTGCCGTCTTCAATAACGCAGCGATTGTTTTTCCGTCCTTAATTTCCCCCAAATCGATTTTCTGAAGAAGAGTATCAAGCGGAATACGATGTACATTCAAAAACTCTCCTTCATCCGGATTGGATTCTTTAAGGGTAAGTCCCGTTGCCAAAAAAAGGAAGAGCTTCTCCGAACAATAACCGGGGCTGGGATAAAAAACGCCCAGATCATCTATATTCTGTGCGATGAGGCCGGTTTCTTCCGTCAGCTCACGAAATGCACATTCTTTCGGGTCCTCTCCCATCTCCAGTTTCCCTGCCGGAATCTCAAGCATTATCTCAAAAAAAGGACAACGGAATTGACGCACCATATATACGTTTCTATCATCGTCCAAAGCGACGACCGCCGCACCGCCGTTATGCCGGACAATCTCGCGAAAAGCGGTGTTTCCGTTTTGAAGAAGAACCTCGGAGACTTCTACGGAAAAAACACGACCCGAAAATATGTCTTTATTTTCTATGACTTGTTCCGTTAACTGACAATCGGTATAAACCTTCCCGTTATGTCCGGCAGAAAAATTCACTTTGGATGCTTTTTCGGCAAAACTATCGCTATTGCTCATGTTCCGTCCTTTCGGATTTTGAAAATTCAGACGCTTTTGACGTCGCCAGAACGTCACACCGTTCATTATATTCATGTCCGGAATGTCCCTTAACTTTTATCCATTCAATCTGGTGGATCGAAGAAAGTCGATCGAGATCCTTCCATAAATCAAGATTGCTGACGGTTTCCCGAGCGCTGTTCTTCCACCCGTTTCGTTTCCAATTATCGATCCATCCCAAACGGAAGGCATTGACCAGATAAGCGCTGTCGCTGAAAACACGAACCCGACAGGGTTGCTTTAAAAGATTCATCGCCTCAATGGCGGCGACAAGCTCCATACGGTTGTTGGTTGTCGAGCGCTCTCCTCCGGAAACCTCCTTCTCCCGTCCGGCACAAACCAATACGGCACCCCATCCCCCCGGGCCCGGATTGCCTGAGCATGCTCCGTCCGTATATACGAACACTTCGGGGATGCCGCTCATTTTTTCGCCTCGGTCATTTCGTTTTTCTTTTTGGCAGCTGCACTCACCGCTTCATGAACGGCAGATCTGAAGCCGTTCTTTTCAAGGCTGATTACTCCCTCAATCGTAGTACCGCCCGGTGAGCAGACCTGATCTTTGAGGATCGCGGGGTGAAGACCGGTATCAATGACAAGTTTCCCGGATCCGTAGACCGTCATTGCGGCAATCTCATAAGCTACCTTTCGGGAAATCCCGAGTTTAACGGCGGCATCGGCCATTGCCTCGATAAAAAGCATCACATAAGCCGGACCCGTCCCGGAGACGGATCCGATCGCGTCGAGCGTAATTTCATCACAAGGAATTACCATGCCGCAGGTTTTCAGCAAATCGATGATCAGCTCCCGCTGTTTATCGTTGGTGTTCGAAAAACATATCGCGCTGACTCCGGCACCCGCCAGAGCAGGCGTATTCGGCATCACGCGAACGACCGGCGTGCCTTTGCGTAAAAAACTTTGAATTCTTGAAACGGAAACGGCTGCTGCAATCGAAATGACAACCGTTGTCGAGCTGATTCTGTGAGCTACTGTTTCCATTGCTTGATCAAACACCTGAGGTTTAACGGCAATCAAAACATAATCGGCTTTATCGACCGCATCGGTCGCGCTCTCCGCTAGCTCACAACCGGTCTTTCGCGAAAATCCGGTCGCTTTATTCTCATCAATATCGAAAACACGAATATCCTTAGCGTTCAATAGACCTTTACGTAAAAAACCGGTTACGAGAGCCTGTCCCATATTCCCGATTCCGATTACGGCAAGTACCACTTTGCGGTCCTCCTTAAGTAAATTATTCTCAATAACGTACACAATCACCCAACAAAAATCATAACATTCAACTTGACACGATGCAAACCGTCTATTACACTTGTGAATGTTTCATTTGCGTAACAACGCGAGCGTTAAAACACATTATTTAGGGGAGTGGCTCAATGGTAGAGCAGCGGTCTCCAAAACCGCTGGTTGCGTGTTCGAATCGCGTCTCCCCTGCCAGGCAAAAGTCCCGCGGCTCTATGGCTTCGGGACTTTTGGTTTTCATTATCATAATTGAATTGATTCGCCGATTTTTTGCTAGTTTTTTTGTGTCTTTCCTAACACTAATAAAGCAACTACACCTACTAAAAGATACAGTGATAAAACAACTATCCCCACTCTACTTGATAATGTTGCATCCATGTTCTCTTTAAATTCGAATGCACTCACTGAACTCTGATAAAAAGAACGATTGATAAAATTGTAGAAAATATGATGAGGACTATATTTTGTCGGAAGCGTTACGTAATTGAAAACGATTGTGGCGATAATACCAGCAACACTACTTTTAAAAACAAATGATACAAGCATGCAAAAAAACGTAAAGAACATGAGTATTGTAAATACCAAAAACAATAATTCCATGTTCTTAAACATCGTAAAGCGAAAAACTTCAAATTGAATACTTGAACTGTCAAAAATGCCCATTAGATATTTTTCCCAGCACATTTTCATGACAACATAACAAATACAAGAATATATCATAAGAAAACCAAGTAAACATGCCATCGCAACTAGTACTTTTGCAACGAATACTTTAAGTAATGAAAAATATACTATTTTGGGTTTTATAGTATATCGCCTGTATTCTTTGCCTGCAAAAACAGAAAACAGTGCCGGAAAACCCAACATTCCAAGCCCAATCATGACAGCAAGGCTATTGTTAATTGATGTCTGAGGGTGAAAGGTTTTATGCATTTCTTGAATAGTTATTACTAAATCAGATAAATCGCACTCATCACCACTTGCATTCACTTCTTCGTACGTTTCTACTTGATTGATGGCAACATCCTGCAGTTGCTGACAAGTAGTGATTTGAAAATACAGCGGAATTACCAGAATTACCAAGATTCCTATCCATAAAACCCTAGAATAATAAAATGTTTTAATCTCGCTCTTTATACAGTCTATCACTTATGGACCACACAGCAACTAACCAATATTAGTTGGTTAATCTCCTTTCTCAAAATATTCATATTTACAGACACTCAACAAGCATTTCATGTTATAAATTAATTGTTTTCATAAAAGCTTCTTTCAAATTAGTTTCAATTATTGACAAATGCGTAATTTCTATTGCGCTGTTTTTTATACGAATGAAAACATCATCTGTTTGTTCTCCGGCTGAGAAGAGATAACTGAAATTTTCGTTTTCGTCTGCATCAACCTGTACAATATGTTTTTTAATATCTTCGGGCAATGAGGCAGATTTTGTCTTGAGCAGTATTCGTTTGGGAAATCTTCTAATTAATTCCTCCGGTGTTCCAAGATATTTATTTTGGCCTTCGTCTAGAATCAAAACCTTATTTGCCATTTTCTCCATTTCAGAAAAGTCTTGTCCGGTTATTATGACGCACCCTTTCTGTTGTTGTTGATTGAGTATTATACTTTCTTTAACTAGCTCCCATGATACAGGATCAAGTCCTACTGTCGGTTCATCTAAAAATAAAACTTGGGGCTTCCTTATAAGCGCGATAGCAACATTTAATCGATGTTGCTGACCAAACGAGTATGTTTTTGCTTTTTGCATGAGAAACCTATGATCAATATTGAGACGATCAAGAATTTGATTGATATGCGTGTGATCCTGTAAGTCTCCAGTACAAAATATGTTGATATTTTCTTGTCCGCTCATTTCCATAAATAGACAAGGAGTATCGAAGACACAACCTTTTCTCAACTCACTTGTTGATAATTCTTTATCACCTTCATAATGAATTTCTCCTTTATCCAGTCGTTCCATTCCTAGTGCCAATCGAATAAAGGTCGTCTTTCCCGCGCCGTTTTTTCCCGCTATAAATAAAATCTCGTCTTCGCAATTAAAGGATAATCCCTGAAGAACCTGATGCGACTTGAATTTTTTAGACACGTTATTAGCGACAAGTTTAGTCATTGTGTTGCCTCAAAATATTGATAATATTCTTTTATTGTTTCGCTAAAGCCAATAATCATTATGTATTCTGACGAAACCAAAAATGTTGGGGACGTTAAGCATGTTGCAGACAATTTACTAAGCTTATTAATATTAATATCATACCCCCCCCTGTCAAGAATTATTTATACATTTGATATATAGTTTTGTATTAATACTTGCGGAGTTGTCATTCTCATTCAATAACATCGAACACTTTTCAAGTCATGTTCCGATAACTGCACTCCTAAATTTGCAATTAGGTCTGACAATTGAACATAAAAAAATCGTTAATCTCTGCCCCGGCGCATCCCGATTACACCCGAATTACAAATTTTTTACTACTCTCTATAAGCGCAACCTGTCCACAATCTGTCCACACTTTTTATGAAAACATATCAAAACAGGTCAGATTAGACACAATCAGCTTAAACTTAAAATCGCTGTAACCCCAATCAGATCGAAGCTTTCCGGATTTCCCGGAAACGAATCAAACCCATATAAATGAACTCCAAAACCGCTGGTTGCGTGTTCGAATCGCGTCTCCCCTGCCAAGCAAAGTCCCGTTAATACTACGAACATCAACGCTTTTTCAGACGTTTGTAAATGGTAACCCCTATGACGGCGACTGAGACAATCGAAATGATGATAATCACGGTAATCAATCGGTTATGATCTTTAACGGCATTGCGTTCCTGATCATTAACGGAATCAATCGTTGCGTCTTCTTTTGCGTCCGTTGCAACGGGGTCGATGGGTTCACCGACGGAAGAGTCTGAAGCGGTAGTTTCTGTTATTGACTGCGTTACTTCCGGCTCTGACGCAGGCAAAACTTCCATCCCGGTCGCCTCCGAAAGTGCTATACCGTTTCCCGCTTTTCCCAAAGGGACCACGTGATCCAGTCCGACGAAATGTCCGTCCTCCTGCCAGAGGACCTCTTTTACAAACTCGTACTTCTCCTCATCCCAAGTGATAAAGTCATGCTCGACTAACCCGCCTGTATCCCCGGAATTCGCGTTATAGCACCAAAAAGTATGATGGATCGCTTCCTCTGCGATTAATTGGCGCAGGAAGGTCATCCACGAAAGATTCGGCTCACGCATAAACCCTCCCCACTCCCCGATCAAGAGCGGCGCGATCCCCTCTCGATGGATGTAGAGCCAATTGTCGCTCCAACAATCCACCTGAAGCGACTCATAGGTGAATTCGCCCGAAAACCACGGTTGTTGATATACATCCGGGCCGTAATCGTGCGGCGAGTAGACGATTTGTGCGTTTCGCTCCGGCGACCCGAAATCGATCGGATAATCGCGTACGCCCCGGAGATTTCCGCCCCACCAGCAAAAGTGATAATCGGCGGAATCCTCGGATGCGTAGCCCGCGTTTTTCGATAAATCCTTCGGATAGATCTCGATCCCTTCGATCAGGATCAGGAGGTGCGGATTAATGTCCAGGATAAGGTTTCCGGCCGTTTCGGCGACGTGCTTCCAGTTGCTCGGGTCCTCCGAGTCATTCCAGATCGCCCCGACCTCGTGCGGCTTGCCGTGCGGCTCGTTTTTGAGGTCGAATGCGATCAAAGTGTCGTCGTCTTTATATCGGTCTGCCAGAAATTCGATCGAAGCGTAGTACTGTTCGACAGAGATCCGATCGGTATACCACAGGTTCGTCATATGCCCCATCGCGTCGGTTTCCGCACTGTGAATATCGAACATGACTTTGAGTCCGTTCTCGGCACAAATATGGATCGCGTAATCGAAAATCTCCAGGCTGTTCATCGATGTGAGTTCTGAATTCGTCGCCCGGTTGTAGTTGGCTTCCGGATAGATGCCCTTCTCCCACTCTAATACCAATTCGGAAGAAATCGGAATACGCAAGAGATTGAATCCGTGATCCGCGATCGACTCCAGCGCATCTTCCATGTTACAGGTCCATACCCCGTCGAAAATATTCGTGCCGGTGTTATATCCGAACCAATTGATACCGGTAAGCCAAACCACGGAACCGTTCCGGTCGACGATCCGGTTTCCGTTTGTCGTCAGATAATCGTCGCCTTGGACGGTATCGGGCCGTTCCGGGTCGTCCGGTCCCGTCGAGGTCGGATCGGTGTTCGAGGCGGATTGAGTTGGCCCGATCCCCGTGGGAGAAGGGATTTCCGAGCCGGACGAAACGCTGATGACCGTTACTTCTGATTTTTTCTTACAGGAAATGATAAAACCGATATCGGAAACCGTGTGGCCAGGCTGTATCTCTTGATTATAGCTAAGGGGTATAATGGTAAGAATTTCGTCCCGAATCGAATAAGAGCCGTTCCATCCGTCCGATGAATTCATATAGGAGCCTTCCGGTACCGATAATTTTACCGTCCATCCCAAAACCGAATCGGAACCGTCATTGACAATCGAAAGAGAATATTGAGTCCGGTAAATGCTTCCTTCTTGCCAGGCATTGACCTTAGTAAGTGACGCGTTCAAAATCGATTCGGCGGATACCGGAAACAAGCACACCCCGATAATAACAAATGGGACAAGAATAACTGCGGTGGATCGCTTCAATTGACGGATTAGGTTATCCGGTTTGTTAATGAACATTCTAATACTCTTCGCGCGGACCGAACTCCGCTGACTCTACCCATTCTTCGGGCCGGGAAACACGAGTCACTAACTCGTCAAAAAGAGAATAGTGTTCTCTTTCCTGGTCCAAAAGGTATTGATAAATTTCCTTTTCTTTTGGATTATGACTATCAGCAAGCATCTGATGATAGACGTCCATTCCTTTCTTTTCGATTTCTCTTGCCAAACGATATACGTTCAGTTGTTCCGAAGAAGAATAAACATCACTCATTACCTCCTCTGCATCCCGGAAGATACTCGTAAAAGACGCCAATGTCTCATTTTCCGGTAAATCCTCCAGGATGCCCTGCATTAATTTTCGAATAATTCCGGCGTGCCTGAGCTCATCTTTGGCAATCATAATAAACAATTTGTGTAACGAATTCTCCTTATTCGCCTCCGCTTTGGACAGATAGAACTCGATACCTTCGTTTTCCGTTTGAAGTGCATATTCCAAAGATTTCATATCGCTCTCCTTTCCTGTTTAGAGAACTAGATAAGCAATCCGCCGTTCGGGCTGATTACCTGTCCGGTAATGAATTCCGAACGGTCGGAAGCGAGAAAATAGATGGCCTCCGCAACCTCCGAAGCACATCCGATACGACCCAATGGCGTTTCATCACAAATGGATTGAATTTCCTTCACGCTGAGCTTAGCATTCATATCCGTATCGATCAGTCCGGGAGCGACACAATTCACTCGAACCCCGGAAGGACCGACCTCTTTGGCCAAAGCTTTGGAAAATCCGATTACTCCTGCCTTGGCCGTTGAATAAGCAACTTCACATGATGCACCGGTAATCCCCCAAACGGAAGATACCGTAACAATACTGCCGGTTTTCCGCGAAATCATCCCGGGCAATACAGCGTGCGTGATATTAAATAATCCCATGATATGAGTATCAATCATTTCTTGAAAAGCTTCCGGAGTAACATCCTGAAATACGGAAAAATTGGATATACCCGCATTGCTTACCAAAACATCGACGGCTCCGAATTCAAGCATAGCCTGAGCGGTAACGCTTTTGACCGCTGAGTAATCCCTCATATCCGCGCGAAAAGAAACAGCCTCCTGTCCCATTCCCCGGATCTCGGATACCACACGATCCGCCAAATAGGAATTTTTACGATATAAAACAGTAACCGCATACCCGCGAGAGGCAAACAAACGCGCCGTTTCCGCTCCGATTCCCCGTGAGGCTCCCGTTATCAATACATGCCGGCGTTCCTTCATAAGTCGATTCTCCGTCGCATGGGAAAGCATAATGAATTGTTAATGATATCTTACTCTTTTCGAATTTTATCCGCAACATCGGCAAGCCGTAAGAATGATGGTAAAAGAAAAAGGCTCCCTTAAACGGGAGCCTTTCCGAGGCGGAAATGTCGGTCAGAGAGCTTGATACCAGATCAGCGCTCCGAATAAGGAAAACACAAAAGTAAAAATCAAATACCCCGTCATGACAAGACGAAGTCCTTTTACCGAAGTATGATCGTCGCCTTCCGAGAAGAATGAAACGAGAATAAGAGCGGATAAAATGTAGCCAAGTCCCAACATAGGATTTAAAAACACGTTCATGATCGAGTTGTCGCCCAGGATAATATAATCAAACAAGCTGGAAATAATGATTAATGGCACCATCGGTATCATTGAAAGACCGACAGCCGCTAACACTGCCTTGAAAGACTTCTTCTGAATCTTGAAAGCATTCTGCATATAGTAAAGAGAAATTATAAGTGCCGCAAGAGCACAAATGACCGTAAAAAACAACGCAAATGAAACGCCGAAATCGTCTACTTCGGAATCAAAAGCAAACCGGAAGAAATAAACCAGAGCAAATGCGCCCAGAGAGATCAATCCCCATATCCAGTAATTCTCTTCGGTTCTAGCGGATACGGCTTCTGCCGGATTTTTAATGAAATCCATTAAAAACTTTCCGATCTCCAAGTTGCTTGTATTCTTCTCGGAAGCGACCGTTTCCTTGTTGTCCGAATCCGCAGCCTCAAAAACCTTGCCGCATTCCGGGCATTTCGTTGATTCGTCAGGTACTTCTTTTCCGCATCCAGAGCAAAACATACATACACCTCCGCTTATCGTAACAATCGTTATAATACTCTAAAAAATATGATAACACGAAGACAATCAATCGACAACAGGATAAAAAACACGCTTTTTCGTGATTTATATTTCCGTACCATGAGTCCGGATATCAATTGACATGAATCAATCGTATGATAGAATTGTATAGTCGTCGGGGTGTAGCTCAGTTGGCTAGAGTGCTTGCTTGGGGTGCAAGAGGTCGCCTGTTCAAGTCAGGTCACTCCGACCACATATAAGAAAACCGCCGAGGTGTCTCGGCGGTTTTTGTCTCTAAAAATCCCTGCTTCTCGATCCGGGCCTCGGGCTTTCATTTCCGTCGTCCGGGGGAGTATCCTTTCTGAAATGACCGCCTCCGTCCGGGTTCTGCGATCGACGATCTCTGGAGTCGAAGTTGCGATCGAAGGATCCGCCTTTACGTTCCCCGGAAGGTCCTCTGCGCTCCCGTTTGAATCGGTCTCCGCTGTCTCTTCGAGGAGCCTCCGGAGCGTCTGTATATCCTTCCGGCTTCTCCGTACAATCCCGCATGGAAAGGTTGATTCGTCCTTGACTATCAATTTCCAGGACTTTAACTTTAACAACATCGCCTTCCTTGACGACATCTTCGACCTTCTCAACCCGATTCCAGGCCATTTTTGAGATATGGACCAAACCTTCTTTCCCCGGCAGGAATTCAACGAAGGCACCAAATGTCATGAGTCGGGTTACAACGCCATCGTATTCGGCTCCGGGCTCCGGATCGTTGACGATTCCGTTAATGATTGCCAATGCTCTTGCTGCCTTGTCCTCATCCGGTGTAGAAATGAATATTCGACCATCGTCTTCGATATCAATCTGGGCCCCGGTATCCGCAATGATTTTATTAATCACCTTTCCGCCGGATCCGATGACCTCGCGAATTTTGTCGACGGGAATCTGAATTGTGATGATTCTCGGAGCATACTTCGAAAGTTCCTTTCGGGGCTCGGCGATGCACGGAAGAAGAACGTTATTGATGATATGTAGTCTTCCTGTTCTTGTCATTTCAAATGCTTTTTGAATGATATCCAAACCTAATCCGTCTACCTTGATGTCCACTTGAATAGATGTGATTCCTTCCGTCGTTCCCGCCACCTTAAAATCCATATCTCCGAAGAAATCCTCAATCCCTTGGATATCCATAAATACCAAGAAATCCTTGTCGTCTTCCTCGTTGACAATCAGCCCTGCGGAGATACCGGCAACCGGACGTTTGATCGGGACTCCGGCATCCATAAGCGCCAGAGTGCTGGCACAAACGGATCCCTGAGATGTGGAACCGTTGGACATTAATATTTCGGAAACGGTTCGGATCGCGTAAGGGAATTCCTCCTCATTCGGCAGAACCGGTATCAAGGATCTCTCTGCTAATGCACCGTGACCGATTTCGCGACGTCCGGGCGATCTCGGAGGCTTTGCCTCGCCGACGGAGTATCCGGGGAAATTATAATGGTGCATATAACGCTTACTGTCTTCGCTGTCCAGGCCGTCGAGTGTCTGAGACATTGATAAAGGAGCGAGTGTACACGTGGTCAATACCTGAGTCTGTCCGCGTTGAAAAAGACCGGTTCCGTGCACTCGGGGTAAGAGACCGACTTCACAGGAAAGCGGGCGTATACTAACCAAATCACGACCGTCAACGCGAACGTGCTCTTTAAACAAGTAGTGACGAACGACCTTCTTTTCAAGCATATAAATTGCATCCGACAAATGGATAAGACTTTCCTCGTTTGTTTCCTTTAAATAAGCGCGAACCTTTTCGGTCAATTCCGCAACCTGTGCGTCCCGAATACTCTTGTCGTCCGAAAGAACCGCTTTTTGCATATCTTCCCAAGCATATTCCTTAATTGTTGCAAATATTTCTTCCGGTACCGAGATGGATTCATAAGAGAATTTCTCTTTCCCGATTTCGGCTACGATTTCATTGATGTGACGAACGATTTCCACAATCGCTTTATGACCGATTTCAATTGCGGCAAGCATCGTTTCGTCCGGAACTTCATTCGCTCCCGCCTCAACCATACAAATTTTACTTTCCGTACCCGCCAAAGTAACATGCATCCTGCTCTTTAGGCGCTGTTCTTCCGTCGGATTGATAACGACATCGTCGTCGATAAGTCCCAAAATCACTCCGGCTATCGGTCCTTTCCAAGGGATATCCGATATCGCGACAGCAATGGAAGAGCCGATCATCGCAACAATTTCCGGCGAACAATCCTGATCCACCGACAAAACGAGATTGGTAACGGACACATCGTTTCGAAGATCTTTCGGAAAAAGCGGACGCATCGGACGATCAATTACTCGAGACGCAAGAATCGCCTTTTCGGAGGGTCTTCCTTCTCTCTTAATAAAACCGCCGGGAATTTTACCGGCTGCATATTGCTTCTCTTCGTAGTCAACCGAAAGAGGGAAATAATCAATTCCTTCGCGCGGAACCGAAGAAGCCGTCGCTGTAGACAGAATAACCGTTTCTCCGTAACGGATTAAGCATGCGCCGTTGGCAAACTGCGCTAGCTTTCCGGTTTCAACCGTCATTTTTCTGCCTGCTAAATCAAATTCAAATTTTCTTTCCACGATAATACCTCCCGGAAAAGTGAACCGACCGGGCGGTAGCTTGTAGATTCATACTTTGAACTCTTGCTCAAAATATCAACCTACCCTCTACAACCCGAATTGCGGTTAGCCGTGAATCAAGTCAATTATAACTCAATTCCGATCAAAATGCTTAAAAAGACGGGCATCTCTGCCCGCCCCGATTAAGTTCTTACTTTCTTATACCGAGTCGAGAAATGATGGAACGATAACGTTCAACATCAATCTTCATCAGGTAATCGAGAAGTCCTCTTCTCTGACCGACCATCATCAAAAGTCCGCGCCTCGAGTGGTGATCGTTCGCATGAATCTTAAGGTGTTCTGTCAAATGGTTAATGCGAGCTGTAAGTATTGCAATCTGGACCTCAGGGGAACCGGTATCGCCTTCCTTCAGACCGTATTCTTTAATAATTTCCGCTTTGTTGATCATGTCCAATATCTCCTTTACATCCTGATGCACAGTAGTCGGTCGGACTCTTCCGAAAACCGTGGCAGAGGTTAATACCCGAGGATTTTATCACAGAACCTTTTTCTTGTAAACACCGCAACCTCTAACAAATACATAGCTCAATCGGAGCGGATCATGAAAATCGCCTTACCGCAAATCATTATTACGCGCAAAATAATTCCCGGGTCTGTATACCCCCTCAAACAAAACCTTTTCGTCCGGTTTTGTTATTTTGTAATATCCTTTTTTTAATCCGTAATCTATAGAAGCTAATGATGACTCATGCTCATCGGAATTTTCCGGATCAAAAACCGGATCGACTCCGCGCCAGGTGTTACGACCGCCGCCTTTTGCCAAATACATCGCCTGATCAGCCAAATCGACATGCTCCTGAAGGTTAACGGTAGAGCTCATGCTGTCGAAAAGCGGATAAGGAGTATATCCGATACTGCATGTAACGCGATGCCCCGGATGAGCTATATCTCCGGGCACATGAATGCTATCGCTGAAACTTTTCCGGATTAATTCCGCGTATTCAGAATAATCAAACGGGAATTGATGCGATGCAACAATCAGAAATTCCTCGCCTCCGTTTCGAATCACAGCACCCCCGGCGCCCACGACGCCGCGAAGGGTCGCTCCCACCTGTTTTAGCACCAGATCCCCTACCGCATGCCCATATTCGTCATTTATCGACTTGAAAAAATCAATATCAATCAAAAACAATCCGTAACAAACGGTGGCATTGGTCTTCGGTAATTTTTTCTCCGGTAATGAGCAAAGCATCTGCGTGCTCAGTATTTCGGTCAGTATGGATGAAAGATACTTTCGATTCAGACAACCCGTCAACTCGTCCACATACACCTCGGTGGAGGCCATTTGCATATAATTCTTAACCCGATCGATCCAGGACTCGTCCAAACTGTTTAAGTCGGATATTTTAATATCATCGGTTTTGTAATAAGCCATTGAATCAACGGTCGATTCTTTTTGTTTGATTTTCAGTTCCAGATCAGACAACAACTTTTTGACCGGATCATAGATGACGCGCTCGTATATCTCGATCAGCATAATGGTCAGCAAAACGGAGAATATCACGATTCCGATCCCGAGCGATATGACAAACTTGACGTGCATGTTATTGAGCTCCCCCCAAGAGGAAAACGGAGTGTAGCCCATACCGATACAAACCGCGAAATAGATCAACAGTCCCGTAAATAATGAGAACACTAAAACAAAAGCAAATAAATATCTCGCAACATGCCACATGAACTCCCATGTTCCGAGGGATTGTATTTTATCAAACAGGCTACCCAGTTTTTTCTTCATTCTCACCTATACAAACGATTTAGTACGACACCATTCGGTTCGATGAATCGGAATATCGTCTTTAGAAAGATTATAGCACTCCAACTTTTGATGAATATAAAATAATATGTAAATGATTACGTTATATTTTTTTGCAGAATCAAACTCAATGATGATAATATATACACTTGAACCGGCAGTTATGTCGTTATATCATATTTATTCCGATATGATATCCATTTCGGAGACAATATCGAATGATGATCCAAAAAGGAGGAATTTTCATGACTACCATTAAGGGCAATTTAATGTTCGGACAATCCGGAGGACCGACTTCCGTAATCAATGCATCCGCAGCCGGTGTTTTTATCGAAGCACTGAAGAACAAAGAAGTAATCGAAAAAGTATACGGTGCCGCAAACGGTATTGTCGGTATTCTGAACGAGCGGTTCTACGATATCGGTCAAGAAGATACCGAGGAACTGGAGATGCTCAAGTATACCCCTTCCTCCAGCCTGGGCTCTTGCAGGTATAAACTTGCCGATGTCAACAAGGACGATTCGGATTACAAGCGTTTACTCGAGGTTTTCAGGAAATATAACATTCGCTATTTCCTTTATAACGGAGGAAACGACTCCATGGACACATGTAATAAGATTTCTAAATACCTTCAGAAATCCGGTTATGAATGTAGAGTCATGGGTGTTCCGAAGACAATCGATAACGATCTTTACGGAACCGATCATTGTCCCGGATTTGCTTCCGCAGCGAAATATATCGCGACTACAACAATGGAAGTGTACCTGGACGCAAGGGTATATGATACCGGCATGATTTGTGTTATAGAGGTAATGGGACGTCATGCGGGTTGGCTTACCGCAGCGACCCGTCTGGCCAACGAAAAGGGTTGCGGTCCGGATTTAATTTATCTTCCCGAGGTTCCTTTTGATATCGATGAAATGATTAACGATGTTCGTCGTATCTACGAAAAAAACCATAAGGTTATTGTTGCCGTTTCGGAAGGGGTTCAAACAAAGGACGGGCTTTTTATTCCGGAACTTGTCGCCGGTGATGACGTCGCGGTTGATTCTTTCGGACACAAGCAACTGGGTGGAACGGCTCTTGTGCTCGCCGACATTCTAAAGAAAGCAACCGGAGCCAAGGTGCGCGGAATTGAACTCTCTCTGATGCAAAGATGCGCTTCTCACTGCGCCTCTCAAACCGACATCGAAGAATCATTCCTTGCCGGTCAAACCGCCGTTAAAAAGGCAATTGAAGGGTTAACGGATTACATGATCGGGTTCGAAAGAGCACCCGGGAAAGAGTACAAATGCGAAATTCAATTGATTCCGCTTGATGATGTAGCAAATACCGAAAAGAAGGTGCCGCGCGAGTGGATCAATCCCGCAGGTAATTTTGTTAACGAAGATTTTGTCGAATATGCACTCCCTCTCATTCAAAATGAGACCCAACAACAAATCGTGGACGGGTTGCCCCGTTTTGCTCACCTGAAAAAGGTTTGGGTAAGGTGATTAGGGATTATCCGAATGAAAACCGCGGATTCACTTCCGCGGTTTTTTCTTTTTGGAAATTTTCTTTGTTGTGCTTTTTGCTACAAAGATTGCATTCTTCATTCGTTTCCTCAGTTTGTCCGCGGACGCAACCGAGTAACCGAAAAATCCGAGCATCTTCCCTATGGAATAATAGTCTCCGTGAACATACGTAACCAAGTCAGCGTTGTCTATACGGATTTTCCCGTCGGCTCCGACGATCCTCTGATCAACGGAAACAGAGATAATTCTTGCTATGAACATATCATGAGAGCCAAGCTCAATCGTCTTTTCGACGATACACGATAAATAAATCGGAGCCTCCAGGATGGCCGGAGCATGTTTAAGTCCGGATGCCGGAACAGCCGTCAAATGGCAGGATGCGAACTTATCCTCCGTTTGACCGGATCGCACTCCGCAATAGTCGCAGGAATGAACCAGTGACTGACTGACAAGATTAACGACCAATTCTTTCGTGTCCGATATCAATCGATGTGAGTGTCTTGATTTTCTTAGTGAAATCGAAATCATCGGAGGATCCGAGCAAACCGTTCCCGCCCATGCAACCGTGACTATGTTCGCTCGGTCTTCTTCATAATCGGATTGATTTCCCGCACACGAAACCATTACGACAGGAAGAGGATACAACATAACAGAGGGAGGAAAATCAATCCGATCGGGGGTTTCACTATTTGTCTTCATGGCATCTCCGTTCCGGTATTTTTTTACCAAAGTAGCCGAAAATCTCGTGTTCAATTAAAAATTCCTTTATTTCCACGCCACTTGAAAAGCCGACTAATTTTCCATCTTTTCCGATCACTCGATGACACGGAATAACGACCGGGATCGGATTATCGGAGCAAGCGGACCCCACAGCCCGAGTCAGGTTTCTTGCGGCAACTCGATCATTCCCCGTTAATGCCATTGCGATGTCCTCGTAACTGACCGTTACTCCATACGGAATCTTCCGGATTTCTTCCCAAACATGTCGTTGAAAATCGCTTCCGTGAGAAAAACGAACATTAACACTGAATTTGGTTCTCGCCTTTTTCAGGTACTCGGAAATTTCCCTTGCGGCTTTGGCGACTTCACTCGGCAAAGCGGGTTTTGTGTCTCGGTAATCGTTATCTGCAACCGTTCGGATTGCGCCTGATGTATCCGCAACACCGGTTCGAATCGCAACGGTTCGATCAAAAGGATCTTCAATCACTTCTCCGAACGAATAAAATCGCACACCCTCAACAAACTCAGAACTTCCCCGGACTGCAATGAACCCCTTCGGAAAACAGACAAAAGCAACAGAATAATCCGGATACTCCGAAGCGAGCAATGAGAACATTCCGGCATCCACGTAAACATTATCCACACAAAGTGCTTCCTCCAAAATTGCTTCCTGTCTCATTCCGCAAACTTCTGCCGTATCTCCCGAGACAAAGTCCGATATCGCGATATTCCAACTTACCTTATGAAGGTGCATGGAGAAAAACGCGATTCGAAGAACCGTATCTATCATTTTTCTTTTTATCTCTTTTACATGGTCCGTAAGGTCACCAAGAATATCCGAAAATCTACAATACACCCAAGCATTGTTATGGATTTGTTGAATCCCGTATAAGCCTACTAGTCCGCAAACCTGATTATCGGAAGCGTCGGAAGAAGTTGCCATGTAAAGCCGGACGGAAGGATCGGAGATTGAGGAACGAATAAACGCCGCGATATCTCCCGGCTTCATCTCCGGAAAGATATGTTCTTTCAATCTTGATGAGTCGTTAATCCGAACCGGAGTCAACGTGACTTCAGGCATAAACGTTCCCCCTCATCCTCCGTAAATATCACGATTTTCCCGATACGATTCCAATATCTCGTCGATATTTGTGTTCTCAAAAAACAATAGATCTCCGTACTCCCCGAGAAACATTTCTGTTTCGGTAAGGAAAGTCGGGTTGGATCCGATCGGCGTATAATACGCCCAATCCATGCTGTCCTTAATCGTGACCAAGGGGCCGCAGTATGTTGCTTCAGCAAATGTGGCCATCCAAACCTCGGGCGATTTAATCACGGGGATAAATCCCTCGTGATTTTCTAGCCGTAGTCGTAATAAAATTGCATCCGCATCCAGGGAAATAAAAGTCGCAAAATCGACCGAGTAACCGGGATGAAGGGTATCGGAGGAAACACATAAAGGGTACACGGTTACGGCGAAAGGTCCGCTTTCTAAACCAAGATCGTTCGGAATGGGCGCAAGCCCGAGCGTATGTGGCATATAATTCGCCCATCGTGATACTTCATCACTTCGACCGGCCCAAAAAGCAACTCTTTTTGCAATAATCGGATGCAGTGCACCAAAATATTCCGATATCTCCTCTGCCGTCAATCCCTCTATAAATGAATGGGATTCAAAACTACGAATATACTCAATTGACTTAATAAATGCATCCGAATCCACGTCGATATACCCTTCTTCGAATGCAAAATACTTGGCATCCGAATCATAAGACGAAGGGAGATAAGGGAATAGCTCGGACGCGGAAAAGAAAGGAAAAACGGCAGACTCCGGATCTGATTGGTCCTCATTATATCGATGAATGAAAGACGCATACTCCATCAACACTTCCATGTCCGGCTCAAAGGAAACCGGGATACCGGTCTTGTTTAGTATTTCGGAATTATAAAAAATGACAGCCACAGAAGCAGAAAAAGGGATGCCGTAACGCTTTCCGGACTTCTCAAAAAGAGTCAACATGTCGTAGTAGGCATGAGAAGGTAAAACCAGATCGTTTTTTGCCAGATATTGATCCATCGGCAATACAAAACCCCTGTCCGTCAGCTCTGCGATAGAATCCGTCAACATAATATCCGGAATGGTTCCTGATTTACTCCAATTCATAATTGAGGAATAATCAGCTCCGGTTAATGATGTGTTAATCACTTCCACGGCAAATTCAGGCTGAACGGTGGAAAGATAATCCAGTGATACCGTTTGTCCCGTGACCCCCATACCGAGAGATTCATATTTTTTTGCCGTATAAAGTCGCACCAGAAACGTCATGGTTTCTTGGGAAAAAGGAGCCGCTATTCGAATGATTTCCGGTGCATTTTCAGTTGTGGACGGCACGGGCTCGGACGGAAAAGAAGAAACAATCGCAGAATCCGACGCATCGGGAATTTCCGGAAACAATGACGGCTTTTGTGTGCATCCGGGGATGAGAACGGTCATACAAAGAAATAGGAATGCTGTGAAAAGAAGCATGTATGCTCGATCCTTCCGAGCATAACTGATTTTCGAATAACGATAAGGGCCGAATAATGCAATCACCCGTCGTCCTCCGCGCTCCTCCGTCAAAAGCCAATACAATAAAAATATTATAGCATTAAAAAAACTGTACAAGCGACGAATCGTCTGTACAGTTTACGTGGAGCCGATGGTGAGAATCGAACTCACGACCTATTCATTACGAGTGAATTGCTCTACCGCTGAGCCACATCGGCGAAAAATAGCCCGGACATGCATTAAAATATACAAATATACCTCTCCAATGTCAATACCGAAAAAGGTATGATCATTATTCGGATGTCAGTCTTTTTGACGCCTGAAAAACCTCATATTTTACTTTTTCAAAGTCAATGGTTTTTAATTCTCCTCGATACTTTACAAATTTACCCGCAATCATTACGGATTCTACGGCCGAGGAAGGTGTGCTGTAAACCAACGCGGATATCGGATTCCCGACCGGCCAGATTGACGGAAGGTCACAACGGACGATTTGCAGATCCGCGCTCATCCCCGGCCGAATCAGGCCGCAATTAGTAAATCCCATTCCCGTATAACCTCCACGTGTCGCCAGGTATAAGGTGGTATTTGCGTTCATGTTGGCAGGGTCGGAAAACCTCTCCTTAGCAACCAGGGACGCAAAGCGCATTTCAATATACATGTCCAGATTATTGTTGCTCGCACTGCCATCCGTACCGATGCAAACATTTACGCCCTTATTAAGCAAAGACCGAACATCGCAAACTCCGGATGCGAGTTTAAGATTGCTTGAAGGATTATGCGCAACGGTTACTTTCTTATCGGCAAGGATGTCCATATCTGTTTCGGACAAATGGACACCGTGTGCGGCAATGCAAGGACAATCGAATAATCCGAAGTCCCGAAGTGCTTCTGCAGGTGTTTTTCCGTATTTCATTATGCAGTTTTGATTTTCCGTTATGGTCTCGCTTAAATGAACAAGAACCGAGACTCCCGCACGTTTCGCTTCAACTGCAAGCAGTTCGTATAAATACTCCGGGTAAAGGTATACGGAGTGAACCATCAGTGAAATCTTTAGCAGTCCCTCACCTGCATGGTGATATTTGTTTTTAAAGGCCAGAAGAGAGGAATCATCTGCGAACCATTTGTCGTTATCCTGGTATTTCCCTTCGTGGCACAAATTGATACGAAACCCACTCTCCAAAGCGGCTCGAGCTGTTTCCTCGGGCATAAAATACATATCCGCCGTGCAACCGGTTCCGCTGTCAATCATCTCTGCCATTCCGAGAAGACTTCCGTAGTATATATCCGATTGCCGAAGGTTTTTTTCTCTCGGCAGGATAACATCAAAGAGCCATTCATTCAAATTTAAATCATCCGCGGAGTTCTTTAGGAGGGTCATCGGTAAATGGGAATGGCCGTTCGCAAACGTCGGTAACATGATCCGATCCGCACCGGAATACTCCTCATAGGATTGATTCAAAGATACATTACTCGCCGTTCCCGGTTTATCTTCGGAATTATTCCAATTACAGATCGGTGAAAACACATTTCTTGCAGTCGAGATATCTTTTCCGATATAAAGAATTATTCCGTTTCCGACCGATACGAAACAGTCCGGAATACACTCGACCCGGCCGTCTTCCGTCGGCGTCACTACGGTGATATTTTTATATAAAACCGAATTCTTCATATTCATTCACGATAAGTCCCACGAGTATAAGTACGTATATTGATCTTCGGTCAGTGTGTCTACATTCTTTTTTTTGTGGGAAAGAAGAAGTCGAGCGACTTTTTCGTCAATCTCTTCCGGTATATCATATAATTTGACTTCCAAATCTTTTCCGTTTATAGCCAAATAACGCGCGGCAAGTGTCTGAAGTGAAAAACTCATGTCCATAATTTCTGCGGGGTGTCCGTCACCGGAAGCCAGGTTGACCAGCCGACCCTCGGCAAGAATACTGATTGTTCTCCCGTCCTTCGTTACATACCCTTCAATTCCGTCACGAAGAAAGGAATGACGGACTGAGTATGCCGACAATTCATCCAGGTTGACTTCCACATCAAAATGCCCTGCGTTGCAACAAATCGCGCCGTCCTTCATTTTTTCGAAATGCCTTTGGCAAATAACATCCTTGCATCCGGTTACCGTAACAAAAAAATCTCCGATGGCAGCCGCTTCGTTCATTGTCATGACTTCGTATCCTTCCATCAAGGCTTCGCATGCCTTTACCGGATCGATTTCGGTAATGATTACTCTTGCTCCGAGTCCTTTGGCTCTCATCGCCACCCCTTTTCCGCACATGCCGAATCCGGCGACGACGACATTTTTACCGGATACCAAGAGATTGGTTGTTGTCATAATGGCGGTCCAGACAGATTGCCCGGTTCCGTATCGGTTATCAAAAAGGTGTTTGCATCGCGCATCATTTACCGATATTGCCGGAAATGCAAGACGTTTCTCGCGATCAAGAATCTTCAGACGATGAACTCCGGTGGTCGTTTCTTCCAAACAACCGATCAACCGATCGGCAAGATTTTTATTCGTCGAATGAAGCAGCATGGTAAAATCCCCACCGTCATCTATAATGATATCCGGATGACAAGACAGTGCCATTGCAAGATGGCGGAGATACGTCTTTTCATCGGCACCGTGAATGCAGTACACGTGTATCCCATCTTCCGCCAAAGCCGCCGCAACATCATCCTGCGTAGAAAGGGGGTTACAACCGGTCAGATACACATCCGCTCCGCCCGAACGCAAGGTTTTCGCAAGACAAGCGGTTTTCGCCTCAACATGAACGCTGATGGCGATCCGTAATCCTGTAAACGGTTTTTCGATAACCAACTCCTTTTCGATCGTTTGAAGTACAGGCATATTCCTTTTCGCCCATGCAATTTTCTTGTGACCGTTCGAAGCCAGTTTGATATCCTTTATTTCATAATCAGATAAATTCATTTTCTACACCTTCCCGATAGGTTTCGATTCCTTTTTCCACTATGAGGAAAACAACGCACGAATCAAATGAATGGTATCGCTCGCCGATATTTTTGCGGTATGAATCACTTCCTCATGTGATAACGGATGATCGGATATCCCACTCGCCAAATTCGAAATGCATGAGAGGCCGAGAACCTTCATCCCGCAATGCGAAGCAACAATTGCCTCGGGAACCGTTGACATTCCAACAGCGGAAGCACCCAATAAAGAGAGTGCTCTAATTTCTGAAGGCGTTTCATACTGAGGACCTCTCATAAAGGCATATATACCTACATGAACAGGAATCGATAAATCCTTCGCCAGACGAACCGCTGTGTTGAGTAATTCGGGATCGTAAACCATGCTCTGATCCGGAAACCTCGGTCCGTAACGATCCAGATTCGGGCCGCGTAACGGCGAGTCGCAGAAAAATGACAAATGATCCGATATGAGCATCAAATCTCCGGGCTTCATATCTTTGGAAATTCCTCCGGCCGAGTTGGTCAGAATCAATCGATTCACTCCGAGTTCTGAAAGCACCCGAATCGGAAAAGTTGCTTCATGAGCGGAATAACCTTCGTAGCAATGATATCTTCCTTGAAGAATGAATGTGTCCGTATTCCCGATTTTCAATGAAGAGAGAGTTCCCGAATGGCCTTTTACGGTCGGTTTCATGAAATGCGGAATATCCGCATATGCGATGCACTCTGATAGAGGAGCTCCTTCAACAAGCTCTGATAATCCGGATCCGAGCACGACCGCGGAACGGATTCCGGGCGGAAAAACATCGCGAATTCTCTGGCAAGCATCTTCAATGCTTCTGTATTCGGATTCATTACTCACTCGTTTTGCTCCTTGCCGCAGCAATTCTTATATTTCTTCCCGCTTCCGCAGAAGCAAGGGTCGTTTCTGCCTATCTTCGATTGGTCTCTTTTCACCGGTTGTCTGGCGGTCGGGGTTCCTGCCGCTCCTCTTGACGAATCCGGTCGATTCGTAGGAGTCTTCACTCCGGGAGAAACCGAATCTCCGTGTCCCTCCTGAAGCTTTCGAACCGATGATTTTCTCGAGATTCTTTGATCCGGAACGATATTGGCTCTCATAATCATTCGAACGGTATCCATCTGGATCGAAGCATTCATCTCATCAAACATTTCTGAACCTTCCAGACGGTACTCAACCACCGGATCCTTTTGTCCGATGCTTCGCATTCCGATGGCATACCGCAGTTGATCCATAGAATCGATATGATCCATCCATTTTTGATCAACATTGTAAAGGAGTATCTGACGTTCCGCTTCTCTGAATATTTCCGACGTTGCTTCCCTTTCACGCAATTCTAACTTATTCAGCGCCTGCGTAATCAGTTTCTCGGTAATATCATCAACATCAAACGAGTCGTCGTTTGACTCTCGCAGATATTCTGCCACCTCAATATCACCGAAAATATCAGAGATCTTAAGAGAAAGAGAAAGCTTCTCACCGGAAGAAATCACACCATCAAGAGCATAAATGTTTACAATTCGCTCCGCGATCACCCGGATCATCTTAAGGAATGTTTCATGGATGTCCTCGCCGTCAAGAACTTTTCTTCTCTGGGCATACGTAATATTTCGCTGTACATTCATTACATCGTCATATTCAAGGACATGCTTTCTTGAACTGAAGTTTAGGCCTTCAATTTTCTTCTGAGCAATTTCTATTTGCTTGGACAGATATCCGGATTTGATTTCAATCGAGTCGTCAACACCAAACGTATTAAAAATAGCGTTTGCTCGCTCGCCACCAAATAGGCGAAGAAGGTCATCATCCAGTGCAAGAAAAAATCTGGATCTGCCGGGATCACCCTGTCGTCCGGATCTGCCGCGCAACTGATTGTCGATTCTTCTCGACTCATGGCGCTCGGTACCTACGATCAGAAGACCGCCCGCCTCCACTACTTTCTTCGCCTCGTCAGAAGTCTGGACCTTGAAATGCGAATGAAGTTCAGAAAATCGTTGTCTGGATTCCAGAATTACCGGATCATCCGTTTCGTTATGCGCGGTGGACATTTCAATGAGCTCATCCGAGTAACCGAGCTTTCTCATTTCGAGTTTTGCCATATATTCCGGATTTCCGCCAAGAATAATGTCGGTGCCTCTTCCGGCCATATTTGTAGCGATGGTAACCGTTCCGTATCTTCCCGCTTGTGCAACAATTTCAGCTTCTCTTAAATGGTTTTTCGCATTTAGGACTTCATGTCGAATTCCTGCCTTTGTGAAATATTTAGAAAAAAGTTCTGATTTTTCAACGCTTACCGTACCGACCAAAACGGGTTGTCCGCGTTTGTGCGCTTCAACTACTGTTTGCAAAACCGCCCTTTGTTTTCCGATTTGATTCTTGTAAACAGCATCACTGTCATCGTGACGAATCATCGGCATGTTCGTCGGGATTTGGATTACGTCCAGATTATAAATGGAACGAAACTCTGCTTCCTCGGTATATGCCGTTCCGGTCATTCCGGATAGTTTCTGGTACATGCGGAAGTAATTCTGAAATGTAATCGTTGCAAGGGTTTTGCTCTCTCTTTCAACTTTAACGCCTTCCTTGGCCTCAATCGCCTGATGAAGGCCGTCGCTGAAACGTCTTCCGTACATCAACCGGCCCGTAAAATCATCGACGATTATAACCTCTCCGTCGGTTACAACATATTTTTGATCCCGCATCATCGTACCATTTGCTTTAAGCGCATTATTGATGAAGTGAAGAAACTCGAAATTATCCTGATCCGAAAGATTTTCAACTCCAAAATGATTTTCAGCCTTCCGTACACCCCTTGCGGTTAAAACCGCCGTTTTTGCTTTTTCGTCGACAATATAATCACAATCACCGACTATTTCTTCCATATCGATTTTGTCGTCGGTTTCAACAACAACATATTTTTTCAGTCCTTTTACGAACCGATCCGCTTTCATGTACATTTCGGATGATTCTTCGCCCATTCCCGATATAATAAGCGGTGTTCGGGCCTCATCGATCAATATGCTGTCGACTTCGTCAACGATTGCAAAATTCAGATCCCTCTGAACCATTCTTGATTTTCTGTCTACCATATTATCCCTGAGATAATCAAATCCGAATTCGTTGTTCGTTCCGTAGGTGATATCGGCATCATAGGATTTTCTTCTCTGATCGTTGGAAAGATCATGTATGATCAAACCGACCGACATCCCTAAATAACGGTAGATCTTACCCATCCACTCGCTGTCGCGTTTTGCCAGGTAATCGTTGACCGTAACAATATGAACACCTTTCCCCGTGAGTGCATTCAGATATACGGGCATTGTTGCGACAAGCGTTTTACCTTCACCCGTCTTCATTTCGGCGATTCGTCCTTGATGAAGAATGATACCGCCGATCAACTGCACTTTATAAGGCCTCATTCCGAGCACTCGTTTTGATGCTTCCCTTACTGCTGCAAATGCGTCCGGAAGAATATCATCCAGTGTTTCTCCCGAGGCCAATCGATTCTTAAGCGATTCGGTCGTTCCGATCAATTCGTCCTCGGTCATCCTTGAATACTTCTCGTCTAATGATTCAATCGTATCAACGATTGGCATAATTCGCTTAATTTCTCTTGTGCTGTGCGTTCCGAAAATTTTCGTAAATAAATTCATTCGGGCGTTTCCTTTCCGTCGGGAAGATTATGTGATATCCGGTCAAGTACGGTTCGATATCCATCCGCACCATACTCCAGACAGCGATTAACTCTGCTGATTGTTGCGGTACTTACTCCGGTAAGCTCAAATATTTCTGTATAGGTATGTCCCTTACTCAGCAAAGAAGCAACACGCAGTCTTGACGCTAACGACTTGATCTCCGATACGGTGCACAGATCTTCAAAAAATCGATAACACTCCTCCCTGTCTTCCAGCGAAAGAATGGCATCAAACAGACCATCGGTCAATTCATCCCGGATTTTATCGTTCATAGCATGACCCCGTCAACCGAGAAGACGATCGGAAAGAAAGTCTAAAGCATAATCAAAATATCCGAAGACAACAAAGAAAACGAGCGCAGCCGCGATAATTAAAAATAGCAAGAAGATGACAAGCTGACGGATAATCAGCCTTTTCCGCGCAATCCGTAAAACATCACCAACCGATCGGTCTTGATCCGAATGATCTTCACCGCGAGCGGAACGCATATATGCTGGCAAACGTACCTTGTCATGATTCGTTTTCAAAATCAGCCTCCGATATTTCTCAGTCAGATTTCCAAAGATATGATACCGCAACGATTCGAATGTTACAATCCGAATTATACGCATAATGATTACGCATTATCATTTCGGTTTATTTTACTTGTTTGATCATTTATTTATCCGGACTCCGATTCGGATGATTCTGAATACCGATCGGATACACCATATGTTTGTATTTCGATTTTTACGCCATGATCATTGGCATAAGACTGATAACCTGAAATTTCGGATACCAGATGCTCCGGCGAGTTTTCCGGAATAACAATTTTCAATACCCTATCCGTAATTGATTGACCATCTATTTGAATATTATCCGACCCCCATGGCTGTTCGGTACCGCTGAATTGTGCCAGTTCATTTATGTGATTTTGTATTTTATTATGTAAACCGTCCCCGCTTTCATAATACGGTGCTGTTAAATCAATGCTTTTTATGGACGTTGCCGTTCCGCCGATAAAACTTGCAATAACAGGATAACTGAATGGTAAGTTGGCACCAAATAATTCTCTGAAATACTGACCACGGTCAAAATTATGCAGTGACCATACGGAGTCCTTTTCGGGATCTTGTTGATTGTCCGTAAGTGAAAGACGGATTCTTCCGTACATCGGAATAGCCGAAACAATTTTCCGCTCAAAAGAATTAAACGGAGTATTACACCGATAATAAGTGTACATATATACCGTGTGGTTTGGGAAGTCAACGTCAACATATACACTGACATTATCAATGGATTGAATGATGATTTCATTCTCGCAATTGAGCAGAAAATTATCCATGATACGATCCCGGATTGCCTTGCCGAAAATAAGTGTACCCACGACATCTTCGCCCTCGAACCCGACATAATCGGAAAGAGCATTCACAATTCCCAAGGCACCCGCAATTCCGGAGTAGTTTTCATTATCGTTCTCTTCTTCCGCTTTTGCACCGACTCCTGATAGAATATCGGAAATGATTTCGGACCCGGTGTTGAGTATCGGTATTGCCAACGCTACCTCGTTGGTTGTTTGATCAACAGCCTGTGCAAATGATATTTCCGCTCTTTTGATGTTGATTGCACTCAACGCTATGATCGAAACAGCGATAAATATCGGTATCGCAATCGACAATTCCAGAATTATTGATCCTCTGTTTTCATTACGTCTTTGACCTTCCGAGCGACTTCCCGGGGTTATTGCCGGACCGGTTTTTTTATTTTTTGTACGAATCATAACCTTCTTCATGTATAAACTCCCTTCTTTTGTATTTTGCTTCCGTTCTTACGCTTACAAACAAATACCCGTCTGTATATCTTTTAAAAACATCCACCATTCTGTTAAGAAGAACATCTCGATTTACAAATAAAATGAACATCTCGATATAATCTCGGTATCGTGTGCTCAATAACCCTTGGAACGTGCCCTGATTGTTCAGTGCGCTGTGATCAATGAGCGTTACCGATCCTCCATCACAGAGCGTATTCAGTTCCGATACGCTTTTACATATCGCCCAAGTACCAATAACAATATATTTGATCAGGGACGGTTCGACGGCAGCGGTTCCTCCGGAAACTATTGCTATACACACGGATATTATCGCGGCAATTCCTTCCGCTTCACTCATTTTCTCTTTATCGAGTAACATGGATGCAAGATTAATCACTGCTCGTGTTGAAAATATCATCGTCTTGACATAATTAATTGCCGACTCATTTTTCTTACCTGTCAAAAGATATTCAATATCCGCGAAATTTGCTTTGTTTATTGTCATGAACGATTCGCCGTAAATATTTGCTTCATCTTCTGATGCCCCGTCTTCTTTAATGACGGTCAGGTTGGAGTCAAAAAGTGATACGGCATATTTATTGATGTAGAAATAATTGAACAACTCCGGAACGTCGCTGTCTATGGAAAAAGAGAGAATATTCATTAGTTTTTCAATGCTGTTCGGATCAAAAATGTTGAGTCGAAAAGTTCCGGAGTCGCCGCTTTGAAGCTTCAAGGTTCCGACCCGTTGAATCGTCTCTTTTAAATCACCGATAAACTTCTCGAAATCTTTAAGCTTGTCATTGAAGTCAATCAGATGAACAAAGTTTTCGACATTATTCAAAATATCCGCCCAATTTTCCGAGGAGGACATATACTCAACCAGATATTTCTTCAAAACTCCCGGACTGCCTTCGTTGGCCTGTTCCAGCAATTCGGACGCCTTCACATGATCCAAGGCATTGCCGACTCGAATGAGCAGTTCATTTCCCATTATCGCAGGGAAACGAAGCTTCATATAATCGTTGATTATTTGTTTTAATTGATCAGTACTTAGCTCATCTGTTCCGCATGCAGTGAACGAGTCGATATGATTTACTCGACAGCATAACGCGAAAATGTCCGAATTTACGGAGCTTTGATCGAAGGCATATACACCGTAATGATCATAGAGTCGATCATTATAGCCGGAAAGAATGTTTTCCGCCTGAAGATGCGCGGCTCTCGAAATTTCGCCCTCTTCAAATCTCATGATGGCACCTTGAAGCAAGACAGTTTGTGATAAAATCAAGGCGCTCAGGATAATGCATAAGAATAAAGTGGCTCCGCCATTACGACCTCTTCTGTTCAATTTCACCACAGTGATTGCACCCCCTCCGTAATCAATTCAACCGAATCACGAAATGAGTCAATTGCATACATCAATCTTTCCGGAGAAGTATAAACTGTCACCGCGGTTTCCTGATTGACATGTATGGAGCTGACTTTGTAAATGGATTTATTCTTGCTTTGCTCACAAAGATATTGATAACTGATAACGGCTGAATTATTGGTATTCGAATACATTTGAGGACCGATTAGAAGAAGTGCCGAGAGAAATCCGAAAACAACCGGCAGGGCTAAAGTCGTCTGTATTGTATGTGACATGGAAATCACCTCCGCCGTTATGGTAACAGGAAGTGATTCAGGAAAAGTCGGATATTATCGACAACAACCCGTATATGCGTGAATATACGACAAATAATGTAACGCAATTGTGTATCCGAATTTCAGAAAAAATCGCAAATCTCATCAATAACCATATTCAGAGGATGACGCGATCCGGATCGGTGGCACATTCCGGCGATAAGCTTCACATACCTCGCAAAAGAGCCGTCATTTGACCCTTTTCCCCTAATTAGCGAATTCTGAGCGCCTCTGCTTCCGCATATGATCTGACGTTCATCAGATTCTCGTTAAACGAGTCACGAATACTCTGAAGTGAATCTCTGCTATGAAGTATAATGAACCCTCCGTAAAAGACAAGGCCTAAATGATATCATTGTAAAATGCGGCTGTAAAGAACGGGCTATGCAGTGTTTCCTCACCTACCGTTGTCGATTCTCCGTGCCCGGGGTATATGATTACATCCTCATCCATGGCTGCAATTTTCGCAATGGATTGTTTCATTTCGTCCATATCACCGCCGAGATCCGTTCGTCCGATCGAGCCGGCAAAGATCGTATCGCCGGTAAAAAGAATTTTCCCGCCTTTCTTTATTTCCGAAAATTCAAAAAACAAAGAAATGGAGCCCATCGTGTGTCCCGGAGTATGGATAACTCGAATCAAAAATGGTTCGCTTCCGCTCATTAAAAAATCGTCGGGACCGAATTCCGCACCGTCCGTCAACGGAATAACATGGGATTTTACAGAGTACGGAAGAAATCGCATTGCGGAGCCGTTACGAATCGAATCTTTCATTACGGGGATTTCTTCAGAGTATGCCATCAAAACACTTTTTGTTTTTCGCGAAAGATTATCCGCTTCGATAATATGATCATAGTGGGCATGGGTACAAAATATTCCCTTTACATCGATTCCTTCCAAATCAATCGAATCAAATGAAACACAAGGGTCGATAATCAAGGCTTCTTTACCGACTACAACCATATACATATTTGCCTGAAGCGGACCAAACGGATAAATTCGTACCTCCATACATCCTCCCGAATTCTTACTCAAGAAAGGATTATACCATTAATTTTTATTTGAAATTCCAATCAAATGTGAAAATAACTTGTATTAATTTGAAAATCAAGACAATACGTGTGCTCCATCAGTCCCGGACAAGCTCCCGCCAATCCAAGTCACCTCGATCGATGGATAATATGAGTATTTCCGCACTCGCCAAATTTGTAGCATAAGGGATGCTGTTGTAGTCGCACGCCTTCAGCAAAGGATTCGGATCATCATAAGCGGGATATTGTGTGTCCCTCAAATAGATGACCGCATCAATTTCATTAAACATGGTTCGTGAGGCAAGTTGTTCATAACCGCCCGAGTAATCGGTTGAAATACCGAAAACCTGAAGATCGGTAGACGCTTCCAGCAAAGTTGCAGTATTCATAAGCGAATACAGTGAATGATTCGCAAGAAGCTGTGAATACGCAATACAAAAATTTACGAGGAGTTCGTTTTTTCGGTTGTCTGCCAGCAGAACGATTTTCATTCACGTCCTCCTCCTATGATCATTCGAATATATTGTACAAATTATTCACTTATACTTCAAGAAAATTTGTCTCCGAGTAAAACGAATAACGCAAAAGTATTGTAAGTTATCAGAACGGTACGTCACCGATTACGGGACTCGTCTGACTCTCTTCCGGGATATCGGGATCGGGTATGCCGAAATATGCGATCAGGAGTTCTTCCATAATAACCGCCGTTGAGGATCCCCATTCCCCCTTCTCGACAACGAGAGCGATTGCAATTTCCGGATTATGTGCCGGCGCAAAGCCGATAATTAATCCGTTCGAGTATTCTTTTCGAGCTTCTTCAAATCCGGTTTCCGCCGTTCCCGTCTTACAAGCGAGCGTCAGTCGATAATCATCTCTGTCCTTAAATTTATATAAATACCTGTGTGCAGTACCGATCTGAAATTCAACAACCCCGATCATACCCTCCTTCACAAGATTAAGGTTATCTTCATTCAGGTCAAGCGGAATCGTATCCGTCGCTCCGGAGTAAAGAACCGTTCCGTCATCCGATACAACCTCCCGAATCACATGAGGACTAACCAGATGGTTGGTCGCAATCGCCGCCGTATATCGCGCCAATTGGAGAATCGTAAAACAGTTGTCAAATTGCCCGATTGCACTTTGGGCTGTATCCGCGGGCATCCAAAGCCGGTCGTAAACATCTTCTCGCAAAAGCCTCTTTGTCTCTCTGCTCGCACGTATACCGGAATTCTCTCCGGGCAAATCAATCCCGGTTAATTCCCCGAGGCCAAGCTTTTTACCCATTGCGTCAATATTATCGATTCCTGTTTCTACGCCCAGTTTTTGAAAATAAATGTTACATGAAGTAGCGAGTGCGTTTTGAAGCGTCAGAAATCCGTGTCCGCCGTTGGGTCTTTCCAGGCACTTAAACGGATAACCGCCGATCTCGACGGGACTTTCACATTTCCGATAATTGGCGGTTGTGGTGATTATCCCGTTCTCAAGTGCCGCAAGTGCAGTGACCGGTTTGAAGGTCGATCCGGGAGCATATTGCGACATGATTGCGCGATTCCACATAGGCATATCCGCTTCAGTTATCTCCTTGTACTCCTCAACACCCAAATAATATTTGACTTGCTCTCTCGCTTGTGCGTCTCCTTCCATAGCAAGCAAAAAATCATTTGGATCGAAATCAGGATAGGAACCCATTCCGATCACCTCTCCGTTTCGAACATCCAAAACAATGAACGCTCCCGCAGAAGCGGTTTTATACCCCGGTTTTCTGTCCGGATCGTTCGCTGCGTCTTCAATGTACTTTTTGATTGCGTCCAACCCGGCTTTTTGTATTCTCGAATCAATCGTCAAATACACATTGGCGCCCGGAACCGGATCAATCCCCATTTCTTCCGAATAAAAAGCTCCGTCACTCATCGACTCCGTCCAAACATTGTAGGGTTTTTTCCCGGCCTGTCCGTGCAGATATCTTTCCATTTGTGCTTCGATACCCGCCTGACCGACGATATCGTTGATTGAATATCCGATGTCCTTTAATTCGGCGAGTCGTTCCTGTGATATTTGTCCGACGTATCCAACCACATGGGATGAAAATTTGGCAAGCGGAGAATACGCTCTCCGATAATCTTTGGAAGCGATTAACCCCATATATTTGTAGTTTTGTTCCATCAGGAGCTGAATCATCTCCTCGGGAACGTCGGTTGCGATCGGAACCGGGGTGCCGGTCTTGAAAGCCCAGTTATCTGCAAATATCTGATAGCGAAATCGAATAATCCGATATGCCTCATCCGACGAATAATTTCCATCGACATTAAACTTATTTCTTAAATACAAAAAGAAAACCTGCGGATCTTTTTTTACATATTGGTCTGTATGTGTAACAACGATATTTCCGGATACATCCTTCAGCGCAAACAGATTTTTCCCGGTTTGCCAAATGGTTACCTCTTCCTCACTCTTCAAAAAAGCAACGGGATCAACGGAGAAATAATCCATAAGACCGGAAACCGGAGTCGCATTATATTGATCAAAAAGATAGGACAACTCCAATAGCATTTCGTTAAGTTCCTGTTCTTCCATTCCGGCGTCGGAAAGTAGAATCGTATTCACTTCCGTCGAGGAAGCCAATACAAAACCGTTCCTGTCGTATATACTTCCTCTCGGAGCCGTTACCGTGTATTGGCTCGGAACACCCTTTTCAGATGAAACGAAGGAACGATTGGATCCGGAAAACTGTAGCGCTGCCGTATATATGAGAATCATGAACCCAAAAGCAACGAAAACAAAAGAAAGAATAAAGAAACGGTTCCCCAAAATTGCGGAAATTCGTTCCGCCGGTTTTGGCGATTCGATCCTTCCGTCCGAGATATGTTCCTGATCGAATACGAAGTTTCCGTATTCTTCTACACGCTTTGCCATATTGCCTCCGAATCGGATTTTTCATCCGACAGATCGGGATTGATACCCTTTTTGTATGGTCCGAAATACTTCATCATGAAGATTATGGGTACAACAGCGATCAAATTTATAAGCAACTGCGGTAAAATACTGTTAATCAGAATGCTGATAAGCGACAAGTATTCCGATCCGTTTCCGGACAAAATCTGAACGCCCAATGCGATCGCATGTCCGATCGCTTTATACGCTACGGTAACAATCATAACCTGAACAAAGGCCAGTGGCAATTTTCTGTGAAAAGCTCTTTTGAAAAGCACAGAGGAAAGAACGCCCGCATAAAGAAGTAAAAGCATTCCGATTCCAAAAATTGCGGAAGGCTGATCCGGGCTTCCTCCCAAAGCCGGTCCGGAATAATAGTCACGGAAAAAACCGGTAATCAGTCCAACGAAAATCGCATCTTTGGTTCCGAAAAGATACCCGCAGACAATAACGAACACCAACATCAGATCCGCTACTTGTCCGAACAGTATAAGGGTATCGGAAAAGGAAACCTGTATCGCGGAAAGGATGATTATATATAACGCATAAATGATTATTTTTCGAATCAGAATTTTGTTCTTCATGAATTTCTCCGGGATTGTCTGATACGGCAGGTCAACAAAAATAATGTTTTCTACTCATTCTCATTGCTATCGGTGGAATCTTCAACCGCCACCATGATGAAAATATCTTTTAATTCGCCGATTATTACATGAGGCTTTAATACGGCCGTCCGATTCAACTCGGAGGAATAATCGACGGACACAATCACCCCGATCGGTATTCCCGCCGGAAACAGTCCGCCTTGTCCGCTCGTAACCAACTCATCTCCGACCTTCAATTCCACTGTAGAAGGGATTCGTGTGACCTTACAAAGACCATCCTGTTTCAAAGAGGTTTCACCGCTTATTTTTACCACCGCACCGTTTACGGTATTGACTTTTGCGCTTACCGAGAAACCCTCGTGCAACAACGGGAGCACTTTTGAGGATTCCGGATCCGTGGTCATGATTCGTCCGACCAGATTCATTCTTGCGTCCACCACGGCATATGAGTCGCCTTCCGCTAGAACAAAACCATCGTTTTCACCCAAATCCACCCGAATGACACTAAACCATTCATCGGCTTCACGAGTCAAAATCGAGGCCCCAACGACCAGATAATTCTCAAAGGTATCCTTAATAAGAAACGCTTCCTTTAGCTCCTCCCATCTCCGAATCGCTTCTTCACCTTGCGCGACCTGGTATTCAAGCTCCGCAATCTCCGCTTTCAACTCTTCGTTTTCTTTTCGAATGGTCATACCGTTTGATATGGCCGCAAAAAAGTCAGAAAATCCTTCACCCGCGGATTTTACACCCTTTTGCATCGGGTCGATGACGAAGGATGCGGGCGAAGTCAGTCCATGAATCGGACTACCGGGAATCGTGCTCATAATGATGATCGCGACGATAAGCAGTGTCAGCATAAGCACTAAAAATATCTTATTTGAAAGGAGTCTGCGCAAAATACACACCTCGATCATTCCGTTATTATGTTCTGCAAAACGAGTAATCCGATCAATTTATCAGTATACCACAGGTATGAACGAAAATTGTGATTACAGAAGTCCCTCGCGTTTCATACTTGTGCTTTCTCCTCTTCCGATAATGATGTGGTCAATCAGGTCAATGCCCATTAAGGAAGCCGCCTTGTGAAGGCTTTGGGTAGTGGTGATGTCGTCCTGACTCGGTTTCGGATCTCCGCTCGGATGATTGTGTGCTAAAACGACGGCGGAAGCATTCGATTTTATCGCCTCCCGGAACAGCTCGCGCGGAAATACTCCGGTAGAGGCAAGCCCGCCCGAAGAAATCACCACATGACGAATGATCCGATGTCTTGTATCCAATAACAAAACATGAACCTCTTCCTTTTTCAGGTCGGACATTTGATGCTCAAGTAAGGAAATCGCGTCTTCGGGGGATTTAATCTGAGTATTTTTCCAAAACGGATGATGGTTCATTGATCTTTTCCCGAGCTCGAGTGCCGACTTTATCGTAATTGCCTTCACTCTGCCCATACCTCTACAGGATATCAATTCCTCTAATGTAAGGTCTTTAAGGAAGCATATCCCTTCACCCGCACTATCCAGATTCAGAATTTCATTTGCAACCTGAACGGCTGACATACCCTGAGCACCCGATCGGATCAAAATGGCCAGCAATTCCGCATCGGAAAGCGCAGACGCTCCGTTTCTCTCCAGCCGCTCATACGGACGAACCGCGATATGCATATTGGAAATTCGGTCACTCATATTACACCTCGTTTTTCTTCGGATAAATATAAATAACCTGATATAAATTGTTCTATTTGTTCATGCAACACTGCTTGTATTTTTTCCCGCTACCGCACGGACACGGATCATTTCGACCGATCTTATCACTTCGAACGATCTTTGATTCTCTGTAAACAGCGGAAAGGTGATCCAGTTTCTCGGTCGGGAATACATTTTTCCAGGATGAAAGCCCGTACAGCCAATCTGCCTTCGCGTCTCTCATGTTGAGATATAACTTTTCAAAATCGATTTCCAGGGAAATTACGGAATGATCATCAACCTCACCCAATTCGAGAGGTTTCAGCAGGCTTTGATTGATTCCGTCCAAAAAACCAAGGAACAGATCCATCTCGTCCTTCGAATAACCGAAAGAATTTGCCATCGAAAGAGCTGATACATTTTTGTATGCGTCGTCCCTTGGAAAATCCGATAGAATTTTATGGTAAGCCTCTTTTTCCTTCTCATAATAAGTATTCACATATGCGGTATACAACGACTGATTCTGCGTATTCTCGGATCTTTCGTTCCATATGTCCAAATAACTCATTCCGATTACCCCTCTTTCTTAAGGCCGGATGCGATCGCCGCAAGAAAATCGGTTGTATTGACAACCTTTTTATCGGGATGTACCAACAGTGCGTTTAAATCACCGGTAATTATTCCGGATTCAATCGTTTCAATAGAGACTTTTTCAACAAGATCCGCAAACATTTCCAACTCGCTCAGCCCATCCAATTGAGCTCTTTTCCGAAGCGCACCGGTCCATGCAAATAACGTCGCCATCGGATTCGTTGAAGTGCTTTCTCCCCGGAGATGTTTATAATAATGACGAGTAACCGTTCCGTGTGCCGCCTCGTATTCGTATTTTCCGTCGGGAGACACCAGCACGGAAGTCATCATTGCAAGACTTCCGCACGCGGATGCGATCATATCGGACATAACATCCCCGTCATAGTTTTTGCATGCCCAGACGAATCCGCCCTCGGATCGCATTACACGTGCAACCACATCGTCAATTAACGTATAAAAATAATCAATACCGGCATCATCAAAGAGCGCTTTGTACTCCGTTTCAAAAACATCGGCAAAAATATCCTTGAAGCGATGATCGTACGTTTTTGAGATTGTATCCTTGGTTGCAAACCACAAATCCTGACGGGCATCGATTGCGTAACGAAAACAAGAGCGTGCAAATGCTGCAATTGATCGGTCGGTATTGTGCATCCCGAGAAGAACACCGGAACCGTCAAAATCATGAATTCGCTTGATTTGTGTTTGTCCGTTCGGATAAGTAACGACCAGCTCGGCAACCGCAGGGCCCGATATTTCCATCTCCGCATCGCGGTATACATCTCCATAAGCATGACGAGCAATGGTAATCGGTTTTTTCCAAACCGATACAAAAGGAGTGATTCCTCTCACAAGAATCGGGGCGCGAAAAACGGTTCCGTCAAGAATCGCACGGATTGTACCGTTCGGACTCTTCCACATTTCCTTGAGTTTATACTCATCCATTCTTTGAGCGTTCGGAGTAATTGTCGCGCATTTGACCGCAACTCCAAGCTCTCGCGTACGATTTGCGGAGTCAATCGTAATCTGATCATCCGTGGCATCTCTGTTGACCAAAGAGAGATCGAAATATTCCGTTTTCAGATCTACAAACGGATGGATGACGATATCTTTGATTTGATTCCACATAATCCGCGTCATCTCGTCCCCGTCCATCTCAACCAATGGGGTTTTCATCTGAATTCTGGTCATAATCAATACCTCCCTACTTTTCAACAATCGCGTTTATACTACATGATTCGTCAGACAGCGTCAACGAATCACAGATGGTTAAGAACGTAATAAAACAGACACTTTTTCGTCGTCACGCCCGTTATGATGCTAAAAAAATCCACTCTAATGCCTGTCGCTCTTCCATCCGCCCTGACTTGACCATTGCATCGGATTCTCGACACCGCTTATATAAATCAACAATTTCCTGCAAAGTGAACATGGCCGACTGATGTAAAAGATTCCTGGCTACAAAGGGCCTGACCCCGAGACTTTCGATAATTGCATCGCTTTTCCCCATTTCCTTTGCACATATCAGTTGCCGGACATGCCTTGATAACATAAAGCGAATTTTGGGAATCGGCTCTTTCAGTGCTATTAATTTTTCCAGAATTAACAAGGATTCCTCCGTTTTTCTCATACCGATTGCGTCTGTCATTTTGAACACGGAGCCTCGGATATCCGGAATGCAGATCTGATCAACGTCATCGATATCAATCACCGATAAACAGGTCGACTTAGCAAAGAGCGCAAGTTTTTTGATTTCCTGTTCCAGTACCCCCATCTGTTTTTCCGTTCTTTCAATCAATCCGGACACGGCAGCTGGGGATATGCGAATTCCATCCCGTCGTAATAATCCAATAACCCACGCCTCCAGATCGTTTTCGCTCTGACGATCGATTTGCACAAAAACGCCGCGTTCGGATATAGCTTCAATCAGAACTTTCCTCCTTTTATCGACCTTCGACTCTAAAAAAATCAAGCATGAAAAATCGGGGATATTGGAAACCACATCAATGTATTCGTTCAATAATAGCGGGGCTTCCGGATATCGATCCGAAAAAAGACCGGTTTCTTTAAGTATGGTCATCCGTCTTGTCGACAGGAAAGGCGGCGTATATGAAAGTGATCTCAACTCGTCCGCATCCGTCTTGCTCCCGGATCGGTCCGACACATAAAGGTCCGCTTCCCCGGATCCTTCGGCCAGCACTTTTCTTTTTATGGCATTCGTTATTTTTTCCAGAAGATACTCCTCATCACCGGTGATCAGATAGATAGGACGAATCCTTCCTGCCTTGATTTCCGAAGCGATGTTCGAATAATCAAACACGGTGCTTTTTGATTTTGATTCTTTTCGAGTCATTTATTTCTCCATTCGCCGAGCATCGTTTGAATCACCGACTTGTTTGAATAGATATCTATGATAATCGCTCCATCCAGATCCGTTCGAAAAACATCCGCTTTCGCTTCCGTTAAGCGATCGATTGCTTCCTGAGTAGGGTGTCCGTAAAAGTTCGTTCCGACCGATATCACCGCGATCGTCGGAGAAAGCGAATTCAAGAACTCCCCGGACGATGAATATTTGCTTCCGTGATGTCCGACCTTTATTATATCCGTATTGTTCGTGATTATCGAATAGATTTCCGAATTGCTCATAATCCGCTCCTCGGTATCAAATCCGGCATCCCCCATAAATAAAACGCCGGTTTCTCCGACCCGAAGCAATATGACTAAAGAGTCTTCATTCCCACCCTCGCAGGTAGGTTCATCCGGATGAAGAACCAGCATCTCGACCTCGTCTTCGATCTGAATTCGGTCGTTATACCCGAGGATATAACAGTCTCTTTCAATATCATATCCCTTCACCAACTCTTCGTAGTCTTTCCCTTCGCCCCAAGCCGAAACTCCGATTCTTCCGACTCTTCCCAATTCAGAAAGTGCAAGAAGTCCGCCGCCGTGATCCGAGTGCAGATGAGACATCACGGTGATATCCGTCTTTACAACTCCATAATAATTCATTACCGGTAACAAAACCCGTTCAGCCATTTCTTTTTCGCCGCCGTCGATTAGAACGGATTTGCTTTCCGTGACAATTAATGTGCCGTCTCCCTGCCCGACATCCATGAAAATTACGGTTGCGATCGGACGATGAACAAAGGCATATGTTTGAATTACGGACCCGGTCAACATGTTGATGACGGAAATACATATCAATATCTTTTTTAAGAAACTTTTCCCGATGATCAGTGAAATCATAAGACATACTATCCCTGCGAGTAAGATCGGATGAACACTTTGTAATCTCAGCGCCCGAATGTTTTCAAAGGAACCGATCTCCGTTACTGATAACAGCAGTTGAACTAATCCGCGAATCGGCCAAAAAAGATACCGAACGGCTTCATGGCCGGGAATGATCAGGGAAAGCGGAATCATTAGCAATGTTAAAGGAATCGTAAGTAAGCATATCCATTGTGACAAAAGCGTTCCGATTAAGCATATCACCAGAAGCATCAGAGACTGCTTCGAATGAAGTGTCATAAGAATCGGCAGCATTCCGATCCATGCGGAAGTCATCGTTGCCAATGAGGAAGAAATTCCGAGTGGAAAAACGGCAGACAATTGATCTGCCATCCGACGGGAAACCAACAGAATGGATAATGTCGCAAAAAACGATAATCGAAAACCGATATTCGACAAGTAAAAAGGATGGATTATCATCATTAAGAAAGACGAGCCGAAAAGACCGGTAATCGAGTCCGCACGTTTCCCGATAATTGAGCAAACGATACCGTAGGAGCTCATCAGCACGGCCCTTGTAACGGATGCAGTCCATCCGGTAAGAAACCCGAAAGCTATAAGTGTCACCAATGCGAATATAAGTCTGAGTTTTCTTTTGCTGCTTATTCGGGAAAATGAGGATATAAATCCCAAAAAACACCCTACATGCAGACCCGAAACCGCAATCAGATGGGATAGATTCGATAGTCGAAAGCGATTTTTCAGTTCATTTGATAATTCGCTCTTATCTCCCAATATCATTGCCGAAATGACGGCGGCTTCCTCCTCGGAAAAAACATCACCCCATGCATTACGAATCCACATTCTTACGGAATCAAACGGATTCGATATTTCAGTAAAAAGACCGGGAGATTTATACCTTTCCCGAATAATGCGTATGTCGGAATCCGATGCGGACAATTTCAGGTACACGCCCTTTGAGGCATAATAGGACTTAGCGTCAAAACACCCCGGATTGGAAGCGCTTTTGTGTCGTAACAGTTGACCCTTAATCTCTGTATATTCGCCGCATTTAAGTCCTTCTAATGACGAAGCAAATGATATTTTCACCCCCATATCCGTTTCAAACACATAGGAATCATACCCGTCGAGATTGGGAAAAACGGGGGCATCCGTGATGTATCCGAAATATTGTTGATCATAATCGCCCTCTTGCAGTCGACGCAAATAGAAACAATCGGATCGATATCGTCCGATTGATATATAAAGAAAACCGTAGCATATAATCACTATTGCAACGAAGGACACTTGAACAAGATACGTCTTATCCAATCTTTTCTCCGGAGCTCGGGCGCATCGAAATATAGTATCCTCGGGATACAAAATAGAAAGACAAATCAGAAGAACCGAAGATAAAATACAGGTGATCATCCCAGTAAAAAAATCAAGATTCATCCCGAAGGCAACACCGATAAAGGAAGCTGCTCCGAAAATAACGATAGGTCTGCCGAATGATTTTTCAATGAAAACGCGATAATAATCGAAAACGATCGATCGAACATTAGAAAAACCCGTTATCACACGGAAGGGGATCGTTCTGAATTCATTTCTGATAGATAAAAGCATCGGCGCGTATCCTTAAAGTTTCTTTTCTTCAAGATTTTAGCGCCATACTTATAATTTGAATCGACTTATATTCGACAATACGGACCAATACGGGAAATCATACCGTCATATCATTAACAAAGCCGTTGATTTTTACTCTGAGCTCTTCGACGCCTCTTTTTTTCAGTGAAGAAACGCAGAATACGGGGACGGATAACGGGATCTCGAAAGCGGACAGATTCTCTTTGATCTGTTTTGCGAGAGCGGAAGATGATAATTTATCGGCCTTCGTAAATACGATGAAAAAAGGAATATTTTGTTCCGATAAATAACGAAGCATTATGCGGTCGTTCTCACCGGGCTTATGTCTGGCATCCATCAAATGAAGTACCAGAGCAATCGGTCGATTGACACCGAAATAGCCATCAACCAGTTCCGAGTACTTTTCTTTCTGCGCAATGGATGCTTTCGCAAAGCCGTAACCCGGCAGATCGACAAGAAATATGCGGTCGTCCGTATTAAAGAAAAAAACAAGTCTCGTTTTTCCCGGCTGTCCGCTTACTCTGCAGAGTTTGCTGTTATCCGCCAAGGCATTCAGAAGAGACGATTTTCCTACGTTGGATTTCCCGGAAAAAACGATTTCGGGGCGATCGGGTTCCGGTAAGGAGGAAATGTCGGCGACTACTTTGTAAAGCACCGTATTTCGAAAACAAATATCCATTGGTTGCTCCTCCCCGCTCTTTTTCGTTAAATGTACCATGAATCTTCTTCCTAAGAAAGCCGATATTATGCGGCTTGTTACCGGAAATTGATCAAAGCATCCATTCCCCTTTTACTCCTGTGTAAATAATTCATGCACTTTTCACGATACAAAAGGTTTATGAATAGCGATATACTATAAATTAAGTACATGGTAGAATCAGGTCAGGCAATATGATCCTTTCTGGGGGGCTCCGATGACTTCGTCATTTCAATCACCGGTAAGCACCGAGCGGCAAGATCCCGATTTTCGCGGATACCTGCTCGAACCGTTCGGTCCGATCGGAATAATATCCCATTCCGCAAACGAGGAATTTGCAAAACAAATCAACGATATACTCTATACCAAACGATTAAAGAGAAAAACGGAGTACAGTAACCCGTATGTTGATAGTGCGGGTTATCTTCGATCCGATTATATGATACAGTCCCAAATCGTTCGGTTCGACACCGGCGAAGGGAAGGTAACGCTCAACCAAACCGTTCGCGGTCACGATATTTTCATTGTCACGGACGTACTTTCTCACTATTCTAAATTTTCCGTCTTCGGAACGGAGCACCGAACCAGTCCGGACGATTATTATCGGGATCTTTTGCGGATTATCATGGCGGTCAGCGGAAAGGCCAGAAGAATCAATGTAATCATGCCCTTCCTTTATGAGGGACGGCAAGATCATCGGCACGCTCGCGAGTCTCTTGACTGTGCGGCGATGCTGCAACAACTTTACGCGCTCGGCGTGGCCAATCTGATCATTTTTGACCCGCATGACGCCCGTATCGCCAATGCGGTTCCGCTGATGGGGATCGAAATGCCGAAGTCTTCTTATAAAATAATCAGCACCCTGATATCGGTAAATCCGAATCTTAAAATCAACAAAGATTCCATGATGGTAATTAGTCCGGACGAAACCGCGATATCCAGATCCATTTTCTATTCCTCCATGATGGGTGTCCCTCTGGGTATCTTCTATCGCCATAAGGATTATTCGGTCGTCATTGACGGTAATCATCCGGTTAAGGAAATCCGACTGCTCTCCGATCCGATTGAAGGACGTGATGTTTTAATCATTGACGATATGATCAATTCCGGTAAAACGATGATAGATACGGCGACTGTCCTTAAAAAAGAAGGAGCGAAGGACATCTACTGTATCGCTCCTTTCGGTCTTTTCACAGAAGGAATCGGGAGAATACAGGATGCCGTAGACAAAAAGATTATTAAGCAGGTTTTATGCACAAATCTGATTTACCGTCGCCCGGAGCTTTTATCGGCACCATGGTACATTGACGTGAACATGACACCTTTTGTCGCGCGTCTGATTGATGCGATTAATGTTGACGAATCGTTAAGCAAGCTCATCAATCCCAGTTACATGATTTCGGACCTCTTAAATCAGATGCGTATCGGCGAACTTTTCGAATAATTAATGCGGGGGATCATTATGAATTCAATACCACTCGGATCAGACGAAAAAGCATACTCCAGATACAACCAATACGGGGATAATCCGATGGCTCCTGTCGGGCCGATTGGGATGATTCCGTTAAAAGGAAGCGTCGAATTCACCAATAGCGTCAACTTTTTCCTGAATAAGAGACGCTCTGAATATCAGGAGCATCAGTTAATCAGCAAATATCCGGGGTTTTACCGAAATGACTATACGATTGATGTCGACAACACACGTTTTTCGTCCGGAGAGGGAAAGGCGGTTATCGCCCATTCGGTAAGGGGACACGATCTGTTTATCATCAGTGATGTAATGAATTTTTCCTGTACATACAAAATGTTCGGGTTAGAAAACAATATGAGTCCCGATGATCATTATCAGGATCTTAAACGCGTTATTCTTGCCTGCTCCGGCAAGGCCAGAAGAATCAATGTTATTATGCCGTTCCTGTATGAAAGCCGACAGCACAAGCGAAATGCAAGGGAATCACTGGACTGCGCGTTTGCCTTGGAGGAAATTTACGGCCTCGGTGTCGAGAACATCATCACCTTTGATGCGCACGATGAACGAGTGGCCAACGCCATTCCGACATCTGGATTTGAAAGCCTGTCTGCGGCCTATCAAATTATTAAGGCCATGTTTCGAGAACTGCCTGATTTGGATTTGTCTGAGGGAAAATTCATGATTGTAAGCCCGGATGAGGGCGGTATCATGAGAGCGATGTATATGGCTTCCGTTCTCGGAGTCCCGCTCGGTACGTTCTACAAAAGACGCGATTATACCACGGTCATCAACGGAAGAAATCCGATTATCGCCCATGAATTTCTCGGAGATTCCGTCGAAGGCATGGATATTCTGGTAGTGGATGACATGATTTCTTCCGGCGATTCGATTCTGGACATCGCCCAAGAAATGAAGGACCGCGGAGCGCGGAACATTTACTGTGCGGTTACCTTTGCTCTTTTTACCGAAGGAATCGAAAATTTTGCGAAAGCATACGATGACGGCCTGCTTTCAAAGGTATTCGCGACCAATTTGATATACAGACGCCCGGAACTTCTTGCATCCCCATGGTTTGTTGATGTAAACTTATCGAAGTTCGTCGCTCTTTTGATTGATGCGATCAATCACGATGCTTCATTGTCTAACCTGATCAACCCGACCGAAAAAATTCGTCTCTTGCTCGAAAAACGCAACCTTCCCCAGTAACAATCTTAGGAGGATGATGTATGGAAATCCTGAAGCAGGTATTTGAAGGTGTTCTCTATTTTGGAATCGGGGACAACTGGAAGGCTCTGATCATGTATCTGATCGGCGGCGTTCTGATTTATCTGGCCATTAAAAAGGAATACGAACCGGCTTTGCTTCTTCCGATCGGGTTTGGAGCGATTCTGGTTAATCTTCCCTTTAATATTGTCGGTATTGTAACCGAGTGGTCCGGAGGTGAGATGGTCACCTCCGCAGGAGGTGAGGTCGGGTTTCTCGAGGTTCTTCGCAGTGCGGGAATAGCGACAGAACTCTTCCCTATTCTCATTTTTATTGCGATCGGCGCAATGATTGATTTCACGCCGCTTTTTAAGAATCCCTTTATGATTTTCTTTGGTGCCGCCGCTCAGTTCGGAATCTTTATTACCTTCCTTGTGGCACTTTTTCTTCTCCCTATGCTCGGCATTTTCGGCGACGAGGCTTTAAAACTTTCGGCCGCCATCGGTATTATCGGAGCGGCGGACGGCCCGACAACCATTTACGTCGGCAACCATTTCGAGCTTTGGGATTATATGGGACCGATTTCGGTAGCGGCATATTCCTATATGTCATTGGTACCGATTATTCAACCTCCCGTCATTCGTGCTCTGACCACCAAAAGTGAGCGACTCATACGTATGGATTATCATGAAGAGTCCGTTCCGAAGCTCGTTAAGATCCTCTTCCCGATTATCGTAACCGTCATCGCCGGGATATTGGTGCCAATGAGTGCGCCATTGGTCGGTTCTCTGATGTTCGGCAACCTGATTCGCGAGTGCGGGGTGCTGGAGCGTCTTTCTCAGTCCGCCCAGAACGAGTTGGCCAATCTGGTCACTCTTCTTCTCGGAATCACAATCGGGTCGACGATGCTCGCCGATAAATTCATTGATCCTGTTACCGGTCTGATTCTCCTTCTCGGCTTATTCGCCTTTATCTTTGACACTGCCGGCGGAGTACTTTTTGCAAAATTCCTGAACCTGTTCCTCAAAAAGAAGGTCAATCCCATGATCGGAGCCGCCGGAATTTCCGCATTCCCGATGTCGGCACGAGTCGTTCAGAAGATGGCTAAGGAAGAGGATCCTACGAACTTCATTCTGATGCAGGCGATCAGCGCCAATGTATCGGGCCAGCTCGGTTCAATCGTCGCCGGCGGTCTGGTGATCGCACTTGTAACCATTCTAACCTGATTATCGGAGGTGAAATAATGCATTACATGAAAAATCTCATTTCATCGTTTCCTTTTTCCGCGGCTGAAGTATCTTCCGTTGCAGGGACTTCTTCCTACAGTTTGAACGAAAAAGGTTTCATTGTCGTCGCTTTCGGTCTGATCGGCGTGTTTTTAATCCTTCTTCTTTTCTTTGTTACCATTATCTTGATTCAAAAGGTTTTCGGATCCGTTGGCACCCGCAAGAAATTGAAGGAATCGTAATGACCTGCGCGTAGATTTTTGACATTAAAGTGTTTGCCGAATGGCAGGCACTTTTTTGGTATAATGATGTGGGCATAAGAAAGGGAGGATCCACATGGCGACAACCCCAAAAACATCACGAAACAATCCGGCGTCCCGCAATACGCCCGTAAAAAGAAATCGAACCTCAACCGTCACCGCTTCGAAGTCGAAAACTTCAGCCATTACTCGAATGTATCGCCATCCCGTCGGAAAAACGATTCTTATTATCTTAGCGGTTATCGTCGTTTTCGGTTTGAATTTGCTGATTACTCTGAATCATTTTGAGCGATTTTTTATTCTTCTCGGAGTTGAATGGATTGTTGCTACCTTGGTTGGATGGATTATGTTTGTATTCAAAGACAAGTTGAAAGCTTAACAGAGGTTAACGATGCCTTTAGACGGTGTTTCCGCTCATTTTCTTGCAATCGAACTGAATTCAGCTCTGCACGATGCTCGGATCGAAAAAATTTACCAACCGGATCGTTATGAGGTCTGTTTCCATATAAGAACCGCGCGAGGTCACGTTCGGCTTCTTATGTCGTGCAATCCCTCTTTCCCTCGTATTCATTTGACCGATCATCTGCGCGATAATCCGAAGCTTCCTCCCTCTTTTTGTATGCTTTTAAGAAAGCATGTTTCCGGCGGGAGAGTTGTAAAAGTGACCTCTCCGCCTTATGAACGAATCATCGAATTACATCTCTCGTCGCTGAATGAACTCCAAGATATTACACAATATCGTTTGATCATTGAGATGATGGGCCGATACAGCAATATCATTCTTCTTAATTCCGATTCGATCATTATTGATAGTGCGCTTCATATTGACTCCCGTACCAGCAGGGTTCGTGAGATTATGCCGGCGCGAAAATACGATTATCCGCCGAACCAGGGGAAAATCCTCCCGTCCGATGCCATTTCCATGATTCAAAACGGTGATCTGCCCGTTCTGGAAGAAGCAAAATCACGACCGATCGAGAAAGCTTTTCTCGAATCACTTAAAGGTTTCAGTCCGAAGCTGGCCCTGGAGCTTTGCTTAAGAACCCCGGTCGATCCCAGAAAAGGTTATCGCCAATTGGATAAAAAGGAAGTTCGTCTACTTCTCGACGCCGCTTTACCCATCCTTCTCGAAATTCAAAACGGCCCTTCATCTCCGACACTATACCGGGCAACCAAAGATGCGGCTCCGATTGATTTTCACGCGCTAAGGCTTCAGAGTTTCGGGATCCCGATTTCCGTGTCTTCTTTGTCCGAAGCCATTGATCGGCTCCATGAGAAATCAATGCGCGATAACTCCTTCGAACAATCACAGAAACCGCTTATCTCCTTCGTTCAAAATGCTCTGTCTCACGCAATCCGGAAAAAACAACAACACGAGTCGGATATCAATGACTCGAAAGATTATATGCTTTATAAAAAATACGGTGATTTGATTCTTGTGGATCAAGGGAACATAGGGGATGAATCGACGGAATGGATAGCGGAGGATTTTGAGCAACCCGGTGTTTTTCATCGCATACCATTAAATCCATCGTTACGCCCCTCCGCAAACGCTCAAATCTATTTTCGAAAATACAGAAAATTAAAAACAAGAACGGAGTCTGCGGCTTCATTCATCAAAGAGGATGATTCCGTCATTTCGTATCTTCTTTCACTGCTGCAGGTGGTAAAAAGCGCTTCGGATGATGCGGACATCAACGCTATTCGCCATGAAATATCCGAAATGAACCTTTCGTCCCGGAGTTCGGATAATCCTAAGGCGCCTTCCTCCGAAAGCGCATCTCCCGGAAAATCAAAAACGGGTAAACAACGATCCCGTGCCATGCGATCCGCTGCTTCGCGTGCCGCCGAAAAAACCGAACGTATACGAACAGGCAAGAAAAAACGATCCCGAAACGATACGGATCTATTTCGAAAATTCGATAATTCGGACGGGACGTTGATTCTTTGCGGTCGAAACAATATCCAGAACGATGCGCTTACCTTCCGGACCGCGGCATCGGATGATTTATGGTTTCACGCAAAAAACCGACCGGGGTCCCATGTCGTCCTTCGTTGCTTCGGTAATAATCCCGAAAACAGTTCCATTGAATCAGCGGCCCGTGTCGCCGCATACTACTCTTCCGCAATGACTGATTCTCGTGGCGATGCAGGACAAAACAACGTATCCTTATCATTTTCGTTCACTGTCGAAGTGGATTATTGTGCAGTGAAACGAGTCAAAAAAATTCCGGGGGCCAAGCCCGGAATGGTAACCTATGATCAGCATAAAACACTTTTGGTTCATCCGGGACTTCCGGGAAATCCGGCGTAGATTTTTTCTTTATATTCCGACTCGTCCAGCGAGCAAATACAACCGCAGTATTTCTGTCGGTAAAGTCCATCCTCTCGTGCCATTTGTTGTCCCTTTCGAAAACCATCCCGAAAATCCACATAATGAAAAGGTATGGAGAAACGCTGCGACGCACGATTCGCGGCTTCAATAATCGCATCATGATTTTGATAGATGCTTACCAGAAGAGTCGTTGAAAATGAATCAAAGCCTCTTTCTTTTGCTTCCCTTGCCGTATTGCTCATGCGAAGATCGTAGCACATTTCACATCTGGATTCATATTTTTTAATCCACTTTTCATTCGTCCATTTTTCTTGTTCGAACGCAGTGTCCGAAATCACCGGAACACCCTTGATATCGCCGAGCTTGTGAAGCGTTTGAAGACGCCGATCCCATTCAAACTTCGGATGAATGTTCGGATTGTAAAAGAACAGCGTTGTTTGAAATCCTTCCCCGGACAAAAGGAATATCGGCCATTCCGCACATGGCGCACAACAGGTATGAAGAAATAGTTTTTCATTCAATTTACTCATGTTTTCCTCTTTATAATTCCATTTGAACCGGATAATCGACACCTTTTTCGTTCTCAGGATCATATCCGGATATATTACCGGTCCTTCCTTCATAATTATCCGGGCAGGGCAGTCCGATATGTTGCCATGCCGGTACAGTCAACACTCTTCCTCTCGGCGTCTTGGCTATAAAACCGATTTGCATCAGGAATGGCTCATATACGTCCTCGATGGTGACCGGATCTTCCCCCGTACAAGCCGCAAGCGTATCCAAGCCGACCGGACCACCGGAAAACATCTCTGCCATGTTCTTTAAAATACGGCGATCCGTAGCGTCTAATCCGATATCATCGATTTCAAGCGCATTCAGACCGTAATCCGCAATCGCGGAGTCAATCACACCGTTTCCTTTAATTTGTGCAAAATCACGCATTCTCTTTAACAGGCGAATTGCGATTCGTGGAGTTCCTCGCGATCGTGAAGCAATGGTTGTCAGGCCCTCCTCATCGATAACGATATTCAATATTTTCGCATCACGCCGAAGGATACGGATCAGATCGTTCGAATCATAAAGATCCAGACGGTGAATCATCCCGAAACGGTCCCGAAGAGGAGCGGAAAGCAAGCCCGCACGCGTGGTCGCCCCGATCAGGGTAAATCGCGGAAGATCCAAACGAATCGATCGTGCCGAGGGGCCCTTTCCGATCATGATATCCAAACAATAATCCTCCATTGCCGGATACAAGATTTCTTCAACACTGCGATTCAGTCGGTGAATTTCATCAATAAACAAGACTTCTCTGGCATTCAAATTGGTTAAAATTGCAGCAAGTTCCCCGGGTTTCTCGATCGCAGGGCCGGTTGTAATGCGAAGGGTAACACCCATCTCAGCGGCAATGATCCCCGCTAAGGTCGTCTTTCCGAGGCCGGGCGGTCCGTAAAGAAGAACGTGATCTAATGATTCCTCTCTTCTTGCTGCGGCCTCAATAAAGACCTTTAAATTCTCTTTTACCTTTGTCTGTCCCGCATAATCATCCCAGCATGTCGGTCGAAGGCTGTTCTCATCCCGATCCTCCGACAGCCTCTCCCGGCCGATGATCCGATCTTCTCCTTCAAACTCGCTAAAATCCATTCGCCTTCTCCAGTCAAACCGATCGATTCATTCCGACGGTTCAATACTAATCCATTTGATAAAAATTATACGCAAAACATTGATTTCTCATCTCATTTTATAACATGCGAAGTGCTTTTCGTATCAACTCTTCTGTATTGATTCCATCCTCGTATGCGTCTCTGGTGACCTTAACCGCTTGGGAGGAAGAATATCCGAGGAACATTAATGCGCTTGCGGCCTCGTGAATTACGGAGGATGTGTCGGTTCCTTCCGGTACCCCGGCAACCGTCCGGGATGAATCTATCCCTTCGATATCCTGCGCAAATCCCTTCAGTTTATCTTTAAGTTCAAGGAAAATGCGCTCCGCAACTTTTTTCCCGACACCCTTCACCTGAGTCAGGCGAGTCGTATCTCCGGTAATGACCGCCAAAGCAAACTCACTGGGCGGAATGGTTCCGGAAAGCGAAACAGCAACCTTCGGACCGATCCCGCTAACCTGTAATAGTAAAACAAAAAGATCGTGCTCCGCGGAACCGGGAAACCCATACAAGGCGGCGGTATCTTCACGGACATAATAGTATGTATAAACGCAAACCGGCTCGTTTAGTTTTCCGATCTTTTCCTGCATAAGTTGAGGACAAAATATTTTATATCCGATTCCGGAGTTCTCAACGATAATCGAATCTTCATTTTTTTGAACCAACGTTCCCTTAATGTATGAAAACATCTTGTTCCTTCCTTTATCCCAAATTGTAATTGGTCATATCGTTTCCGGACGAGGGTCCGTATTGATACCCACCAACCACTTTGTTTCCGTGAAGCAAACCGGTATGAGCCTGGCAGATAGCCACGGCCAAGGCATCCGATGCGTCGTCCTTACAGGGAATCTTGTCCAGACAAAGAAGCGTCTTAACCATTTGGGATACCTGATTCTTATCCGCCCTGCCATACCCGGTGACCGCAAGTTTAACCTGCATCGGCGTGTATTCAAAAACCGGGATACCCGCTTTGGCTCCGGCAAGAATCGCAACTCCTCTGGCCTGTGCGGAACCGATCGCCGTCGTTGTGTTTCTTGAAAAAAAGATTTCTTCTACCGCCATAATATCCGGCCGATATCGGCTGATCAAGGCTTCAAGCTCATTGAATATTTTTAACAAACGAAACTCAAAAGGCTCCTTGGAACGGGTTGATATCACTCCGAAATCCAAAACTCTCGAACGATTTGATACATGCTCGATCAGTCCGTATCCGGTTATCGCGTAGCCGGGATCAATTCCAATGATAATCATTATGTTCCCTTCCATATCAAACATTCGTTCTATTTATTATAACAATCCGTTTTCGTGCATGCAAGCAAGTCAATTACCCGAACATTCTGTCATTGTTAAGAAGATCGATCCCCGGAATATTTTATATACCAGAGTCTTATCCGTTCAAAATATCAATGACCTCTGTTGGCGGATTCACCTCGCTCGTGCTTATGACATAGGCGTTTCGGCAAAGCTCTGTCGCCTCCGATATACGGTCCGGACCGAGTGTACTCTTTTCCCCCAGATATAGCGTACATAACAAATCGCCTTCCGACACACAATCTCCAATCTTTCTATTCAACAATATACCCGCACCATAATCGATTCGATCCGATCGATTCATTCTTCCGGCTCCCAATCGAACGGAGGCCTTGCCGATTTCGGAAGCGAATACATCTTGAACAAATCCACTCGTAGATGACCGAATTTCCGCAATCGCTTTCGGTGTATCCCGATACACCGGTGAACCATCCCGATTCATCCGTCCTCCTTGTGATCGAATAAAGCGCAAAAAAGCTTCTTTTGCTTCTCCGGACTTCAATTTATTCCGGCATCGTTTTATCCAGACACTCAATTCCTCCCCCTTGTCTAACGAAGAAAATTGAAGCATCGACGCCGCCAACACAAAACAAACATGTTCCAAATCCTTTGAACGACTTCCCGAAAAGAATTCCTCGACTTCTCTCATCTCCAAAATATTCCCGACCGAAAATCCGAGTGGTTGCCGCATGGAGGAAATCACACATGTAACCGATCGCTTAGCTTTCCTTCCGATTCCGATCATCGCCTCCGCAAGAAGTCTGGCATCCTTTTCTTCTTTCATAAAAGCACCGTCACCGCAGGTGATGTCCAGAACAATGGCATTCGCCCCGCCGGCGATTTTTTTGCTCATGATGCTTGATGCAATTAAGGGAATTGAATCCACCGTTCCGGTCACATCGCGAATCGAATACAGTTCCTTATCAGCGGGTGCCAACTCCGGGGTTTGAGCGGACAGTACAATATGGCATTGATTGACATACGCCGGAAAATCGGAAACAGGTATTGCCGTATTGAAACCGGTTACAGACTCCATTTTGTCGATAGTACCGCCCGTAAACCCGAGACCGCGACCGGATAATTTAACTACCGGTACGCCGAAGGAGGCAACCAGCGGAAGAATAATCGGAGTACACTTATCGCCTACACCGCCCGTGCTGTGCTTGTCGATAATAAGATCCCCGATATTCGCAAGATCACAGGTCGAGCCGGATTCAGCCATAAGCAAAGTCAAATTCGTCATTTCTTCCGTATCCATGCCATTTAAAACAATGGCCATTAAAAGTGCCGATATCTGATAATCCGGAATCGATTTCTGCGTAACTCCACGGACAAAATATTCTATCTGCTCACGGGAAAGATGTTTTTTGTTTCTCTTATCCAAAATGATATCGATTATATCCATTCCACCACTCTCATTTCAATTTATTGCATATATTGTACACTAACGGCAGTCATTATTTCCCGAAAAGACTTGAGTAAAACAACGGCATTCCGTGTTTTCTTGACAAACTTGATATACTATCTTTATCCGATTATAAATTTATTGAGGATACCATGGAAAAAAATCATCATGAAACTCCGCTCCGCGTGGCGATCATCGGTTGCGGACGAGTCGCAAAGAAGCATATGAAAGCTGTTCTCCATGAAGAAAACGGTCTTGAAATATGTGCATTGGTCGATTCCGATAAAAAAGCCGCTCTTGCATTGCTCGAAGAAACCGTTTTGAGCGACCGAAGAAATTCGGATCTTGGCAAGAAAGTGAAGTTATTTCCTTCGACTGAAGCGATGCTTGCCGTTGATCCCCCGGACATTGCTGCCGTCACCCTTCCTTCCGGCCTTCATTACGCGACGGCTCTTCCAGCATTAGAGGCGGGTTGTCACATCATTATGGAAAAACCGATGACCCTAAGAATATCCGAAGCAAGAGAGCTGTTTGAATTTTCTGAAAGCAAATCTCTAAAAATTGCGATGGGGCATATTTACCGATATTTTCCCCTGATGCAAACGCTTCATAATGAAATCAAAGAAGGGGCCTGGGGAAAGATCAGCCACGGTTCGGTCATCGTCCGCTGGGGTCATGATCAAGCATATTACGATCAGGCCGCGTGGAGAGGAACATGGAAACTCGACGGCGGTGCTTTGATGAATCAGAGTATTCATGCCTTGGATCTGATGTGCTACCTGATGAACACAACTCCTTCCTCCGCATTTGCCCATCTTGCCAAAAGATACCGGAACATGGAGGCTGAGGATGTCGGCGGAGTGGTTTTCGGCATGGAAGACGGTAGTTTATGTCTGTTGGAAGGCACAACGGCGACCGGTCCAAACGATCATGAAGCATCCTTTTTTATTAATGCAGAACGGGGAAATATCCGTATCGGACTTCGAAACGGAATTCCCTTTTTCGATATTCGGGACATAAAAGGTAAAAACATCCGCGGTAAATATTTACGACGCGAACTAAAGCGCATCGGTATCAAGGGTTTTCTTGAAACGAGGAATCCTCACATTCAGATCTATAGAAATCTTCGGGATTCTATCATTTCGGGTGATACTCCGATCGCAGATGCTTATTCGGGATACATTTCTGTTATGTCTATGCTCTCGGCGTACCGATCGGCTAAGGAAGGTGTTCGAATAAATATACCGGGGGACCGTGATTTTTCCTTACACGAGATGACCGGCTTTTTCCCGCACTTATAATTATTCCTCTCAACAGTCTCTAAATGATATTTTTAAAATTTCAAGCGCAAAATCATCTGAGATGCGGTAGCAGATTTCTTTGCCGCTTCTTTCCCCGATAATGATTCCGATATCCCGCATTTTCGAAAGATGTTGAGAAAGTCCGCTTTGCGAAAGTCCGATTTTTTTCTGGATATCTCCGACCTTGCAACGGGATTTATGTAAACCGTTAAGGATCATTAACCGATGAGGATGCGCCATCACCTTAAGTATCTCAGCTCTTCTCATAATTTCTTCCTGATTCATGATGAACTCCCTTCGTTAAGTGTTGACATATTCATCTATCATGATATAATAAAGTCAGTCGATTAAATAATTATCATATGATGATATTATAACTCTTTAGGGCTTATCCGTAAACCGAAAATCGACAGATTAACGAACCACCGATAACGAATACTAATTTTGAAAGGGGAAATAATTATGGGAAAAGGAACGATGGAACTGACTGAAAAAACTTTTAATGAAACAATCGGCACGGGATTAACTTTGGTCGATATGTACGCAAACTGGTGCATGCCATGCAGAATGCTGGCGCCGACCATTTCATCATTGGCATCCGATTACGATGGTCAGGTTAAGGTCGGAAAATTGAATATTGACGAAGCACCTTCCATTGCGGCAAAATATGGCGTGATGAGTATACCCACAGTGATTTTGTTCAAGGATGGGGAACCCGTTGCTCAAAAAATAGGCATGGCAGATAAATCAGCATATGATCAAATGATTAAAAACGCTCAATAACACAAAAAACGGCCCCGGTACAGGGGTCGTTTTGTTACACTTGACTGAGTGCCTGATTTAGATCTCCGATGATATCATCGGAGTTTTCTATTCCGACCGACAAGCGAATCATATCCGGAGTGACGCCTGTTTTTTCGAGTTCTGAATCGGAAAGCTGTCGATGCGTATGACTGGCCGGATGCAATACGGAGGTTCTTGCATCACAAACATGTGTAACGATTGCGGCCAGTTTTAGCGAATCCATAAACCGGACGGCTTCCTCCCGATTTCCTTTGACACCAAACGTAAGTACGCCACAAATCCCGTTCGGTAAATATTTCCGGCCGAGAAGATATTGCGGATCTTCCGGGAGTCCCGGATATCTTACCCATGATACATTCGGATGATTTTTAAGAAACAAGGCAACTTTCATCGCGTTGGATACGTGTCTCGGGACACGTAAGTGAAGCGTTTCCAGTCCGATGTTTAAAAGAAAAGCATTCATCGGCGACGGAGAGCAACCCATGTCTCGCATTAACTGCGCCGTCATTTTCGCGATAAACGCTCCGGATCCGAATTTGCTCGCATAAATAATGCCGTGATAGGAAGAGTCCGGTTGAGTCAGCCCCGGGAATCGTTCGGAGTATCGATTCCACTCAAAATTACCGCTGTCGATTACACATCCTCCGATTCCTACCGCATGGCCGTCCAGATATTTTGTCGTTGAATGAACAACGATATCGGCTCCCATCAACAACGGACGACACAGGATGGGCGTCGGAAATGTGTTGTCAACAATCAATGGCACACCGACAATGTGTGCGGCCTTAACAAAAACATCAAGGTCAAGGATGCTCATCGCCGGATTGGCAACCATCTCGCCGTAAATCAGCTTTGTGTTCTCTTTAACTTCGGAAATAATCTCGTCCACGCCCGCATCCGGACGAACAAACGAAACGGAAACCCCGAGCTTCTTCAGGGTGACCGCAAAGAGATTAAAGGTTCCTCCGTACAAAGCCGATGAGGAGATGAAATGATCGCCGGCTCCGCAAAGGTTTAGAATAGTCATCATTATGGCCGCTTGACCGGATGATGTCAGCATACCGGCTACACCGCCCTCCAACTCGGCTATTTTCTTCGCTACACAATCGCAGGTCGGATTCGCCAGTCTTGAGTAGAAATAACCGGACTCCTCCAAATCAAACAACCTGCCCATGTGTTCGGTAGAATCGTACTTAAACGTGGTACTCTGAACGATGGGCGGAATTCGAGGCTCTCCGTTCGCAGGATCATATCCGGCCTGGACACACTTCGTTTCGATGTGATAATCACTCATCCTGTTGCCCCCTTACTCTTATCGGCAGATAACCATGAATTTTGGTGTATTATATCACATTGCGGAAACGAATGTTTCTTCTTCCGCGAAAAAAGCCCCGACACGAATGCCGGGGCTTTCTGGTGCACCTTCAGGGACTCGAACCCGGGGCCCACTGATTAAGAGTCAGTTGCTCTACCAACTGAGCTAAAGGTGCATATCCGTTCAAACGAACATTGCAATTATAACGATGAGCAAATGGATTGTCAATAAACTTGAGTTACTTTCAGCAGATGAGTATACCACATCACCCAATAACCCTTTTGAAATATTTCCCGAGAGAAAACCGGTTCAATATCGGTGTATTCCTTCTTTTCCGTGGATCACGACCTCATTGTGATTCGGATCGGAAGATTCCTCGACACGCCCGATGATCTTTGCTTCCACGCCCAACCTTTCCGATTCGGAAATGATTGTATTCACCGCTTTCCGTGAACAACAAATCTCCATACGATGGCCACAATTGAATACCTGAAAAAGCTCACGCTCCGGTATTTCACCGGATCGATAAATTTCTTCAAAAATGGCCGGACGGTCGAAAAGACGATCCTTTATATAACGGACTCCCCGACCGAAATCCCGGCACTTCACCAACCCCCCGCCGGTACAGTGAATGATTCCTGAAACCTGGTCTCTTATTTTCGGCAAAGCTGCGGAAAGGATCGGTAAAAACGTTCGCGTCGGAGACAGTATGGCATCGCCCACCGTCATACAGGTATTCGGCATTTGATCGGAAAGAAGATATTTACCGCAGTACGCCTTATCCTCGGGAATGGTTTCCGAAAGAGATTCCGGATACTTTTCGTAGTAATATTTTGACAAAAGGATGTGTCTTGCCGCCGTCAGTCCGTTTGATGAAATGCCGGAATTCTCTTCTTTTTCGTACACGGCTTTGCCGAATGACGAAAGACCGACAATGACATCCCCGGGTCGGATCTCTGCGGCACCGATCACAAATTCCCTTCGAAGCCGAACAACAACGGTAGAGTCGATAATCACCGTACGAACAAGATCTCCGACATCTGCGGTTTCTCCGCCGGCCATCAATATGTTGACGCCGTATTCCTTGAGCATATTAATTGTGTGATCATATCCGCGGATGATTTCCGAAATACAGTGTCCGTCGATTCGGTGAGCGTTTCGGCCGATCGTATTCGATAAAATAAAACCGTCCGTTGCTCCAACGCAAGAAAGATCATCGATATTCATGACCAGAGAATCCTGCGCAAGAGAAAAAAAGCATTTCGGGTCACCGGTCTCCATATATTTCAGATACGCAACCGAGGATTTGGTTCCCGCTCCATCCGCATGAATGGCGCAAACATAGTTTGGATCTCCGGACATATCCTCAATTAATTTACAAAAAGCGCCGGGAAAAGCTCCGGCGGATTGTGTCGAAACCGCTTTTTTCACATCGTCCTTCGTCGGGGAAACACCCCTGCTTAAATAGGATTGTGCGGACATAAGAATCTCCTTTTCGCGCGATATCAGTGTTTTCCGAGTAAACCTGTAAGCCGGGTTCTGTCTTGAGCGATCATCTGTCTAGATCGGCGGTTTCCCGCCGATTCAAGCCGCCTCCATGAGACCTGCGGACCACAGTTATTGTCTCGCCGCGGCGTTGCTCCGGGTGGGGTTTACATGGCCGAAACGTCTCCGTCCCGCCGGTGGGCTCTTACCCCGCCGTTTCACCCTTACCGTCATGTCATCGACACGACGGCGGTTTACTTTCTGTTGCACTGTCCTTAAAGTCGCCTTCACCGGGAGTTACCCGGCACCCTCGTCCTGTGGAGCCCGGACTTTCCTCGTGCGAATCCTTTCGGATCATCGCCCGCGATCGCCCAGTTTACTCGGAAAACAAAACCATCATAATCAAACGCTCGTCGGTTGTCCACCTATATTCGATTTGTAAACACATTGCCTCTTACAATGTTTACGGGAATATCCGGGAAGACCTCGCTAAGTTTTTTCCCCAAATAGGGCAATACCACTCGTTCCGTCGCTTCATGTCCCAGTGCGATACAGGCGATGCCCGCTTCATCAAGCAATACAGAGATATGGTGCTTTATTTCACCGGTAAGTACGGTATCGATATGATCGCGGATCAATGAAGGAATCAGCCGTTCGTCAAAAGAACCGGCACAAAGGCAAATGTTGTGAATTTCTCTGTCCTTATTCGTATTTAGTAGTATACCGGATGATCCGAGTCGATTGGCGGAGCGTTGCGCAAACTCAATCAGTCCGGTTCCGGAAGAAGCCGTAACATATAAAGCATAGTCGTTTTTCGGTGAACATAAGGACGAGTCAAAATGGATAGCGTCACATAACGCTTGATTCACACCGTAATCGGCACGATCCAGATTTGTGTGCGCGGAATATACGGATATTTTTTCCTCGATTAACCGTGCGATTCTTTTCCCGGACGGCATGTCGGTGACAATTGAAAAGCATGGCTCAAAGAAAATCGGATGGTGCGTAATCATCAGGTTGGCTCCGGTTTTCGTGCAAAGATCCATTCCTTCGGAGGTGACATCAAGCGAAAGGACGATGCCTGTGACCCAATCGGAATCGCTTCCGATCATCAGTCCGACGCGGTCCCACTCTTCCGCCCTTTCCGGAGGTGCCAATGTTTCGATATAGGTTCTGATTTCTTTAAGAGGATAGCTTCCTTGCATTGGATTACCTCCCTTCGTTATCATCGGTTTGACACAAGACTCGAATCACTTCCTTCAGTTCCGGTCGACCGATACTCTGTTTCCGGATGGATCGAAGTCGATGTTCGATATATTGATCGGTTCCGAGCGGCCGATCCCGTAAAATGATCGGACCGATTATTTTCTCGGCATCATTGAGCGAGTACGGTTCACCGGAATATTGGGATACAATTAATATATAATGTTTTCCGCGATCAAAACATATTTTTTCCGAAAGGATCCTCATTCCATGGATGGAAAGAAATTCACGAAGCTCCTCCTCGGACCGTTGCGGTTGAAGATAAAATACTACATTCTCATCGTGATACAAATCACTTTCACTCATTGCTTCATCTATTATCCGGGCGATTTCCAGCCCTCCGATCCCCGCAATGACAATTGCCGTTTTCCCTTCCGGCTCAATTTCGTGTAATCCATCCCTGCAAAATACTCTTGCTGATTTTGAAAACCCCATTTTATCAAAATACTCGCGAGTTCTTTCCGAGGGTGCGCGATGAATGTCGGTCGCAATCACCTTCTCGGCGATGTTGTTCTCAAGAGCAAACGAGCCGATAAATCCGTGATCCGATCCCACGTCAATTAAAAGACGAACCGGGTCAATCGCCTGCGCTATACACGTCAGCCTATCCGAAAGCTTCGTTAATCCAACCCGATCGTTCTTTAGTCTCGTCATTCGGACAGCTCCCTGATTCTTGCTCGGAGATACTTCAAATAATCATTTACCTCGCGGAAATCATGAACCGATGCATCTCGGTCGGGACCGATCGGCATTCCGTCAATCTGAACCGCTAAATACTCTTTTCGATTCGAATACACCTGTTCGCGAACACGATACAGATAGTCGAGAACCAGTCGCGATAATTTATCCTTGTCTCGGACATCCGTTGTTCGAATCAAAATCTCGGAAAACAGGTCGCGTGCGGGTTTCCCGTTAAGCTCTTTTCCATCCGCGATTTCAAGCAGTTTTGCCGGTCCGGAAACACCACGATTCAGCATGCGAAGCATTTCAACGGCGATTTCGCGCATGCTTCCTGCCGAAAAATCAGTAGCAATCGGCTTATCGGGCATTTCCGCAAATATCTCCGGGTTTTCACAAAGAAAACACAGCAATACCATCTCCTGATATGTCGCTTGCAAACTCTTGTCCTCATTCATTTTGTTTTGATTCGGTTTCGCATTTCGGACGGGACCTCCCAGGAGAGGAGCTCGGTCATCTTGCTCTGCTCTTTTCGCCTCCGCAAGAACACTGGCGACCGAAACCTTTAGAATTTCAGCAACTTGTCCGGCTGCTCTTTCTCTAAGCACCGCATTGGATTCCCAGGAAAGATATTTGCAGGAAAGCGTTTGGAATAATCTCGGGTCAAATCTGCCATTTTCCGTGCTTTGAAAACGTGCGGCTTCAATCAGGTAATCCAATACGGGTAATGCTTCCGAAACTACGCTTCGAAAAGCCGATGCTCCGTGCTCGCGAATATATTGGTCGGGGTCTTTTCCGTCCGGCACCCTTCCGACCGAAAGGCGGGTATTGGAACCGGACGGACGATTCATTCTTGTCATCAAGGTTTCTAAACTTCTCACCGCAGCATTTTGCCCCGCGGAATCCGAGTCAAAAAAAAGTATGATATCTTCTGCGTATCGTGATGCAAGCGTCAACTGACGATCCGTCAGCGCCGTCCCAAGCGACGCAACCGCGTTCGTGACACCCGCTTGGTGCATGGATATGACATCCATGTACCCTTCGACGATAATCAGTGATTTTTCCTTTGACGCTTTTGCGAAATTCAACCCGTACAGAATTCTCTGCTTCGAATATACGTCAGTTTCCGGTGAATTGATGTATTTCGGCAACTGATCCGACAAAATCCGTCCGCCGAAAGCAACAATCTTTCCCATCGGATCAAAAATCGGAAACATCAGGCGACCGCGGAAAAGATCAATCAATCCTCCCTTCTTGCTTTTTGTGAAAAGCCCGCAGTTTTCAAGAATCTCGTCACGGAAACCTTTCTGACGCAGATGGCCGTAAAGACCCTCCCAAATATCGGGTGCATAGCCGAGACCGAATTTCGCCGCCGTTTTGGGGTCGATTTTTCTTTTAACGAGATATTCCGCAGCTGCCCTTCCTTTGGGCGAATGCAGTGAGGTATAAAAATATCGTGCAGCCTCAAGAAGGGCTTCACGAAGCTCGTCACGAAGGGCGGATGCTTTCCTGAGTGCGTCATCTTTCGGCTCGGGAAGCGAAATTTGTGCTCTTTGAGCAAGTAACTTCAGTGCTTCGATAAAGGAAAGTTTCTCGATTTCCATAATAAAATGCAGAACATTCCCGCCTTTATGGCATCCGAAGCAATAAAAGATCTGTTTATTGACGGAAACGGAAAAGGACGGAGTATCTTCGGAATGAAACGGACAAAGAGCAAATTGATTTTGACCGCTTGTTTTCGTAAATCGAACATACTGACTGACAACGGATACAATATCGTTGCGCGCGATAACTTCTTCAATGATGTTTTCGGGAATTCCGCCGGAATAACTCGCCATCGAAGTCCCTCTTTTTAATATTTTTGGTCTCTGTTCAGAGAAGTTGATTACCGTTTATGAAAAGTTCAAACTTCAAATTCAGAAAAATGGCCGCGTTACGGCAAAGCTTCATCCGCTCCAGGAAAATCTCGAAATAATCCATCACCGGGCTGATGCTTGTATCGATCTCAATTTCCAGACGCGCACGATCTCCGATCACATCAATGGAAGAATGTGTTGCCGCATAATTCACTCGGTCATGGATGTCGAACGTGTCGGAATTGCGGTTCCGAACCCTGCTTCTGTGGACGTCCGCCTTATCCGACAAGATCAATGCGGCGGCAATTTTACTCACCGGGATCCCCTCGCCCTCGTCATGGTTTGCGATCGCCATCATAACGATTGCGGCATCATCATATGACATTCCTTTGCGAATAAGCATATCATATGCCATAATCGCACCCAAAGCCGCGTGATTATTTCGGCTCACCGCATTTCCGATATCATGAAGATACGCCGCAATCCTTCCGAGCTCGACGGTCTTTTGTTCCTCCCCAAGTATTTCAAGAATTTCACCGCACTTGTTGGATACGAGTCGACAATGCCGAAATGTATGCTCCGTATAACCGAGCGAGTCCATCTGGATGCCGGCCGCCTGAAGAAGTGTCTTCACTTCGCTGCTTTTCTGTATATCCTTGATTGTCAGTTCATTTTCCATATCGGCTCCCTGATGCTCTCTTCATAATATATAAATTGTATCACACTTCTCGTTCGCTCTTAACGCATGCAAGCCAAATGGAACACTCCAAACGTTTCCTTATTAACGAACACCCGATTTCGTATTCTTTATCGAGCGAGCCTGTCGAAAAATATCGATTTGCCGCACATCCGCCGCCGCAATGGTATCGGGCAAAACAGATTTCGCACTCGGGACGATTCGGGAGCAGACGGTCCGAAAAGATCTTTCGAACATTCGGATCCAAAATGTTTTCAACGGAATGCCCGGTCAAAAGATCCCCGTTATCGTCCGTGATTTTATCCAGATCCGATACATTACCCATAAGAAAGTTCTTTTCACCGACAAACTGGTGGCAAGGGTATATGTCCCCCTCGGGGGTTACCGCACAATATTCCGAGCCGACTCCGCACCCCTTGAGACGTTTATAGACACAAGGCCCTCCTTCAAAATCCATATGAAAATGAAAAAAATGAATCGGCCTCCCGTCCAATCGTGTTTGATCAATGTATTCGGCCAGCCGCTCATATTCGGTTTTGATCGCCTCAAGATCCTGAGTTCTGATTTCATAGCCTGTTCCGGGAGCTGAAACAACCGGCTCCATCGATACATGACGTGCCCCGAGTTCTTGAGCGATATGGCGGACATCTTCGGAAAAATCAGTGTTTAACCGCGTAAATGTTCCCCGAACATAATATTCTTTGTGATGGGTCGGTTCGGATTCTCTTGCTTTGATGAAACGGCGGATGTTTTCACTGATCGGCTGATATGTCGGTTTCCCGCCGATGCCGGGACGCATTCGGTTATGAACCTCGGGACGCCCGTCGATACTCAAAACGCAGTTTTTCATATGTTCGTTGATAAAATCCGTTTTCTCTTTATCCAGGAGCAATGCATTGGTTGTGATGGTCAATCGTATGTCTTTCCCTGAAATTTCCCCCTTCATTTCACAGTATTGCGTCAACTCACGAACTACATTCCAGTTCATCAGCGGCTCGCCGCCGAAAAAATCAATGTCGAGATGATGTCGGTCTCCGGAAGCGGCAATCAAAAAATCAATGGCTTTTTTGCCGGTCGAAACAGACAACATCGATCGGTGATGTGTCCCGTAATCCCCGGTCCCGGCAAAGCAGTATCTACAACGCATATTGCAATCATGACAGATATGGAGACACATCGCTTTGATTTTCGGACTGTCCGGATACAATACGGAAAGCCCCGCTTTGATTTTCGGGGCGAAAAGTGCTTCACGATCAATCAGTTCGTCAAAGGAATCACAGATTTCGATTCCTTCCTTCCGATCCGCTTGTATGCTCTCACAAACCTGTCCGATTTTTTCATCACAGGGTCTGAGTCCGTTTGCTTCACGATAGAGAACTAAAATACGATAAGACAATTCGTCGAGCGAATATATCGAAGAACACTCCGAATCATAGGCCAGCTTCTTACCCATAAGTTCAAATAAATGGACCAATGACTACCCCCATAATAAAATAATGAAGACGATTCGAGTCGCCTTCATTATTAAAACCATTGCTCTATCATGTTCAGCTTTCGGACTCACAAGGCTGATTCGCTACCGTACAACTGGTTTTACACGCGGACTGACAGGAAGTCTGACATTCACCGCATGCTTTTCCGGAACATGGATATTTTATTTTCGCCTCGCGGACAATCTGAATATGCTTCATTTCTTTCCCTCCATACCCTTCACGATTCAAAACCCGATCCGATCAAGTCGCGGTTTCTTTCTTAACGACCGAGCCGATCGCAGTTTTTTTGAACGTAATCATCGTGTTTGCTATGCTTGTGGCAATTGTTATTTCATCGTCACGAATATTCGCAATGGTTCCGACAACCCCGCCGATTGTTACGATACGATCGCCTACGGTCATCGAGTTAACCTGCGCCTTCAATTCCTTGTCGCGTTTCCTTTGGGGGCGAATCATAAAGAAATAAATCACGAAAACAAATGCACCGCTCATGAGAAGAAGCGGAAGCATATCCTGTAAGGACGGGCTGGCAGCCGTGGCATCCGCGGCCTGTGCCGCTTCGTAAAAAAATCTATTCATAAAATTCCTCCGAATCGTTTCTTAGTGTTTAATTCAACGCATTTGATTTTACCACCTGTTTACGCGTTTGCGCAAGTTAAACCGATAATTCCGAATAAATACAAAGCATGTCAACTGTAACATCCCTCTTTCTTGATATAACGCCTTACATTGTAAACAGCCGAAAGCATCCTTTGCCGGTTCTTCAAGGGCATGCGTCAAAAAAGAATTCAAAATAAACAAGACCAAATCGAACGTGTCGTTACTTTTAATCGGGATGCACTCGTTCTTATTGTTTCCCTGCTATTTGGGTAAATACCCGAATCGTTTAAAAAACTCGTTCCTGAAATCGATTAAACGGTCTTCACGAATCGCAGATCGAATATCTTCCATCAAGCGCAGAAGAAAGCGGAGATTATGCCAAGAGCAAAGCCGTAATCCGAACATTTCTCCGGCTTTGATCAGATGTCGTATATATGCGCGTGTAAAATTCTTGCATGCATAGCAATCACAATCTTCTTCAATCGGGAAATGCTGATTCGCACAAGTGGCATCCCGTACAATCAGTCTGCCGTTTCGGGTCAGTACGGTTCCGTTTCGCCCGATACGGGTCGGCAGGACACAGTCAAACATATCAATCCCGCGAATCGCTCCCTCCAATAAGTAATCCGGAGTACCCACCCCCATCAAATATCTTGGTTTCTCTCCCGGCATGTATGGGACGGTTTCCTCAAGCATACGATACATCAAATCGCCGGGTTCACCGACGGAAAGTCCTCCGATTGCATATCCGGGAAGATCGAAGGATACAATATCCTTTGCACTTTGAATTCGAAGATCCGGGTATACCCCACCCTGAATGATGCCGAACAGGGCTTGTTTATCCGGGTTTTTGTGGGCCGTAACGCAACGCTCAAGCCAACGTGTCGTTCGCTCTGCGGCGGTCCTTGCGTGCTCGTGCGAACAGGGGAACGGAGCGCATTCATCAAAAGCCATGACGATGTCCGATCCAAGATCATTTTGAACCTCGATTGATTTTTCAGGTGTAAGCAAGTGAACGGAGCCGTCAATATGCGATTTAAATCGAACTCCATCTTCCTTAATGTTTTTTGGAAGCGCAAGGGAAAAAACCTGAAATCCGCCGCTGTCCGTTAATATTGAGTGATTCCAGTTCATAAAACGATGAAGGCCGCCGGCCTCTCGGATGATATTGCTTCCCGGACGCATCCAAAGGTGGTAGGTATTCGATAGTATAATTCGGGCACCCATTTGGTCCAGCTCGTCGGGCGACATCCCCTTTACGGTTCCCTGAGTTCCGACGGGCATGAATTCCGGCGTCAAAAAGGATGAATGCGGAGTCATTACACGTCCGAGGCGGGCACCCGATTGTTTGCAGGTATGAATCAACTCATAACGTACCGGCGGCTGATCTGATTGTCTTCTCATGCTATTCCATCCTATATCTACTTTCATCGTTCCGTGTCAGGTACATTGCGTCACCGAAACTGAAAAACCGATATCTCTGAGCGATAGCTTCCTCATACGCCCGAAAAACCTTTTCCTTTCCGGCAAATGCAGAAACCAACATGATTAGGGTTGATTCCGGGAGATGAAAATTGGTAATCAGCGCATCCACGACATGAAACCGATATCCGGGATAAATGAAAATATCCGTCCATCCCGTTGCGGGGTTCATCGCGCAGTCATTATTGTATACGGATTCCAATGTTCGAAGACAGGTTGTTCCGACCGCAACAATTCTACCTTTTTTTTCACGCGTTATTCTAATTTTATCGGCGGTATCTTTAGGGAGCTCATACCATTCCGAATGCATCACATGGTCCTTAATATCGTCACATTTTACGGGGCGAAAGGTGCCAAGGCCGACATGAAGCGTCAGAAAAGCGATTTCAACCCCCCGGTCTCGAATTTTTTTGAAAATATCGTTTGTGAAATGCAAGCCGGCCGTAGGTGCCGCCGATGACCCGGGTTCGACTGCATAAACCGTCTGATACCGTTCAGGATCTTCGATACTTTCTTTGATATACGGAGGTAAAGGAACCGTCCCCGCCTCCGCAAGGATTTCTTCCCATATCCCATCAAAAACAAATCGGATAATCCGGTTTCCGTTATCCAAGACTTCATCGACCAGTGCTTCCAAACGCCCGGGAAGAAAAACCAACGAATTACCCGGTCTTACTTTCTTTCCGGGTCTTGCCAGTGTCTCCCAGCGGTTACTGTCCAGTCGCTTCAATAAAAGAAGTTCGATCGGTCGATCTGTATCCTTGCGAACACCCAACAGTCGGGCAGGTATCACGCGGGTATTATTGACGACAAGAAGATCGTTCGGCAGAAGAAGCTCCGGAATATCGGAAAATTTTCGATGTGAAACAGCTCCGGTTTCTCCGTCCATCGCAAGAAGTCTAGAGTCAGAGCGCTCAGACAGGGGTCTTTGCGCGATTAACTCTTCCGGAAGGTAATAATAAAAGTCGCTCGTTCTCATGAGAAACTATTATATTACACAATTGACGCTTAAGTACAGTAAATGCTATGATTTCTTCATACCGAAAAACTATAACACCCGATCCCGGAGAATAGGAGGTCAAGCACATGAAAACACCCGTTTTTGTCGGTTCCGCAGTTGCCATTGTCACACCGTTTGCTCAGGGAGGTGTTGATGAAAAGAAGCTACGGAAACTGGTTGACTTCCATCTTCGAAACCATACGGATGCCATTATTGTTTGCGGAACGACCGGCGAGGCATCGACAATGCCGGACAGCGAGCATCTGAAAACCATTCAGATTGTCGTCGAACAGGTTAACGGCCGTATCCCCGTAGTCGCAGGCTCCGGAAGCAATGATACGGCACACGGTGCAATGCTTACGAAAGAAGCGTCAGCAATCGGTGCGGACGCCCTCCTTATCGTTACTCCTTACTACAACAAGACTTCGCAAGAAGGCTTATATCGCCATTATGACTCCATTTCCAAGGTGACTGATAAGCCGATTATCCTGTATAACGTCCCCTCGAGGACAAATCTGAATATCGCTCCGTCGACCATAAAGAGATTGACTGAAATCTCAAACATTGTGGGTGTTAAGGAGTGTAATCTGAATCAGGTAGCCGAGGTTCGCTTCCTGTGCGGGGATGATGTTGTGATTTATTCCGGTGAGGACGGGGTTGTCATTCCGATGCTTTCCTTGGGTGCGAAAGGTGTAATCTCCGTCGCCGCGAACGTAGCACCCGCTTTGATGAGTCAAATGGTCCACGCGTACCTTCAAGGTGATACACAGACCGCGATGAATATACAAATAAGCATCGTCCCTTTAGTCCAAGCATTGTTTTCCGATGTGAACCCGATTCCCGTCAAGGAAGCGCTGAACATCCTCGGTTGGGACATCGGACACTGCCGTTTACCGCTTTGTGATATGTCGTCGGAGGCCCGTAAAAATCTTACCTCCGTCCTGAATACCTACGATTTGACCTCTCACTCCGTTGAAATCGCCGGAGGAATCTCATGAGTCCCTATATTTCTAAGACTCGAATATTCCTTAACGGCTGTTGTGGTCATATGGGCAGAGTGATTCATGACATCTGTGTTTCGACCGGTGAAGCGCTGGTCGTTGCCGGCGCGGATAAAAATGTCTGCGATGTTGATTTCCCCGTATATCCTTCGGCTACCGACAGCAAGGAAGAATTTGATGTGATTGTGGACTTTTCAAACCCTTCCGCACTCCATTCCGTAATTTCTCTTGCCGAACGAACCGGGAAACCTCTTGTAATATGTACGACCGGGTTTTCCGATGAGCAGATTTCCTTCATACAATCTCTTTCTCAAACCTGTCCCGTGTTTTATTCCGGGAACATGTCCCTCGGGATCAACGTTCTGATTCATCTGGTAAGGAAAGCCGCGCAAGTTCTTTATCCGGATTTCGATATTGAGATTGTTGAGCAGCACCACAGAAGAAAAGTCGACGCTCCGTCCGGAACGGCTCTGATGATTGCCGATGAAATCAACGATACCTTATCAAATAAAATGGAGTATGTATACGACCGTCACGATGATCGAAAAGCACGGGAAAGCACGACAATTGGAATTCACTCCGTCCGCGGCGGAAACATCGTCGGAGAGCATTCAGTGCTTTTTGCCGGACCGGAGGAGAACATAACCATCAGCCACAGTGCAAGCACAAGGAATGTTTTTGCAAGAGGTGCGGTAAAGGCCGCTGTATTTATGATCGGTAAAACGCCCGGTCTATACACCATGAAGGATCTTCTCGGTTAGGACTCCGATTTCTCTTTAATGATCACATTTTCGGTTGGGTCGTCATCAATCTTTACTGATTCGTCGATGCTTTCATCTTCGGGTATTTTTTGTAGATCTACCGTTTCATCGGCGTTTTCCGGCATCAAATGTTTTTCTATTTGGTGCCAAACGAAGAATACCCCGAGAAAATGGGATAATCCGAATGCCAGAACGATATAGAATACGATCGCGATTGTCGATCCCAGGGCAGTCCCGAAAAGAATCAATAAAGCGGGTATAACCATAATAATAATGGTTTGAATCATCAATATCCCAAGCGTCGGGAAAAGACGGATCAATGTAAAAATCATTGCGTTCTTATAGATTTGTTTAAGAGGAAGTTCCAAAGAAGCGATCAGAGGATAAACATACATTTGGACACAACAGAAAAGCACAAGAAGCACCGAGAAAACCCCGAGCATAATCTGAGAAAGTAAGCCTTCCAGGTGGGTCGCGTAAAAAAGAACATTAAAGAGAATTAATGCGGAAGCGATCAGCGAAATACCCGTCGCCTGAAACGATTGCTTCCAGTTTTGCTTAACGGAACGAGCAAAGTCCTGCCAATAAAAGGCAGGAATCTGCCTGGAGAAATTCCGGTAAACATAACTGAATCCGGTTTGTAGGGGGCCATTTGCAATCAGTAACAGCCCGACGACAAGAAAAGTTCCGATGAAAATCATGAAAAATTGAATGACTCCCGCGAGTTCAAATGCTGCTTCCATTTCTTCCGGGCCGGTCACTTCAAGCCTGTTAACAATGTCCAGCACAACAGCTTCGGGATGAAGCGTAGGACTCAAATAAGGAAGAATGATATCCGCCAAAAAGTACACCAATGCAAAAAACGGTAAGTTAACGACAACAAAAAGAAGATTGCATAAACATATCGGGAAAAAGCGAAGCGCAAGCACTCGAAAAAAGCGAATAAAGGCGCCTTCCTTTTGTTCATCCGCATACACACCGGGACCGGGCTGATCCAATCCACCAAATAAACCCATATATTATACCCCGCTTTTAAAAAAGATTTATGTTATTGATTATATACTTTTCCGCATCGTTTCGAAAAGAGTGTCCCGAAAAAGACTGACTTCAGCCAACGATCTTTCGGCATACGCAAGATTTTTCTCTTTCTTGTTGCGTATCCGCATGCTAAGCGCGGGGATTATGCCGAAATTTGCATTCATCGGCTGAAACACACGTATTTGAGGATCTGAGATATACGCTGCCATCGCTCCCAAAACCGTTCGATCCGATATCGGTTCAATCGGCTCTTTTTTTAAGATCTTCCCTGCCGAGTAGATTCCCGCTAAAAGGCCCGACCCGGCCGACTCGACGTATCCTTCAACTCCCGTTATTTGTCCCGCGAAAAAAATGTTCGGGTTATTTTTTAGCGAATATCGCCTTGTTAAAAGCTCGGGAGATTGTAGATAAGTATTTCTGTGCATCACTCCGAAGCGGGAAAAATTTGCGTTATGAAGTCCGGGAATCATCCGAAAAACGCGTTCCTGTTCCGAATATTTTAACCGCGTTTGAAACCCTACCATGTTATACAAGCTTGCGCTCCGATCATCCCGACGAAGCTGAACGCATGCATATGGAGTTCTTCCGGTTCGCGGATCCGTTAGGCCGACCGGCTTAAGCGGACCGAAACGAATTGTATCGAAGCCGCGTTTGGCCATTGTCTCAATCGGCATACAGCCTTCAAATACCGTCTCTTTGTCAAAATCCTTCACGGATCCAAGCTCCGCGTTGACTAATTCATCATAAAAAGCGCGATACTCTGACTCGTTCATCGGGCAATTCAGATAATCGGCTCCGCCCTTTTCATAACGGGAAGCGGCAAATACGATGCTCATATCAAGCCCTTCCGCCTGGACAATCGGAGCGGCGGCATCAAAAAAATGAAGAAACTTCCTTCCAATGACAGACTGAATCGAATCAAACAAACCGTCGTCCGTCAGCGGACCGGTCGCAATGATACACGTTCCCGAGGTCGGAATATCCTTTATTTCTTCTCGAAATATACAAATAAGCGGATGCTTGGATAGTTTTAAGGTGACCATATCCGAAAACTCATCACGGTCAACCGCGAGTGCTCCGCCCGCAGGAACCGATGTTTGATCCGCGCAAGTAAGGACCAGCGACCCGATCCGGCGCATTTCTTCTTTCAGGAGACCGACTGCGTTTTCGATTTGATTCGATCGGAATGAATTGCTGCACACCAGTTCCGCAAATCCGTTCTTATGATGAGCCGGCGACATTCGAGTCGGCTTCATTTCGTAAAGATCCACCGGAACACCGCATTCTGCGGCTTGCCAAGCGGCCTCACAACCGGCGAGACCCGCTCCGATCACGGTTAAACGTTCGGAAGTCATTGCTCTTCTCCGTCTATCTTTTCCTTGCTTCCTTCACGTTTCTTTCTTTGATTGGTCGGGCAATCCTTGGAAGAGCATTTGGGGTACGTCTTTCCGCGGAATTTCTTTAAGACCATATAACTGTTGCAGACCTCACAGTTTTTCCCCTCTATGGGCAGATCCCAACTGATGAACGGACATTCCGGGTCGTTGCCTTTCTTGTCACAGGTATAGAAGACTCTCCCTTTGAATTTCCTGGAGATTCTGGACACAAGACCTGATCCGCAAATCGGACATTTTCCGTTGACCGGCGTGTTCATATTGGTTGTATATTTACACTCCGGAAAATCAGAGCAGGCGACAAATCGACCAAATCGACCTTCCTTTATTACAAGGTTACCTTTTTCGCATAGCGGGCATTTTTCACCTGTTTCCTTGGCAACCACCTCTACCTTGGCAACTTCAGCGGATGCTTTTTCCACTTTTTCATGAAAAGGCACATAGAACTCCGATAAGGTTTCCACCCAATCCCGTTTCCCAACCTCGATTTCATCGAGTGACTCCTCCATTTTTGCGGTGAAATCGGTGTCGACTATATGGTCAAAACTGGCCGCTAAAAGCTTGGTTACAATCCCTCCGAGATCGGTGGGATGAAGATATTTGCCCTGCTTTTCAACATAATTTCGTTCAAGAATTGTCGAAATGGTGGGGGAATATGTGGACGGACGACCGATTCCCTTCTCTTCCATGGCTTTAATCAGTGTAGCCTCAGTATACCTTGCCGGCGGTTGCGTGTATTTTTGTTCCGGCACGAGAGAAATCAGACGCAGCAATTCTCCCGCTTCAAGCACCGGGAGTTTTGCCTTCCCCTCAGAAGCATCCGCATCGGGTTTCTCGTCTAAAGTCTCTGTATATTGAGCCAAAAAACCGGGGAACGTGACCGTCTCTCCGGACGTGCGAAAAACACTTTCATTACAGGAAACATCCAGCGTTACCGTATCCATTTCAGCGGATGCCATTTGAGAAGCGATAAAGCGATCCCATATCAGTTTATATAGCCGGTACTGATCATATGATAGTGAATTTTGAATAAGATCCGGGCTTAATTCGAAATGAGCCGGCCGAATTGCTTCATGAGCATCCTGAGAGGCGTTTTTATTTGAAAACTTTCTTGTACTCTTGGGCAGGTACCGCGCGCCGAATTTGTCGGTGATGATTGTTCGTGCTTCCGCAGCGGCATCATCGGAAACACGAACGGAGTCGGTACGAATGTATGATACCAGCGCAACTTGTCCGTACCCGACGACCTCAATTCCCTCGTAAAGCTGCTGGGCGACACTCATCGTTTTTCTTGAAGAGAATGAAAGCTTTCTTGAGGCTTCCTGCTGAAGAGAACTCGTAGTAAACGGAGGGTATGGATTGGTTTTCCTGCTACCCTTTTTGACATAAAGAACACGGTACTCCCCACTCTCAAGATCCCGGATGACCTGTTTCGTTTCTGTCTCGTTACTTAGTTTTACCTTTTCTGTTTTATTCCCCCTGATCTTCCCGTAATATTTAGTTTTGAAGGGAATATGCTTATCCGTTGGGGTAAGTTCTGCAGTCAAAAGCCAATATTCGACGGGAGTAAATGCATGAATCTCGGATTCGCGCTCAACAACCATTCGGGTGGCAACCGACTGCACGCGACCCGCGGATAAACCCTTGCGGATTTTTTTCCACAGAAAAGGACTTAATTCATATCCGACCAAACGGTCCAGAATCCTTCTTGCTTGCTGAGCGTTTACCAAATCCAGATCAATCGGCCTGGGTTTCTCTATTGCTTCTTTTACCGCTTTTTGTGTGATCTCATTAAAGGAAACCCTGCACAAGGATAATGGGTCAATTTTAAGTATAGCGGCGATATGCCATGCGATTGCTTCGCCCTCGCGGTCCGGGTCCGTTGCGATTAAAATCGATTCCGAAACAGATGCAAGCTCTTTGAGCTCACGAATTACTTTTTCCTTTCCACGCATATTGATATACATCGGTTTAAAACCTCTGCGCACATCAACTCCGACAGTCGAAGAGGGAAGATCACGTATGTGCCCCACCGATGCGGCTATCTTGTAATCTTTCCCGAGATATCTTCCGATCGTTTTGGCCTTTGCCGGGGACTCAACAATCAATAAGTTTTTACCCATTGTTCCTCGCTTCCGTATATTTCATTTAATAAAAAAATCATTTACCATTATATACTTCATTAAAACGGAAAAGTCAAAGTAAATCGCTCGTTCCTTTCGGAAACCATACCGGATAAAAGAAGTTCGGACATCACGGGGGCAATGGTCGCAAAGGGTATCCGTGTCGTTTCAACCAACTCATCAATCGTCTTGTCGCCTCCCTTAAGCTCATCGACAAGCAAGTGACTGATTTCGTTTCGGCTCAATTTTTCGGGCGCGGATATGATTTTATCTCTGATTCTGGTTTGCATTAAACCGGAGCGTATGTCATCCATTTCTCGGGAAAATACAGCTCCGGATAACGAATACAGTATATCTTGAGCATTCAATAACAGCTCTGCACCGTCACGAAGAAGCATCAAATTCCCCTTGCAAAAAGGCGAGTAAATTCCTCCCGGAAGAACATAAACATCTCTGCCCTGTGCGATCGCAAAACTTGCCGTGTGTAAGGTTCCGCTGAATTCACCCGCCTCAATAATGGCCACAACGTCACTTAATGCGGACATAATCCGATTGCGGGCGGGAAAATATCTTCGAACCGCTTCTTGACCCGGTGGCATTTCGGAAATCAATAGTCCCTCCATTGCGATTTCCTCAAACAGGTCACGGTTTTCCGGAGGATAAACCCGATCTAATCCGCAAGCGGTAACCGCAACTGTTTTTTTGGACTCTTTGAGTGCGGCCTTATGTGCAGCCGTATCGATCCCTCTGGCCAAACCGCTGATGATGTTCACGTTTTGACGCGATAACTCACCGACGATTTCATCGGTCGCACGCAATCCATATCCGCTCGGGTTTCTGCTTCCCACCACAGCAACCGAATTTCCGGCTTCACACAATAGTTTCTCCTCCCCTCTTGTATAAAGAATCAGAGGCATACCGGTCAAGTTTTTGAAGGAGGGCGGATAATGTGGATCCGACTCGGTCAACGACCGGATTCCCGAGACAAAACACTGATGTGCCTTTTCAATATACTTCTCCCGATCCGTTTTGATTTTGGATATCTGAGATGCCTTTTCCCGTTCCGATTCCGAAAACCGAAAATCCGATACTATTTTCCCGAGCACGGAGATATCATAAAATAGTTCTCGTGTGCACTCTATTATTTTCTCTTCCAACATTTTTCGAATCATTCGTGATCGGATAATCCTTTTGCTCAACAGATCAGAAAGAAAAAGATCAGCCGCCAAATGATTCATTTGATTATTTTCGATATTCTCAATCCCCCTTTCATAAAATCAGACCCGTATTTCAAACTGTGCATATCTTCTCCTAAGAATCGTTTGTTTCTGAACAGAAGCGCTTCGGAAATATGATCGGTCAATACGTCCGTCTCGCAAGAAAGATCCGCAATGGTTCGACCAACGCGCAGTAATTTATTGAGACCTCTTGCGGAAAGTCTCATACGCTCCGCGGAATCGACGGCATACTCCAAAACATTTTTTCCGATTCGAAAAATCTCATGAATCGGGTATCCCGTCACATCCCCGTTTAATGACGGCGGTAATCCGTGCTGAACACATCGTTCCGATTGTCTGTCCCAGCATTCCTTTACCTGTTCTCGCATTTTAAGGCTCTCGGTGCCCTCTTTGCTCGATATGGACTCATAAAGCCCCTTACGGTCGAGCCGATGCATTTCACAAAACAGATCGATACGATCCAGTATCGGACCGCTGATACGTCGATAGTATTGTTTCTTCTGAAGGACTGAGCACGTACAAGTTGAAGGGGCATCCAACAGTCGACCGCATTTGCACGGATTCATTGCTCCGACCAAGAGAAACCGTGACGGACACAAAATCGAATGAAAGGATATCGAATTACTGTCTCTTGACTGTTCCAGCGGCTGTCGAAGCGCATCCAAAACACGCGGATTGAATTCTGCCATCTCATCCAAAAATAGAATTCCGTGAGCAGACATAGCAAGCTCTCCCGGGATGTGTTTTACGACATCTCCGATTAATTTCATCAACGTGATTGAGTGGTGTACATACCGAAAAGGTCTCGTTTCAGAAGTTATCTCTTTTGGATTGAGCAAACGTGAAACGCCGATGATTTTTAAATGGTCGATTCGTTCATCCGTATTCATCGGCGGAAGCAACCCGCTCAGGACCCGAGCCGCGGTTGTCTTTCCGCTCCCCGGACTTCCGATCATCAAAAGATTGTGCATTCCCGCGGCTGCAATGATCAGGGCTCGTGATGCTTTCTCCTGACCTTTCAGACATGAAAAATCCGGTATGTCATCCCCCATGCATTCCGATAAATCCGACTCTGTTTTGCATCCTGCTTTATCGCAATCATAACCTACAGTATCCGGGTCATTGAGTGATATATATGTTTTATTATTTTCGATTCTGTCCGGTTTGCGCCTGCAGTCGCATTTACTGCTCTCAGAATGTTCAAGATAACAAACGACACTCTTCAGACAGCATGCTGCAAATACTTTCATCCCCATAATCTTTGCCTCGTGACGGTTTGATTCGGGAACAATGACATGTGCTTTCTCTGGATTACGAATCGATGAAAGCTTCGCAATCGATCCGGGTGTGTCTCTGATCGCACCGGTAAGAGACAGCTCACCGAAAGCAACGATCGGAACTGAATCCGAAACATGAATTTGTCCCGAGGCCATCAAAATGCCGATCGCAAGAGGCAGATCAAATGATGAACCGGATTTATGAATGTACGAAGGGAAAATACCGACCGTGATTCGTGCGGAAGGAAACTCATAACCGAGTTGCCGGACCGAAGCACGAACACGTTCTTTTGACTCTCGAACACAAGAGTCGCAGAGTCCGACGATATCCACAGAGGGAAGTCCCGGAAGAATAGATATTTCCACGCTTGCTTCTACGCCCTCAAGACCGTCCAGAAAGCAAGTATATATTTTCGCAAATCGATTTTTTCTTACAGCCATAGCAATCTCCAGTCCAGCTAATCTTATGTGATCGTTTATTTGAAAATCCGACCGTTTTTCGACAATTGCCGCGTTGTTTTCGCCCAAACTACAAAAAACGCAGCATTCGAAAAGATATCCATGGCCCCGTTTATATCAGAACATATCGAAATAAACTCCGTATTAATGTATAATTACCGGGTTAACTGATTACCGGTATTCAAGGAGAAATATGAGGCTTGGAATTGTAGGGTTGCCCAACGTCGGCAAAAGCACATTGTTCAATGCAATCACAAAAGCGGGAGCAGAGTGCGCAAATTATCCTTTTTGTACGATTGAACCGAATGTAGGTGTGGTCGCGGTTCCGGATCCTCGTCTGGATTTTCTCGCGTCTCTATACAGCCCGGAAAAATATACCCCGGCTGTCGTAGAATTTGTTGACATCGCAGGACTTGTCAGGGGCGCAAGCAAAGGCGAGGGTCTCGGGAACAAGTTTTTATCCAATATTCGTGAAGTGGACGCAATCGTTCATGTGGTTCGCTGCTTTAACGACTCAAACGTCGTTCATGTGGACGGCGAACCGGATCCAAAACGAGATATCGAAACGATTGAACTCGAATTGATTCTTTCCGATATCGAATATCTGGAACGCAGGCTCGATAAACAACGTAAAATCGCTAAAACCAATATCCAAGGGGCGGCGGCGATCCTCCGCCTTTACGAAAAAATAAACGACTCATTGGGCGAGGGGATTTCTGCCAGACGAATCGAGTACACGAACGAGGAAAAGGAAATGCTCAAGGACTTACCACTTCTTTCACTCAAACCCGTTCTCTTTGCCGCCAATATTTCGGAAGCGGATATCTCCGGCCCCGATACCCCTTATTTTTCGGAAGTACAGAAAATTGCCGAAAGCCAGAACGCACAAGCGATAGCGATTTCCGCGAAAATCGAAGAGGAGATCGCAATTCTTGAGGAATCGGAACGTGCATTATTTCTCGAGGAGCTCGGTATTTTAGTTTCCGGGTTGGACCGGATGATCCGTGCCGGCTACCAATTGTTGGGCCTGATTTCGTTTTTAACCGCCGGTCCGACTGAGGTGCGAGCATGGACAATCAAGGACGGTACAAAAGCTCCGCAGGCCGCCGGAAAAATTCACTCCGATTTTGAGCGAGGATTTATTCGGGCAGAGATTGTTTCCTTTAAAGATCTTTTCGAGTCAAAAAGCTATGCCACAGCCAAAGAAAGAGGGCTTGTTCGTTCGGAGGGTAAAGATTATGTGATGAAGGACGGAGACGTCGTTCTTTTTCGATTCAATGTGTAAATCTTTGATCCTTTACTTCCGGACACACAAATCGCTTATATTCGAATGCCCCGCTCATGTAACTGTTCGACGATGTTTTTTTCTACGCAGGCCAACAGATCCTCTTTCCCATTATCATTCACGATGACTATATCCGCCATTTCTTCGTACTCTTCCCGTGTCATTTGCATGTCCATTCGGCGTCGAGCGTCATCGGCATCCATTCCACGAGCAATCAAACGATCCATACGTATGGATTCGTCCGCGCTTATTACCCATATCTGGTTGCAAATATCCGCGAAGCCTTTCTTTACCGGAATCGGAACGTCAAGAACAATCAGTTTCGCTCCCTTTTCTCTTTCTAAACCGAGTTCCGCGGCAATCTTTTGAAGAACATATTTGTGAACTGTTTTTGAAAGCAAGTCCAATTTTTTCCGGTTAGAAAAAACCAATGAAGCAATGAACTTTCGATTCATCGAATGATCGGAATCAATCGATTTCTTTCCGAAAAGCTCACATATTTCGGGCAAGGCGGCTCCACCCGGCCCGGTAACCTCCCGTGAAATCTCATCTGCATCCAATACTCGGACACCTTTTGATCTGAAAATGTCGGCCACGGAGGTTTTCCCCGATCCGATTCCGCCTGTGATGCCGATAACGAACATCATTTTCTCCTTACTTTCGCCGATCCCCGATGCGGTTATCGGCCGAATGACACTACGTTTACTCTTTACACTCAAACCAACTTTTACCGACACGAACCTCGGATATCAGAGGAACCGTCAAAACAGCCGCGGTTTCCATCGCGTTTTTTAATATGACCGATACGGGAGCAATATGTTTTTCGGCACACTCAATAATCAATTCATCATGAACCTGTAAAATTAACCGCGCTTGAAGTCCGGCCTGCTTCAAATCTTTACTGACTCTGTTCATTGCGATTTTGATGATATCCGCAGCCGTTCCCTGAATCGGTGTATTCATTGCCGCCCGCTCACCAAACATGCGTACATTTCGGTTGGGAGAGGTCAACTCTCGAAGATTTCTTCTCCTTTTAAACATCGTCTCGACATACCCCTTATCGTATCCCGATGCTTTCAGCGAATCCAGATACTCACGGATTTTCGGATATTTCGAATAATACTTTTCGATATACGTGTGCGCTTCCTGTATGGATACGCCTAAATCCTGAGATAATCCGTAATCACTGATGCCGTAAACGATACTGAAATTTACGGTTTTGGCGGCAGAGCGCATATGCGGCAAAACGGATTCAACCGGCAATTTGAAGATACTGGAAGCCGTTTCGGTATGAATATCCACGTTATTCATAAATGCCCGAATCATTGTCTCGTCTCCGGACAGGTGTGCGAGAAGTCTCAGCTCAATCTGGGAATAGTCCGCATCCAACAGCATATATCCGTCGGGAGCAATAAACGCTTTACGGATCAAACGGCCCATTTCAGTACGAATCGGTATGTTCTGAAGATTCGGCTCTGCGGAAGAAAGCCTGCCGGTAGTCGTCATTGCCTGTGAAAAACTCGAATGAATTCGATTGTCCTTCGGGTCAATCCCCTTCAAAAGTCCGATTACAAAAGTCGAATCCAATTTCGATATCTGTCGATATTCCAATAGTAAGGGGACCACCGGATGCAAATTCGAAAGTCGGTCCAGTTCGTCCGAATCCGTCGAATATCCACCGCCGGCATTCTTTCTGCCGGACGGCAATCCGAGCCGATCAAATAAAACTTGACCCAATTGCTTCGGAGACAGTATGTTAAACGTTGTCCCTGCCTGTTCATATATCCGAAGAGCAAGGTCCTCCGTTTTTTTCTCGAAATTCTCATGCATTTCAAGCAAAAACTCGCGGTCTACAAAGAATCCGGCCCGTTCCATATTATCCAAATGAAGAACCAGAGGCATCTCGATATCGTAAACCAGTTTCTCGATTCCGAGATCGTGAATCTGCTTTTTTTGCGTCTCATAAAGAGAATGCATAAGTGCTGCCCGCCAGACAATCAATCGAAAAGATCGGTCCATTATTATCTCCGATTTATTCTTCTTCGGAATCATCAAGTCAGAAAGCATGGCTTGCACTCCGCTCGGAACGGAATCAATCGAATCACCATCGGGTATAAGCGGATAAGGAACTCCGGCAGAATGCTCATAAAGTGTTTCGAACGCAGGAGACGACCCTTCGATCTGATTCAGCAGGTAACCCGCAATCATTGTGTCAAAGCACGAATCGATTGGAGCGGGCTCCGGTAAAAATTTGAATGTGTTTTTAACGGAAAAGCCGACAAACGTTCGATTCGGGTCGCGGCCGAACCCTCTTTGCGCTATGATTTTCAGCACTTCGAGTATTCGGTCTTCTTCGATTACGATAACGCGGGAAGGAGTAAACGAAAGGATCAGAAAACGAGTACTATCATCGCCATTCCCGATTTCAAAAACATCGGCGATTAATACTTCTTTTTTTTCAGATAAAAGCTCGGTCCGTTGTTGAAATGTAAGAAGATCGGAAATCAACTCCACCTCGGGATATCTCTCGGGTATTCCTTCGCCTGCCGCGGTTTCCGATGCTTCATCCGGCCGACTCTCGGATGAATACGAAACATAATCCTCAAGTCCCGCTTTTCTTAATTGCGTTCGCAATCCGAGCCGCCGAAAAAGGTCGGATACTCGATCTTTATCCGGTTCTTTAACTGTAAAGGAGTCAATAGACAGTTCTGCGGGAACATCCCTTTTGATCCGTGATAAATCATAGGAAAGATAAGCGGATTCTTTATCATTCAGAAGCTTTTTACGAAGTCCGTCCGGTAACTCGTTAAGATTTTCGTAAATACGATCAAGCGTTTGATATCGAATAACCAGATCAAGCGCCGTTTTCTCACCGACCCCGCGAACGCCCGGAATATTGTCACTCGGATCACCCATTAAAGCCTTTACTGTAACGAATTGGTCCGGCATCAATCCGTAACGGGCATAAAACACTTCTTCGTCATATATGTCGGATCCGGTCTTTCCCGCTTTTGATACCGGCATGACAACCACCGTATCCGAATCAATCAGTTGAAAATCATCCTTGTCTCCACTCAAAATATATACAGAATATCCTTCTCTTCCGGCATTTTCAGCATAGGTTCCGATCAGATCATCCGCCTCATATCCGGCCAATTCATATCGAGAAATATTCATCGCGTCCAGTACATCCTTCAGAAGCGGGATCTGAACAGCCAGTTCATCCGGCATGCCTTTTCTTTTCGCCTTGTACCCATCATACATCTCATGTCGAAATGTCTTTTCCTTTCGATCAAAAAGAGTAACGACGTGAGTCGGTAAAATATCCTCGATATGCTTGTTGAGCGTATTCAAAAATGTATTGATCGCACCTGTCGGCGTACCGTCGGGCGCCGTCAGATTGCTCCTTCCGGAAAGTGCAAAAAAGGCACGGTTAATGATGCTGTTTCCGTCAACCAGAAGAATTCGTTTTGAAGAATTAGTAGCCGTCACTTCACACCCCCTTTGGATTCATCGAAGATCATATGGGCCGTGCTGATCATTAATTTAATCCGATTTAACTGATTCGCCTCGCTTGCGCCCGGATCATAATCGATCGGAACAATGTTGGACTGAGGATATTGCCTTCGAAGCTCCTTAATCATTCCTTTACCCGTAACATGGTTCGGTAGGCAGGCGAACGGTTGTGCGCAAATGATATTCGGGACGCCGCTTTCAATCAGTTCAATCATTTCTGCGGTTAAAAACCACCCCTCGCCGCAAGCATTCCCGCAAGACAATACGGATTCCGCCTTTTGGGCAAGATGGCGAATGGATACGGGTACTTGAAATTTTCCGGAAACCGACATTTTTTTAATGATGTGACTTCGGTAAAGATCCATTACATCAATAAGCCGATTCGAAACAAAACCGGTTATTGCATTTCCGTCAAGGTTTTTAACCCGCCAAAAAGGATTATACGCACAATAGAAAAAGAAGTCTAAAAGACCCGGCATTACGGCTTCGCAGCCTTCCTGCTCAATAACGTCGATTGCGTGATTATTCGCATCGGGATGAAATTTTACCAGGATCTCGCCGACAATACCGACTCGTGGTTTTCTCGGGATATCAAGAAGCGGAAAAGCCTCGAACGCTTCAATTACACGATCAACTAAATTACGGAAAGAGATGGAATCCTTATCAAAAAACAATTTTTCGGAGAGATCGTCCACAACTCGTGAAATTTCCGCTCCGACCGACAGCTCCTGTTTATCGGACGCGCCGCCGATCCGGTACTCATCGGTAAGACCGTCGAATTTGGATTCCCGGTTGAAAAACGCAACTCCTTTACGACTCCATATCCGATACAACTCATTCGCCGATCCGGGAACCTTCTCATAAGGCCGCACGCGAAGAAGAAGTGTCGAAAGCAGGTCGCCGTAGCAAAGCCCCTGCAACGCGTGATGCAAAAGTGGTAAAGTAAAGGTCAAGCCCGGGTTTTTTTCAAAGCTCTGAGCGGAAAGCGCGATGACCGGCACGTGTTCCAGACCTGCCTCACGAAGCGCTTTTCGAAGAAAAGCAACATAATTTGTCGCTCTGCACCCACCACCCGTTTGTGTAATCATGACAGAGGTTTGGTCCGGATCCTCTTTCCCCGAGATAAAGGCGTTGATTAATTGTCCGACGACAACAATCGTCGGAAAACATGCATCGTTATTTACAAATCGCAATCCGCATTCGATATCCTGGGCGGAAGCCTCTTTCAGTACCTTAATCCGAAATCCGGAATTCCGAAAAACCGCCTCAACAAATTCAAATTGAATCGGAGCCATTTGCGGAGCCAGCAGAGTATGCATCTTTTTGTGTTTTTTGGTAAACGGAACCTTTTGTATCGTGTAGTCCGATACTTTCATGTTTTTTCTTCCCGCTTTTTCTTCCATAGCACGCTCATCCATCGCAACTTTAAGTGATCGGATACGAATTCTCGCGGCTCCGAGATTACTGACCTCGTCTATTTTTAGAAGAGTATAGAGTTTGCCCTTTGCTTCCAGAATTTCCTGAACCTGATCCGATGTCACCGCATCCAGTCCACAACCGAAGGAGTTGAGCTGAATCAGTTCCAAATGATCTTGTTCGGCTACAAAGGCAGCCGCTTCATAGAGTCGTGTATGGTACATCCACTGATCAACAACACGTATGGGACGCTGGAGCCTTCCCGGGAGCGCGACACTATCCTCCGTAAGAACCGCAAGTCCCAAACCGTTAATCATTTCCGGTATTCCGTGATGAATTTCGGGATCACAATGATAGGGACGACCGGCCAAAACCACTCCTTTTTGGCCGGCACGGTTCAGATCCAGTACGATCTCCATCCCTCTTTTGTAAATATCCTCTTTGTAGTCCCGGTACTCCCGGTTTCCGTTGTTGATCGCTTCGAGCGCTTCTTTGTAAGACACATTTTTATAAGAAAAAACCTCGGAGAGCTTACGAGCCAGTTTTTTTGCATTATCCAGCTGGACAAACGGATTTAACAGCAGAATGTTCTGATCCCTTATGTTTTCAACATTATTTTTGATTACTTCGGGATAGGAAGCTACGATCGGACAGTTGAAGTGATTGTTGGACGCCTGATTCTCCCGTCGCTCATAGGGAACCGAGGGGTAAAAAATCGTATCCACTCCTTTTTCGATCAGGTCCTCAATATGCCCGTGAACCAACTTTGCGGGGTAGCAAACACTTTCGGACGGAATGGAGTCCATTCCTTTTTCAAAAAGCCGATGATCCGATCGCGCGGATAAAAGAACACGAAATCCGAGCTGCGTTAAAACGGTGAACCAGAACGGATAGTTTTCGTACATATTGAGCGCACGAGGAATTCCGATCGTTCCGCGCGGAGCCTTATCCGGGGCAAGAGGTCGATAGCGGAATGTTCGGTCGTATTTATATTTGAACATGTTGGGAAGTTTATTCTCGTCCTTATCCTTCCCCTCTCCGCGCTCACAGCGATTACCGGAAACGAAACGCTTGTCATTTGAAAAGGTTGAAATCGTCAGTTTGCAATGATTAGTACATAACTGGCAGATCGACATTTTGGTTTCCATCCGGAATTGATCAAGTTCCTCCAAACTCATCAGCGAGGATCGATCGCTTTTATTCTCACAACGATTTTTCGCCACGATTGCCGCTCCGAAAGCACCCATCAAACCGGCAACGTTCGGTCGAATAACATCTCGTTTGGAAACAAGCTCGAAGCATCTTAAAATCGCATCATTCAGAAACGTCCCGCCCTGAACGACGATCTTTTCTCCGAGCTGAGAGGTATCGCGTATTTTAATCACCTTATACAAAGCATTACGTACGACCGAATAGGAAAGCCCTGCGGAAATATCGCCGACGGTCGCCCCTTCCTTCTGTGCCTGTTTAACCTTTGAGTTCATAAAAACAGTGCATCGCGTTCCGAGATCCACGGGACTTTGTGCGGACAATGCTTCGATTGAAAAGGTATGCGAGTCCATTTTCAGGTTTTCCGCAAAGGTTTGGATAAACGAACCGCATCCCGAAGAACAGGCTTCGTTGAGCATGATCGAGTCAATCACGCCATTTCTGATCCGCATACATTTCATATCCTGTCCGCCGATGTCAATGATGAAATCAACTTCGGGGCAAAAGTATTTTGCGGACTGAAAGTGCGCCATGGTCTCAATTTCGCCAATATCGACCCGAAGAGCTGCCCGGATTATGTTTTCTCCGTATCCGGTCACGCACGAATACGCAATATAGGACTCATTCGGCATTTGCCGGTACAGATCTTTCATGATCTTTACGGCGCTTCGTACCGGGTTTCCTTTGTTCCCGCCGTAATATGTGAAAACCATTTGTCCTTGGTCGTTAATCAGAACCGCCTTAGTCGTGGTGCTTCCGGCATCAATCCCCAGATAACAAGGTCCTTTTTGTTTGGATAAATCAAACAATTCAAGAGTCGCTCGCTCATGCCTTTCGTCAAAATCACGTTTCTCTTCATCGGATGCAAAAAGAGGCGAAATGCGGTTGATATCGGGAACAAATCCGCTTTTGTTTCGAAAGGAATCCATCAGGTCGCGAACCGGCACCTCTGATCCGGAAGCGGATAGTGCCGCACCGAGGGCAACGTACAGCTGAGCATTTTCCGGCATCCAAAAAGACTTCGCCTGATCTTTCAGCGTCTGTTCAAATGCTCTGCGTAATTCGGAGCAAAAATATAACGGGCCTCCGAGAAAAACGATGTGTCCGCGAATCGGTCTACCGCACGCAAGCCCGGCTATCGTTTGATTCACTACAGCCTGAAAAATGGACGCGGCAAGATCGGATTTCGCCGCACCCTCGTTAATCAGCGGCTGAAGATCACTTTTCGCGAAAACACCGCATCTGGACGCGATGGTATATAGCGACTTATATTCTTTCGCCATCTCATTCAAGCCGTCGGCATCGGTTTGAAGAAGCGTCGCCATCTGGTCGATAAAGGCTCCCGTTCCGCCCGCACAGGTTCCGTTCATCCTTTGCTCGGGAACCGGATGCAAATATGTAATTTTGGCATCTTCACCCCCAAGCTCTATGATTACGTCGGTTTCGGGATGATATCTCGTAATCGCGCTCGTCTCCGCGATGACCTCCTGAACGAAATCAAGTCCGAGCCAACGCGCGACGGAAAGGCCGCCGGATCCGGTGATGGCGATCGAAACACGCGAATCCGGATGCTCACGATCGAAATCTTCAAACACCTTGATTAACTCGCCTTGGATATCCGAGTGGTGTCTTCTGTATTGCTTGTATATGATTTTGTCTTCTCTTATCAGTACAATTTTTACGGTTGTTGAGCCGATATCCAGGCCCATACGCAGATTATTTTGCATGTATCCACCTTTTTATTATTTATCGTCCGTTTTTGTTATGATCATCAATAACCGCCTACGGGTATTTCTTCCCGCCTTTTCGGGTTTTGGTTTCTTTTCCCTCAACGGATTCATTTTTTTCTTCCGATCTTTTTTGCCGTCGATCCCGAATCTCTTTTTCACGTAACGACTTCTGTTTTAACAAACGAAGCTGCTCGCTCCAATCGGGATCGGATCGCCGCCGTGAACCGTCTTTACCGAAAAGCGCATCCTTTAAATCGTTAGAAATCGAAATACACAGAATCTCGTCGGGTATCCCCTTTTCGATCTCAAACTCATTGCCGTGTATATCGGCCGCAACAAGCCTTAGCGATTGAAACGCGATTGTCAGGTTTCTTTCAAAATCCGCGTATTCTCCGCTGATACCCAGAACAAGAGGAAGACCGACAAAATTCATCCTTACGTACGGAAGATTTGCGGTCAAGATCAAATGTAAAGCGACAAGCTTCATATACGCTTCAAGACGAATAAATTCCTGGTCACAGATAATTGAGACACCGCCATCCGGAACAATCAATCCGACATCAGAGTACTCATTTACATACCCTGCCGACCATAAATAGTACATCTCCCGAAACACTTCTTTTTCTAAGAAATCGTATTCGACAGTCATCGGGCGAGCGATCAACAGATCCCTTCTGTCGTAAAGGAAACTAAGATAATTCTTTTCTCGATCAGGCGGGACTCCCGCCCATTTAAAATAGGCGGCAATATCTCTCGCGTTATATAAATACTGCGTCATTATTTGCCCTCAGGATCCCATCGTTACAGATGATTATTATAACATAATCCATTTACGCAAAACACGAAGTACGGCGTTTCGGATAAACGAAAAACCGTCCCGATCCGATCGGGACGGTTCTGTGATGTCATCGGAAAGAGGTTGCGGATTATACCTCCGCAACATCATCAGCGGATCCGAACAGGTTCAGTCGGAATAAAAGCGACTCATCCTCCGGACTCGTGCAGTAAATCTTGGCGTTAACCAGTTTCCCGCCTTCGATCAGCTTTACAAGACCGGTAATCTGGCTCAGCTTGCTTTTCAGATTAAACCGATCATTCTCATCCGTGATCAGCATCACATCTCCCTTGCACGTGTCAAGAGCCTTCATAAAAGCGTGGATATCAACGTTGTTCAAATTAAATGCTTTCATGTTTTTACCTCCTTGCTTTCTCGGGAAAACTCATCCCGATATGGTTTATAAAACGGTAACCGACCGCTGAATCGGTCAATCTGATTATAGCACGCGAAACGTTTTATTAACCAATTCCCTTTGTACATATTACACATATATAGGACTAGTCGTTTGTGCACATCGCACAATTTCCTGTCATTTTCAAATTCCGAAACCTCGAAACACAAAAATGAATACCCTTTTCGGATATAAAAGGATCCGTCCTGCTCGTTTCCACCCAGTTCTTCGATAAATCGAGATTTTCAAAGAAAGAATCCGCCTCAAATTCCGCATCAATCCGTGTAACAATTGCCTCGTCACAATACGGAAGTAACAATCGATAAACTTCAGCGCCTCCGATTACATAAACGACTTCCTCCATGTGCCGTCTGATATACTCTTTGATCTCCGAAAGTGAGTTGAGAACCAACGCCCCGTCTACCGAAAAACTCGTGTTTTTACTTAAAACGATATTCATCCGACCGGGAAGCGGTCTTTTTCCGGGAAAGGTAAAAAGAGTTTTTCTTCCGTACACAATCGTGTTTCCGATTGTATATCTTCTAAAGACATCTCGCTGATCTTCCGGAATTGAAACCAGAAGCTTCCCGTCTTTCCCGATACCCCAATTCTTATCAACGGCGACAATTGCAATCACGCGAACCTCCGAAATATTACACGGCAACCGGGATTCCTTTGATTTTGGCCCCGTGCTCGTATTGTTCCAACCGTATGTTTTCGGGAGAAAAGCTGTAAAAATCCCGGATCCCTTCATCGATTACCAGCTTCGGCGCAGGAAAGCAAGGTCGTTCAATCAATTCCTCGACAATCGGAATATGTCGGTCATAAATATGTGCGTCCGCAATCACATGTACAAACTCACCCGGCTTGAATCCGGTGCTTGTCGCCATCAGATGAACAAGCGCAGCATACTGACAAACATTCCAGCCGTTGGCGACGAGCATATCCTGCGACCTCTGGTTCAATATCGCGTTCAGTCGATCCCCGGTTACATTAAAGGTGACGGAGTATGCGCACGGATACAAATTCATCTCGTGCAAATCGGAATGAACGTAAATATTCGTGATTATTCTTCTGCTGAAGGGATGATTCTTCAAATCATGGATGACACGGTCGACCTGATCAAAAAGACCTTCTTTATAGCGATGCTTCACTCCGAGTTGATACCCGTATGCTTTCCCGATCGATCCCGTTTCGTCTGCCCAAGAGTCCCAAATACGACTTCCCAGATCATGAACATTGTTGGATTTTTTCTGCCATATCCATAAAAGCTCGTCGATGGCCGCGGGGAAATTTATGAAACGCTGGGTAAGCATCGGGAATTCTTCGGCCAGATCATATCGATTCACCACACAGAAACGTTTCATGGTATATGCAAAAGCACCATCCGGCCAACGAGGTCGAACATGCTCATTTTCCGTTGAAAAACCTTGAGTAAGTATTTTTTTGCAGTTGGAAATGAATATTTCGTCCGCCTTGCTCACAATTACCTCCGAACGCACAATAACGAAAACCTGTATTCATATTAGCACACGAGCCAATTATTTCCATTTGATATCGCGCATTTTTCTCTGCCACTTCCGTTTGTGTATCTTTCTTTCAATGAAATTCCGGATTCCACGATACATCGTCGGTCCGAAGAAAAGCAGAATATTCACGAATGAAATGATTATGGCCGTCTTTTCCGCAAGCGGTACAATCACCAGCATGACTGCATATAATATAAGATTGATGATAGCAATGTATTTCATTTTGACCCGAATGAAGAAAAAGAGCATAATTTCAAAATTCGGATTAATGATCGCAAAAGCAAGTAAAATAGAAAAATTTAAGTATTCGTTAACGGTCGATCCCAAAATCATACCGCCGATGATCGTAAAGATTACTCCGCAAAAATAAAAGAGATTGAATTTCAAAACGCCCCAGAAGGCTTCCAGAGAAGATCCCATGTACCAGAACAGATAAAGCGCAAAGATAATGAAAATAAAGGAGAGATTCGGCGGTATAAAAATAAAGGTAATCAGTCGCCAAACCTGCCCGGAAAATATCAAATCACGATCAAAATTCAGATAGCTCAGAAAACCGGGTCTGCCCAACATGGTAAGCGCCCAGTGCGCAACAAATAATGTTGCCATAGAAATGACGATACTCTTCGAAAGATTGGGGATTCCTTTATCTGAATTACGAAAAAGAAAAATGTTCCATTTCTTTTTGAGACTGCTCATTATTCTCTCCCTAATTCAAATTCGTATATTTGTATATAAAAAACACCCCATGACCCGAAATACCATCGATGTCATGAGGTGAATGGTCGGAGTGAGAAGACTTGAACTTCCGGCCTCTTGGTCCCGAACCAAGCGCTCTACCACCTGAGCCACACCCCGGAACGACGATATCATATCGTTGACCATTAGGATTTTACTCGTTTACGTACAAACTGTCAACGCGCGTTTGATATTGTTTCCCGGTCGTTTGTATCGGATGGATTATAGCCGACGCAAAGACCGTGAATGATATAAAATTCAGGCCTCAGGATCAAATTTTTCCCGAACATGTTCTAAAATATCGCCTTCGTTTTCACTTCTTCCGAAATCTTTACCATAATTGCATCTAAAGTCATACTCCCGAGGTCCCCCTCATATCTGGAACGAACGGAAACGGTCTTTTCCTCCATTTCTTTGTCTCCGACTACAAGCATGTAGGGAGTCTTCTCAAGCTGCGCCTGTCGGATCTTTTTCCCGATTTTTTCGTCTCGCTCATCCGTCCCGACGCGGAATCCCTGTTTCCTCATCTCGTCGCATATCTCTTTTGCCGCAGGAATGTGCTTATCCGATATCGGAAGAATACGTGCCTGCTCCGGTGCCATCCACAAAGGCAGTGCACCGGCAAATTTTTCCAGAAGTAAAGCAAGTGTCCGTTCATAGCATCCGATGGAGGTTCGGTGAATAATGTACGGAAATTTCTTCGTTCCGTCCCGATCGGTATACTCCATTCCGAAAAGTTTAGCCTGCTGGAAGTCGATTTGAAGTGTAATCAGTGTATCTTCCTTCCCCCAAACGTTTTTTATTTGGATGTCGAGTTTCGGACCGTAAAATGCTGCCTCTCCGTCCGCTTCCCGATAATCAAGCCCTAAATCGTCAAGTATTTTACGCATGGTGGTCTGAACGGCTTCCCATTCCGCTGCGGTTCCGACATATTTTTCTTTGTTGTTGATGTCCCACTTGGAAAAGCGATAACTGACATCCTCATCAAGTCCGATGCACCTCATCACATATGTCGCAAGATCAAGCGCGCCCTTAAATTCCGGCTCCAACTGATCGGGTGTACAAATCAAATGGCCTTCCGAAATCGTAAACTGTCTGACCCGGATCAATCCGTGCATTTCACCGGACGACTCGTTTCTGAAAAGAGTCGAGGTCTCCGCATATCGAATGGGCAAATCACGGTAGCTTCTCGATTCATTCAGATAAGCGTGATACTGAAACGGACAGGTCATGGGGCGAAGAGCGAAAACCTCGCTGCCGTCCGTTGTTTCTCCCGACTCATCTATCAAAGCGGTATTTCCCATTAAAAACATGCCGTCCCGATAGTGATACCAATGACCGGATATCTTGTAAAGATCCGACTTCGCAAGAAACGGTGTACGAGTATAAAGATATCCTCTGTTCGTTTCTTCGTCCTCAATGAAGCGCATAAGAATCTGAAGGACCTTCGCTCCCTTCGGGAGCATAATCGGAAGTCCCTGACCAACGCAATCGGCAGTCATGAAATACTTCAGTTCCCTTCCGATTTTGTTATGATCTCTCTTCTTGGCTTCTTCCATTCTGTCCAGATATTCTTTGAGCATCCCCTTATCCGGAAAACTCGTTCCATAAATGCGCTGAAGCATCATGTTCTTTTCGCTCCCGCGCCAATAGGCTCCCGCAACCATCGTAAGCTTATACGCTTTCACCTCACCCGTGCTTTCCAAATGAGGTCCTGCACAAAGGTCGGTAAAATCTCCCTGGCGGTAAAACGATATCTTTTCTCCCTCGGGCAACTCATCGATCAGCTCGATTTTGTAGATTTCTCCCAGGCTTTCCATTTTTTTCCTTGCCTCGTCGCGGGATAATTCAATGCGCTCGATCGGGAGGTTTTCTTTAATTATCTGGCGCATTGTTTCTTCGATGCGATCCAAATCTTCTTTGTTAAAAGTTCCTTCGCGATCAAAATCATAATAAAAACCGTCCTCTATCGCAGGGCCGATTGCAAGCTTTGTCTCCGGCCACAAACGCTTGACGGCATGCGCCAGGATATGAGAACTGGTGTGGCGATATCTTTTTCTTCCTTCCTCTGTTGAAAAATCAACCATTTTCTTTCCCTCCCGAAAACATAAAAATACCATGCGATTCAACCACCTCTGGGGTGCTGGTCGCACGGTTCCACCCAAATTGCACAAAGAGTGCCTCTTCATTGACTTTAACGCAGTCCGCGTCCTCAGATACAAGCGGCGGATTCATCCATCGCCTTCACCGGGAAACTCAAGGGGGGTACGTCGAATTTCATTATCTCAAAGGGCTTCCAGCCACGACCCTTTCTCTCTGCAGATCGATTCATACGACGCTTGTCCCTGTCACAGTTTTGCCTATAAGGGCAAGTCTACTCCAAAATAATCGGAAATGCAAGAATGTCGTTTCCGGGGTTAATCTTTCTTTAACGGACAACAATGCAATCCTTTATTGCATCAAATCTTCCCTGCTTTATTCCGGGGACCTTCATTATATCCTCAATTTTTGAAAATAAGCCATTTTCCGTCCGATATCGAATGATGGCTTGTGCCGTTACCTCGCCGATTCCCGACAGACTCATCAATTCTCTTTCTTCTGCGGTATTGATGTTTATCTTGTCGGCACCTTCGCCGTCGGATTGTGGCCCCAAGATATACGAAGCGCCTTGGCCCCAAATATAACAATCCGATCCGATTCTCAGAAAGGAGGAGTTCGAAATATCGGCATGCACAAATTGATCTGCAGGGAGGTCGCTTCCCGCAGGCACATATACAGACACAGGCTCGGAGAATTTCATCACCATATTGATATGATCCGTAGCCGCCTCGGGAAGAACGCCGCCGGCTGTTTCAAGCAATTCGAACAGGAAGGATCCCTCAAGAACATAATAAACACCGGGATTCCGGACAGCTCCGCAAAGGTATATCGGAATAAAACCATCTGAAGACGGGGAATGGTCCGTTATATTCGATGCCACACCGGTCATATTATCTATATGGGAAGGATCATTATCGTTCGGCTCTCCCGGATTAGTGATTTTTGAATCGGAAGACTCCGCGGTAAGATACACTACGGCGGGTTTCGAATGATTGTCGAAATATATACGAATACCGCATGCGATCATGCCGACACAAGCAAAAATAATAAACCCGACAATTTTTCTTCTTGAGGAATCCATTTTGATCACCCTCCCTCTCGGTCAGGATATCAAATCAGAATGTACCCAACGAAAAAAAAGACGACATCAGGTTTTGGTTTCGACAAGAATCAGTTTTTTATATCCGACAATCCATCCGCGATCATGGGGTCTTCCGGCCGAGTTGCCCAAAGCTTTTCCAGGCTGTAATTTTCACGTTCCTCCGGGTGAAATATATGAACAACCACATCCCGATAATCAATCAGTATCCAACGCGATGTCGATATGCCTTCGATTCGCTCGGGGATAATCCGGTATTGATCTTTCATAACAAAAGCCACCTCATCTGCCAGCGCCTTGACATGCGTGGTCGACGTTCCCGTTGCAACGACAAAATAGTCGGCTATAACGGTTTTGTTCCGAACATATACCACATCAAGATTTGACGCCTTTTTTTCGTTAAGAATCTCGGAAATAGTCTCACTGATTTTTTTTGAATCCATTCTCTCCTCCAATTTTTCCCTTTGTTCCTTTTCACTGATCAATACCTGTAAAGCCTCGTGCGAATCTTTATGAAAAATCATCCCTTTTCGTTCCAGCGAATCTCTGACTGCGGTCAAACATTCAAACATAGCCGCATCCAGATCCGTTTGAACCAGTCGTCTGATTTCGCTCAGATCATCAAACTTTCTGGAAGGCTCCAATTTATCGGCAAGATAAACAATTTTTTCAATGCCCGACATATGAGCCCTGCCGGTTGTATGGTATGCGATCGCACGTAGTATTTCTTCCTCCGATACACCATACCTTGTCTTAGCATATCCTGCACCCGCAGGGGCATGGATCATTTCAATGATTGAAGAATCATCTTTGTCAACATCGCCCGCCATCTTCCGCTGTTCTTCCAAGGATAGCTCTTTTGCACAATCATGAAGCAATCCGGCAATCAATGCCTGGTCCGGATTTTCATTGAAGCGGATGGCATATCGAGCCGATAAAACCGCCGTGTTTAAACTGTGAAGAAGTCTTTTCTCGGATAGTTCGGAGAACAGAATCCTCAAACAGCCGATAAACCGATCAAATGCCGAGTCACTGACCCGATGCAGCGGACGATCTAACGGATACAGCCCGTTCGCGGAAACGAACGAACGAACCTCTTCGGGAACCATAGAGAAATCATTGTTTTCGCGAATTACGCTTGATGAAACATCAACCGGATCAATCTCGAAAAAATCTACATCTCCATTAAATCGGTCTGCGATTTCTTTTGTTTTTCGAAGTCGTTCACCCTCTTGAAAGCCGGGTCGAGATGCGACAAGAAGCGTTGCGAGACTCATGATTTGGTCCGGCATATACCAAGATTCAAACTCAAACACTACATCCGCTCCGACAATCAGAAACCATCGATCTGCGGATCCGGCCTTCTCCTCGCGGATCAGTTCGGACATCGTATTGACCGTATATGAAGGATTCTCGTCCAAAATTTCCACCGGCGAAACGGTACATTCCGGGATATCCTTCAATGCATTTTTGACCATGTAGTAACGATATGGAGCCGGTGTCAGATCTCTGGAGTTTTTGAATACGGGCATTCCCGTAGGCACGACAATCAGTCGATCGATTTTTTCACTTTTTATCGCCCCGCGAATGACGGACATGTGTCCGTCATGAAAGGGGTCAAATGCTCCGCCGTATACTCCGTAGTTCAACTCTTACTCCCGGTCCGACCGATATCGGTTCGAAAGTGCATTCCCCGGAATTGAATATTCCTTACACCTTCATACGCTTGATCGATTGCTTCATCTACAGTATCGGCGTCCGCGTAAACCGCCAGAACTCTTCCGCCGTTTGTATAATACTTCCCGTTCACCTTTTTCGTCCCCGCATGGAAAACCAGGCAGTTACACGCTTTGATTCCCTGAATTTCAAATCCCTTTTCATAACGGTCAGGATATCCCCCGGATGCCATGACCACACAACAGGATCCACCTTTCTTAAATCGAAGAGAAACCCGGTTAAGACAATGGTCCGTACACGCCTCAAACACTTCCATCAGATCATTTTCCAGACGAGGTAAAATTGCCTGAGCCTCGGGATCTCCGAAACGCGCGTTATACTCAATGACTTTCGGACCGGACGAAGTCAGAATCAATCCGAAATAGATTACGCCGACAAAAGGCGCGCCCTCCTCTCTGAGCGCTTTAATCGTCGGTCGGATAATCATTTCAAGGATTTGATTCTCCTCTTCCATCGAAAGATCCGCACCGGGAGTAATCGCACCCATTCCTCCCGTATTCTTTCCGAGATCATGATCGAAAGCACGCTTGTGGTCCCTGGACGAAACCATCGGCAGAACGGTATCTCCGTCGGAAAACGCTAACACCGTTAACTCCGGACCTTCCAGAAATTCTTCGATCAGGACCCGGTCTCCCGCCTTCCCGAATTTCTTCTCGGAAAACATCGCCCGGATTGCCGATTCCATTTCTTCTTTGTCCCGCGCAATAATAACACCTTTCCCAAGAGCCAACCCATCGGCCTTTACGACTGCCGGCAGGTTGATGTTGTGTGCATATTCAAGCGCATCCGTCTCATTGTCGAATAATCGATATTGAGCGGTCGGAATATGATATCTTACCATAAGGTCCTTTGAGAATGCCTTCGATGATTCGATCATTGCCGCTTTTGCGCTCGGACCGAAGGCTACTATGCCGTTTTCCTTCAGACGGTCAACCAGGCCGAGTGCGAGAGGGTTCTCGGGAGCGACCATAACATAATCGATTCCCTCCGAGACAGAAAACTGAACGATGCCTTGGATATCCTCAGCAGAAATCGGAACGCAGTCCGCAACTTCGGAAATACCACCGTTTCCGGGAGCGCAGAATAACTTTGATATTTTCGGGCTCTGACTTAATTTCCAACAAATTACATGCTCGCGTCCGCCGGAACCGATGACCAATACCTTCATAAAATACCCCGTCTATACTTAGTGTTTAAAATGTCTCTCCCCGGTAAACACCATGGCGATTCCGAATTCGTCACAGGCATCAATGGACTCCTGATCCCTCATGGATCCCCCCGGTTGAACGATGGTCTTGATACCCGCTTGGTGTGCAACATCCACAACGTCACGAAACGGGAAAAAAGCGTCCGATCCCAAAACCGCGCCATTGGCTTTTTCCCCGGCAAAATCCAGCGCGATCTTTGCCGCTCCGACCCGGTTGGTTTGTCCCGGACCGACTCCGAGTGTCTGAAGATTTTTTACGACGACAATTCCGTTCGATTTCACATGTTTTACCACCTTCATCGCAAACTCCATATCCGCGGTCAGCGATTCGTCCGGCGAAGACTTTGTAACCGTACGCATTCCCTCATCGGAAAGAACTTTTCTGTCATGATCCTGAACCAGAAGTCCTCCGATTACGCGTTTGTAATTGAGCTCGCTTTCCGGAATCGGAAACGATATATCGGGGAGAACCAGTACGCGCAGGTTTTTCTTGGTGCAAAGAATTTCCTTTGCTTCCGGAGAATAAGACGGAGCTACGACTACCTCCAAGAATACTTTGCTCATCTCCGTGGCGGTTATTGCGTCAATCTCACGGTTTGCGGCGACGATTCCGCCGAATATCGAAACCGAATCCGCCTCGTACGCTTTTTGCCATGCTTCGTGTATCGATTTTCCGGAACCGACTCCGCAAGGGTTCGCATGTTTGACAGCGACTACGGTAGGCTCTGAAAACTCCTTCAAACATGCGATGGTTGCATCCGTATCCGCTATATTGTTATAAGAAAGCTCCTTGCCGTTTACTTGCTCGGCTTCGGACAGAGATCCGCGAACCGGAACGGCGTTCTTATAAAATGTTGCCTTTTGATGGGGATTCTCACCGTATCGCATCTCCGAAATCCGGTCAAAAGTGACGGTATACGGGGACGGAAGCTTTTTTTCCTTGGATTGGTTTAAAAAGTATTCGGCAATCAAGGCATCGTATGCGGCGGTATGCTCGAATACTCTCTTTGCGAGCCGGAAACGGGTCTCATATGTCGTGTCGCCACCATTAATCATTTCTTGAAGAACCGTCTCGTAATCATCCGGATCGGTAACAACAGTAACATCTTTGTGGTTTTTTGCGGCCGCACGAAGCATTGACGGACCACCGATATCGATGTTTTCAATACACTCCGAAAATGATACGCCCGGCTTCATGATAGTTGATCGAAACGGATACAGGTTGACTACGATCAGATCGATTAACCCGATACCCAGCTCCCGAACACGGCTCATATGTTCCTCGTTTGAGCGAATTGCCAAAATACCGCCGTGCAAAAGAGGATGCAGTGTCTTCACTCGTCCGTCAAGGCACTCCGGAAATCCGGTTACCTCCGCAACCTCCTTACAGGGAATCCCTTCCCTTTCCAGAAGTTTGGCAGTTCCGCCGGTTGAAAGAATTTCTACGTTTCGTTCAACGAGCTTTCTCGCAAAATCCGCGATTCCCGATTTTTCCGATACGCTGATTAGTGCTCTCCTGATCATAATCGCTCCTTTCCGGCGGCATCCTCTTCCGCCAACAAAATCACTTTATTATTCTCCACGATTACGCGATTTTCCGCAATCAATCGAATCGCCTTGGGCAGGATAACCTGCTCGCACTCGGTCATGACCCGCAATTGCAAGGATTCCGGCGTATCTTCATTAAAAACACAAACCGCTTTTTGTAAGATAATCGGCCCATCGTCATAGTTTCGATTGACAAAATGAACCGTCGCTCCCGACACCTTGACTCCGCGGTCGATTGCCGCTTGATGAGGTCGGATCCCATACATCCCGGGACCGCAAAACGCAGGAATCAGAGACGGATGAATATTGATGATACGGTTTTCATATCTGCTGACCACATCCGGTCCCAAAAGCGAAAGAAAACCGGCAAGGACAACGATATCGGTTTGAGCACGATCAAGAGCACTGAGCATCCGGCGATCATATTCACGGGGATCCGAAATTTCTTTTTTTGACAGGACGAGAACGGGGATGTTCTCGATTTCCGCTCTTTTGATTGCGTATGCATCCGGTTTTGAGGAAATTACTATTGATATACAAACGTTACCCAGCTGATTGTTTCGGTTTGCATCCATGATTGCCTGTAGATTGGTTCCCCCACCGGAGACCAGAACCGCTATATTCATTTTGCTTCGTTTTCCTCCAGGCTTTTCTCCGAGTATATCTCCGCATGGCATTCGGGCACTCCCGCGGGAAAAGCACCATCAAAACAGGACGCACAATGACCGCACAAAATCCCTTCCGTGGAGGCTTTTAAGCCTTCAAGACTGACATACGCCAAAGAATCCGCTCCGATTGCTGTTCGGATTTCCTCGACCGAACTCCTGCTGGCGGTGAGCTCATCTGGGTTCGAAGCACTGACCCCGTAATAGCAAGGAAAGCGAACCGGCGGAGAAGCAACGCGCAAATGAACTTCCTTCGCTCCCGCTTCGCGGAGTATTTGTATATTGTTTCTCATTGTGGTCCCTCGCACGATAGAGTCATCCACGATAACGATTTTTTTACCGCGCACTTCGGATTTCAGGACAGAAAACTTCAGACGAACGGACATTTCACGCTGAAGCTGAGTCGCCTGGATAAATGTACGTCCGATATATCTGTTCTTAAGTAAAGCGGATCCATACGGAATGCCGCTTTCCATCGCATATCCCATGGCCGCGGCAACCCCGGAATCGGGAGCGGCGACAACGACATCACATTCACAAGGCGCCTCTCTGGCAAGAGCTCTTCCCGTATTCACTCTGGACTGATGCACACTCGCTCCGTCCAAACAGCTGTCCGGACGAGCAAAATAAACAAATTCGAAGATACAAAGCTTTCCGTTCGAATGCGCGGTTTCTTGCGGAATATAATACCGCGAAAAAAGACCGTCCTCCGAAACGGTGATCACTTCTCCGGGAAGAACATCCCGAATCGTCTCGGCACCGATTGCATCCAGAGCGCAACTCTCGGAAGCAAAAATATAACTGCTGTCCTTCTTTCCGATGATTAACGGACGAATTCCCAACGGATCACGAAATCCGATCAGACGATCGTCCGTCATGATTACGGTTGAATATGCACCTTTGATCTCACTCATTACCTGAAGAATCGCATCCTCAATACAATCCGATGCGATTCGATTTCTGGCCAGAAGCGTCAGGATAACTTCAAAATCAGCCGTTGTTTGAAATATCGCACCGAGCTCCTTGAGTTGAGTCCGAATCTCATCGGCATTGATGATGGAGCCATTGGTCGCAATCGCCAATTGCCCGGCTTTTGATTTAATCTGCATCGGTTGAATGACATCAGAACCACCTTCACCCGGGTCCGGAAAGCGAACGTGACCGACGGCAGCATGTCCGGTCATCATGCTCAGATGCAAATCGTCAAATACATCTACGACCAGACCGACCCCTTTATGTCCGAGAAATTGCCCCGCATGGTTGACAACAATCCCGGCAGATTCCTGTCCTCTGTGCTGCAATGAAAAAATACCGTAATACGCTAGCCGTGCAGCTTCATGCAGTACCTTCTTGGGATCAAATACTCCGAAGACACCACACTCTTCAACCCATTTACCGTCGCTCATTTTATTCTCCGATCGCAGATATTTTTTCTGAAAGTCTCTCGTTGCGCAATTCGACCGACATCTCGAGTTCTTTTTTGTATTCGGACAGTTGTCCGGAAATTCGCTCATCATTCAGAGAGAGGATTTGCGCCGCCAACAAAGCGGCATTCGCGGAACCGTCGATCGATACTGTCGCAACCGGAACGCCCGAAGGCATTTGAACGATCGAATACAACGCATCGACACCGGATAACGCTCCGGTCTTGCATGGCACACCGATTACCGGGATTGTGGTAAAGGACGCAAGAACGCCCGGTAAATGCGCGGCAAGTCCGGCGGCGGCGATAATCACTCCGAATCCCGATTCTCTTGCTTTCTCGGCAATCTCCGCTGCTTTTCGAGGAGATCGATGTGCCGAGCATACATGCGCTTCATACGGAACGGAAAATTTATAAAGCAACTTAAAGCACGGTTCCATCATCGGGAAATCCGAATCGCTTCCCATCACTACGAGTACCTTATTTAAAGACATTGTACACCTCCCCCAAAACCCTGGTTTCCTGTCACAAAATATAGCAATCCCAAGTCTGCCCGTCAATGAATCCGACATTATTCCGGTTCATCCGACCACCTGAGTTTATCCAGTACGCGATAATAATCCTCCGTACCCGGATCGTATGGTTTCGGGCAATAGTCATTTCCCGGAAAAGTCGAAGTCATGGAATATGGAATCACGTTCAATCGAACATCGATTAATTCACCATAATCTATAGTGAACGTACATTGAACGATCGCCGTATCCGGATCGGTCAACCACGGCTGACCTCCGAAGACAAAATTGGATAAGCTGTATAATATGTATTTTCCGTTGTAAAATTCAATCGGCTGAAGTCTGTGCGGATGATGTCCCACATAAATATCCGCTCCGTAATCGATGATATCGTGAGCCATGCGAACCGCAACCGATTCAGGCTCATACATTCGTTCTACTCCCGTGTGGACCGAAATGATAACGATGTCACACCCTTCCTCCCTCAACTGATCTATGGCTTTATAAATCGGTTCCATCTGATACGGAAAATTAAAACCCGCCATCCCGATTTTTACTTCGTCGATCTCAAATATCGCATAATTCTTGCTGTCGCTCCACAGGATTCCCGCCGCATCCAACGCTTCCTGTGTATCCTTTAATCCACGATCCCAATAATCATATGTATGGTTGTTGGCGAGATTTACGGCTTCGACACCGCCGAGATTTAAAACCTCTGTGTATTCGGGTTTCCCCTTGAAGACAACTTCCTTTTCACGAAAAGTATTCGAATCGGTGAGCGGGCCCTCAAGGTTAGCCAGTGTTAAGTCATCTGCTAAAAGTATATCTGTCGCGTTTTGAAAAGGGTAATCATATTGCTCACCCACGACTTTCGCGAAACTGTGTTCCGCTCCAAATATGTCCTTGTTCTGCCCCAATGTACAATCGCCGAGAAAACTGACCACAATTTGTTTGGCCGTCGGTGTCGGTGTCGGTGATGGTGAAGGGGTCGGCGAAGGCGTCGGCGAAGGCGTCGGAGATGGTTGCGTATAGCTCGGGAGCGTAATCGAAGGACTGCTTGGAATTACGGGAGTCGAGAATGAATCAGTAAGAATTCGATCCGGGCACCCCGTCACGATACAAATCAATATTGCCAGAAGAAAAATCATTGAAATGCGTTTTTTCATTAATAATTGCGGCCTCTGCACACTTTATTTACGGATTATCTCATCAGAATTTTCCATATACCCTATCATTATAACCCAATTGTCCGTAATGCGCGTCAATTCCTCCGAGGTTTTCCTCCGTTTTTTATTTTGAATGACGTCTCTCTTGTTTCCCGTAAACCCAACATCGCTTCACAACAATGTGACGTCCTGTTCAAGATTTAATTGTCAAATCTCAAATTTCTATTTTGTAATTTCTTTCGATTGATCAAAAATTGTGCTGTATATTAAACGTTTCGAGTCACAGCCGATTCGATTATGCATTTGATTTTTTCTAAATTATTTTGACCTATTAACACTTATGACACATTAATTTTACAAAATCAGCGGTTGATTTCTATGGTATTTAACATTTAAATCCCTCATAATCAAGGTAGGATAAGCGAAAGAAAGGGGCGATCAAGATGGCAAGAATCGAGAGAGTCGTAGAAAAGATTGAGAAACTCGGCAAGAAACAGAATCTTGGCGCTCTGGTCAAGATGAAGGATGATCCGGATGATGAGGTGCGTGTGGCAGTTGCTCAAGCCCTCGGACAAATTCAGTCGTATGATGCGGGAATGCAATTGATTCCTCTGCTGCGTGACAGTTCTCCTTTGGTGAGAGCGGCTGCGGCCGAAGCAGTCGGCGAGATTAACGCAAAACACTGCGAAGAATATGTCAAGAAGCTTGCATATGCAGATTCGGATCCGTCAGTACGCCAGACCGCCAGGGAGGCTTTGGAAAAAATCAGAACACGCGTTATTTGACGGTCTTTTGATAAACGGGAGCCGGCACATCCCTGATGTGCCGGCTCGTTTTTTTTCCGTTCAAATTATTCTCGTTTACCCACCACTTCTCCCTGTTTTTTATAAATGCTGTTCGCGGGAACATATCCACGAACCATGGACAGAGGATAGACGGTTGCGTTCCTTCCGATAATCGTGGCTGGATTAAGTACGCTGTTGCATCCGATTTCCGTAAAATCTCCGATAATCGCACCAAATTTTTTCATCCCCGTCGGCACTTTCTCTTCACCGAATCGAAATGTCGTAAGCGAGTGATCCGATTTCACGTTGGACGTAATTGCACCCGCCCCCATATGCGCTTTGAATCCAAGGACAGAATCGCCGACATAATTGTAATGCGGAACCTGAACCGAATCAAACAGTATAACGTTTTTCAATTCCGTCGAATTTCCGACAACGGCATTCTTCCCGACAATTGCGCTTCCGCGAATAAACGCGCAGTGACGAATCTCGGCTCCGTGATCGATAATACAGGGTCCGGTGATCATGGCGCTCGGGTAAATTTTCGCACTTTTCGATATGTATACGTCATCGCCTCGAGACTCGTATTCTTCCGGATTTAATGTTTTCCCTTTTTTCCGAATAAACTCGGTGATATCCGACAGGACTTCCCAGACAAATTCCCGATCGGCAAAAATTTCGGCTGCTATCGTTTTTTCTAAATCAAGAAGGTCGGTAATTTGGATACCAATAACCATATAGATTCCTCCGTTCTTTGGATAAGGTGTATTTTATCAATTTTTCGACCGAATGTCTTTACCCGATCGATTGTCCGATCCCAACTACGCGTGTATAGTATAATAAAAAAATAAAAAAGGAGTCGACCCATGGATATCTCTTCTATCTGCGTCAAAAGCGGGAAAGGTTTCAAGCTTGATCCGAACAAGTGCGATGAGTTGCTCGGTCATAATAAAAAAGATCGCTCAAAAATTGAAAAAAAGCTTTCCGAAAACACGGCGAAGTCAGCCGAGCTTCAGGATAAGTTATATGCACAAAACACGCACAGTGTTCTGATCGTTCTTCAGGCTACCGATGCCGCCGGGAAAGACGGGACGATAAAACATGTCACCAGCGGTCTTAACCCTCAAGGATGTCATGTCCGGAGCTTCAAAGCACCTTCCTCCGAAGAACTGGACCACGATTATCTGTGGAGAATCAGTCGTCAACTCCCGCAGCGCGGAACCATCGGGGTTTTTAACCGTTCTCACTATGAGGAAGTTATTGTTGCTAAGGTTCATGATTTGCCCATGAAACAGCAATTACCGAAAGACCGATTGACCAAGAACCTTTGGAAAGAAAGATATCGACAAATTAATGATTATGAGAAATACCTGCACGAAAACGGTATTGTAATGATTAAAATCTTTCTGCATCTTTCCAAGGACGAACAGAAAAAACGAATACTTACGAGAATCGACGATCCGGCAAAAAACTGGAAGTTTTCGGCGGGTGATTTGGATGAGAGAAAACACTGGGATGAATACCAGAGGGTATTTGAAGAGATGATACAAAACACCGCTACCGAATATGCACCCTGGTATGTCGTTCCCGCCGATCGAAAATGGTTTGCCAGAACGCTCGTCAGCGAGATCCTTCTGCAAACACTCCGAAAAATCGATCCTCAGTATCCTTCCCTTCCCGAAGATCAGATGGAGTTGCTGAGTCATTACCGTGAAGTTCTGGAAAATGATTAAAGCTTTGTTTCCCGCGAAAAGATCGTCGAAAGAAATGTAACGGCATTATTCGACCGTAACGCTTTTGGCAAGATTTCTCGGCTTATCCACGTCGCAACCTTTGTTAACGGCCATATAATATGCAAACAACTGGCTCGGTGTAATTGCGAGCATCGGAGCCAAAACAGGATGGATCGGAGGAATCGTGAAAACTTCGTCACAAGCCCGTATCGCTTTTTCCTGATTCTCGGTTGTAATTCCGAGAACAATGGCTCCTCTGGCTTTCACCTCAGAGATGTTTGAAATCATTTTTTCCATGAGTTGATCCTGAGTCAAAGAACAGACAACCAACGTGCCCTTCTCAATCAAGGCGATTGTTCCGTGTTTTAATTCTCCGCCCGGATATGCCTCGGAGTGAATATATGAAATCTCCTTGAGTTTCAGAGAGGATTCCATAGAAAGATAATAGTCCAGCCCGCGCCCGATAAAAAATATGCTTTTGGCGTTGAAATGCTCAGAAGCAAACCGTTGGATTTCGGACTGCTTTTCAAGTGTTTTTCCGATCAACTCCGGAAGCCGGAGCATTTCCTTTATGTAATGGTCATACTCTTCCGACGAGATACTTCCGATCAACGAAGCAATATATAGAGCCAAGAGATAAATACATGACAACTGTGTCAGGTATGCCTTGGTGGAAGCAACGGATATCTCGGGTCCTGCTGCAGTATACATTACATAATCGGATTCGCGTGCAATCGAACTGCCAATAACGTTCACAATCGAAATGGTCAGTGCTCCGCGTTTTTTCGCCTCACGCATCGCGGCCAGCGTATCAAGCGTTTCACCGGACTGACTGATAATGACGACAATCGAATTCTCGTCGATAATCGGATCCTTGTATCGGAATTCCGAGGCAACATCGGCTTCAACCGGTATTCTGCATAATTTTTCGATTACATTTTTTCCGACGCACCCGGCGTGATATGCCGTTCCGCATGCAACAAAATGTATCCGTGAAGCTTGTAAAATACGGTCCCGATCCAGCGGAATATCATCAAGAACAACACGATTCGATCGAATTCTCGAAGAAAGTGTCGCTTTTATCGCTGACGGCTCCTCGAAGATTTCCTTCATCATAAAATGCTCGAACCCGCCTTTTTCGGCGGCCTCCGAATCCCAATCGACGGAAATCGTGTTTCTGTTAACGATTTGACCATGTACCGTATAAAGATGTACCGAATCCGCCTTGATAACCGCGATTTCGTTGTCTTCAACGATGAGAACATCCCGAGTATATTCAATCAGTGCCGGAATATCCGAGGCGATATAGTTTTCACCGGAGCCGAGCCCGATAATGAGCGGATTATCCTTTTTGGCGGCAATCAGCAGGTCCGGATGCTCCGTACATAGAACAACCAGCGCATACGAGCCTTCGATTTCGAGCAGTGCGGCTTGAACCGCACTCATTATATCCGCATGACAGTCTGTCAAATAATGATATTCTATCAGATGAGCGGCCACTTCAGAGTCCGTCTCCGATAAAAAATGAACACCCTTATCGATAAGAAAACTGCGAAGCTCGACATGATTTTCAATAATACCGTTATGAATCACACAGACATGTCTTTGTTCCGAAAGATGAGGGTGGGCATTCTCATCACTCGGAACACCGTGTGTCGCCCATCGGGTGTGTCCCATGCCGATTTTAACCGGTGGAGCAGAAGATTCTTCCGAAGCGGTTTCGTAATTCAGTTCCTTCAGTGTATTTTCAAGAACGTCGATACGTCCTTGTTTTTTAATTACACGAAGATGCCCGTTTTCAAGGAATGTTACTCCGGCAGAGTCGTATCCTCTGTACTCCAGTTTCTTAAGTCCGCGAATCAGTATCGGGATAGCGAATCTTTTCCCGACATAACCTACAATGCCGCACATAAAGCCTCCTGAATCACTTGGAAAATGATATGAAATCAAGCGCGCTTATCCGCGCTTCGGGACCGCTTCTTTCCGGACGATTATCCTATACGATGAAATTCTTCTGAATGATCGATACCAAATCTCTGGCCATCAGGGAGATTTCTTCCTCGTCCTCCCCTTCAATCATTACGCGGATAATCGGCTCCGTGCCGGAAGCACGAACCAGTATGCGGCCCTTGCCGTTTAGTTGTTCTTCGTATTTTTCGATGGTTGACATTAGCAAACCGAACTCCATTACCTTCGTCTTGTCTTCGTTCTTCACCTTTGCCGACATGAGGACTTGAGGAAGGATACGGATAATCTTCGAAGCCTCGGAAAGCTTCAATCCTTTGCGATAGAGAGCCTTCAGTAAAGCCAGCGCCGTCAATATCCCGTCACCCGTCGTCGCGTGATCGAGTAGTATGACATGTCCGGATTGCTCACCGCCGATGTTGTAATCCTTTTCGAGCATTCTCTCGAGTACGTACCGGTCACCGACTTTGGTTTTTTCGAGTACAATCCCGTTTTTCTCGGCCATAATGTCCAGGCCGAGATTGCTCATCACTGTGACAACGATGGTATCGGAATTCAGTTCTCCGTTTTCCTTCATATCCGACGCGATAATCGACATGATAACATCACCATCAATCACTTTCCCGGTTTCATCAATCCCGAGAAAACGATCCGCATCCCCGTCAAAAGCCAGACCGATATCGCACTTCTCAGAAATGACGGTCATAGATAACTGCTCTAAATGCGTTGATCCGCAGTTTTTATTGATGTTGAGTCCGTTCGGGGTGTTTCCGATAGCGATCACTGTCGCACCCAAATCTTCAAATAAGGAAGGGGCGATGGCACTGGCAGCACCGTTGGCACAGTCCATGGCAATTCTCATTCCGGAAAGATCAACACTCATTCTCCGTTTCAGATGTTCGACATATTGTCTTGCGGATTCCGGTCTGCGAATCACGGTACCAACATCTTCTCCGACCGGCCGGCTTTTGGAATAAATATCATATTCGTTGACGGTCCGCTCGATTTCATCCTCGATCTCATCGGATAATTTTAGTCCGTTGCCCGAGAAAAACTTGATTCCGTTATATTCGTATGAATTGTGTGATGCGGAGATCATTACTCCTGCATCATATTTGTACTTTGACGTCAGGTAAGCGATAGCCGGCGTCGGCAACACACCGCATAATACTACGTCGGCTCCCGCGGAGCATATACCCGCCGCGAGTGCGGCTTCAAGCATATTACAAGAGATTCGCGTATCCATCCCGATCAGCAATGTCGGTTTTATATCCGAGCTCACCGCCAAAACCCTTGCCCCTGCAAACCCCAACTTGTAAGCAAGATCCGGTGTTAATTCACTGTTGGCTATACCGCGAACTCCGTCCGTACCAAATAATCGACTCATCCGTTTTGCCTCCGTTACGATTTATTCATCGGAATGATAGATAACGACCGCTATGCTTTCCGGGTTTTGGAACTCCACGCGATAGTATACATTTTTTTGTGAAGAAATATCAATAGGCAGTGTGTATACTCCGGCATCGGTAATCGGGGAAAAATCAATATATGCGCCGATATCGGTGTCCGAAAAATCATCAATAACATTTTTTCGTCCGACAATGGATATATTGACATTCTGAATGGTATAGTCGGTCGTTTCCAATCCCTTGCTCTCTAAAACACCTTCCGAACGGAACTGTAGAGGAACCGTTATTTGCTTCATCTCTACCGGATTGGTATTGATTTGGATGTACATCCAAAGGCTTAACGAGATCAGAAACGAGGCCAATATATAAGCAATCTTTTTCGGAATGCTTCTTCTGAATTCCAACTCCGACTTTTTTGCGGCAATCGGCAATTCCGAAACCGGATCCGTCACTTTTTCCGAAGAATCCGAAGCACAGGTTGCATTCACCGCAGAAACGGCAACAATTTCACCGTCCACTAAATCAGATCCCTTGCTGCGAATAATTTCATCAACATTCCCCGCACTGTGAGCGACAGAGACCGAACCACGTTTTGGGAAAGGGTTTGTGATTCTTCTGCTTTTTCGGCGGTTCTTTCCGGGCGCTCCCGCGATCCCAAAAACATAGAGAAGGTTTCTTTTGAGTTCCTCTCCTCCCCGCATCTCATAAAGGCATCCATTCAGCGCAAGGGAAATCTTACCCCTCTCCTCGGAAACGGCTACCGCGATTGCATCGCCCATTTCGCTGGCACCGACCGCAGCACGATGCCGAGTCCCGAAACTTACTTTTGTATGCAATGATTCGGAAAGCGGAACATGGCAGCGAGCCGCAGCAATCCGGTTATTGCGAATCAGCACGGCACCGTCATGAAGCGGCGATCCTTTGTAAAAAATAGAAGTCAACATTTCTTTGGTGACCGAGGAGTCCAGATTCACGGCATTCTCTTGCTCTAGAAGTTCGCTGAGCTTTGAATTTCTTTCAATAATGATTAATGCCCCGGTATAGGATTTTGACATCTCGGAGCATGCTCCGACAATATTTTCAATCATTAGTGAAATATTATCGGCACCCTCTTGATACTCGGAGGATAATGCATTAGAGAAAGTCGAAAAGGATTTCAGTCCGACCGTTTCCAACGCTTTTCGCAATTCGGGTTGAAAGATGATAACAAAGGCAATCGCAACCACATATAAAATATTATCAAAAATAAACCCGACCATTTCTAATCCGAGGATACTGCAAACCATCGTAAAAAGAACGATGAGAAATAATCCCTGAAGAAGCTGCCACGCCCGGGTTTGCCTTAAAAGTTTCAGAAGCTGATAAACGACAAATGTAATCAGAATGATGTCAAACACATAACGAACAATATCCACCGGTCCACCGAAAAAAAGGTAGCCACTGTCCAGGCCCGCAAATATTTCACGGACAAAATTAACAATTTGATCGATAAGCCCTTTATTCAAGTCCTGACTTCCTCCGTTTATCGCAAATAATTATAACATAATTGCGCCACAGCTTACCGATCCTCTCGAAAATAGGGATGACCGATCTCCGCGGGTCCGCGCCACGCCCCTTTTCGAGCGGAAGTGATTACCAGGACAACGATGGTCAAAAAAAACGGAAACATGGACATGATGTATTGATTGTAAAATGGTATTGTCGAAAGCCTTTCGTTCAGTTGAACGGAAGATCCGAGAATAGATAATGCTCCAAACACAAACGAGCCCGCGATGGCCTTTATCGGATGCCAGCGGACAAAAATAACCAGCGCGACGACCAGCCAGCCCTGTCCTGCAGTAATATTTTCAATCCAGTACCCCTGTTGTACCAGAGGCAGGTAAAGACCTCCCAGACCGCAAAGCACCCCTCCGATGACGATATACAAGTATTTTATCCGCGTAACCTTAATCCCGGACGCATCCGCCGCCGCGGTGTTTTCGCCGGTAAGTCGAAGGGCCAATCCTTCTTGAGTCCGAAACAGAAATACGCATAAAAGGACCGCAAGAACAATCGAAAAATATACAAATACATCATGGGACAAAAACGCTTTGTTGATAAATCGAAGAAACGCGCTGTTCGGCGAATCCATTTCCAAAGGATGAAACGAAAAAAATGCTTCGATATTTGGAGGTGTTGACGTACCGGCAACCTTGCTTCCGACAGAATTGGCAAGTCCAGCTCCGAACATGGTTAACGCAAGTCCGGTTACCGTCTGGTTAACGCGAAGTGAAACGGTTAAAAATGCGTACATCAGCGCACCCAGTCCGGATCCGAGGCAGGCGGCTACCAGTGCAAAAACAAGAGATGAAGATCTCACCGCGGCTATATAACCGAAAGAAGCCCCCAGAAGCATCATGCCCTCTACACCGAGATTCAAGTGTCCGGCACGTTCCGTAAGTAATTCCCCAAGCGTCCCGAGAAGCAAAATCACCGAGAATGAAATCGCGGATGAAATGAAGTCCGGACTCGTTAGAATCGAAATCATGGTTTTACCTCCTTGTCAGGAGTCTTATCCGTTTCTATATCAGAGGATTGGCTTGCAGATAAAATCTGCGGATAAGATTGACTTTTGTCTCTTTTGTTAAAAATGATACGGTATCGAAGAAAAAACTCGGATCCGAGAAACGACATCAACATTAATCCCTTGATGATTTCCGCAACAGCGGCAGGGACATTCAATCGCAGTTGAATAATTTGAGCCCCTTGTTGCAAAGCGGCAAACAGAAAAGAAACAACGAGAATAATCGGCGCGGAGAGGTTTGCGAGCCAGGCAATGACTATCGCTGTAAATCCTGTACCGCCGCCAAGGCTTTCGGTCAAAGTAAGCGTCTCCCCGCTCAGTTTGACTGCCCCGGCCAGTCCGACAATTCCGCCGGACAAAATGATCCCGCCCACCATTATTTTCTGAACGTTCATTCCGGCATAATGTGCGGTCGGCTCGCTTTCTCCGACGACGCGTATCTCATATCCGGGCTTCGTCCGTGATATTAGGACATAAAGGACAATCATCAGTATGACAGGCACAATGATCCCGGCACTGACACCGAGAATACGAGGCAGTCCCGCTTGCTCCTGAATGCTTCGAATTCCCGGAAATCCGCTCTTTAAGGGATCCTTCCACAGAACATGGTACAGATACTTTACAAATGCGATGGCCAGATAATTCATCATCAATGTGAAAAGCGTCTCGTTCGTTCGGAAATATACACGAAAAAGACCCGGAATCAAAGCATACCAGGCTCCGCCGATGAACCCAAAAAGAAGCATCATCGGTACGAGTATCCATCCGGATGTATTTTCTCCCGCTACGAGAGAAACGAACATTGCCGCGGTCGCGCCTATAAGCAATTGACCTTCTCCGCCGATATTCCAATATTTCATCCGAAACGCAACAGACAACCCGAGAGCTGTTGTCGCCAGCGGTATCGCAAATGTCAGCGTGTTTCGGAGGCCGGTTCCGGTTCCGAAAGCGCCGATCAATAGTGTAACCAAAGCAGAAAAGGGGTTGTAACCGAGCACTGCGATAAAACCCATCGAAAGCAAGAGTCCGGCGAGAAATCCCAGAGAACGGAATCGAATCGAATCGGTTATGGAAGCCTTCTCTCTCTTAGCGATTCGAAACATAGTCCACCCCCGTTCTTATCACTTCCAGCCGGGTACCCGACATCATTTGCCCGATTTCAATTTTCGAGGTATGATTCGCATCCAGAATCCCCATATTTTCACCGCGGCATAAGACCATAATGCGGTCACAAAAGGCAATCAATACATCCAAATCCTCGCCGATATATAACACAGAAACATTTTGTTTCTTTTGCTCGTTCAGCAAACGGTATACGGTATGCGAAGACTGAATGTCCAATCCGCGAACGGCATACGCTGTAATCATTAATTTCGGGTGCAAATGAATTTCTCTTCCGAGTATGACTTTTTGAATATTTCCACCCGACAGAAGTCGGACGGGGTGCCGAACCCCGGGAGTCATAATATCCAACTCCTTGATGATTTGATCGGATTTTTCACTTGCTCGATCGGTTTTAATGAAAATACCCTTTTGAAAAGCGTATTCCTTGAGCAAAACATTTTCAGTGATTCCCATGGAAGCAACCAACCCCATCCCGAGACGATCCTCGGGAATAAAGCACATGGAAACACCTTTGGCGGTTATACTTCTCGGAGAAAGACCGGATATTTCCTCCGCGTCCACCGAGATGCTTCCGCTTGACGGGCGAATGATTCCGGCAATCGCTTCACATAACTCCTTTTGACCGCTACCGGCTAATCCCGCAACACCGAGGATTTCACCGTAAAAGGTTGAAAAGGAAACATCGGAAAGCTTGGCTAAGCCCTTTTCGTCATGATAGGTTAAGCCTTCGACGCGCAGGCATTCCAGTCGTTCAGGATTGGGTGCCGGTCGAACAATTTCCAGCTCGATTTTTCGGCCGACCATCTTTTCGATTAAATCATACGTATCCACCTGTGATACGACCAAGGTATCCACACTTCTTCCTTTCCGAAGAACGGTCACGCGATCACATAACTCGGTGATTTCACCGAGTTTATGACTAATAAAGACGATAGAACAACCCTGATCCCGCATTTTTTTCAGAACGGAAAACAACTTTTTCGTTTCTTGCGGCGTAAGAACCGCGGTCGGTTCATCCATGATCAGAATTTTCGCCCCTCGGATCAGAACCTTGATAATCTCAACCGATTGCTTCTCGCTTACGGAAAGTTGCGATGCCAGTTTATCGGGATCAAAATCAATATGAAAACGCTTCGCAAATTTTCTGATCAGATCGCTTATATAATTCGTGCCGGTTCGTCTTTGTTTTTGATCCGGGGATACCGAAACATCGGGGTCCATAGTCGAAATATGACGATCATCACTTTTTTCGGTTTGTAACGCGCGAAAAATCTGACCTTTACTTAAACCTGCAATGATATTATCGGTAGCGGAAAGCGACTCCGCAAGTTTAAAATGCTGATAAACCATACCAATTCCGCATCGGATTGCGTCTCCGGGTGAACGGAAATCGCGGGTCTCTCCGAAAACGGAGATCTTTCCGCAATCCGGCCGATACACTCCGGATAAAATATTCATCAATGTGCTTTTTCCGGATCCGTTCTCGCCGAGCAATGCGTGGATTTCTCCTATTTTAACTTCAAAATCGATTCCTTCATTCGCACATACCGAACCGAAGGATTTTGAAATCCCTTTCATGGAAAAAGCATTCTCAGCCGGTGAACTTGAACTCACGCTCATGACGATAAACTCCGCTGTGTTTACATTTCGCGGCATCCGGAATCGGTATCCCGGATGCCGCGACAATGATCGTTTCATCATTTCTTTTAGGAAGGAATTTCTCCGATTACTCCCTGCACGAACCATTTCATACCCATCTGGTCACCGTAAGAAATGCTCTCTCCTTCCGCAACCATCAATTCCCCCTGTTGGTTGTAAATCGGACCGGAGAAAACAAATGCGTTTCCTTGCTCGGTTACCATCGGGCGCGCAGCTTCTACTGCGGCCTTCGCGTCTTCACTGACCAGAGCGGAAAGCTCATCCAGTTTGGCGACGCCTTCCTTCATGCCACCCCAATAATTCTCCACCTTCCACTGCCCGTCAAGGACTTGTTGAATCTTATACGTGTAATAGACTCCCCATCCCCATAAAGGAGCGGTAAGGTACGCATCCGGAGCACCGGAATAGGTCAGATCGTAACCGGTCGCGTAGGCTCCGGCCGCCTCTGCCGCTTCGATTGCACTCGGAGAGTCCTGATGCTGAGCCATTACATCGACTCCGGCTGCTAAAAGAGCCTCGGCAGCAGCTTTTTCCGTTGCGGGATCAAACCAGGTGTTGGTCCAGACGACCTGAACGGTTACGTCGGGATTTACGGACTTCGCACCCAGGGTATAGGCATTGATTCCACGAATTACTTCGGGGATCGGAAATGCCGCAACGTAACCGAGCTTATTGTTGCTCGTCATTTTTCCGGCGACGATACCCGCAAGATACCGTCCGGTCTCAATCTGACCAAAATATGCATCCATATTCGTGTCGTTCGTCTTATATCCGGAGCAGTGACAAAACTTCACATCCGGATATTTTTTTGCGGCCGCTTCGGTCGGATCCATGTATCCGTAGCTTGTGGTAAAAATCAATTTGCATCCGTTGTTTACAAGATTGTCGATCGCGTTATTGGTCGCCGTCACATCGGTATCGTTGACATTTTCGATTTCGCTTACGATAATCTTATCTCCGAACTTAGCTTTTGCCTCCGCGATTCCCTCGGCATGCGCCTGAGAATATCCTCCGTCGTCCTTCGGTGAGATATACAAAACACCGACCTTTAAAGCTTCGTCCTTTTTCTCCTCGCAACCGGCGATCGCGGCCATTCCGAATATCATCAGAACAGCCAGAATCATTGACAGTACTTTCTTCATAAGTCTTCCTCCTCTATCCTTTTGTGTCATTCTCGTCCTTGAAGGAAATTCTATTCTCCTTCTCCGACATTTCCTTTATTATGGCCAGGGAATGAACCCGGATGCCCATGCCTCGAATGAGGGCACCGCCCTCCTGAAAGCCTTTCTCGATAACAATTCCCGCGCCGGCTATTTTCGCTCCGGATTGAGCGACTATATCGATCAACCCTCTGAGCGCACAACCCTTAGCCAGAAAATCATCAATCAAAAGAACGACATCGTCGGCTTGAAGGTAGCGTTTGCTGACGCGAATAACATAATCGACCCCTTTGGTATAGGAATGAACGCCGGAAACATAGGTGTCACTGTCTAAATTGCGGGAGGCCGTTTTTCGAGCGAAAACCGCAGGCACTCCGAGAAAGCGGGCAACAGAAAGAGCCGGAGCGATTCCCGAGCTTTCAACCGTAAGTACCTTTGTTACGCCCGATTCCGAAAAAGCCCCGGATAGGGATCTTCCGATTTCATCCATCACTGCCGGGTCAATTTGGTGGTTCAGAAAACTGTCGACCTTGAGAATATCCGTACCGATGATCCTACCCTCAGAAATAATTCTCTCTCTCAATAGATCCATGGGAACCTCATCCAAATCGATTTATTTCCGATTGTTCGAAAACATACTGCTATTATATTCCAACGAGTCATAGAATCAAACACCGTGACCGAAAAGAAATTCATAAATTCACTTGATTTCAAGGGGTTGCCGGATATCTCAGGTTCCGTATGTAAATCCTTCGACAACCTCCGCCTCAAGCCGTTCAATATTGCACAAGTGAATGATTCTTCCCTCTACTTTCAACAAACCGTCCTTTTGCATCAGAATCAATTCTCTTGAAAATGAGGGCCTGGGCATCGCGAGAAGCTTTGCAACCACTTCCTTGGACACCGGAAGACGGACCGAATCCGCCTGATCCGCGGTCCGATTCTTTTCGTTGTTTAAATCCAAGAGATAATACGCGATTTTCTGTCGGATGCTTTTTTGCGAAAGAAGTGCAATCCGTTTATTTTGTTCCAGTACCCGATCCGACAGGATGCGTAAAAAATTGCTTTTTACGACCGAACTTTTTTCGAGAAGTGCATTCAGCGTATCTTTATTTACAAACAAGACCTCGGTCAGAGACATTGCCTCCAATGTAAAAGGGAAAACGTTCGAACTTCCGAAAATCAGATCCTCTCCGAAATAATCGCCGGGCTTAAGAAGTGAGATGGTCGCGAAATCGCCGCCCGAAGTGTATTTTTGTATGGCAATCCGACCCTTTTCGATTACGCCGATACTCAAGCAAATATCTCCCTCGGCGGCAATGATTTCACCTTTCGCGAATGTTTTCAAACGTGTCAGATAACAATACTCCTGGAACGTTGACCGCTCCAGTCCGACAAATAGTGCAGTTTTCGAAAGAGCCTCACATGCCCGAATCATTCCATCTCCTTATTCCGGTGCGCGGTAAATGATTTTTCCCATAAGGATCGTCATCCGGACGTTCATATTTTTATCAAGAACCGTCAAATCCGCAAATTTTCCCTTCTCGATGCTTCCGGTGACCGAGTCGATTTTCAGACGCCTGGCCGGGTTGATCGTTACGGATCGCACTGCATGATCAAAGGGGATTCCATATCGGATCAGGTTTCCGAATTCCTCTAACAGATTTGAAACCGAGCCGGCAAGTCTTCCGTTGGCATAAGATGTTCTCTTATCGTATACGAGCACTTTTTTCCCGCCGAGAAAATACTCTCCGTCGGGCATCCCGGCCGCTCTCATCGAATCGCTGACAACGATCGTTCGATCTCTTCCGAGCAATGAAAATGCCATGCGAACGATTGCCGGATGAATGTGAATTCCGTCACATATCAACTCCGCAGTTACTTTTTCGCTGTCGAATACCGCCATCACGGCTCCCGGATTCCGATGGTTAAGGGGCGGCATCGCGTTAAAAAGGTGAGACGCGTGTGAAAGGCCTCTGCGTATCGCATCCGTGGCCATTGTATAGTCTGCGCTGGTATGCGACATGGAAACCGAGCAGATCTTTGAGGCTTCTTCAACAAATTCCATCGCACCTTCCTTTTCGGGCGCCACATCTACGATTCGGATCGCTCCCGGGAAGGTATCATTCAATCTTTTGAAATAGCTGATGTCGGGATTTTTGATAAATTTCTCGTTTTGAATTCCACACTTTTCGGCCGATAAAAACGGTCCTTCCAAATGAATTCCCTGAATCATCGCGCCGTTTATTTCCTTATTCATGCAAGATGCGATATTGGAAAGTATGTGTTCCAAATCAAGCGCCGATGTTGTCATTGTGGTCGGACAAAACCGGGTTACCCCTCGTGTGGAAAGGAAATGAGAAACGGTTCGAATCGCTTCGGGCGTTCCGTCACAGATATCCGCTCCGGCGGCTCCGTGAATATGAATGTCGATGAAACCGGGTAAGATCATACAGCCGTTTAAATTAATCCGGTCGTCTGCTGCGGGAATGTCCTCCGATACCAAGCCCGCAATACGGTCTTTTTCGATCCGCAGGGCGGAATCAATCATCCTGAAGTTTTCGTCACAAACGAGAGCATTTGCAAGAAGCATTCGATCACCTCAATTCTTTGATACCAATCTTTCGGATCCGATCATTCGCGGACATGTTCCGTTTCGAAAGTCAGAAATTATATCCATAACCGTCCGGGGACGACGAGACATGATCATTCCCCCGTTCGGAATGACACGGGCATCATGTGAATCAGAGCCCGATGTCATCGCAAGTCGGTGCTCCAAAGCATAACGGTGTGCTTTTTGATCCCATTCCATCTGAACATTTCTGGAGTTAATTACTTCGACTGCGTCGACCATATCGGGAAAAAATCTTTGTGAACGGATATACGGAGCCTCACGGAACGGATGTGCGTGTATCACAAATCCACCGTCCGAACGCACGCGGGTCAAATAATCCTCAACGCCCCAGTTAAGAACGTCGGGACTGGAAAGCAACCACTCCTTATTCAGTCCGATCGTAATAAACTCGGTCCCGAAGTATCCGTACTCCCAACCCAAAAACACATCCAAACCGATGCGATTCCCTTCCCGGGCCGCTTCTTCATAACCGAGACAAAACAGGCGAACACGTTCCTCCCACGAAAAATGAGGCGGTATCGCCGTGTTTCCGTTGAAAAAATGGTCCGTAACAATCATCCCCGAGTAGCCGAGTTTTTTGTAGAACCGAGCCATTTCGCTTCCGGAAGCTTCGGCACATCTACTGGCCTCCGCTGTATGCATATGTGTCTCAATTGCATACTCTTTGCCGATCGAGTCGGTCAGGCGGCGCATGTCGGAATCCCTTTTCACATCAAATAATCTTTTTAGCATCTTACTCCCTGTCTGGATCGGCTTGCCTGTTTTCCTTCATTCTATATTTCGAGAAATGATAAAGTCAAACAAACGGTTCGGAATTCGCAGACATTTCACAGATGTTCTTTTTGCGAACCCTGAACACTAATCAATCACTTTGTGTCGATACCATTTGTCCCCGCGCAGACGAAGCCAGAAAATAACTCCGCGAACGCCCCACTCGGCTTCCATCGCAAACCAGACTCCGGGCACTCCCCATCCGAAAATCACACCCATGACATATCCCATCACGACGCGGAACAGCCACATCGAAAGCATGGACACCACCGAAGTAAATCTCGCGTCGCCCGCAGCGCGTAAAGCGGAAGGAAACAGAAAGCTGGAGGGCCAAAAAATTAATTGTGCGGCGGTGTTCACAAAAGTAATCAATAGGATACTCCCTACAATATTGTCCGTCGGGTGAAAAACACCAACGATATTGCCTATAAACGGGAGAATAACGACCGCCATTATAAGAATAGACAATGATGTCATAACGGAAAATGTACGTATTGATTTTTTCGCCTGGGCGATATCCTTGTTTCCCATACATTGACCGACCACCGTGATTATTCCAAGAGACAAGGTGTTGGCCGGAATCATAAAAAGTGAGGTTATGGATGAAGTGATTGCATGGGTTGCTATCGCATAAGTACCCATTCCGACGATAAAAGTTTGCGTCAGTAGTTTTCCTCCGTTAAAAAACATCTGTTCGGCCGCAAAGGGAATTCCGAGCGCAAACGCTCTTCCGAGCATCGGCGGATCGATCCGGATAATTTTCGAAAAAGAAAGACGGAACATATTCTTCCTTCGAATTAATAGATATACCGCAACTCCGGAGGCGATGATTCTCGCGGCAAGAAGAGAAATGATCATACCGACAATTCCTAAAGAGCACTCGAGGACCAGTATGATGTTCAACAACACATAAAGGCCGTTCATACAAAGCGTCAGAAGAAGCGACGAGCGCGTTTCTCCCAAACCTCGCAACGATGCGGAAACCGACTCTGTTAGCCCGAAAAAAACATAGGATGCGGCACTTCCGACAAGGAATAGTTGTGCGTTTATCAGCACGTTCTCTTCGGCATTTCCGAACAGAAATCCCAATATTACCGATGAAAAAATGATAATTAGAAGACCGATTCCAAAGGAAATCAGAAAAACGGACGTGACCGTCCCCGATATCGCTCTCGGCACTTCACGGTGATTACCTCTTCCTTTCATTTGGGCTACGATAACGGTTCCGCCCGTCGCGACTGCAATAAAAACACTCAACAAAAAAAGATTGATGGAATCAACCATATTGACCGCACTTACGGCATCCATTCCGGACGAGCTGATCATTGAAATGTTGAAAAAGTTTGTACAGATGATAAAGGTCTGATCGATAAAAAGAGGAATAATCAGTGCGATAATCCGGCGATAATCCAACGTATCGCCCGACAAGTGTCGCTTCAAAAAACAATCTGCTTTTTCGAAGATCGTTTTCTCTTTTCCGTATTTTTTCAAAGACACGCCTCCGAATCGTTTTATCGATATTAGTCTATCAGATTATCATGGTATAATGAACACGGAAGCCTTTGTTCCTTGAGCAAGAAAGGGGTGTTCGTATGGCACTTACTGCCGTTTTCGCCGTTCCTCATCCGCCGTTGCTGATCCCCGAGATCGGTTTGGGAGAGGAAAACGAGATTCGTGACACACTCGATTCCATGCAACGGGTCGCCAAAAGGATTGCGGAGCTTCAGCCGGATACAATCATTGTCATCTCTCCGCATGCACCGCATATGAGCGATCGCTTCGTGATCTCGTCGGATCGCAGTCTTTACGGTGATATGCGACGTTTTCACGCCCCCTCCGTATTTATTCGAAAAAATGTTGATCTTGAGCTTTCCACAAAAATATATACCGAATCATTACGAAAATCGCTTCCCGTTCTTCTATCGGAGGGAAGCGATTATTATATTGACCACGGTGTTTTGGTGCCCCTGTATTTCATTGAAAAAAAGCATCACGATTATCAATTGGTTATCATCTCGTTGTCGGATCTGTCCTATGATGACCACTTTTCATTGGGTAGGTGTATCGCAAGAGCATGTGAATCCCATGACAGTAAAACGGTTTTGATTGCAAGCGGAGACCTTTCACATCGACTCATACCCTCCGGCCCTTATGGTTTTGCCAAGGAAGGTCCGCTCTTTGATCAGATCGTAACCGATCTGATGCGAAACTCAGAAACCGAAGAAATCAGAAAAATCGATCCTCAAATTTCAATTCCGGCCGGAGAATGCGGATTAAGATCACTGATTATTATGTCGGGGGCACTCTCGGTTATCGGTTTCTCGTCCCGTTTTCTCTCGTACGAAGGTCCGTTCGGAGTCGGTTATGCGGTTTGCGAGTTTCTACCCGAGAGCATAATCGAAAAATCCGACCTCAGCGAAAAGAAAAATAAAGATTCGCCGTTTCTTCACGAGGAAACAGACCCTTTTGTGGCGCTTGCACAAGCAGCACTTGATGAATATGTTAACAACGGTCATGTCATTTCAGTCCCGGCGAATCTCCCCGATGAATTGATAAAAGAGCGCGCAGGCGTTTTCGTTTCAATAAAAAAGGGCGGCCAGCTTCGCGGATGTATCGGAACAATCGCACCGGTGACCGAAAGCATCGCGGAAGAAATTATCCGAAACGCAATTGAGTCCGGAACGGCTGACCCGAGATTCCCGCCGGTCCGGGCCGAAGAGCTTCAACATCTGGTATTTAGCGTAGACGTTCTAGGTCCTCCTTCTCCCGTTGTCGATCGATCCGAATTGGATCCCTCCCGATACGGGGTTATCGTTTCTTACCGAGGAAGAAGGGGTCTTTTGCTTCCGAACCTTGAAGGCGTAGATACCGTTAAGGACCAGCTGTCGATTGCCCTTTCAAAAGCCGGGATACCCCCTGATGTTGACTACTTCGTTGAAAAATTTGAGGTGACCCGGCACAAATGAATGCAACCTGCGATATCTGTCCTCATATGTGCTCGCTTTCGGAAGGACAAGTCGGTTTCTGCCGAGCGCGAAAAAATATCCGCGGCATCATCGAATCCATTAATTACGGACGGATCACTTCGATCGCGATGGATCCGATCGAAAAGAAACCGCTCCGACTTTTTCATCCGGGCAGCAAAATCCTTTCCGTCGGCAGTTTCGGTTGTAATCTTCGATGTCCCTTTTGTCAAAATCATGAAATATCCATGTCGAATTCGACCGTCGCCGATACGGTGAATTATTCTCCCGAAGCATTGGTTCAAATGGCCGCTCGTACCGTCCCGGAAGGAAATATCGGAATTGCATTTACTTATAACGAGCCGTTTATCGGATATGAGTACGTTTCGGATACGGCGCGTCTGGCGAGATCAAAAGGTCTGGAGACAGTAATGGTTTCTAACGGTTATGTGAACGAGACTCCGCTCCGCGCTATCCTCCCGAATATTCGGGCGCTCAATATCGATTTAAAATCATTCTCGAATGATTTCTATCAACGAATATCCGGAGACCTCGAAACGGTAAAACGAACGATTCAAATCGCAAACGATTTCAGTCATGTTGAAATAACTACACTGATTATACCCGGAGAGAATGATTCGGAAGAGGAAATGCGCGCCGAATCCGAATGGATCGCCGGCATAGACTCGAACATTCCTCTGCATATCACTCGATTTTTTCCTCGGTATAAAATGACGGATAAAGAAGCGACGCCTTTTGAGCTTATCGAAAAGCTTGCCGATATCGCATCTTCTTATCTTGCTTATGTTTTTTACTGAAATCGAGGATGCTATCGGTCTTCGGAATCCTCCGAGAGAAACGCAACATTATCGTTTCTGACAAAGCCGCTCTTCTCATAGAATTCGATTGCGGGATTGCTTCGTTCCGTCATCAGAAATATTCCGGAGAGCTCATTTTTTCGAACATGATGACGCAACAAATCAAGCAAAGCGTTTCCGAATCCTTTTTTTTGCATTTCGGGCAATATGAATAATTCATCGATTACGATACGATTCCTCTTGGCTCCAACCATTTCTCTGCAGAAGACAGCCCCGACAAACATATCATTATCATACACAACAAAGCCGAGAAATCCCGGTGATCCGATGTAGTTGTTCAACAGTTCTTTCGCTCGCTCCGGTGTCCACGGATCATCCTTGTAAGCCTGAACCAGAGCGTCTGCACACTGATCCAGATGTTCTCTGTTCAACACTTCAAAACGCATAAACAACTCCTCTGAATATTTGTTATCACTCCATCTCTTCTCAATGGTCGAACACACGGATTTCTCTGAACGAACGCTAAATCACAATGACGATGTATCCCATATCCGTATAGGTCGACATCGCCGGATGTCCGTTCATCTCATCGGCAAGTCGAATACCGGAACTCTCGTTATATTCCAGAACACCCATATTTTTTGAGCAGGCACGGCAAACACAATCCATGATAAATTTCTCCTCCAACAACGCAAAAAGTGTATTTTGTTTTTCGCGCATCTCACGAATCAGAGTAACCGCCTCTCCTTCCAAAACAATCTTCACGTCATGTCCTCGCGTATCGAGATCCAGTGCATTCAACATGACATGAATGAAACACACAGGGCTTCCGTTAAAGGCAAAAAAAACATATTTTTCCATTTATTTCGGCGAGTGGCAGTAACCGTCTCGCTCCCTCCTTTCTCATAAAAGCCATCGGGCTTCTGAAAAAACGGTGCTCAGGGAACTCATATTGCATAGTTATACCTGCCACTTCAATCTATCACATAGGAACGGAAAGAACAATGTTTGTACACACACATGAAAAGAAGCGGTCATTCTATGTGCATTTCGTTTACCTGTTTATCCAATCGGCGTTTAAGACATATCGTACCGATCAACATCACAGCGCCGACAAGCGCGAGCAATCCTTCAACAACATATATGTTCAGATACCCGAACGCATAGAAAACCGCCGGAGTGTTGAACACGGTATGGAGAACAACGGCGAGCAAAAGAAGGAGAGGCTTCTTGTTTTTCACCGAAAGACATACCAAAACAGAAAGAAAAATATGCAAGGAAATGGCAGATATACGTTCCATCCCGGAAATGAAAAAGAGTTCTGAGGACGTTTCAACCAACTGATTTCGAATGATATCGGCCTGATCACCTAAAGCCGGCGCAATTTGCGTGTCAAACATTCCGGAATTAATCATATAGCCCAAAACAAGATTCGAAACCTGTGACAAGCCGACCAGCAAAATGGCTTCGATCCCGCCATGTCCGATTCCGAAAGCGACCGCATCCGCCCATTGCGGCTGTTTTTTCCTCTGGATATGAAAGCCTCCGTAACGCGCGCTTTCCTCAAACAGACCGGCGGTAACACCGCCGATGAAAATCGCAAACAGAAGGTTCTCCGAAAGATTTCGGTACCATTCTGCCGAGGATAAAAGGAGCAACAAAGCGGTTCGAATTCCCTGACTGATGACAAAGGCAAGTATGCCGACCAGTAAAAACGATATCCGATATCGAAAGCGAACATAAAGAATTATGGAAAGTACCACGGGTACAAGAATAGCGATAAACGCTGAAAAGATCATTCCCATAATCGATAAATCCGAAACCATGGTATCACCTCCCAATATTTGAGCGATTTTTCCTTACATCTGGTTGATCATTATCACGGTGGTCAGGACAAGTGTTGCAATCGTTAAACCGGCAATCAACACAACAAATACCCATGCCATCGGACGTGCGTAATTGAGTCCCCCGTTTGTACCGAACCGATCTTCCACAAACAGAGTCGGATCCTCGCGATTATAGTAGAACATTCCGAGAATCCAGTATCGATCATCTTGAAAAGACGGCTTCGGTACCGTGGTGTTTTTCGGAATAAGCCCCGCCGACCTTTCGTCCTCTGGCAAAACCTTCGGCTTTAGCTTATTTCCTGCCTGTCCCGCCCATATCGAGAACGCGACTGGAATAAGAATCGAGACTGCGGTTGTCCCTATAATCAGAGCCCAGACCGTGTTGGAGTCCGGTAACCAAAGTTCAAGTGTCATTCCACCGAAAAAAAGAAGCAAAACACAAAACAGAAGGTTAATTAACCCCAAAACATGACTTAGAAGAAGACGATATTTTCGATGTTGCGCAAAGGACAACGCCGGATTCTCCTGATTGACCTGAAGCTTCATTCTCCAGACCATCATGTTGGAAAACAGCATGATAACATTCATTCCCATCGCAATCATAGGTATGCTCAAAACCGATAAATAACTCTTTTGTGACCAGTCGTCCGGTTGCATCCGGGCATTCCAATGGGTGACCATCGTTTCCGGTATTTTCGGATAAACCATAAAGGAAATTAAAATGAAGATGATACAAAGCGCAAAACCGGATATATACCAATACCAAGGCATACGGGAAAACGTCTGTCGAGACAGTGCCATATTTGTGTCTGCACTTCCGACAAAGGAAACGACCCATTGATTCTCCTTCTTTAGTTTCCTCGCTTTCTTCCAACTCGGAACATATGCGATGATTTGAAAAAAAACCAAAGCAAAGGGAGCGAAAACCGATGTGAATATCGACCATTTCGGGGCAAAAAGATATTGGAATGTAACGGCCGCCATCAAAATCATCACAAATAAGCCGATCAAGAGGCTGAAGTTTCGCTTCAGAACAATTACTGCGGGATGATTCTTATGTATCTGAGGGATTCGAACGCCGAATAGAAGTGACTTGCCCGTATAATAAGGCATTGCTGCAAGCAACACTCCGGTTAGAATCAAAACGGAAAGGTTAATCACATAAAATATTAATGCCATTTCGGCCATAATTATTTCCCCCCTCGCTTAATGAAAGAATAGGTTTTACGGACGGTCAGACAGAAATCCTCGATGTCCATCCGTCGGCATATCGCTTCCGCAACAACGGGAATCAGTTTATTCGAAAGCAGCTCATCAAAGGAAGGATCTTCCGTCATCAAAGGAGCAATCTCCGCTCCGGATCTGCGATCCATAAGTAAAAATCCCTCGTCTCGGAGAAGCGAGTATGCTTTATTCACTGTATGTACATTTATTCCGATATCGGCTGCCAGTCGTCTCACGGACGGCAGTGTCTCGCCCGGCTTCAGAAGACCTGCGGCAATACCGATTACGATTTGATCCCGAACCTGAGTATATATCGGAACCTCACCGGCGAAATCAACCTCAATCAACAATGAAACCGCCTCCTTTTGAAAATGTAATTACTATACATGTTCTATATCTTATATAACAGATAGATAAAGCAATGTCAATATTACTCTTCTCCCGCGCGCCGTAAGTAGAAATGAAAGATGATATGCGAAAATGAAAGACCGGATTGAATCCGGCTAATAAAATAATTTGGTGCGGACGACAGGACTTGAACCTGCATGCTCTCGCACTGGAACCTAAATCCAGCGTGTCTGCCAATTCCACCACGTCCGCATATTGACATAATTATTTATACTATCATCTTGTGCGGATTTTGCACAAGGCATTATTTATCGTTTGAAATTCATCTCTCGACGAATCGTTTTCTATTCGTCCAAGCGCAAAACGCTCATAAATGCTTCCTGAGGCACCTCGACGCTTCCGACCTGCCGCATTCGCTTTTTGCCTTCCTTTTGCTTCTCAAGAAGCTTCTTCTTGCGTGTGATGTCACCGCCGTAGCATTTGGCTAAGACATCTTTTCGATACGCACGTATGGTCTCACGGGCAATCACTTTTCCTCCGATACAAGCCTGAACGGGCACCTCAAATTGCTGCCTCGGGATGTTTTCCTTCAATTTTTCGGCCATTCTCCGGGCACGTGCGTACGCCTTTTCCCGATGAACGATAAATGAAAGTGCGTCAACGATTTCACTGTTCAGCATGATGTCCAGCTTGACCAGATCGGATTTCTGATATCCGTCCACCTCGTAATCCAGCGATCCGTAGCCTCGGGTTCTGGACTTCAGTGCGTCGAAAAAATCATAGATAATCTCATTGAGCGGCATCCGGTAATGCAGGATAACGCGTTTATCGTCCAGATATTCCATGTTCATGTATTCACCGCGTCGATCCTGACAAAGTTCCATGATGTTCCCCACATAGTCCTTGGGAATCATGATGGAAGCTTTAACAATCGGTTCTTCGATGAAATCGATATCGGCGGGATCCGGCATATTGGTCGGGTTGTCCATCCGAAGCTCCTCACCGTTGGTCTTATAAATCTTATAGACGACGGAGGGCGCGGTGGAAATTAAATCAAGATTGAATTCTCGTTCGATTCGCTCCTGAACGACCTCGTAATGAAGAAGTCCCAAGAACCCGCAACGGAATCCGAAGCCGAGAGCGGCGGATGTTTCGGGCTCAAACGAAAGTGCGGCATCGTTCAACTGAAGCTTTTCGAGTGCGTCGCGCAGATCCGGGTATTTTGCCCCGTCCGTCGGATACAGCCCGCAAAAAACCATTTGCTGAATCTTTTTGTACCCGGGTAAGGGGTCGGGAGTCGGGCGATCGGCCAAGGTGACCGTGTCGCCGGGTGCCGTGTCCCGAACATTTTTGATGGAGGCACAGATATAGCCGACTTCGCCGGCAAGCAGAATGTCGGACGGAATCAGCACGCCCGGATGAAAATACCCGAGTTCAACGACGGAAAACTCCTTTTTTGTATGCATCATTCGAATACGATCGCCGATCTTCACCTTTCCGTTAACGATGCGCACATGGACGATGACTCCTTTATAAGAATCGAATTTCGAATCGAAGATGAGGGCCTGAAGCGGCGCCTCCTCATCGCCCTTTGGAGGCGGGAGATAATGAACGATCGACTCAAGTACGTGATCGATTCCGATATCATTTTTTGCCGAAATCAACGGTGCGTGGGCGGAAGCAAGACCGATTACATCCTCAATCTCCATTCGAACCTCTTCAGGCATCGCGGATGGCAAATCAATCTTATTGATAACCGGTAGAATTTCAAGGTTTGCGTCAATCGCCAAAAAAACATTCGCAAGCGTTTGTGCTTCGATTCCCTGAGCAGCATCGACAACCAGAACGGCTCCGTCGCAAGCAAGCAAACTGCGAAGCACCTCATAATTGAAATCCACATGACCGGGCGTGTCAATCAGATTCAGTTGATACGTCTTCCCGTCTCGAGCCTTATAAAACATTCGCGTGGCCTGTGCTTTTATGGTAATTCCCCGCTCGCGTTCGATATCCATATTGTCCAGCACCTGGCTTTGCATTTCGCGCGATGAAAGAACCCCGGTATGCTCAATTAAACGATCCGCCAATGTTGATTTGCCGTGATCGATATGCGCAATGATACTGAAATTTCTGATTGCATCCAGTCTGTCCATGTTTTCCGCCATATTTTTAAAAAATTTCCATCGTGTCGAACGGAAAAATCCGTGCGATTACGTGGGATTTGATCCTCGATTCGGGTATCGGTCCGAGTCGTCGGCTGTCGTTACTTGCCCCGCGGTTGTCTCCCAAACAATAGTACTCACCCGGGCCTAACGTGATGCGGTCATACCCCTTCGCTACTCCATCGGAGGAAACATAGGTCATAATCCCCTCCGAGAGATACGGTTCAATCAAGAGTTTGTCATTGATGTAAACCTGTCCGTCAATAATGGAAACGGTTTCTCCCGGCATACCGATTACTCTTTTAATTATGTTTTCTTTAAAGTAAAAACCTTCCATCCCCTCGGCCTTAATTGTAATTATGTCGCCTCTTTCATAATTTCCCAGATAAACGCTGATCATTTCGACAAAAACCGCATCCCGATCATAAAGTGTCGGTTCCATGGACCCGCCGTAAACATCGTTTCGTTGCACAACAAACACAACTAAAAGGATACCGATCAGAAGACCGAGACTTACATAGCGGATTGTATCCATCATCGAATACAAAAATCCGTGCGATCCGTCATCACCCGTGCCGGATTTTCCGCCCGGCGTTACTCTTTTAACGTGATATCCTGAAGGCGAATCTTTTTCATCCGGATCGACTCGTCGCACGAGACGAACCTCGCCCTCCAGCCTGCTCGGTTCGGAAGGGAGAATGATATCCGCAGACGGTTCGTGAATATCCAGAACCCGACCCTCCAGCGATTCAATTTCCTCCGATAACGTCGAACCGTCCAACACCACACCTTCCGGCCCGCCGAAAAGTGTTTTTTCTGATGCCTGATCATCCGAAATCATTGAATTGAGATCCTCGTTTACCGATTCATCAACCGCATTTTTCGTTTTACCGATCACGGAATCAATTTGATGATTATCGTCCGTTATTATCTCTTCATCCGGGTTACTACCCATCGGGTTATGATCCATCCGCCGACTCCTTTCGCAAATCAATTCCGAGTTCCAGCATTTGTTCTTCGGATACCGGTGCCGGAGCCTCCGTCATTAAATCGGATGAATTCTGCACCTTAGGAAATGCGATAACATCCCGAATACTTGAACATCCTGCAAGAATCATCGCCATTCGGTCCAGGCCAAAAGCCAGTCCGCCGTGCGGAGGTACGCCGAATTGAAAGGCATCGAGAAGAAATCCGAACTGGGCTTGAGCTTCCTTTTCGGAAAACCCGAGAAGTGAAAACATCTTGTTCTGCAAATCTCTATCATGAATACGAATACTTCCCCCACCCAGCTCCGTTCCGTTCAGAACGATATCATAAGCATCGGAACGTACGGATCCGGGATCCGTGCCCAAAAGATCATAATCTTCCGGCAACGGCGAAGTGAACGGATGGTGCTTGGCTACAAATCTCTTCTCTTCCTCATCATACTCTAAAAGCGGAAACTCCGTAATCCAAAGCGGCGCCATTATTTTATCATCCACAAGACCCATTTTCGATGCTACGGCACAACGGACCGCTCCGAGCGCATGAAAAACCGTCTGCTCCCGATCCGAAACAATCAGCACAAGATCCCCGGGACCGGCGCCGACCGCTGAGGATATCCGCTCGATCATATCCCTTTCGATAAACTTCAGAAAAGAACCTCGCGGCGGATCGGAAGGAATCAACCATGCCATTCCGCCCGCGCGATAGGTTTTTGCAACCTCTCCGAATGCTTCGATTTCCTTTCTGGAAAGACCGGCTCCGTTCGGAATACAGATTGCCCGAACACTTCCGTTTTCTGCAAGAGCATTCTTAAACGGCGGAAACTCGATTTGTGCGGCAATCTCGGAAATATTTCTAAGCTCCAAACCAAATCGGGTGTCCGGCTTGTCGGAGCCGTAACGTTCCATCGCCTCCGCATAGGTTAGTCTCGGTATAGGTTGATTGATTGTAATTCCCATAACATCACGAAGAACCTCGATGAGAAAGCCCTCCGTGAGATTCATCACGTCGTCACCCCGAACAAAAGACATCTCCAGATCGATCTGTGTAAATTCAGGTTGTCGGTCGGCACGTAAATCCTCGTCACGAAAACACTTTGTTATCTGCATATACCGGTCATATCCCGCGAGCATTAACAGTTGTTTGTAAAGCTGAGGAGATTGGGGCAATGCAAAGAAGCTTCCCTTTTTCACCCGGCTCGGCACCAGGTAGTCGCGAGCTCCTTCCGGAGTGCTTTTGCCGAGCATCGGCGTTTCGATTTCCAAAAACCCGTTCCGATCAAAATAATCGCGTGCGCATTTTGCGATACGATGTCTGAGTATAAGATTTTTTTGCATATCGGGTCTTCGCAAATCCAGATAGCGATACTTCAAACGAAGAGTCTCGTTTGCGGTTATGTTTTCCTCAATATAAAACGGCGGAGTCATCGCCTCGGACAATATGCGCAATTCGGTCAGCTCGACCTCTATGTTTCCGGTTTTCATTGCGGGGTTCGGTGCGCTTCTTTTTTGAACCGTTCCCGTTGCCGCAAGAACAAACTCACTTCGAACGCGCGTAGCTTTCCGAATGACCTCGGGATCACTCTTCGGAGATGCGACAAGCTGGATTTCTCCCGATCGGTCCCGGAGTGTAATAAAATATAATCCCCCCAGATCCCTGAAATGATGACACCATCCCATCAGCGTTACCGATTGACCGATAAATTCCGATGTGATTTCACCACACATCGCGGTTCTGAAAAGTCCTTGAATTGAATCCGCCATTCTCTTTTCTCTATCCTTTTTTTATAGTATCGGTTCACCCGATTTATTCATCCATTGACGTGGATTCGTCGAATCAATTGATCCAGCGGATGATGTGATCCAATTCATCCCCCATCAAAAAATCTGCGGTTTCTCCGTCGCTCATTCTTTTTAGCGAGAATTTTCCGGAAGACAACTCGTCCGGCCCGATCACCGCCACAAAAGGAATACTGTTTTTATTCGCGTATTTCATTTGAGCGCGAAAACTTCTTCCGATTAAATCGGCTTCACAAGAGATTCCTTTTCGACGGAGCTGATACACAAGCTTATGACATGCCGAACGAGTCTCGTTATCCGGATTGGCGATGTATAACTTCACCGTGGATTCATCGGGTCCGGGTATGTTTTGTGCCGCCCTTTCCATTAGAAAACGTTCGACTCCCATCGCAAACCCGATACCGGGAACGGACGGACCGCCCATCATCTCAACCAATTTGTCGTATCGCCCGCCACCGCATATTGTTCCTTGTGTTCCGACGTTGTCGGAAATAAATTCAAAAACCGTGCGGGTATAATAATCCAGTCCGCGAACGATACCCGGATCGACCTCGAACGCAATTCCCAGTGCGTGTAAAGCTCCGATTAAGCCTTGAAAGTGTGTATGACAACCGGAACACAGATACTCCAGCTGTCTCGGAGCCTTTGACGTGTACGTTTTACATTTCTCTTCCTTACAGTCAAGGATGCGCATCGGGTTTTGAACAAATCTTTCCTTGCAGTCGGAACACATTTCTATTATTTTATCGGAAAAATATGACTTGAGCGCTTTGTGATAAAGTGTTCTGCATTCCGGGCAACCGATGCTGTTGATGCATAAACGGGTTTTTTCGATTCCCATACGTTCAAAAAACAAAACCAAAAGGCTGATAATTTCAGCATCAATCTCCGGACCTTCCGATCCGAACGCCTCAACGCCGAACTGATGAAATTCTCGATAACGACCTTTCTGCATTTTCTCGTAGCGAAAAGCATTGATCATGTAAAAAAGGCGTACCGGAGCCGGCTGTGAAGTCATTCCGTTTTCAATGAAACTGCGAACAACACCCGCTGTCCCTTCCGGGCGCAGTGTCATGCTTCGCCCGCCTTTATCCTCAAACGTATACATTTCCTTGCGTACGACATCTGTCGACTGTCCTACACCCCGGGAAAAAACCTCAGTATGTTCAAATGTCGGTATTCGAATTTCACGATACCCGAAGTCGGAGCATACATCGAAAAATACCCGCTCCGCATGCTGCCATGAAGCAACCTCCCCGGGCAATATATCTTTGGTGCCTTTCGGTACGGAAAATGTCATTCCCTTCCTCCTCTGACTCATCGAAGAAACAGCCGGTTAAAAACCTGCATTTTGTTATTATACATTACAACAACTCCAGACGATAGAGCAACATCGAAAGAACGGCAATGCCTGCGGTTTCAGTCCTCAGAATCCGTTTCCCGAGCGATACCGATACCGCGCCGCACTCTTTCGCAAACGCTACTTCCTTTTTTTCGAATCCGCCTTCCGGTCCGATAAAAATTGAAACGAGCGGACCTTCCCTTCGACTGATATTGGGAAGACTTCGCTCAGGATCAGATAAATCAGGCCCGATATCATCGTCAGGATTCGGGTTTTGACATCGCCGTTTATTGTCTAACGGTTCAAGCGCTTCGGCCAATGATTTTCCGCTCTCCTCTTCCCATGGAATCAAGGTTAAATCCGATTGCTTCGTTGCTGTCTCAATCGCTTCGCGAAAAGACATCGTCTCCGATACCCAAGGAACCCTCCCGCGTTCACTTTGTCTGGCGGCCTCATGAGAAATTTTCTGCCATCGGGTTGTCTTTTCACGCAGATCTCCCGGATCGATCTTTACGATGGATCGGGCACACGAAACGGGCACAATTCCGGACACTCCGAGCTCAACGGATTTCTGAATGATTCCGGACATCTTGTCGCCTTTCGGAAGGCCCTGATAAAGGACTGCACGATAAAGCGGCTCCGTTTGATTCGCTCGTCCCGGAGAAAGCGTCAACTCAATATGTTTGCTCCCCGGGCTGGTTACGATTGCTTCATATTCTGTCGAATCCGGGTCGCAAAGAATCAGTCGCTCCCCGGATCTCATTCGAAGAACGTCCCGAATGTAACGACTGTCCGAATCGTCAAGAATATGGGTCGTTGCTCCATGCTCAATACGCTTATCAACAAATAGTCGTGTCACAAGATTCCCCCTTTTCGATGGTACATTGAAATTATATCAGACAAAGCATATCCGCTTCCCCCAAAAAATCATTTCAAGAAATAATTGTGAAACGTTCAAAAAAAATGTAAAATAATTATGTGTCTATAAAAATGATGACATGTATAAGCGGATTATTTTATCAAGGAGGATTTTTTATGAAATACGAAATCAAAGGCACCCCTTTGCCTGTAGTGGTGTGCGAGATCGAGCAGAACGAGGCTCTGATTACCGAAAAGGGATCGATGAGCTGGATGTCACCGAACATGAAAATGGAAACCGTCGGCGGAGGCGTCGGAAAGGCACTCGGGCGAATGTTCTCCGGCGAGTCGCTTTTCCAAAACAAGTTCACAGCAATGGACTCCAAGGGATTGATTGCATTTGCTTCGAGTTTTCCCGGTCAAATCATGGCACTGGAAATCAAGCCCGATGCACCCATGATTGTTCAAAAATCTGCATTTCTCGCAGCTCAGACCAGTGTTGAGTTGTCCGTTCATTTTCAGAAGAAATTCGGTGCCGGCCTGTTCGGCGGCGAAGGGTTCATTATGCAAAAACTTTCCGGTCAGGGGATTGCTTTTGTCGAAATCGACGGTCATGTTGTTGAGTATAATTTGCAGGCCGGTCAGTCCATGCTGATTGATACCGGATATCTAGCGATTATGGACTCAAGCGTCCAGATGGATATTGAGACCGTTAAAGGAATTAAAAACGTTTTCCTCGGCGGCGAAGGCCTTTTCCTCACAAAGGTAACCGGTCCCGGTCGTGTTTGGCTTCAGACAATGCCGATCAGCGGCGTAGCCAAAACCATTATTCCCTATATCCCCGCCAAGTAATTTTTGTTCCGACAAGAAAAAACGCCGTCCGGTATTCGCCGGACGGCGTTTTTTGTCTGAATAATTATTCCTGAATTCCGGGAATTTTGGGCAAAGAAGCAAATCCCTGTGCAAGATCTTCGTCGCTCGGCACATAATTCTTCATTTTCCCTTCGCGGTATGCGGTATACGCTCCCATGTCGAAGTTGCCGGTCCCGCTTAAGTTAAACAGGATTGTCTTCGCCTCTCCGCTTTCCTTACACTTATTGGCCTCTTGAATGGCGGCAAGGATTGCGTGTGCGGACTCCGGAGCCGGTAAAATGGTTTCATATTTCGCGAACTGAACCGCGGCGTCAAAAACCTCCGTTTGAACGACCGCCCGCGCCTCATCAAGGAACCCGTCGTGATAAAGCTTCGAAAGAACCGGAGACATGCCGTGATACCGAAGTCCGCCCGCGTGATCCGGTGAGGGGATGAAATCCGCTCCGAGCGTGTACATCTTCGCAAGCGGAGTAATATGTCCGGTGTCACAGAAATCATACGCATATTTTCCGCGAGTCATCGTCGGACAGGAAGCGGGCTCCACCGCGATGAAATAAGGGTTGGTCTTTCCGAGCAGCTTATCCTGCATAAAGGATGCCATCACGCCGCCCATATTGGATCCGCCGCCGGCACATCCGATAACAATGTCCGGATACTCGTCAATCATTTCCATCTGCATTTTACATTCTTCTCCGATGATGGACTGATGAAGAAGAACCTGGTTAAGAACCGAGCCGAGAACATATCGGTACCCCTCGGTTGTCACGGCCTTTTCGACCGCTTCCGAAATGGCACATCCGAGACTTCCGCCCGTATTCGGGTGATTCTTCAATATCTCGCGTCCGACATTCGTCGTCTCGGACGGAGACGGAATCAACTGGGCTCCGAATGTCTCAATAACCGCTTTCCGATAGGGCTTCTGCTCGGAGCTGCATTTAACCATGTAAACGATCAAATCCAGACCGAAATAAGCGGTTGCCATAGCCATTGCCGTTCCCCATTGGCCGGCACCTGTTTCGGTTGTCAGTCCTTTAAGATTTTGTTTTTTGGCATAATAGGTCTGTGCGGCAGCCGTATTGAGTTTGTGGCTTCCCGAAGTGTTGTTGCCCTCGAATTTGTAGTAGATTTTTGCAGGAGTATCCAATGCCTTCTCCAACTCATACGCACGAACGATCGGCGAAGGACGATAGATCTTGTAAAAATCGAGAATCTCTTCGGGAATATCGAAATATCGTGTTTGGCAGTCTCCCTCCTGTTTTGCAAGTTCCGTACAGAATACGGGGAGGAGATCCTCAAGCTCAATCGGCTTCATGGTTCCCGGGTTAATATAGGGGTCATGCTGTTCCTTCATGTCGGCACGTACGTTATACCACTTCGTCGGCATTTGATCCTCGGTTAAAAAAACTCTTTTCGGTACTTTTCGTGACATTTTTTCTCCTTTCAGCGCCGCTTGATAAAACCGGCGACTTGCCCTTTGGGGGCAGTTTCCCGTGATGATCCTCTGGGGCAAACAAAAAGACTCTCATCCCAAACATGGGACAAGAGTCAAACGCCTGCGGTACCACCCAAATTGACCGTAAAAAACGGCCCACTCCTTCACGCCCAACAGCGTGCTTCCCTGATAACGGGCAAAGTCCCCGTCAGCTCCTACTCAAAAAAGCGTACACACTTCTCTTTCGGGCTACCCTCTCGGGCCCATTCCCTTCCCCTTCCGTACCTCATTTCCATCCTCTGAGGCTCTCTGTTACGGCCTAATGGGAAGATACTATCCCCAATCAACGGTTTATTATTATTTATAGGTGGAAGTATGCTACAAGGCGTGATTCTTGTCAAGTATGTTATACTTCGTAACGAGGTAAAAAAATGACATACTACTACGAAGAGATGCGCAGATTGCTTTTTGACCATTATGATCTGCATCGTCGCGATCTTCCCTGGAGATCGGATCGGAACGCATATAAGACATGGGTTTCCGAGGTCATGCTTCAGCAAACCCGAGTCCACACGGTTATTCCTTATTTTTGCCGATTTATTCAACAATTCCCGACTATTTCCGCTCTCGCCCACGCATCGGAGGACAATGTGCTGAAAGCTTGGGAAGGGCTCGGTTACTATTCGAGAGCAACGAATCTTCAAAACGGTGCCCGATATATCGTATCCGAGCATCAAGGAATTTTCCCGTTCCGGAAGGAGGATATTCTCAAAATTCCCGGAGTCGGTCCCTATATCGCCGCTGCGATCCTGTCCATGGCATTCGGCAAGCCGGAGCCTTCCATAGACGGAAATCTAATCCGTGTGATATCCAGACTTCACGCATTGTCCGGACTTTCGAGCTCTTCAAAAACACAAAAACAGATTGCCGTAATTGCATCAAAAATGATTTCCGAAAAGCGGCCCGGCGACTTTAACGAGGCCGTGATGGACCTGGGAGCGACAATCTGCACCCCCAAATCACCTTCCTGTGAAACATGTCCGCTTGAAAGTCTTTGTATAGCCGCTCATGAGGGATGTCCGGAGTTATATCCCGGCAATAAAAAAACCGCTTCTTTGCAGCGATATGCCTTCACGATTTGTCCGATTCTTTACGGAAATACGGTTTATGTCAAAAAGAGGGCCGCTTCCGGTCTTCTGGCCGGCCTGTATGAATTCTTAATGATTCCGGGCCACTATGACAAAGAGGACTTGATAACGTCTATAAAGCCCGAATTTGTCCTCAACGATGCATCGATCCTTTCGATCGAAGCATTGCCGGATTCCGAGCATCGGTTTTCACATCTGATCTGGGATATGAAAGGATATTTGATTCGTCTGGTGTATGATAACGATCTCGGACCGAAGCCTTTATCCGAAAAAAACACGAAGGGGCTTTTCGTTCCCGCAGAAGAAATGAAATCTCTTCCGTTCCCTACTGCGATCAGGGTCTATCGGGATGCTGTTCTCGCTTCTGCCCGGGACCTTTTCTGAACAAAAACGAATACCAATCGCCCTTATGGACTGAGCGTAACAGCTCATACCCGGCGTCGTTGTAGGCATTTAGAACCCGCTCCTTTTGTATGTCGATGATGCCGGAAATCAGAAGCCGCCCATTTTCGCACATGAATTTTGGAAAATCATCCCTCAGATCAATCAGCACATTGGCAATAATATTCGCGATAATCAGCGAATAGTCATTACGTGTGGCGTCCGAAAGAACCCCTTCGTTCAATATAACACCCGCACCGTTATCCGAAATATTCTTTCGCGCCACTGCCACTGCAGTCGGATCGATATCAATCGCTTCCACCCATTCGGCACCGATCTTTGATGCGATGATTGCAAGAATTCCGGAACCGCAACCGAGATCAAGTATTCGATCGTTGGCTCGAAGGATACCATCGATGATTTCGGAGCACATGGCAGTCGTTTCATGAGAACCGGTTCCAAAAGCAGATCCGGGATCCAAATATACAATCATTTCGCCTTGAACGGCAGATGCTTTTTCCCAAGATGGACAAATCGTAATCCGATCCGAGATATGAATCGGCTTATAATCCTTTTTCCAATTTTCTTCCCAGTCCTTTTCACGCACGATTTCCCAAGAAATCTCCGCTTTCCCGACCGGCAGGAATTCCTTGATCCGGAGGATTTGGTCCGAAATACGATCCGTAAACTCTGCAATTGAAATCTTGATTTCGGGAATGGACGAATATAAATCATCTCCGAGAGTAACGCACCCCGGATTTCCGCTTTGTTTTGCGATTCGGATATGCTTTCCCGAGACCGGGAAATATGCGTTTATAACGACATCGGATCCGAGTGAGGAAAGAAACTCATCATCCGCGTAAACGAGAGATCCCGGCTCGCCGATGATATCCAGAATATCCTTCGGATCCGAGACGCTGACACCGTTGGCACCGAAGCCGATCAGCATATCGCTGATCGCATCGGATGCCTCCCGCGACGTTTTTACGGAAAATGAAACCCACTTCACATCAGATACCAAACAAGTCCTTTACTTTCTTGAAAAAGCTGTTTCTTTTCTGATAATTCTTATCCGACAGGGAGCCCTCGAATTTTCGAAGCATCTCCTTTTGTTCCTCCGAAAGACTGGTCGGAACCTCAAGCACAAATCGACATACGTGGTCTCCTCGAGATGTCGGACGATTCTTAAACGGGATGCCCCTTCCGCGAAGTGTATACGTGTCAAACGGTTGTGTTCCTTCTTTAATGCGGGTTGTGACTTTTCCGTCAATGGTCGGAATCTCCACATCCGCACCCAATGCCGCCTGTGAAAAAGTTATCGGCAAGTCACAGTATGTGTTGCTTCCTTTTCTCTCAAATACCGGGTGCGACCTTACCTTGAATTGAATGTAAAGATCGCCGTAGGGTCCGCCTCGTTCACCGGGCTCACCCTCCCCTTTGATCGGAAGCATATCTCCCGTATCCACGCCGGCCGGAACATGAATTTTGATATCTTTCTTTTTCGAGCGTCTTCCCCGGCCGCCGCAAGAGGGGCAGGGATTGCGAATCACGGTACCCGTACCGTTACAGGCAGGGCAATCACGGGTTACCATTGTTATTCCGAAAAGCGTTTGAGACTGCTGTTGCACCCGACCGGATCCCTTGCATGAAGGGCATGTTTCGGGAGATGATCCCGTCGCTGCCCCGGATCCTTTACAGGCATCGCATATGTCCTCTTTATTGACGGTAATTGTTTTATCGACTCCGAAAGCGGCTTCCATAAAATCCAGCGACAATCCGTACTTGAGATTGGCCCCCTTTTCCGGACCGCTTCTTCTTCTTCCCCCGCCCCCGAAGGCTCCCCCGAAAAAAGAGCCGAACAGGTCACCCAAATCGATATCCACACCGGAGAACCCGGAAAATCCTTGTCCGTCCATACCCGCATGTCCGAACTGATCATACTGACGTCGTTTTTCGCCATCCGACAATACGGCGTATGCCTCGTTCGCTTCCTTAAATTTTGCCTCCGCTACCTTATCGTTCGGGTTAAGGTCCGGATGATATTGTTTGGCAAGTTTTCGATAAGCCCTCTTCAGATCCTCCTCCGAAGCGCTTTTTCCAACGCCCAGAACCTCATAATAATCGCGTTTGTCCGCCAAAGACGTGCCCTCCTTGATGCGGGATTAGAATCTACGAGCACACGGACACGGCTTGATTTCCGTGTCCGTGTGCTCGTTCATAAATGTTGTCAGAAATCGCCCCCGGCGTTTTTAAAGCCCTCTTGATCCCCTTCCGAGCTTTGATACCCGGTGTAATCATCGGGATTCGGAGGTGCTTGCTGAGGCTCGGCATTCGGCTGTTGGTAAAGCTTTTCGCTAATTTTGTAGAATGCCTGCTGAACAGCCTCTGTCTCTTTTTTCATCTCTTCATGGTTGTTTTGGGAGATCGCCTCTTTGAGTCTACCGAGAGCCTCATCAACGGGCGCACGATCTGCGGCATCCACTTTATCGCCCAGCTCACTCAAGGTCTTTTCTGTTTGGTAGACCGCTGTTTCGGCGTGGTTTTTCACCTCTACCTCTTCTTTTCGCTTGGAGTCTTCCGCAGCGTGAAGTTCGGCTTCCTTAATTGCCTGTTTGATCTGATCCTCAGTCATGTTGGTCGAAGCGGTGATTGTAATCTTTTGCTCACGACCCGTTCCGAGATCCTTTGCCGACACGTGAACGATGCCGTTCGCGTCGATGTCGAAGGTAACCTCAATCTGAGGGACTCCGCGAGGTGCGGGAGCAATTCCGTCCAGTATAAAATTCCCGAGCGTTTTGTTGTATGAAGCCATTTCGCGCTCACCCTGAAGAACGTGTACATCAACCTGTGTCTGTCCGTCGGCCGCGGTAGAGAATGTCTGGCTCTTCTTCGTCGGAATGGTCGTGTTGCGTTCGATCATTTTGGTGAAAATTCCACCCTGTGTTTCAATTCCAAGTGAAAGCGGGGTAACGTCAAGAAGCAAAAGTCCCTTTACGTCACCGGTGAGCACCGCAGCCTGAATCGCGGCACCGATTGCAACACATTCATCCGGATTAATCCCCTTAAAGGGTTCTTTCCCGAAATACTTCTTAACGGCATCCTGAACGGCCGGCACTCTCGTCGATCCGCCGACGAGCAGAATCTTGTGAATGTCGCTCGGAGTCATCCCGGCATCCGACATCGCTCTGCGAAGAGGCTCCATCGACTTTTCCACCAAATCATGTGTAAGCTCGTCGAATTTAGCGCGCGTCAACGTGATATCCATGTGCTTCGGACCACTTGCATCCGCCGTAATATAGGCAAGATTGATATTTGAGGTGGTTACGCCCGAAAGTTCGATTTTCGATTTTTCGGCCGCCTCGCGAAGTCTTTGCATCGCCATCTTGTCGCCGCGTAAATCAACGCCCTGATCCTTCTTAAAAGCATCCACCAGATAATCTACGATTTTCGCGTCGAAATCATCTCCGCCCAATCGATTGTTACCCGCTGTTGCTAAAACCTCGAAAACACCGTCTCCGATTTCAAGGATCGAAACGTCAAAGGTACCTCCTCCAAGATCAAAAACCAAAATCTTCTGATCGGATTCCTTGTCTAGTCCGTAAGCGAGCGAGGCCGCGGTCGGCTCATTAATAATTCGAAGCACGTCCAGACCCGCGATTTTACCTGCGTCCTTGGTCGCCTGTCTTTGCGAATCCGAGAAGTATGCAGGTACGGTAATCACCGCTTGTGTTACCGTCTGACCCAGATAAGCCTCCGCATCGCTCTTCAGTTTGGAGAGAATCATTGCGGAAATCTCCTGCGGTGAATACTGTTTATCATCAATGTTCACCTTGAAGTTGGATCCCATTTCCCTCTTAATAGACTGTACCGTTCGATCGGGGTTCGTAACCGCCTGTCTCTTGGCCACCTGACCGATCAGGCGCTCACCGGTTTTGGAAAACGCAACGACCGAAGGGGTCGTTCTGCTTCCCTCCGCATTCGGAATGACGACGGCTTCTCCGCCCTCCATGACCGCTACGCACGAGTTCGTTGTTCCTAAATCAATACCAATTACTTTTCCCATATTTTTATCCTCCGTTACGTTCTCTTGTTCATTATGTGGTCGACGATACCGTATTTCACGGCCTCCTCGGCGTTCATCCAGTTGTCCCTGTCCATATCTTTTTCTATCGTTTCGATCGATTGTCCCGTCATATTCGCCATAAGCTCATTGAGTCTTTCCCGCGTTCGTTTGATGTGATTCGCTGCAATCAGAATATCCGATGCCTGTCCCTGCGTTCCGCTTGAAGGCTGATGAATCATGACCTCCGAGTTCGGCAGAATAAACCGTTTGCCCTTCGTGCCCGCGGCAAGAAGGAAAGCCCCCATAGAAGCGGACATCCCCATACTTATCGTCTGAACGTCCGGTTTAATGTGGTTCATGGTGTCAAAGATCATCAGACCGTCCGAAACCGATCCTCCGGGGCTGTTGATGTAAAACTGAATATCCTTATCCGGGTCCTCGGCCTCAAGAAACAATAACTGTGCTGTAATCAGACTGGCCGTAATATGATTGACCTCTTCGGAAAGAATGACAATCCTTTCCTTTAAAAGCCGCGAAAAAATGTCATACGCCCGCTCACCGCGATTCGTTGTTTCAATAACGGTCGGTACCAGATTGGATCGGATGTTTTCCATGTTCATTGCTTTTCTCCTCGTATAATTCTTTTTAAGTCCGGAAAACTGTCTTTCCGGACCGGTTGATTTTGCAAACGTCCTGTTAGAAAATGGTCTTGAAGGCCGTTTGAGGACTAGTTCTGTTTCTCCTAGTAGGATCCCTGC